>ENA-OXZX01000020-OXZX01000020.1-human-gut-metagenome-genome-assembly--contig:-NODE-20-length-65414-cov-8.233250_pt1 | contig 65414 bp, 47 predicted proteins | sample MGYA00244513_ERZ652811 | MGnify/ENA primary metagenome ERZ652811 (study PRJEB26926, sample SAMN06164400) | human gut metagenome | biome: ENVO:00009003; feature: ENVO:2100002; material: ENVO:00002003...
GATGTGTATAAGAGACAGTCCCTGAAGTACGATCCGAATTTCGTGCCGCCGTTCGAGGGTACGGACGGCAAGAAGATCGATGCCAAGGACCAGGTGCCGATCTCCCGTAAGAACTTCATCGAGCTGTGCGAGAAGCTCACCGCCCAGGACGAGAAGCAGTTCGAGGCGCTGTGGCGTTCCCTCGGCCTGTCCATCGACTGGTCGCAGACCTACCACACCATCGGCGAGCATCCGCAGCGCGTGGCCCAGAAGGCGTTCCTGCGCAACCTGGCCCGTGGCGAAGCGTATCAGAAGGACGCTCCGGGTCTGTGGGACGTGACGTTCCAGACCGCAGTGGCCCAGGCCGAACTGGAATCGCGCGAATATCCGGGCTTCTACCACAAGGTGGCGTTCCGTTTCGAAGACGGCACCCCGATCTACATCGAGACCACCCGTCCGGAACTGCTGGCCGCCTGCGGCGCGCTGATCGCGCACCCGGACGACGAGCGTTACAAGCAGTATTTCGGCCAGTACGTCTACTCCCCGCTGTTCCACGTGAAGGTGCCGATTCTGGCGCATAAGGCGGCGGAAATGGACAAGGGCGCCGGCATCGCCATGTGCTGTACGTTCGGCGACGTCACCGACGTCGAATGGTGGCGCGATCTGAACCTGCCGCTGCGTTCCATCATCCAGCGCAACGGCCGCATCGTCATGGACACCCCGGATTGGATCGAATCCGAGGAAGGCAAGCGTATCTTCCAGGAGACCGCGGGCAAGACCACGTTCTCCGCACGTAAGATCATCGTCGACGAGCTGCGCGCTGCCGGCGATCTGGACGGCGAACCGACCCCGACCAAGCGTATGACGAACTTCTACGAGAAGGGCGACAAGCCGCTCGAAATCGTCACCTCCCGCCAGTGGTACCTGAAGAACGGCGGCACCGACGAGAAGCTAAACGCCGAACTCATCGCACGCGGCAAGGAACTGAACTTCCACCCGGACTTCATGCGTGTACGTTACGAGAATTGGGTGCATGGCCTCAACGGCGATTGGCTGATCTCCCGTCAGCGCTTCTTCGGCGTTCCGTTCCCGCTGTGGTACCCGGTGAAGGAGGATGGCACCGCCGATTACGACCATCCGATCACCCCGAGCGAGGACCGTCTGCCGATCGACCCGACCGACGATGTGCCGGAAGGCTACACCGAGGACCAGCGTGACGTGCCGGGCGGCTTCACCGCCGAGCCGGACATCATGGATACTTGGGCCACCTCGTCGCTCACCCCGCAGATCGTGACCCGCTGGGAGGAACCGGGCGAGGAGAACCAGGCGATCTTCAATGCCACCTTCCCGATGGATCTGCGTCCGCAGGGCCAGGACATCATCCGCACTTGGCTGTTCTCCACCATGGATCGCGCGCATCTCGAGAACAAGTGCCTGCCGTGGGCCAACACCACGCTGTCGGGCTGGATCCTCGATCCGGACCACAAGAAGATGTCGAAGTCCAAGGGCAACGTGGTCGTGCCGGACAAGCCGATCAAGCAGTTCGGCGCCGACGCGGTGCGTTACTGGGCCGCCGCCGCACGTCTGGGCCTGGACGCCACGTACGACGAAGGCCAGATGAAGATCGGCCGTCGTCTTGCCATCAAGCTGCTCAACGCCACCAAGTTCGCTCTGGCCATCGGACGTGAGGACGAGAACCATCACGTGGGCGCTCCGGCAGTCGCCGCATGGAACCCGGCCGACGTGACCGAGCCGATCGACCGTTCCGCGATGTCCAAGATGGCCGCCGTGGTCCGCGAAGCCACCGACGATCTCAACAACTACGAGCATTCCAAGGCTTTGGAAGTCATCGAGAACTACTTCTGGCAGTTCTGCGACGATTACATCGAACTGGTCAAGAACCGCGCCTACGGCACCGCCGACTCCACCGGCAACGTGCCGAGCGAGGCCGCGGTGAGGTCCGCCCGCACCACGCTGGGCCTGGGTCTTGATGCGTTCGCGCGCCTGCTGGCCCCGTACCTGCCGTATGCCACCGAAGAGGTGTGGAGCTGGATGCATGAGGGCGAGGGCTCCGTGCACCGCGCCGCATGGCCTGTGGCCGACGTGTACGCGGCCGCCGCCGGCGACGCATCCGCCGATCTGCTTGCTCATGCCGGTGAGGCTCTGGCCGCGCTGCGTGGCATCAAGTCGAAGGCCAAGGTTTCGATGAAGACCCCGATCTTGTCTGTGACGCTTGCCGTTGCCGACGATGTGCGCGGGTCCATCGAGGCCGCGCTGGGCGATATCGCCGAAGCTGGTCGCGTGACCGGACCGATCGCCTTCACCGCACCGGCTGCCGCCGAGGGTGAGGACGAGGCCGCCGATGTGACGGTCGCCGAAAGCGAGCTAGGCGAACCGCCGGCCAAGAAACCGAAGAAGTGAGTCTCTGAGGTGAGCCGCCAGCGGCTTTTGTAGCGCAGCCGCTCACTTCACCCACATACGAGGGGCCTTTCCTTTGCATGAAGGAGAGGCCCCTCGTATATCCCGTCACTGTCTGCAACTAACCGTGCCCCCTTTTGCTCATATTCAGTCAAAATCGCGGGAAAAATGCTTTCGTGAGCGAAAAGGGGTATAAATCGCAGGCAAAACGGTCAAAATCATATCCCCTTTTGCTCACGTCCGTGCAGAATCGCCCTAAATCGCAAGACGTGCGCGCATAGAACCGTCCTTATCCCGTTCTCGGCTGTTCTCAGCGTACATTCCTGCCCCTGCGCACAAACCCGTACGCGAAAAATGGTTTTTATGGGCGTAATCTCAACGAATGCACAAGCGGAGGCGGAAATCGCAATCAAAAACCCCGAAACGTACCACGTAAGCGACGGAGCACTATCGGATTTAGCGCATCGCACAAACCGCGTGCTCTACAGCACCGGAACGGACAGGAGGTACTGCGGGCCAGCGGACGAATTTCCGGAACCGTTCCCACCCAATCCGGCCTGCAGCGCATCGTCGAAAACTTCCGCAGCGGCGGCCAATTCGACCGTCTCGTCAATCAAATCGCCATTATCCGGCGTGAAACCGGTTTTCGCCAAGCCATAGCCGGTAATTGGTAGCGAGCTGGCGGACGAATCCGCCGAACCGTCGGACGAATCGCCACCGCTGTTCTTCGAAGAGCCGTCCACTCCCCCGACTTTCGCCACATTCTTCGACGTGGTGTCCGCTGCGGCGCCGAACGACGGGCGTAGTCCGCCCGCGTAGCTCATCACATCATCCATGCTGATGGCGTTCTTGTCATCGACCAAGCTGGTCGAATCGGCGGTGTTGTTCTTCGCCTGCGCGCGTTCGGCCTTGCGTTGCGCACGGGACCGCCGTTTCTCGGCTTTCGCGCACAACGATTGGCTGGCGGAGGCGGAACGCAACGTGTCCAGCACAGAAGCGTCATCGGCAGCGCCCGATTCGGACGTGTCGTCATCCGAATCCAGCTGGTCGGCGAATCGCAGCACGATCTGGTGGAATGCGCTGGCCTGTCCGGTGTGCTCGCTGGCGTCCGCCAACGCGGTCATCGCCGCGGACACCTTGTCGGACGCGGTTTTGAGCTTCTCATTGTCTTTGATGCCGGCACGCACGTCGGCGATCGCCTGGGTTTCGTAGCTGCCAGCCGTGCCTGCGGTGGCGCCCAGTTCCTTAAGCCGAGCCGTGTATGCGTCGGTGAAATCCATCGAATACGGGATCATGGCCGCGGACAGCTGCGATTGGCCGGCACTGTAGTCTTTGGAGCCGCGCTGTTGTTCCTCGCCGGCGCGCTTGGTGAGCTCGTTCACCAAGCCGGATGTGCCGCGCTGTTCGATGGTGCGAATCACCTCGTCGACGGCGTCGGCCGCGCCGATATGCCGGTATGCGGCGCTCACGTCGTTGACGGCGTTGGCCAGGTCTGCCACGGATTTAGCTACGGAGGTATCGCCGTTCAGTTCGGACGCGGTGCCGAGAATGGCGGGAAGCTGTGTGGCGTTGCCAATCGAACCGGACAGATGCGTGGTGTATGAGCCCACGTACGCGTCGATGTAGCCGTCGAACGCCTGATCGTGCGCTTTGGAACGTACGGCGATGGTCTGTTTGGCAAGCGCTTTCTCGTTGTCTCTGAGCTGTTCCAGTTGGGCGATGAGCTTGCGGTTGCGTTGCGAGCCGACGTTGGTCAGACCGTCCACCAAGGTGGTTGCGCGCTTGGTCAGGTCAGGCAGTGATTGCTGAACGTTGCCTTCCACCGCGGCGATGGACAGTGAGCTCATGGTGAAGTGCTTCGCCGTCACGTAGGCGTTGAAGGTCAGGTCCTCGCCCGGTTTGCCGACCGCAGCCACCAGGGTCGAGGTGTTGTCGGATGAGACGAGCACGCCGTCATCGGCGGTCACGTCACTGCCGACGCGTCCGGGAATGGTGAAGGCGACGATTGGCGTCAGATTGGCGGTCACGTCGGGTTTCGTGACATGCAGGGCGATGCGTATGCCGATCATGCCGGAAGCGTCGGAAACGTCGGAAACGCTTACGTCGGGCCCGTTGAGGGTGAAGGAGGCGGATATTTTCCACGGCAATGCGACAACGCCTTTGGGAACGCGTTTCGACGTGGAGGATCCGCTGTTGGTCAGGAAAAGGCGGCCTGGTTTGTCGATGGAGGTGTAGGCGCTCATCACGTCATCATGCGATGCATCGGCCGCGTACTGCCCATTCTGCCGCAAGGCCGATATCGCGTCGTTCACGCCGACTGCCGCGACGGGAGCGGCGGTGATGACGGCGACCGCGATCGCCGCGGCAAGCGGGCGTCGGGCACCGGATGGACGGTTCGCGGTGGCGTGGCGCATGCCGGACCTCTCAATCGCAATCGAAACAACTTCCCAAGGCATTTAATGTAGTGCCCGGCATGCCCGTCGGCAATGGACGTTCGCGCGGGGCGCGCGGAAAACGGACGGCTCAGGCGAAAACGTCGAGTACGCCCGGGTCTCCCCCGTTTTCGGCGATGCGCTTGTGGCGGCGCTTGGCCTCGGTCACCACGAATTCGCGGTACATTTCGGCGATTTCCGGATCCAGTCCGGCTTCGTCGGCAATGCGATGCAGACGCTCGATCTGGGCATGTTCACGCTGGTAATCGGCCGGCGCGAAGCCCGCACGCGCCTTGAGCACACCCACCTGCGACGTGTATTTGAACCGTTCCGCCAGCAGCGAGACGATGGCGGTGTCGACGTTGTCTATCGATTGGCGCAGCGAGGCGATTTTAGCCACCACATCGGCCACTTCGGGGTTGTTCTGCGCGGTGCGCGCGTCGATGATGGTTTCGGATTCGGTTTCTTCTTCTGGCCGAAGCCAGTCATGTTCGCTGTCGCTCATGGGTATAAGCCTACCGCGCACCCTACCGCGGCATCTGCCGAACAGCGGTCACTTCGCGAAGTAACGCTGCAGCACGATGGTGGTTTCGGTGCTGACCGACACCGTGCGATGGATGAGGTTCAACAGCTCTTCGAGCTTGCTGGGCGATTCGACGCGAACGGTGAGCATGAAGCTGGGCGAACCGGCGACGGAATCGCAGGACATGATGCCGTCGATGTTTTTGAGCTTGTCTGGAATCTCGGCTTCCTGGGAGTAATCGATGGGCGTGACCGCGATGTAGGCGTTCACCGCAAGGCCGCGGCGCTCGTCGTCGATAACCGCCTTGTAGCCGCGGATCACGCCGCGACGCTCAAGCTTCTGCACGCGCGACTGCACGGCGGACACGGACAGGCCTGTCGCCTCGGAAAGGTGGGACAGCGTGGCTCGGCCATCCTTTTCAAGCATGTCGAGGATTACGCCATCGGTCGCGTCGAGCTGGCTCGCAACCGTACGTGCGTCTACCGGACCATTGTCACTGTTGGTCATTCATACCCCTTTTCCAACAATCCACTGCACCGGCCGCAATCGACCGTCCCCACTGCAGTTCCATGTTCTTTTTCTTCCTTACCATACCCACTACCGCGCACATACCGTCGCGGAATCGCCGCAGTTTATCCGGACGGCGCAACGCTGTCATGAAATATCTTTGTTTTATTTAGCTCATACCCCCATATCGACCATATATATTTTCCCCATTTATCTTTTCTCGTCGTATTTTTACCTATTTTTTAATTGACAACGTTGTCCAAAAAATGGTCAATTTCACGAAATTCGTCGAAACGTACGCATAGGAAAGGGGCTACACGGCGATTGCCATGCAGCCCCTCAAACCTTCAGATTCGCTTGCAGCCGACGACTCAGTTGCCGTTGGTGGCGTTGCCGCTCTGCTGGATGAGCGACGCCATGAAATCGCGGTTGGTCGCTGTCTTCTTCAGGCGTGGCACGAGCGTCTGGTAGGCCTGTTCCGGCTCGAGGCCGCCCAGCAGGCGACGCAGACGGTAGATGATCGGCAGTTCCTGCGGATCGGTGATGAGCTCCTCGCGGCGGGTGCCGGAGGCGTTCACGTCGATGGCCGGGAACAGGCGCTTGTCGGCGAGCTCACGGCTCAGGCGCAGTTCCATGTTGCCGGTGCCCTTGAATTCCTCGAAGATCACCTCGTCCATCTTGGAACCGGTTTCCACCAGCGCGGAGGAGATGATGGTCAGGGAGCCGCCGTTTTCGATGTTGCGGGCCGCGCCGAAGAACTTCTTCGGCGGGTACAGCGCCTGCGCGTCCACACCGCCGGACAGGATGCGTCCGGAGGCCGGGGCTGCGATGTTGTAGGCGCGGGCCAAGCGGGTCATGGAGTCGAGCAGCACCACCACGTCCTGGCCGAGCTCCACGAGACGCTTGGCGCGTTCGATGGCCAGTTCGGCGACGGTGGTGTGGTCGGAGGCCGGACGGTCGAAGGTGGAGGAGATGACCTCGCCCTGCACCGTGCGTTCCATGTCGGTGACTTCCTCCGGACGTTCGTCCACGAGGACGACCATCAGGTGGACTTCCGGATTGTTGGTGGCGATCGCGTTGGCGATGTTCTGCAGGGTGATGGTCTTGCCGGCCTTCGGCGGGGACACGATCAGGCCACGCTGGCCCTTGCCGATCGGCGCCACGATGTCGATGAGGCGGCCGGTGAGCTTGTTCGGCGTGGTCTCCTGCTTCAGGCGTTCCTGCGGATACAGCGGGGTGAGCTTGCTGAACTGCGGACGATGCTGCGCTTCCTCGACGCTCATGCCGTTGATGGAGTCGATGGACTGCAGCGGCACGAACTTCTGACGCTGGTTGCGACGTTCGCCTTCACGCGGGGCGCGGATGGAGCCGTGCACGGCGTCGCCCTTGCGCAGGCCGTACTTCTTGACCTGGCCCATGGAGACATACACGTCGTTCGGTCCCGGCAGGTAGCCGGACGTACGCACGAACGCGTAGGAGTCGAGCACGTCGACGATGCCGGCGACCGGCACGAGGTCTTCCTTCGGCTCGTCGCGATGCTGGTCGCGGTCGGCGCGATCCATACGATCGTTGCGCTGGTCGCGGTCGGCGTTGCGGTCCATGCGGTCGGCGCGATCGTTACGGTCGTTGCGATCATTGCGATCGCCCCTGCCGCGACGCTCGTCACGCTCGTCGTAATCGCGGTCACGGCCACGCATACGGCGGCCACGGCGATCGTTGCGTCCACGGCTGTGACGGTATTCGTTGTCTTCGGTCTCGTCGCGACGCTTATCATCGTCGGCATCTTCCTGCGACGGCAGCGTGGCGAGGATGTCATCAAGGTCGCGCACGACGTCTTCGCTCTTCGGCCCGTCCGCCACGCGACGGCGGCGACGCGGCTCGAAATCGTCCCTACGGTCGTCATCACGACGGCGACGGCGGTCATCCTGCTTCGGAGCGGCATCGTCAAGGCCCAGTTCGGCGAGCAGGTCGGCGCCGGCTTCGGCGTCACGATGGCGACGACGCTTCGGCGCTTCATCGTTCGGCTTCAACGCGTCCACCGCTGCCACGGCATCCGCGACTTCGGAGGATTCCGCGGACTTGGCCTGCTTGGCACGGACGGGGCGTTCCTCCTGCTTGGCTTCATCGGCCTTCTTGTCCTTTGCCGATTTGACCTCAGCGTCTGCGGCGGGAGCGGACTTTGGCGCGCGCACGGTGACGCCGGCCGGAGCCTGGCCGCCGGAACGGGCGGCTTGAAGTGTTGCGATCAGTTCGGTCTTGCGCATGGTGGAGACACCACGAAGTCCCATCTGCTTGGCGAGCTCCTTGAGCTCGGGCAGTTTCATATCATCGAGATTAGGGCTTGTTGCCACTGGTAGTTGCCTTTCCTTGGCTTCCACAGGCATGCGCCCGCGACAGCTGCAAAAAAGAATTGCGGAAAATTTCCGTCGAATGAAAAGTCCGCCGCGAAACATCGCGGTTTTCGAACTGTCCTAACCATACAACGCAACCCAGACCAACGCAAAGCGGGCACGCGCGGTCCGCCCGTGCGGTTCGCGCACCGCGCAATCGCAATAAAAATCGCAATGATCAAGCCCATGCCAAAAAGCATGGGCTTGATCAAAGTTACGCTGCGAAAAATAAATAACGCGTGCGAAGACGCCCGTCTGAGGCCGAAGGCGTACAAAGGTACGTCGAGCGCCGGAGAAAGGGCGTATGCGCACGCGTTATTTATTTTTCTACTTTTCTTCGTGGTAGGACTTGTCAGTGTTGACCGACCACACGTTGTCTTTCGACGTTTCGCCGCTCTTGATGTCCTTGACGGCTTCGATGGCGGTGGCCATGGAGTGGTCCATGTTGTTGTAACGGTGCTGTCCGTTACGGCCAACGCAGTACAGGTTGCCGAAGGAGTCGAGGTAGTCGACGAGTTCGGGCATGCGGTCGTAGGTGTCGAAGTAGGCCGGGTAAGCCTTCTTGACGCGTTCGCGGTGGGAGTCGAGCACGTCCTGCGGGCCGTTGATGACCTGCATGCGGGTGAGCTCCTGGATGGCGAACTTGGTGGCTTCCTCGTCGGTCATGTTCCAGAAGGAGTCGCCTTCCTCGCAGAAGTATTCGAGGCCGATCCACACGGTGTTGTCGACGTCCTTGACCAGGTACGGGCTCCAGTTGTTGAAGATCTGCAGACGGCCGACCTTGTAGCCCGGATCCTGCACGTAAATCCAGCAATCCGGCACGATCGGCGGGTTGCCGAGGGTCGGAATGTCGGTGGTGTTGGTCAGGCGCAGGTGCTTGACGAGCAGGCCGACGGTGACGAAGTCGCGGTACGGCAGGCCGTTGGCGATTTCGGTCATGTCCTTCGGAGCCGGCTGGTCGGAGGCGTCCACGGCGTTGACAAGGTCCTTGACCGGCATGGAGGAAATGAAGTCGTCCGCGGCCATTTCGGTGCGGTTGCCTTCGGAATCCTCGTACACGACGGATGCGATCTTGCCGTCCTTCTGGCGAATTTCCACCACATTGGCGTCGGTGATGACCTTCACACCGGCGGCTTCGCAGTTGGATTCGACGGTTTCCCACAGCTGGCCCGGGCCGAGCTTCGGATACCAGAATTCCTCGATGAGGGAGGTTTCGACTTCGGAGTTGTCGCGCTTCTTCGGCAGGAGCTTCTGGAAGGCGTTCTTCAGCACGCCCATGATGCTCAGGCCCTTGACGCGCTGCGCACCCCAGTCGGCGGAGATTTCGGACGGGTGACGGCCCCACAGCTTCTCGGTGTAGCCCTCGAAGAACATGGAGTAGAGCTTACGGCCGAAACGGTTGATGTAGAAGTTCTCCAGGTTGGTTTCCGGCAGCTTGTGCACCATGGACTTCAGGTAGCTGAAGCCGGCGACCATGGTGAGCTTGAAGCCCATGGCCTTCAGGGTGTTGGCGCTCAGGGAAATCGGGTAGTCGAGGAAGTGGCGGTTCCAGTAGATGCGGGACACGCGGTGGCGCTTGAGCATCACCTTGTCTTCGATTTCCGGATCCGGGCCGCCCGGCTCCATATCATGCTCGCGGTGGAGCTTCTTGTCATCATAGCTGGGTGCGCCCTGCAGCGGCAGAACGTCCTTCCACCAGTCCATGATGCGGTCGTCCTTCGAGAAGAAGCGGTGGCCGCCGATATCCATACGATTGCCGTCATGCTTGACGGTGCGGGAGATGCCGCCGAATTCGCGGGTGGCTTCCAGCACAGTCACGTCGTACTGTTCGGAGCCACCGTCCTTGACGAGCTCCCAAGCGGCAGTCAGGCCGGCAGGGCCGCCACCGATGATGACCACGGATTGCTTTTGCGTCACTTTGAAGTCTCCTTACAAACAAAATCGAAGATATTCTACCCGAAGGTAGGGAAACGCACAGCGCACCTGTGCGCATGCACACAAAATCACCGCCAAGTCCGACAGCAATCGCCCTGATAGAAGGAAAACCAGCCGTACGGCTTCCGCCGAAGACTGGTTTTCCGTAGGTCCGCTACATGCTGTCGGGAATGTCGATGTCGGTTTTCTGCACTTCCTCGACGTTCACGTCCTTGAACGTGACGATGCGCACGTTCTTGACGAAACGGCTGGAACGGTAGACGTCCCACACCCACGCGTCGGTCAGCCGCACGTCGAAGTAGACGTCCTGGCCGGCGGAACGCACGTTGAAATCGACCTTGTTGGCCAGATAGAAGCGGCGCTCGGTCTCCACAACGTAGGTGAACAGTTTGATGACGTCGCGGTATTCCTTGTATAGGGACAGCTCGGCGTCGGTTTCGTAGTTGTCGAGGTCCTCGGCGCTCATCGTCTGCCTTCCGTGTCGCGCTTGCGGCCACGTCCAAGCGTGCGCCACCAAGCATCCTTCGAGGTTTTGCGCTCATCCGAGCTGTACGGCCAGTTGTTGTCGGCATCGCCGGCCTTCTGGTCCGTCTTCGCCGTTCCGGATGCTTCGTTCGGCTGCGATTCCTGCGATGGCGCGGCAGACGTCTCGTCGGCGGAGGTCTGCGCCGTGTCTCCACTCTGGCCTGCCGCTGCGGCATCGTCCGCATCGCCCTTATGTACGGAGTTGAGTTGGATGGCGATCGAGTGTTCGCGGGCGCTCAACGCCTCCTTGACGCCCGGATTGTCTTCGATCACGTGCATGCCGAACGCGTCGAGCGAGCGGATCGGGTCGAATTCGTCGACGAGCGTGTCCATGACGATGAGGTCCTGGTAACGGTTCTCCGACGCGTTCCACAGGGCATCGCGCGAACGGCCGGACGGCACGAAGCCGAGCGACTGGTAGACGGATACGGAACGCGTGTTCTGTTCCGGCACGGCCACCCAAATGCGGTGCATGCCGAGGCCCGCCGGTTCCGGCGCGAAGCCGTACGTCATCACGCGGGGCATGATGTCTCGCGAGTAGCCGCGGCCGCGGTAGTCCTTGCCGAGCACCACTTGGATGCGGGCGGAACGTGCCCAGCCGTCGATGTCGATGAGGAAGATCATGCCGATCACGTTGTCGGAAGAGGCCGCGTCAAGCTCGCCGTCGCCGTCATGGTCGGCTTCGGTGACGATGGACCATGCGATGGTACGACGAGATTCCGGATCCCCCACGCCGGATTCGTTCGATTTTTCGCCATTGGACCATGCCACGGAACGACGCACCCACGCGTTCACAGCGCCACGTTCGGCCACGCGGTCCTTGCCGGTGATGCCGGATGCGCCGACGTACGCCTCAATGACCTCCATGCGTGCGATGTCGTCGATGGTGGCGGGGCGCAAGTGCACCATCTCGCCCTTGATGGGCGGAATGACGATGCGTTCCGGCAGCTCCCTCGCCCGCTGGTCCGTCGTCTGTTCCTTCGCTGTGGTTTCAGCGTACTCTGACATGATTATCGTTCCCTATGTTTCTCGGCGCGGTCCCTCGCCGCACCCATACCGACGGTATTGTACCCGACTGAACGCCAGCTGGGAGTTTTGTTAGGCAAAATCCCCGTGAAACCTCCCCCAGCCGACGCGTGAATCGTACGAAAAGGCATGTAAAAGCAGATAAAAAGCAACAAAATGCAGAAAGGCGTGCGTTTTTACGATTCCTCTCATCGCAAAAACGCACGCCTTTCGATGCCATCAATCAGGCAACGTTCGGCAATCGCCGGAACGTCACTTGATCTTGCCCATCACGATCTTGGTGACGGCCTTCGCGTCGGCCTGGCCGCGGGTGGCGCGCATGACAGCGCCGATAATCGCGCCCATCGGCTTCATGTTGCCGCTCTTGAGCTTCTCGACGATGTCCGGGTTGGCCGCGAGTGCCTCGTCGACGGCCTTTTCGAGCGCGCCGTCGTCGGAAACGACCTGGAAGCCGTGCTTCTTGACGACCTCGTCCGGAGTGCCTTCGCCGGCGAGCACGCCTGCGACGGTCTGCTTGGCGAGCTTGTCGTTGAGCTTGCCGTCGGCGATGAGCTTCTCGACCTCGGCGACGTCGGCCGGGGTGATCGGCAGCTCTTCAAGGCTCACGCCCTTGTTGTTGGCTTCGCGGGACAGCTCGCCCAGCCACCACTTCTTGGCGCCTGCGGCGGAAGCGCCGGCCTTGACGGTGTCCTCGAGCAGGTCCAGAGCGTCGGCGTTGAGCACGTCGCGCATCTCCAGATCGTTGAAGCCCCACTCGCCCTTCAGGCGGTTGCGGCGCTCACGAGGCATTTCCGGCATCTGGGCCTTCATCTCCTCGATGTGCTCCTTGGTGATGTGCAGCATCACCAGATCCGGATCCGGGAAGTAGCGGTAGTCGTCGGCGTCGGACTTCACGCGGCCGCCGGCGGTGGTCTGCGAGGCCTCGTCCCAGTGACGGGTCTCCTGCAGAATCTCGCCGCCTTCGGAAAGGATGGCGGCCTGGCGGCGGATCTCGTACTGGATAGTCTTCTCGATGCCACGGAACGAGTTCACGTTCTTGGTTTCGGAACGGGTGCCGAACGGATCGGACGGGCTGTTGCGCAGCGACACGTTCACGTCGGCGCGCATGTTGCCCTGCTCCATGCGGGCATGGGAGATGTTCAGCGCACGCACGATGTCGCGGATGGCGCGCATGTAGGCGCCTGCGATTTCGGGGGCGCGGTCTCCTGCGCCTTCGATCGGCTTGGTCACGATTTCGATCAGCGGCACGCCGGCGCGGTTGTAGTCGACCAGCGAGTGGTCGGCGCCTTCGATACGGCCGTCAGCGCCACCGACGTGGGTGTTCTTGCCGGCGTCGTCTTCGATGTGGGCGCGCTCGATCGGCACACGGAAGATGGTGCCGTCCTCAAGCTCCACGTCGAGGTAGCCGTTGCCGTTGGTCGGCTTGTCATACTGCGAGATCTGGTAATCGCGCGGCATGTCCGGGTAGAAGTAGTTCTTACGGGCGAACTGGCTCCATTCGGCGATTTCGCAGTGCAGGGCGAGACCCAGCTTGATCGCGTAATCGACGGCGGTCTTGTTGACCACCGGCAGGGAGCCCGGCAGGCCGAGGCTCACCGGGGTGAGCTGGGTGTTCGGCTCACCGCCGAAGTGGACTTCGGCCGGGCAGAACAGCTTCGTGGTGGTGGACAGCTCCACGTGGGTTTCCAGACCGATGACCGGGTCGAACTTCTTGACGGCATCGGCGTACTTCATCAACTTTTCAGCCATTTTGTTTTCTTTCCTCCGATGCTTCCTACTTGTCCAGTCCGTCGAGCCACGGGGTCTTCAGGGACTGCCAGATCGGGCCGTTCCAGCTTTCCTCGAGGGCCGCTTCGAGAGCGGCGGCGGGCTTGTACATGACCTCGTCGCGCTGCTGCGGGGCGAGGAACTGGAAGCCGACCGGCAGGCCGTCGTCGCTCAGGCCGGCCGGGATGCTCATTGCCGGCACGCCGGCGAGGTTGGCCGGAATGGTGGTGATGTCGATGGCGTACATGGCCATCGGGTCCTCGGTCTTCTCGCCGAACTTGAAGGCGGTGACCGGGCTGGTCGGGCCGACGAGCACGTCGACCTTTTCGAAGGCCTTCTTGAAGTCGTCGATGATCAGGGTGCGGACTTTCTGCGCGGAGCCGTACCAGGCATCGTAGTAGCCGGCGGACAGGGCGTAGGTGCCGAGGACGATACGACGCTTGACTTCGTCGCCGAAGCCGGCCTCACGGGTGTAGGCCATCATGTTGGCGGCGGTCTGCGGAACGCCTGCCGGCGGCATGACGCGCAGGCCGTAGCGCATGCCATCGTAACGGGCCAGGTTGGAGCTGACCTCGGACGGCATGATGATGTAGTAGGCGCCGAGGGAGTACGGCAGGTGCGGCAGGGACACTTCGATGACCTCCGCGCCCATTTCCTCAAGCTTCTTGACGCCTTCGTTGAAGCGGGCCATGACGCCCGGCTGGAAGCCTTCGCCGCCGAGCTCCTTGATCAGGCCGACCTTGAGGCCCTTCAGATCGCGCTTCATGCCTTCGCGGGCTGCGGCGACCATCGGACGCGGGCCTTCCGGAATGGAGGTGGAATCGCGCTTGTCGTGTCCGCCGATCACTTCCTGCAGCAGGGCCGAGTCGAGCACCGTACGGGAGCACGGGCCGATCTGGTCGAGCGAGGAGGCCATGGCGATCGCGCCAAAACGGGAGACGCCGCCGTAGGTCGGCTTGACGCCGACGGTACCGGTCAGCGAGCCCGGCTGGCGGATGGAGCCGCCGGTGTCGGTACCCAGGGCGAGCGGAGCTTCGAATGCGGCCACTGCGGCTGCGGAACCGCCGCCGGAACCGCCCGGCACGCGCTCGGTATCCCACGGATTGTGGGTGGTCTGGTAGGCGGAGTGCTCGGTGGAGGAGCCTTGCGCGAATTCATCGAGGTTGGTCTTGCCCAACAGCGGCATGCCCGCGGCCTTGAGCTTCTCGATGACGGTGGCGTCGTACGGCGGCACCCAGCCTTCGAGGATCTTGGATGCGGCGGTGGTTTCGATGCCCTTGGTGACGATCATGTCCTTGATGGCGATTGGCACGCCGGCGAGTTCCGGCATCTGCGCCTTGTCCTCATCGGACTTGGCGTCGAAGGCGTCGGCCTGTTCGAGGGCCTGGTCGGCGGAGACCTTCAGGAAGGCCTTGACGCTCGGTTCGGCGGATTCGATGACCGCAAGGTGGGCTTCGACCAGCTCACGGCTGGAAACTTCCTTGGCCTTGATCTTGGCCGCCATCTCGGCGGCGGAAAGCTTGACGAGTTCGGTGGTGCTCATATCACTCCTGTCCCAGAATGCGCGGTGCGACGAACATGCCGGCCTCGGAGACCGGGGCGCCTGCGGTGGCTTCGGCCTGGGTCAGCGGGGTCTCGGGTACGTCCGGACGCAGGTAGGCTTCCAGCGGGACCGGGTTCGCGGTCGGTTCCACGTCGTCGGTGGCGACTTCCTGGACCTTGTTGATGGATTCGGCGATGACGTTCAGATCGCCCTGCAGACGGGTGATTTCCTCGTCCGTGAGTGCGATTCGGGCCAGATCGCCCAAATGCACGATTTCTTCTTTGGTGAAAGTAGGCATGACCCTAACAGTAACGCGTCTGTGTGACGAGCGTGTGCCCTATTTCGTGCCCCGTTCGCAACCCGGCCGCGACTGGCCGCCATCCGTTCGACGGCCGTTCCGTCGCCTGGTCGGCGAGCACGCATCCGCTATTGCGGCAAAGCGACGCTTAACGGCTTTTCTTGCCGCGTGCCGATGGCGCGATCAGGCTTGCGGCGCGGCGTGCTGGGCGATCCAGGCGTGCATGGAGACCGCGGCGGCGGCGCCGGCGTTGATGGAACGGACCGAGCCGAATTGGGAGATGTAGACCACGTCATCGGCCAGTTCGAGCGCTTTTTCGGACAGGCCCGGGCCTTCCGCGCCGAAAAGCATGAGGCAGCGTTTGGGGAAATGGTAGGTTTCCATGGGCACCGCGCCGGGAATGATGTCGAGCGCGATGACGCGGGCGGCTTGCAGTTCTGCTATTTTCGCGTCCAAGGCTTCCAGTTGGGCCATGGTTTCGCTTGTGTTTGGGGCAGTGCCGGAAGCGCCGTCCGTCGCGGCTGCGGAGCCACGCATATGGAAGGCGATGGCGGCGGCTTGCGATTGGGCGGCGGCGATTTCGCCGGCGATGCGCAGTTTCCAACATTCGACAAGTTCCGTTATGGATGGATGGTTTTCGACGTGCTGGTACAGCTCCGTCATGAGCGCGCCCTTGCGATTCCATTTGTGCGGGCCGACGATGTGCACGCGGCGCGCTTGGAACGCGTTGGCGGTGCGCACCATGGAGCCGATGTTGAAATCGTGGGTCCAGTTCTCCACGGCGACTTCGAAATCGTGGCGCCCGCGGGAGTCCAGGTCGGCTTTGATGGCCGCGACCGTCCAGTAGCGGTAGCGGTCGAGCACGTTGCGGCGGTCGCCTTCGTCGAGCAGGGTGGAGTCGAAGCGGATGTCGTAATTGGGGGATGACGCATCGTCCGGGCGTGGTTCGCCTGGATGGGTTTGCGACCACGGTCCTACGCCGACCTCGCGGAACGTCGGTTCGCCGGATGCCTGTGCGGCAACATCGATGGGATTGGGATCGTGCACGTTCTCCCCTTCATAGGAACAGCAATACAAATATGTCAAAGGCCCGCGCATCCGTATGCATCATCATGCTTGTCATCGCACATTCGACGACGTCAACGGCAGATATGTTTGCGGTCGGTCGGCGGGAAACTCGGTGTTCAGTGGAGTTCGGATTCCTTGAACACTTCGACGAACGGCAGTTCGGATTCCTCCGAAGTGACCGGGTTGATGACCTTGATGGTCGGGTCGACCATGTCGACACCGCCGATCAGCGAGGCAACGGCCAGCACTTTGGCGCCTTCGTTCTCCACCACGGAGAAGTCGAGGCTCAGCTCGTTGCCGTTGCGCAGGGTGACCAGCGATGAGGTCTGCACATACGATTTTTCAGACAGCCAGGAGTCGATCAGCACCACGCGTTTGCCGGCAATCGACGGACCCTTGATGGACGGATAGACGAAGTCCATGACGAAACCGTCCAAATCCTCACCACGGGAGGCGGCGGCCTGGATCATGGCGGAGACCAGCGGCACGGCCGCGGCGGTCAATGCGCCGACCGCGTCGAAATCGTCGACGGAATAGCCGGCTTCCTCCAACGTGTCGAGCAGGATATGGCCGACGATGGAGGCTCCACGATGGTCGAACAGCACGGAGGAGAGTTCCGAGAAAGGCTTGTCCTTCATTTCGGACTGCAGCAGCGTCTTGAGCTGGTCGCGAGGTTCGAGCATGGCGAAATCGACGGTGGATTCCGTCGAAGCGGAAACAGACTGGCCCGCAGCGGAATCATGCGTCGGAACCGGTGTCGTCTTGCGGAAAGTGTTCTCTTCGGTCATGGTTCCAGCCTATCCTTTCGGCTCGTCATTCACCGTGCGGTATGGGTGATTTATGAGCGATAAACATGGTTATTCGGCGTTGGTCTCGGGAGCGGACAACTCGCGGATATCCCCTTTTTCGGGCGCGATCATGTCGACGGTGCCGATGACCTTGCTTTGGTCGACGCGTTGCAGTTTGCGCGCGGTGACCAGTACGCGCGATTCGAGCGACGCGGCGAACGAGTTGTATGCGCCGACCGTTTTGGTGATGGCGGAACCCAGTTTGGTGGCCCGCTCCCCCAATACTGCAAACCGTTCGTACAGCTCTCGGGACAGGTCGAACAGCATTTTCGCGTCATCGGTCAGGCTTTGCTGCTGCCATGCGTATGCCACGGATTTGAGCACCGCCCATAAGGTGATCGGCGAGGTCAGCGCGACTTTCTGCGCGAATGCGTCGTCCATCAGTGTCGGGTCGGTTTCCAATGCGGCCTGCAGCAACGATTCGTTGGGGATGAACGCGATCACGAAATCCGGAGCATCGCTGAACGCGTTCCAGTAGGCTTTGTCTCCCAGGGTCTTCACATGGTCTCGTACCGCTTTGGCATGGGAATGCAGCAGCTCGTTCTTGCGGGCCAGTTCCTCCGGTGAGGCGGTGTCTGGAATCTCGCATGCGCGCTGGTAGTCGGCGTATGGCGCTTTCGCGTCGATCGGAATGGTTTTGCCGCCCGGCATGTGGATGATCATATCCGGCCGTTGCGTATGTCCATCGGCGTCGGTGACCACAACCTGGGTGTCGAAATCGACATGTTCCAACAGACCCGCCGATTCCACGATGTTGCGCAGCTGCGCCTCGCCCCACGCGCCACGCACCTTGTTGTTGCGCAATGCCGATGATAGGGCGCTCGTCTCGCGATCCAATCGCGCCTGCTGTTCGCCAAGACCTTTGAGCTGTTCGCCGAGCGCGCCCATCTCATGCTTGCGGCCCTCTTCGATTTGCGCGACCTTCGTCTGCAGGGCGTCGAGGTTCTTCTGCACCGGAGCCAGTGCGGAGAGCACCTTGCTTTGCTCCTGCAGTTTCCGTTCGCTTTCGGCTTGACGACGGTTCGCTTCTTCGGCGGCACGCTGCCGTTCACGTTCCACGCGCATTTCCTCGGCACGCTGGGCCTGTGCCAATTGCGATTTGAGATACGTCAGCTGTTGGCTGAATCCTTCCGCCTGCGTACGGTATTGCACAACAGCCGCGTTGAGATCGCTGATGTCCTGTTTGTCCGCCTCGATCTGCGCCTTCGCCTCGTTCAGGTCGGATTCCTTCGCGCCACGGGCCATATCCTGCCCTTTGGCACGGCCCGCGAAGAAGCCCGCAGCCGCTCCGAGCGCGGCCACGATCACCAGCAATATCACTACAAACACAGGATTATCGAACATACGTTCGATGGTATCACGTCGTCAGGAACACATCAATCCACGCATCCACATTCATTCGCAAGACCGACCGCATGCCACACAACCGTGCACTATGCTGAAATCAGCCGAACGCGAAATGCATCAGCCCAACACGAAGGGACATTATGGGATTCGATCTGTTTTTGGCGGCCGTGTCGATTGTGGCCGCATCCATCGCCACCTGGGCGTTGTTGCGGCTGTTTCCAAGCTCGGACGCACGCCAGGCGATTCCGCTGCGGACGGACGGCGGATTTGCCGACCCATCCCACACGACCGACGGTGGAGTGACGATAGACGGCAAAGTGACGGCAGACGACGAATCGACATCCGACATCGACGGACAACCCACCGACCACCTCGGCAAGCGCCTCGTCATCGCGCTTATCCTAACCATTCCAACGTTCGTCATCACATTACTGGCGCTGGCCAAAATCGCCATGCCGGGCTGGCTGACGAATCCGTGGCCGCACGCCATCGTCATCACGCCGGTCATGTTCTATTGCGCGGCGCCGATTCACCACCGCGGCCTGCCCGCATTGCAGCGGCGACATCCGAACGGCGATTCGCTGGTTTCGCTTGGCATGGCGATTGTTTACGCGTACAGCCTGCTGCTGTGCGTGGTGTCGTGGATTTTCCCGGCCGGCTCGCGCGATCCGTATTTCGCGTTCGTCGGCGTGGTCGCGACGCTTTCGCTGGCTGGCACGCTTGTCCGGCAACACGCGATGACCGCGCAGCAGACGGCAGAAACAGAAAAGGCGCAATCGGCACAGTCAACAGAATCAACAGAATCGGCGCGATCTCAAGCGAAATCCCCTGAGCCAACGCAAGAAAAAAGCGCGGAAGAATTGCTCTTCCGCGCTGTGGTAGGTCATGCGATCCGCGCACGCGTGCTGCAGATCACCACGTCGGTGACGATGGTGGTCGCGGTGTGGACGTGCGCGTTGTGGCTGGCGTTCGGCATGCAACCGAAGCTGGCGATCGCCATACTGCTCGGTTCGACCGTGCTGTCGGTCGCAGGCCTGGTATTGCAGGCTTACGACCGACAGGTGACCAATCGATAATCGTCACTCAGCCGGGTTCGGGACGTCGGCGGAATCGTCCGTCTTCTCCTCGCCCATATCCTCCAGCTGGTCCGCGGCCCACGCGGACAGCTCCAGGTGGTCGCCGCCGGTCTGGTCCACCAGCACGGTGTCGCCGTCGTGCACTTCGCCGGCCAGCAGCATGCGGGCAAGCTGGTCGCCGACTTCGGTCTGCACCAGGCGACGCAGCGGACGTGCGCCGTACGCCGGATCGTAACCGGTGTTGGCAAGCCATTCGCGCGCCGAATCGGTCACGTCGAGCGTGATGCGGCGGTCGGTCAGACGTGCGGACACCTGCGCGACCTGGATGTCCACGATGCCGCCGAGCTCCTCGCGGGTCAGCGGGTGGAACATGACCAGTTCGTCCAGACGGTTGATGAATTCCGGCTTGAACTGCATGTGCACGGCGTCCATCACGGCCTTCTTCTTGGCGTCCGCGTCCATGTCGGGATTGACGAGGAACTGCGAGCCCAGGTTGGAGGTCATGATCAGAATCGTGTTCTTGAAGTCCACGGTCCTGCCCTGGCCGTCGGTCAGACGACCGTCGTCAAGCACCTGCAGCAGCACGTCGAAGACTTCCGGATTGGCCTTCTCCACCTCGTCGAACAGCACCACCGAATACGGACGGCGACGCACGGCTTCGGTAAGCTGGCCACCCTCTTCGTAGCCGATGTAGCCCGGCGCGGCGCCGATCAGGCGGGACACGGAGGCCTTCTCCATGTATTCGCTCATGTCGATGCGCACCATGGCCTTCTCGTCATCGAACAGGAAGTCGGCGAGCGCCTTGGCCAGTTCGGTCTTGCCCACGCCGGTGGGGCCGAGGAACAGGAACGATCCGGTCGGACGGTTCGGGTCGGAGATGCCGGCACGCGAGCGACGCACGGCGTCGGAAACCGCTTGGATGGCTTCCTTCTGGCCGATCACGCGCTTGCCGAGGTACTCCTCCATGTGCAGGAGCTTCTCGTTTTCGCCCTGCATAAGACGGCCCACGGGGATGCCGGTCCAGTCGGAGACGATTTCGGCGATGGAGTCGGCGTCGACGCGGTCGGGGACCATCGGCACGTCGGCGTTGGCATTGTCGGCTCCGCCCGATTCCGCCTCGTTCTTCTCGGCTTGGGCGATTTCCTTCTGGATGGCCGGGATTTCGCCGTAGTTGATGGCTGACGATTTCGCCAGGTCGCCTTCGCGCTCGTACTTTTCGGCTTGCGTACGCAGCTCGTCGAGCTTCTTGCGCAGGTCGCCGATACGGTTGTGGCCGTTCTTTTCGGCGTCCCAACGCGCTTTCAGCCCGTTGAGCTTTTCGCTTTTGTCGGCGATTTCCTGGTTCAAATCGGCGAGACGGTCCTTGGCGCTGTCGTCCAGTTCCGCTTCGGCCTTTTCCGCGGCCTTGTCGTTCTTCGGATTGCCCAGCAGGTACGACTTCTCCATCTTGAGACGGTCCACCTGGCGGCGCAGTTCGTCGATTTCCTCAGGCGAGGAGTCGAGTTCCATGCGCAGGTGCGCTGCGGCCTCGTCCACCAGATCGATGGCCTTGTCCGGCAGCTGGCGTCCGGAAATGTAGCGGTTCGACAGGGTTGCCGCCGCGACCAGCGCGTCGTCGCCGATGGTCACCTTGTGGTGGGCCTCATACTTCGGCGCGATGCCGCGCAGGATGGCGACGGTGTCCTCCACGCTCGGCTCGCCGACGAACACCTGCTGGAAACGACGTTCGAGCGCCGGATCCTTTTCGATATTCTCACGGTATTCGTCCAGTGTGGTGGCGCCGATCAGGCGCAGTTCGCCACGGGCCAGCATGGGCTTGAGCATATTGCCCGCGTCCATGGAGCCTTCGGCCGCGCCCGCGCCGACGATGGTGTGGATCTCGTCGATGAAGGTGATGATCTGCCCGTCGGCCTTCTTGATCTCCTCAAGCACGCTCTTCAGACGTTCCTCGAATTCGCCACGGTACTTGGAACCAGCCACCATGGAGCCCAGGTCAAGCGAGATAAGCTTCTTGTTCTGCAGGGTGGTCGGCACGTCGCCGGCGACGATGCGCTGCGCCAGGCCTTCGACGACGGCGGTTTTGCCGACGCCAGGCTCGCCGATCAGCACAGGATTGTTCTTGGTACGGCGGGACAGGATCTGGATGACGCGGCGGATTTCCTGGTCGCGGCCGATCACCGGGTCGAGCTTGCCTTCCTTCGCGGCGGCCGTCAAATCGGTGGAGTACTTCTCCAAAGCCTTGTACGAGCCTTCCGCGTCGGCGCTGGTCACCTTGCGGTCGCTGCCGCGCGCGGCGGTCAGGGCGTTACGCAGCTTATCCGCGGTAAGACCGTTCTTTTCCAAGATGTCCGCGCTTTGATTCGGTTTCGCGGCCGCGATTGCGACCAGCATGAGGTCGACGGTGACGTACTCGTCTCCCCTCCGTTGCATTTCTTTTTCGGCTTGCGATAGCACCGCCGACAGCTGCCTGCTGACGTCCGGCTGCGTTGTGGTCGATCCGCTGGCGCTCGGCAGCGATTGCATCGCCCGATGCACTTCGGCGCTCACGTTTTGCGCGTTGCCGCCTGCCGCTTCGATGAGCGCGCGGGCCATGCTGTTTTCCTGACGCAGCATCGCGTCCAGCAGGTGCAGAGTGTCCACCTGCGGATTGCCCAGCGCCGCCGCGTTCTGAACGGCGTCCGAAAGCGCTTCCTGCGCCATCTGCGTGAACTTCTGTTCCATATCATCCTCCATGGTTCGCGCCCGGCCGCCCGGCCTTCGCTACCGGGCCGGCGTTCGGACGCATATGTCGTTGTCTGATATGCTCAACCGACTTCATCGCCATTATATTCCCAAAAGTTGAGTCCCACACACTCAACTTTTTGCGTTTCTCAAAACCGTCTTTCGACACAGGACGGCAGTCACCGACAATCACCAGCGCTCACCGGCAATCGCAATACATACGAAAAAGGCGGGCAGCAACGTAACGAAATCACGAAACGTTGCAAACCCGCCTAATCCAAAGTCCGCCGGCAAGCCAACGAATCAGCCGCGCACCACCACGTTGCGCAGATCGCCGATGCCCTCGACGTGCACGATCGCCTCGTCACCCGGATCCAGATGACCCGACGCGTTCGGCGTGCCCGTCATAATCACATCGCCCGGCAGCAGCGTGGTGAAACTCGTAATCGCCGCGATCTGCTCAGGAATGCCGTGAATCAGATTCGCCGTGGTACCCGACGCCATCGGCACATCCTCACCGTTGAGCGTGAAGGAAATCTTCGCATCCTTCCAATCCACATCGTCACGCGTCACAATCCACGGACCCAACGGGCACGCCGTATCAAAACCCTTCGCACGCGTCCACGTCGGATCAAGACCCTGCAGATCACGCAACGTCACATCATTCACGCACGTGAAACCCAGCACATAATCCATGGCCTGCTCCACCGGCACATTCTTGGCGATACGACCCATCACCACAGCCAACTCCGGCTCGAAATTCATATCATTCGAACACAGCGGAATCACAATCGGATCATCCGGACCAATCACCGACGTGCTCGGCTTGGTGAAAATCACCATATCCTCCGGCGCATGCTTGATATCGGAATGACCGGCCTCATGCATGAACTGCGCATGCGCCTCATAATTCTTCGCCAAACCGTACACCTTCGACGGAATCACCGGAGCCAGCAGACGAATGCCGTCACCATCCACCGGATAGCGCTCGCCGGTCGGCTCGACGGCCTGGCCGGACAGCGGATAGCCGTTCAAGGCCACGAGATAGTCCTTGCCGTCGTTCTTGTCGGTCTGAACGAAGGCGTACTGCGGTACATCATTATGCGTAAAACGTGCGATTCTCATACCCGCAAGTCTACCCGCTCGCCACGCCCGCCGTTCTCGACATGCGTCGCTTTGCGGACGATGCCGATTGCTCGCATTTTTTACGATTTTTGCGATTATTTGCGATGCAGTTCCGCCCGCAACGCCGCCACCTCGCGTTCCAGCTCGTCGATGCGGCGCACCTGCTGGGCGATGAGCAGGTCGCGCACGTCACCTCCCGACAGAATCGGGACTTCGGCTGCGTTGCGCGGCGCGGGCAGCGTCGCATTGCTTTGCGTTTCCGTCGTTTGCGTTGGCTGCACCGGCTGCGATACCGCAGATCGAGCAACCTCCGCAGATTCCGCCGACGGCGCCACATCCGCCGACGCCGATGGCACCACTCCACCATTCCCATCAACCGATACCAGCCGATCCGTGCCCATACGGCAGGCAATCTTGCGCCAGCGCGCGAAACAACGTTCGATGCGCTTATAGCCGATCAGCGATGGGTCGAGTCCGGCTTCGCGGAACAGTTCGACCGGCGATTCGCCCGCATGGTACCGGCGCATGCAGTTGTGTTTGAACGATTCCGTGTAGGTGATGCGCCGCGACGTCGCTTCGGCCACCACCGGCAGCGAGCGCAGATATTCGACTTCTTCCGGACTGAACGCTCCCCCACCGTTGCACATGATGTTCCCTTTCGGCTTGGCGTGCGGCGGCTCCCTTCCACCGCACGGCAGTCGAATGGCCTCCGTCATGCCATTCCCCTGTTCGGCTTGCGATTCGGTTTGCGATGCGCGCTTGCGATACGTGTTTGCGATGCAAGGCCGCAATCCGATTCGTTGTTCGCTTCGTGTTCCATCATACCGGTACGAACGGCGTTTTTCCAACCATTTCAGGCGGTACTAAACCCTAAATCACCCGTATTCGTCACAACAAAAGCGGGTGAACCGTTGATCGCTCAACGACTCACCCGCCCGAACAAGCCCCGTTGCCTGTCTGCTGGCCCGCTCAGACCGCCATCGGCGTATCGGATTCGCGGAAGCGCAGCACGAGCGCCAGTCCGGCTGCGGCACGGCGACGTTACGCGCGGCACGCATCACGGTTTTGCGATTGAAGGTGAAGCGATCGCGCATGATGTGTTCGTCGGCGTCGGCATCGTCTTTGGCAGCATCATTCTTGTCGTTATCGTTGCCGTTTTGAGCCGACGCGGAAGCCTTGTCGGCGTTATCCTCGTCGGCGTCATTCTTACCGTTCTTGTCGGCATCGTCGGCATCTTCAGCAGTGTTGCCATCGTTGTCAGCATCGTCCGCATCGCCGGTTTTGCCGTCATCGGCTGTCGCGCCCGCATCGCCATTCGCCACAGCATCCGTGCGATTTTCGCCGGCATGGTCGTTTCGATCGCCGTCTTGAGCCGGTGCAGCACCATTTGCAGGTACGTCAGCGTTCTCAGCCGTCGGCTGCCTAACCGCCTGCCGTTCCTGCTCCTTCTGCTCATTCGGCTGTTCCGTCTTACCGCACGGCTGCCGCTGTTCCGGCATCGTCTCCGACGGTTGTTCCGGTTGCGATTGCGACTGCAGTTGCGATTGCGCTTGTTCGTTCGATGGCTGATGCGATTCGCCGTCGTCCGTAAGGCATTGTGCGTCGTCATCGTCCGTTGCGGACTGTCCGGCAACATCTTGCCCGGCAATGTCGGCAACGTCCGATCCGACTGCGTTTTCAGCATCGGATTGTTGTGTCGATTCCGGCTGGCTCGCTGCGGATTCGGCGGCCACGTTGCCGCCATCCGTCACCGTTTCGTCGGCGAACGCGGTCGCGCCGGCTCCCGTGGTGCCGGCCAGCATCGCAATCGTGACAAGCAATGCGGTGAATTTTCCCATCCGCGCGCCACACCGGCTTATGAAGCCGGCAAGCGGGTCCTTCATCCACTTCATGACATGTCCATCTCTCATGGCGCTGCGGCGAATTGCCTATGCGCCTCCATGCCTTGAACCTTATGGATGAACGTTTTGAAACCCGTCCCCTCCATTGATGGGTTCGGGGAACGTGCGGACCCGCGAAAATCGCGGCCTTCCCCCTTATCCTTTACGCGGCCAGGCGGAAGCGTGCCGCATGATTCGGTGTCGGGGCCGCATCGACCGCACGACCATGCAGCACAACAGCATGCCGCCCATCGTGCAAACGATGGTCATGGCGAGCGCGCCCAGTTCGGTCGCACGTTCGTCGCGCACGTCGGCCGGATCTGGCGCGGACAGCGGTATTGCGACGCGATGCCCGGAGACTAGCAGCCGATGCGTGTTGATGCCGTATGGCGTGCAGGTCATCAACGTCAGCCGGTCTTCGCCGGGCACGATTTTCAACCGTGAGACGTCGTCCGGTTCGATCACGCTGATTCGGTCCACTTCGTATCCCAGCGTCTCGTCCATCACTTTGATGTACATGAAATCGCCGTCGTGCAGTTCGTCGAGCCGTGTGAACATCAACGATTTGACCAGGCCGCGATGCCCGGTGACCACCGTATGCGAGCCAGTGCCGCCGACCGGCAGGCTGGTGCCGTACAGATGCCCTGCGCCGACGGCGAGCACCGGTTCGGACGTACCATGCCGAATCGGCAGTTCCACGCCGATTTTGGGCACCAATACCGTGCCCATGATGCCTGCGCCGGAATCCAGCAGGCCCTGATAGTTCGCGTCCGCGTCCGCCGCGGAAAGCCCGGAACCGCCGGAATGTGCCGAATCGTCGGCGACATCAGCATCTCCGGCAGTGCCAGCCGGTCTGGTAGTGAACGGATCGGCCGCCTCGCCCAATACCGGCTGTCCTTCCACGGCAAGCCGCCGATTGTATGCGCGCGCCCGTTCCAACTCCTCCATCGCCATCGGATACGGCCATCCGGCAACCGTGCGAGCCGCCGAATCGGATGTCTCGGCCAAGCGCCGCGCGGAATGCGCCTGCATGGCGAACGGCAACGACGCGACCACCACCGCGCCCACAATCAGCAGCACGGACACGCACCGCACCAATATGAAACGAATCCGCCGCAGCCTGCGCGCGCGAACCACATCGGCAATGTCAATCGCCTCGTAAAACGACGGCGTTCCAGCGAACGTTCCAGCAGACGTTCCAGCGAACGCAACAGTTCCGGCATGACCACTGTCGGCAGCTGCACCGGCATCAGATCCGACTCCGGCGCCATTGCCGATGCCATCGTTATCATCACCGGCATCATAGGAATCAGCCGAGGCGCCCGCCACGGCACCGAACAGCCGCATGGGCGAACGCAGCACCGCATGCGCATGCACGTAGGAATCCGTCCTGCGGGCGAGCAGACGGACGGGTTTACTCATCAATCGAGAGGCAGACCAAAACATGGGTTTCTCCTTCGAACACACCCATGTTCACACCCGCCATACGAAAGCCCTTGCCCCCTATAGAAGGGCTTACCCCTAGAAAGACAACGGTTTCAGGCACGAAACCGGCAATTATGGCACCAAACCGCGCAGCACCCCACCTACCGGCGGAACGCAGCTCAGACAAGCCGTTTTTCAGAGGAATGCAAGTCAGACGAATGTAAGCCAGACGAATGCAATCCAGGCGGACGAGCCCCGCAAATCCTTAAAAAAACAGAAAAAGTCAAAGAAAGCGCTCAGATGAACGCACGCTCACCGAAAATCGCAGTGCCGACGCGCACGATGGTGGAACCTTCGGCGATGGCCAGTTCCATGTCGCCGGTCATGCCCATCGACAGTTCCCGGCAACGGTCCGTGCCCGGTTCGCCGGATGCGAGGATGAGGTCGCGGGTCTTGCGCAGGTGCGAGAAACCGCGGCGAATCACCGTTTCGTCGTGCACATGCGCGCCGATCGTCATCAGTCCCTGCAATTCGATGCCGTCCAACGTGCCGATTTTCTGCGCGATGCGGATGGCGTGCGCCGGATCGCAACCGGATTTCGATTCCTCGCCGGATTCGTTGACTTCCAGCAGCACGCCGACAGTAATACCGCGAGCCACGGCTCTACGTGAAATTTTTTCTGCCAAATCGATTGAATCGACCGATTCGATAGTGTCGACCACCGGCAGCACTTTGCCGATTTTATTGCTTTGCAGCTGGCCGATCAGGTGGAATGGAATATGCTCCGCCGCAGCATCCGGCGCGGCGCCTGCGACGCCCAGCGAAAACCCGCGTTCCGCGCATCGCCGTGCCAGCCCTTTGGCCTTCGCCGTCACTTCCTGCGGACGGTTCTCGCCGATCATGCGCACGCCGGCATCAATCGCAACCATGATTTCGCCGATGTCGCGCGTCTTCGTGGCGGCCAGCAGGCGCACGGAGCCGGCTTCGCGTCCGGCTTGTTCCTCAGCTGCCGCGATGCGGTCGAGCACACGATGCACGCCGTCCGTGATCTCACGTGCGCGCGCATCGTCGATCACCTCGTTGGCGAGGTTCTTGTGATCCATGTATGCAGTCATCGTCCACCTCTCGCAAGTTCATTCGACCGCCGGTCCGCGGCCGGCACCACCGTTTCCGGCATGTCGGCTGATATTTCGATACCAGTGTTACCAGAAAACCGCCGACAACGTATAAAGAAGCCCGCGCGATGACCTGAAGTGAAGCGATAAAGCGGTCATAAATTCGCGCGGGCTATAAAACCAGACGGCAGTAGAAGGGGGACTTCAAAGACTCCGTCTACGCATTTAATGTATCAGATAAATGCGCGCGAACCGCCGGAAAAAACCAATAAATCTGAAAACTTTTTTTCAGATTTTATCCCCCTTGCGCAGCCCCTCCACCAAACGCTCCAATTTATCGACGCGATCGCTCAACACCATCACCTGGCATACCAGCGATTGAATCTTGCCCAACGGCACTTCCGACATCGCATTGTGGTTGTCCACAGCCGTATCATGCGGTTCCGGCTCTTCGGCCGCCTTGCGCATGATGTCCTCGTCACGCTTCCAGCGTGCGATATTGCGTTCGATGCGCTTGTGCCCGATGACCGATGGGCTCAATCCCGCGGAAATGAAGATCGCAGTCGGCTTCTCCCCCTGCAGATACCGCCTCATGCAGTCGATTTGGAATTCCCTCGCATACGTGATTCTGCTGTCCGTCACCGCGTCGATCGACGGCAATGTACGCAGGTATTCGATTTCCGCTCTACTGAACTGTCGCTTCGTCATATTCGCCCCTTGTAAATCCCCTTTTGACCGGCCATACCGATAACGCATAGACCGAATTGCCGAAATCACCACCCAGAATACCGGATGACGCACACCACCTTACGCACACCCCAAACGAAACGCGCGGCCCGTATCACCATGCGCTAAATATCCTTCTCACACTGTGAGATATCTCACAGCGACGGCACGTTTTCGGAGCACGCTGCAACCTCGGCATGGCACGTCACGGCACGTCCAGCAACGCATTCCACAATCGCGTCCCACGAAACCCGCCGTTCCGGCCGCCGATGCAGGTACAGTTGCAAGCATCGGCGCAACCGGTCTCTGCATCGGCAACACCGAACCGCCCGCCAACGACAGGAAGGAACCCCGTGCCAGGTCGTTTCGCACCCACCCCATCAGGCCGCATGCACATCGGCAACATCTATGCGATGCTCGGCGCATGGCTGTCCGCGCGTAGCCGCGGCGACGACATGCTGCTGCGCATCGAAGACATCGACGAACCGCGCGTGGTGCCCGGCGCGGCCGAACTGATGATGGACGATCTGCATTGGCTTGGCTTGGATTGGGACGGCGATCCGGTGTTCCAATCCGCTCGGCACGACCTGTACCGTGAGGCGCTGCATTGCTTGGAAAACCTGACGATTGACGACGCATACGATTCGCCGTTTGACGAGCGCAACGACCACACCCCCGCAGTCGGCAGCGCAGCCAACAACGCAATCGCTGGCATAACCCCGCTGATTTACCCTTGCTTCTGCTCGCGCGCCGACATCCGCGCAGCCTCCGCACCGCAGGAAGGCGACCGTTTCATGGTGTATCCCGGCACGTGCCGCCGGCTTATCGCCAGCGATCCGGATACCGTCCGGCGGCGGCTGGCCAACGGCGACCGCCATTCGCTGCGCATCGCCATGCCCGCCGACACAAACCCGCACGCAACCGTACAATTCGATGACGCAGTGTTCGGCCATCAGGAATTCAATCTGGCGCACGACGTCGGCGACACCATCGTGCGCCGCGCCGACGGCCTGTTCTCCTACCAGCTGGTGGTGGTCGTGGACGATCTTGACATGGGCGTCGACGACATCGTGCGCGGCCGCGACCTGCTCCGATCGAACGCCCTGCAAATCGCCATTCGCCGAGCACTTATCAAGGCGGGATTCCGCAAGGCGAAAACGCAGGCTTCTGCACCATCGCAGCACGCACCACAATCGCAATACACCCCATATAACCCCGAAAACCCACGGTACGCGCATCTGCCGCTTATCGACAACGCGGCCGGCCGCAGGCTCGCCAAACGCGAGCGCTCTTTGGATATGGGGGCGCTGCGCGCGCATGGCGTCACCGCGGAGCAGGTTGTCGGCTATTGCGCGTGGCTGCTTGGTTTGCAGGGCGATTCCGCGCATACCAGTCCGCAGCCGATGAGCGCCGTCGAGGCGTTGCAGGAGTTCGATTGGGGTAAGGTACGGGCCGATACGGCCGACCGCAGTATCAGCCAAGACGATTTCGACGCGTATTTCGGCTTGTGACAACGGCTGGCCGGGTCTCGCCGAATTGCCGAGACGACCCGGTCAGTCCGGAAAACAGCAGAAAGCAGCAGAAAATAACGGGAAGCAGTCGACGTTCAGCCGATCCACAGCTCCGAGTCAAGCGGATATTCGTTGACCTTGCAGCCGTCCAAATGCATGGATTGCTCCTGCATCAGCGGCGCCAACTGGCCTTCGCCGGCGCAGGTCGTTTCGTTGTCGATGTGCCCCAGCCGGTGTCCGACCTCATGGTTGATCACCATCGTGCGGTATCGCGCCAGGTTGCCGCCGGCGGCGAGCCATTGTTGCGTGCCGCCGTTCCAACGGTCGTCGTTGACGATCACGTTGTTGTCGACCCTGCAGCTGTATTCCACCGAGCATGATGGCGAGAACGACGTCATTTCCGACGCTTGGGACAGCACGAGATTGAAATCGCAGTTGCCGTCCGTGGATTGGTCGAATATGGCTCCGGCGCGTGGCCATCCGTGTTCGTCGTTGAGGATGCGGAACGCCGCGTTGCCGAATTCGTCGGCCGAACCGACGTTTCCTTTGGTTGCGATGCAGTAATGGTATTGCGTCACCGGTTTGCCGCTGTTTTGCGCGGTTTCCTGCGCTTTGTTCAGAATCGCGGTTTTCTCGTCGTCGCCCAGTGCCGCCGATTGCGCGCTCACCGCTTTGGCGACGGCCTGCTCTTCCTGCGATTGTTTGGTTTCCGGTTTAGTTTTTTTGGCCGTCTTATGCTGATTGGTTTTGGCTGTTTTCTTGGCTGGCTTCTTGGCCGACGTCGAATGCGTGGCTTGTGCCGTCGTCTGCGTGTTCGGCGTCATGCGGACCAGCAGTGCGTGCACGCTGCAGGACGTCATCGATGCGATCAGCAGGAACAGCACGAGCACCAGCACGGCGGCCCTGCGGATGCGAAACGCCTCAAGCCGTTCCCGTTGGCCCATTGTGGCGTCGGCTTTCGGATCGAGCGCACGTATGATACGACGAATCCGCTTCAATCCAGCCTCCCGATATGGTGATGTTTCTCTCTTCGGCAACAGTACCAGTCTCAGTCAACATGCCGAAGCCGCCGACCGCCATGCATACCACCTATGCGTAAGGCCCGCGATTCCGGAGGGAATCACGGGCCTTACCAGCATGCCAGACGAATGCCGGCAATCGTCAAAGTAATGCTCAGGCGAACAGCACCTTGAACAGGAACGCGCCGACGATAGCGCCTGCGATCGGGGCCACGACCGGAATCCAGGCCTCGCCCCAGCGGGAATCGCCCTTGTTCGGAATCGGCAGGATGGCGTGCAGGAGGCGCGGCATGAGGTCGCGGGCAGGGTTCAGACCAGGGCCGGTCGGGCCGCCCATGGAGGTCACGAGGCCCCACACGATGAAGCCGACGACGATGGATGCGGCGGCCGGGTTCGCCTTGCCCCACGGCAGGGACAGGCAGCACAGGGCGCCGAGCACCAGCATGAAGGTGCCGAAGAACTCGTTGAGGAAGTAGTTCACGCGGTCGTTGTGCGCGTCGGTGGTGCAGAAGGTGCCGAGGATGGCTTCGGCATCGTCGGTGTCCTTGTAGTGCGGCAGGTAGGTGACGTACACGATGAGCTGGCCCGCCACTGCGCCGAGCAGCTGGGCGATGATGTACGGCAGGACCTCGTTCCACGGGAACATGCCGTTGACGGCCTGCGCGAGGGTCATGGCCGGGTTGATGTGGGCGCCGGAGACGCCGCCGAACATCAGGACCGGGAACATGACGCCGAAGCCGTAGCCCATGGCGATGTTCAGCCAGCCGGCATGGTAGCCCTTGGTGTTTTTCAGTTCCGCGTTGGCGACAGCGCCGTTGCCGAAGACCATCAGCACGGCGGTGCCGACGAATTCCGCGGCAAGCTTGGTGAAGAGTGTGTATTCCACTGCAGTTTCCTCTATTGCTTCTTCTCTAACGATTCTTACGATTCGTGCGATTCGAGATGAATTGCGATTCCGCTCTGGGCGGACAACAGCGCACTACCTTACTCCGCACGGAGGAAGTAACGCGGCTTTGGGTGGACGCATGTCCGAAATACGAAAAAGACCCAAGCCATTGGCTTGGGTCTTGTCTGTGCCCCCTCAGGGATTCGAACCCTGGACACGCTGATTAAGAGTCAGCTGCTCTAACCAACTGAGCTAAAGGGGCGTTGGTCTTGGCGAGGTTTTTGTTCTCGCTGAGCACATGGAGTAAATATACTCAGAATCGGAAAGAACGCAACCTTCGGCGTGTCGCAATCATAAAACCGCTATTTTCCAACGTTTTCAGCAAATCGCAGAAAACCAAAAAACAAGGCGAAAATCGTACGAATCGGCATTCTAGGCAACGGTTTTCCAAAGAAAATCAGAAAAAACTTGCTCCGGGCGTGTCGCAAAAGGCAGGCAAAGACGCAGGAAGACACATAACCGCAGGAATAAAGAATGCCGCTCGACAGGAAATCGCACAACAAGAAAGAAGACCGAGAAAGACGGGAACCAAGAGGGCGGAAAACAAAGCAGGCAAGCAAGCAGAGAGGAACAGAAGAGAGGAAAAACAAAAAGAGAAAAACAGGGAAGAAAGAGCAACGACAAAAAAGAAATCCCCCGCACCAATCGGTACGGGGGATTTTCGATGCTTAAGCTCAGACGTGTTTCAGCCTGAAGTCATTCACCGCCGGTCCGTAAGGACGTCGAGCGGTGAATGGGGCGAAATCACTCAGCGACGACCTTCACGAAGAAGTTGGCGGTGATTTCCGGGTGCAGGGCGACGGTTGCCGGGAAGTCACCGGTGGTCTTGATCGGCTCAACGGTGATGTTCTTCGGGTTGACCTCAACCTTGGAGGAGAGCGCGATGGCGATCTTCTCTGCGGAGATGCCGCCGAACAGCTTGCCGGACTCGGAGACCTTGGCAGCGATTTCGACGGTGGAACCCTCGATGATTTCCTTGGCGGCAACAGCCTCTTCGCGGGTGGCGACGGCCTTGGCCAGACGAGCGCGCTTCATGGCCTCGATCTGGGCGGCGGCACCCTTGGACCAAGCGAAGGCCAGGCCCTGCGGGAACAGGTAGTTGCGGGCGTAGCCGGACTTGACGGCCACGACGTCACCCGGGTGACCCAGGTGGTTGACGGACTTGGTGAGAATAACCTTAGTTTCAGCCATTGTTCAAACCTCTCTAAGATCAGCGGCCGGACGTGGCGTACGGCAGCAGGGCCATCTCGCGGGCGTTCTTGATAGCCTTGGAGATCTCGCGCTGCTCCTGCACGGTGACACCGGTGATACGACGGGAACGAATCTTGCCGCGATCGGAGATGAACTTACGCAGCAGGGCGACGTCCTTGTAATCGATCTCGGTGACCTTGGCGGCCTTCAGTGGATTCGGCTTCTTCTTAAACGGCTTGACCGGCGGCTGCGGCCTCTTGCGTGACATCTTGATGTTCTCCTTAAAATCTGGAAATACTGCGATTAAGCTGCTTGTTTCGCTGTTCGCCTATGTTGCGGACGGGGTTCGGTCCGTCAGAATTCCGGTTCGTCGCTGTCGCCGCCGAATTCGGAGGAACCTCCGAAGGACTGGGACGCGCCGAAGGAACCGAAGGACGAGCCGGAGTTATCCGAGCTTGACCACGGGTCCGAGGCCGGAGCGGACTGTGCGGGAGCGGCATTGACCGGAGCGGAGGCTCCACCCTGATATCCGGCGCCGCCAGCATAGCTGGAGCCACCCTGATATCCGCCGTTGTTGCCGCCGAAACCGCCGTTGTTGTTGGCGTTGTTGTAGCCGCCGCGATTGCCGCTGAAGCCTCCGTTGCCGGACGAGCTTTGACGGGTCACCTGGGCGGTCGCGTAGCGCAGGGACGGGCCGATTTCGTCGACCTGCATCTCGATGACGGTTCGCTGGGAACCGTCCTGCGCCTGGTAGGAACGCTGCTGCAGACGGCCTTGCGCGATGACGCGCATGCCCTTAGACAGACTCTGCGCGCAATGTTCGGCCATGTCGCGCCACGCGGAGCAGCGCAGGAATAGGGCCTGACCGTCTTCGAACTGGTTCGAGTTACGGTTCCAGGTGCGCGGAGTGGAGGCGATCGTAAAGCTGGCGACGGCGGCGCCGCTGCCAATGGTACGAATTTCCGGATCGGCCGTGAGGTTGCCCACCACGGTGATTACAGTTTCACCTGCCATGTCGTTACCTACTTACTTTGCAGCTTAGAAAGCTTGGTTTACTTACTTGCGAAGAATCTTCGTACGGATGACGGATTCGTTCAGGTTCAGCAGACGATCGAGTTCGTCGCTGGTGGCCGGCTCAGCGGAGTAGTTGACCACGACGTAGTTACCTTCGGTCTTGCCGGCGATTTCGTAGGCAAGCTTGCGACGGCCCCAGATGTCGATGTTCTCGACGGCACCGCCTTCCTTGGTGACAGTTTCCAGATACTGCTCGGTCAGCTTCTTCAGACCGCGCTCATCCAGCTCAGGATCAGCAATGAACATCAGTTCGTACTTATGCGCAGACATCACCCACCTCCTTCGGACTATCGGCCATGGACCTTCCATGGCAGGAGTGTGTATGCGTGCTGCCTTCAGGCATCGATAAGTCGCAATGAACATATGGATACGATTGATGGCAACTTGTACAGGCTACCCCGACGCCGCGACGTATCGAAACGGCGTCTGCCGGGCGCGAAATCACGTGCGGAGGCAAGCAAAAAGCCCCGCTCGCAAGCGGGGCTTAATCGCAAAAAATCGTAATAAATCCTGAAATATCACGATAGCCGTATGGCAATCGCACGAAATATCAGGCGTAGATGTTGCGCGGACGCATGTCTTCGGGCAGGCCGTTGAGCAGCGTAGAAACGGAGCCGGATTCGAACACGGAGCGGATGCCGGCGGCCAGCAGCGGGGCCACGGACAGGACGGTCATGTTCGGCAGGCGCTTCTCTTCGGGCACCGGAACGGTGTCGGTGAGCACGATTTCGCGGGCGCCGCAGTCACGCAGGCGCTCCACGGCCGGACCGGACAGCAGGCCATGGGTGGCGACAAGCGTCACGGACTTCGCGCCGGCATTGTTCAGCGTGCGCACGGCCTCGCAGATGGTGCCGGCGGTGTCGATCATGTCGTCGACGACCACGCAGTCGCGTCCCTTCACGTCACCGATGATGCCGTGTGCCTCGGCATGGTTCGGGCGCGTGGTGTCACGGGTCTTGTGGATGAAGGCGAGCGGCAGTCCGCCGAGCTTGGCGGCCCACTGTTCGGAAACCTTGATGCGGCCGGCGTCCGGGGACACGATGGTGGTGTTCTCCAGCGGCATGCTGTTGCGCACGTAGTCAAGCAGGATCGGCATGGCGGTCAGATGGTCGACCGGGCCGTCGAAGAAGCCCTGCTCCTGGGCTGCGTGCAGGTCGACCGTCATGATGCGGTCGGCGCCGGCGGAACGGAACAGGTCGAACATGAGGCGTGCGGTGATGGGCTCGCGGCCCTGATGCTTCTTGTCCTGGCGGGAGTAGCCGAGGAACGGCGCGACCACGGTGATGGAACGTGCGGAGGCGCGCTTCATGGCGTCCACCATGATGAGCTGCTCCATGATCCACTTGTTGATCGGCTCGGTATGGGCCTGCATCACGAAGGCGTCGGCACCACGGACGGGCTCGGTGTAACGCACGTACATCTCGCCGTTGGCGAAATCGTATGCGGTGGTCTCAAGTACGTCGGTTCCCAGGTATTTTGCGGTTTCCTGAGCCTGCTCGGGGTACGCGCGACCCGTCACCAGAGCCAGTTTCTTATCCGGAGTGCCTTCGAGAATCGCCGACATGCTTGCCTTCCCAATTGTTCGGTGCGTGAAATTAAGCCAAACTCCAATATAACAATGCGGGTGCCCACGGCACGCGGCCGTTGCGGAAGCGTTTCACCATACCGCTCCAAACTGCCGTCGGCAACATCAAAAAATCCCCAAACCATCGACGCAGAAGGCACATACCAACGCCAATGGTTTGGGGAAAACCGGATTACCGGACTATTCGGCAGACGCGAACGCCTCGCGGATCTGCGCCGCGTTGCCGTAGGACGCCTGCGCGCCGTAGCCGGTGGCTGCGTACGCCGAAACGTACGAAGCGAGTTCGGCGGATTCGGACAGCGCCAGTCCGGACGCCAGACCGGCCAGCACGGTGCCCATGAAGGAATCGCCGCAACCGGTGGTGTCGACGGCCTTGACGCGTACCGGGGCGATGCGCTGGACGCGATGTTCCGGATCGTCCGCGGTGCCGTCGAGTACCACGGAACCGTCGCCGCCAAGCGTCACGATCGCCTGTTCGAAGCCGAATCCGCGCAGTTCGTCAAGCGCGTGCCACCAGCCGAACGAATCCCAATCGTCGTTCTCCGGCTCGTCGATGCCGAGCAGTTGCGCCATTTCATGCTCGTTGACGAGCAGGATGTCGGACGCTTCAATCAGTTCCGCCGGCAGGGACGGGGTGAACGGCGAGTCGTTGAGCAGCACCTTCACGCCCGCCTCGTGGCACATGCGTGCGGCCGCGGTGACGGTTTCGATGGGGCTTTCCAGGCACAGGCCGAGCACTGTGGAGTGGGTCAGCGCGTCACGCACGGATTCAACGTAGTCGACGGTCACCTGCGCGTTGGAGCCGGGCGAGTACACGATGGTGTTCTCGCCGTGCGCGTCCACGGTGATGACGGTGGTGCCGGACGGGCCGAGCACGCGGCGCACGTGCGTGGTGTTGACGCCCGCTTCGCCGAGCGCTCCGAGCAGGAAGTCGGCGTTGTCGTCGGAGCCGACCGCGCCGAACATCTGCACGGTGGCGCCGATGCGTGCGGCCGCCGCGGCCTGGTTGCCGGATTTGCCGCCGGGCAGCAGCTGTAGCGGGCCGCCGGTGATGGTCTCGCCCGGCCCGGGCAGTCGCTGTGCGGTGACGGTGTAGTCCGCGTTCATGGAACCGATCACGGAAACGGTGCCGTGGATGCGGTCCAGCGCGGAGAGGATTTCTGCTGCGCTCATGATCGCTTTCCTTTCTTGCGATTATTGCGATTGCCGACGGTCGCCGCACTTTCACTGCGCGGTTATTGTGCTCTCACTGCGCTTTGGCGGCGAGGCCGGAGATGCGGGTCATGAATTCGTTGAGGAACCTCGGCACGTCCACGCCGACGGCGACCTTCATGGTCTTGACCGGGTCGTTGAGGCGGGTTTCGTCGCCGATGGTGCGTCCGCGGGTCGGGCCGTCCACATCGACCTTCATGTTGATGTCGAGCGTGGTGACGAGCGTCGGGTCGAGGGCGACGCCGACGGCGAGCGGATCGTGCAGGCCGCAGCCGCCGAGGTGCGGCGAGGTGGTCTCGTAGGCCTTGATGTAGAAGTCGGTCATGTCCGCGAGGAACTTGCCGGCCTTGGTGCCAAGGTCACGCCACTGTTGGGTTTCCTTATAAGTGAGCAGGGTCTGCAGGGTCACGTCGAGGCCGATCATGGTGGTCGGGGTGCCGGAGCGGAACAGGTAGTCGGCGGCTTCCGGATCCTGCGAGATGTTGGCTTCCATACAGGCGTTGCAGTTGCCCGGCACGGTCAGCGCGCCGCCCATGAGCACCACGCGGCCGATCTCGTCCTTGATTTCCGGAGCCTTCTTCAGGGCGGCTTCGATGTTGGTCATCGGGCCGGTCGGCACGTAAATGAGGTCCTTGCCGTAAGTCTTGACGGCGTCGATGATGAAGTCGACGGCCGATTCGGTTTCGACGGAACGGTTGGAGTCGGGGATGTCCACGTCGCCGATGCCGTTGTCGCCGTGGATGAATGCGGAGATCGGCAGCACTTCGAAGTGGTCAGTGGTGCTGGAGTGCGGCAGGCCTTGGTACACCTTGACTTCCGGATGGCCGAGCAGGTCGGTGACGGCGAGCGCGTTGCGTACGCCCTGTTCCACGAGCACGTTGCCGTAGGTGCCGGTGATGCCGATGAGTTCGACTTCCGGGCTGCCCAGCGCGTAGGAGATGGCGAGCGCGTCGTCGACGCCGGTATCGAGATCAAGAATGAGCTTCTTCATGGTTGCACCTTTCCTCGTTGACGGATCCGACGGGGGTCCGCCACCACACGGCCCATTATCGTCGGTTGTTTTTCGCGAATTCGAGCACGTTCTCGATATTTCGCTCACATCATCCATGATAAAGCGCTTTACCAAAAACGCAAACCAAACCTCGCGTGTCGTATACCCCGGCTCAGCGAAGCCACCAACCGTCAAAACATCCGCGAATACCCGTAAACGCTTATAAACACTTACGCGCAGGCCGCCTGCACCAGTTTCGGCGTCAACACCTTAACTTGCGGTTCGGCAAGCCACGGCCGGCCCGCGTCCGCTCCAGCGCCACCCCCATTGACCACGCCGTCAATCCGCCCGCCCAGCATGCCCCAGCAGGCCGCGGCGAGATCGCCCACGCTCTGCTCTACGGTGGTCATACGCCAGCCCAAGCCGAATCGCTTCAGAATATTGTCGTATCCAATCACCTGCATGTCCTCGGTGACGTGCAGCCCACGCTCCGCCATGCGCTGGCGGAAGCCGAGCGCCATCACGTCGTTGCAGCAGAACACCGCGGTGGCACCGCCGTCGATGATCCGGTCGGCCGCGCGGTAACCGCTGGCGAAACGATAGTCGCCAGCGACGCATAACGAGGGATCGAGCCGCTCCCCCGCCTGTTCGAGCGCGTCCGCGAATCCACGACGGCGGTCTGCCGCGCTCGACTCCGCCACATCGCCGGTCACGATGCCGATGCGCTTGTGCCCGCCTTCCAGCAGGTACTGGGCCGCAAGCCGACCGCCGAGATAGTTGTCAAAGCCGACCGCGTCACACCAACCGCATTGCGTCAGTCGGTCGATGAGCACCACCGGGCAGGTGACACGCTCCACGTCCTCACGCAACGCGGCGCCGGCACCGGCCGCGCAGGATTCGCGCGCGGGAATCAGCAGCACGCCATCCACCCCACGTGACGTCAGCCTGCGCAGCAAAGCCTGTTCCGACTCACGCGAATCATCCGAATTGGCCACGATCAGCGAATACCCCTGCGCCGCGCACTCATCCTCCACGCATTTGGCGAGCGCCGCGAAGAACAGGTTTTCGATGTCGGGCACGATGAGCGCCACGAGCTTGGATTGTTTGGTGACGAGGCTCCTCGCGTTCTGATTGGGCACGTAGTTCAACTGTTTCACCGCCCGCGCGATCGCCTCGCGTTTCTCCGTGGAAACACGCGCAGGCCGATCATTCAGCACCAGCGACACCGTGGTCACGGACACTCCCGCCGCCGCAGCCACATCCTTCAGCGTTGCCCTTCGCGCCATCAGCTACCCCCTGTAAAACGTTTCTCCTACCAGCATAAGCCCTTCAGCTCGCACTCGCCACCACCCCTCTTCCCGTCGCGCCCGCCACACCTATCGCGCGCCCGCGTCCACAACGATCACAGCCCTTGTGCCCGGTAGCGTGCTTCGGTGGCGGCTTTGGCCGGCTCCCACCAATCGCGGTGCGTCGCATACCAGTCGACCACGTCGTGCAAGCCGCTTTCGAAATCCGTATGCGCCGGCTTCCAACCCAATTCGGCACGCAGCTTGGACGAGTCGATCGCATACCGGCGGTCGTGCCCCGGCCGGTCGCGCACCCAATCGAACGCGTCTTCCGGCTGCCCCATCAACCGCATTATCATGCGCAGCACGGCGATGTTGCTTTTCTCGCCGTCCGCGCCGATCAGATACGTTTCGCCGATGCGACCGCGCGTCAGAATCGCCCATACCGCCGAAGAGTGGTCTTCCGTATGAATCCAGTCGCGCACGTTCTCGCCGGTGCCGTACAGTTTCGGCCGCATGCCATCCAGAATGGACGTGATCTGCCGTGGAATGAACTTTTCCACATGCTGATACGGCCCGTAATTGTTGGAACAGTTGGAAATGGTGGCACGCAAGCCATATGTGCGCGTCCACGCGCGCACCAGATGGTCGGACGCGGCCTTTGACGCACTATACGGACTTGACGGGCGGTACGGCGAGTTTTCGCCGAATCGCGCCGGATCGTCCAACGCCAGGTCTCCGTACACTTCGTCGGTACTGATGTGGTGGAATCGCACGTCGTATTTACGCGCGGCCTCCAACAGCCGCATCGTGCCCTCCACGTTCGTGCGGATGAACGGTTCCGGGTCGAAGATGGAATTGTCGTTATGTGATTCCGCCGCGAAATGCACGATGGCGTCGCAGCCGGGCACAATGCGTTCCAGCAGCGACGCATCGCAGATATCGCCGATGACAAGTTCGACCTGCGATTGCGGCAGCCCGTCGATGTTCGCCGGATTGCCCGCATACGTCAGCTTGTCAAGCACGGTGATGTGCACGTCCGGATGATTGCGCGCCACGTACCGTACGAAATTCGCGCCGATGAACCCGCATCCGCCGGTTACCAGAATATGTTTCGGTTTGAATCCCTGTTCGCTCACTGTTTCAGCAACCGCCTTCCCGATTCCAACATTACGAATGCAAACAAAGGCGCATAAGGAAGGAAATACCTGAATTGCATACCGTCGACTCCGATTAGCCCATCCGCATCGTATTGCAACCACAAGGCAAGGTAATCAGTAGGATATCTCCGATACAGACCACCGCGATCAACCATGCGTATGGTAAGGAAAGCACACCGCATGCATTTATAGAACCATTGGCAGTCCTAACCGGATTCTTTCGGCGGCTTTTGACACAAGCATTCACCACACTGGTCACAGCCAACACGACTACGGAAACCACAATTGCCAACCAACACGCGGCAATCATGATGCTGTCCGTCCTGTTATTCATATTCGATTGAGCATGCATTATCGCCCATGCAATGTTCTTCACAGCATCCAACATGGCAACGGGATCCGTCAACAATGCATGCTTGCGCTCGCTCATTTGTTTGCACGAAACCAGCATCGGACAATTCGTATACCAAGCATTGACGCCCAACCAGAATATGGTCCATATACCAGACGCAACCACGCCTATCAACAATGGCACAGCCCGACCACGATTCACACGCCAGCGACCGGAAACTCTATCAAACATCAACGGAATAACCAGCAAAACCAATGGCATGTACACAAACTTGCACATTGCCAATAGCACGCTCGTTACCGCAAGCGCCACTGCTCCACGTTGTGATCGTTTACCAATAATTCCCCGGAACAGCAAACAGGAGAACAGAATCATCACAGCTTGTGTCAGCGAATCCGCAGAGATGGAAAATGAGGCGAATCGAAGCATTTGAGGGACGCATAGCAATAGTCCAACCGGAATGCGCCATTTTGGCAATGTCATAACCGCGCAGTACATGAGTAATGTGTAGACGATTAGCATGCAATTTCCGCCAATCGATATGTTGCCCCAGGCCCCAAATCAAATAAGCGCCCCACAGCGAATCCCAACAATTGCGGAGCATATACGACCGGAGAATTCGTTACCGTGTTGTTAAAAGGCAGGTCAACCGTTGTCGATGATCCATTGTCAGCAACGGATTCCGCAATCACAACTCCCGGGTCATATCCGTCATATTGATCCAAGGAATACTGCATCCAACTGCGATCGACCGCACCACCGACCACCCCCGTCTCAGTATTATGCAACATACTTCTTGAAGTAACTGGCCGCGCAATTACATCCCCGTTGAGTATGGAGTCAATTCGATAAACATGCGTCCAAATATCCGGCACATGACCAGGCTTGGTAATAGTCATGAAAAACATGCCTTCAAGCAACACGCACAACGCCACCAGCACTGGCATGCATCGAAAAATCTTCTTCCCCTTCATACCGCCACTATCGCATAACTATTTGACTGCGCTTAAGAGACCGCCTTGGTTTCATTCATCATTCAGATACCCACCAGCTACCATCAAGACACCTACTCGTCCAGACACACTGGCTAATATATAGCTCGGTTTTACATGCTCATAAACCCCCGTTTACACAAGGGGTTATTTGCCGTGAAGGAAGCGACGATGCCTTATATCCAGTCTGCCGTTCATGCCTTCGAGCCTTCATACGCCAGACATCCCAAACAATCGTTTACCGGCGGCATCTACCAGCCACTGGCCGATGAGAGCATGACAGATACCCCCTCTTATTTCAAGGCACGTCACCGTGCCGAGTTGTATACGCAGAAAACTCTCCTTCATGCGGAACCCGCACACCGAAGCATCTACATACCGGCGACGGAAGTATCCCCTGCACCATGTGATACGGATATTCTTGCGATTACGGACGAGCAGCATACTTCCTCTTTTGCCGCAGAGGAACAAGTTAACGGCAATCACGCATTACAGGCGATGCCGAGCACTCTTCAAACGGTTCGGACAGCGCTGACGACTGCTGAACATAGCTTAAAACGAACGGGTTACGCTATTGCCAGCGCGACCCGCACCACTGCATGCGCCGCACGTACCGCTGCGACCACGGTGCGTAACGCATGGCGCACCTTCACGAGTTTCAAAGCCGTCCAGCTTATCATCAAGTTCTTCCGGGGTGCGCATGCCTTGTGGAAGAAGCGCCATCGTTTCTCTTTTTCTTTCTATGCAATCATTCTTATAACCCTCACCACATTCGAAACATTGTTTATCCAATGGGGCATGTATTCCGAACCCGAGTACAAAAAAGGCGAGGATATCAGCGAAGCCGTAAAACAGGCATCCAGCATCGTTGGACAGTTGGCACATTTTATTAGTCAAATCTGGTTCGACAAAAACTACATTTTCTTACTTAATCTCATTATTCTCGCAGTCGCCTACCTCACGCTCATATTCATAATTAATCGTTTTTGGATAGCAACAGCAATTTTTAGCACAGTCATGACCGTTTACGCCGTGGCGAACCACATCAAAATTGAATCTCGCAATGAACCCGTGCTTCCGGCTGATCTTAATTTCATCACCGGAGGCAACACTGGACAGTTAGCATCCTTCATCCCTCAAAGCAGTCAAGGACTTGTCAATACAGCAGTTAGCGGTGTCATATGGCTTGTCGTCATTTGCATTATCATGCAGTTTATCGATGGACGTAATGCCGTCATCTACTGTTCCTGGCGGCACCCTTTCACCGGAATTAAGAACCTTGCCGGCACGCTCACTCGCATTGTAGCCGCATGCTGCAGTTTCGCACTGTGTTTTTCCTTCGTATGGGGATTTGGCAACGAAGGATACTGGTCAACAGATTTCGCAAAAAATCTTGGAGATAGTCCACAGATCTGGAATGGCCTCGCAGATTCCACGAACAATGGTCCTGTTGTGAATTTCCTGCGTCTCGCGCACACAAAGACCATGGATAAACCCAATGGATATTCGCAAGAAGCTATGGAAAAAATCTCTCGGAAATACACGGAACAGGCAAAACAGCTTAATCAAACCCGAACCGAAAACATGACCGACAACACTGTCATCATGGTACTTTCCGAAACGTTCTCGGATCCAACTCGGGTGCCTGGCGTCAGCTTCTCCGAAGATCCAATGCCAAATATTCGTCATGTCAAAGCCCAAACAACTTCCGGTCTGATGCTTTCCCCGGGCTACGGAGGCGGCACCGCAAATATTGAGTATCAAGCTTTGTCCGGCTTGTCCATGGCAAATTACAGTCCCACATTATCCATTGCCTATCAGCAGCTGGTACCATCCCTCAAATGGGCGCCTACGCTCAATCAAGCTTGGGACAAAGCCAACGGAAAGGGCTCATCCATCGCATTCCACGCTTACAACCGCAACATGTACTTCCGTGATTTGAATTACAAAAAATTTGGCTTCTCGAAGTTTTATGCCACAGATGGCACACCACAATTGAAAGGCCTACGACCACTTGGCTCTGCTTGGTATGCCTCGGATGAGTCCTTCTACTCAGAAGTACTCAAAAAGATTTCATCTTCTGACCAGAAGAAGTTCTATCAAGTTGTCACCATGCAGAACCATATGCCTTATGAAGATTTTTATCCTGATAATCAATTTAAGGATGAAGATACTTCTTCAAATTTGCAGGATGATGAGAAACAAAATATTGAGACCTACACAAAGGGTCTAAGCTATACGGATCAAGCAACAACTGAATTCTTGAATCAGCTCAACCATATCGATAGGCCAATCACCGTCGTATTCTATGGAGATCATCTACCTGGGATTTACTCCACGGCATATTCCAGCAAAGATAATATTCTCGGACTGCATGAAACTGATTATTTCATCTGGTCTAACGATGCTTCGAAATCGGCAGGCACCAAACTAGATGATGTCTCCAGCGCTTACACATCATCAAATTACTTCTCCGCACAGCTAGCCTCACATCTCAATGCAAAAGTCAGCCCCTATCTGGCTTTCCTGACGAAGATGCACGAAACCATCCCGGCAATCTCTATCCCCTCGTCGGCCGGAGGCAATACTGATGAACCGGTTTATCTTGATGCAGCAGGTAATCGCATTAATAACAAACAGCTTTCCAAAGAAGCCAAGACAATGCTTCATGATTATCAACTCATTCAGTACGATATGAGCGTCGGCAAGAATTATCTGAAGGATACCGGCTTTGTCGATTTACCTCAATGATTTGTCTACAATAGCCTGAGATGGTAGTAAAACAAAAGGCAGGTTACTCTTATGAAGATTGCGGTTGCTGGTACTGGCTACGTAGGGTTATCTATCGCATTACTGCTTTCTCAGCATAACGAGGTCCACGCGCTCGATATCGTCCCCAAGAAAGTCGAGCTGCTCAACAATGGCAAAAGCCCGATTGTTGACCCGGTGATCACCGATTTTCTGAAAAAAAATGCTTCCGGCGAGCGTCCACTTAACTTCCACGCTACGGTTAACGCACAAGAGGCATACGCAGACGTCGATTTCGCAATAATTGCGACACCAACAAATTACGATGAGAAAAAGAATTACTTCGACACTTCTAGTGTTGAAGACGCAATTACCGCAGTGCGTCAGTACTCACCGCACGCTTGGATTATCATTAAGTCCACTATTCCAGTTGGATATACGCAACAACTTCGCGAGAATCTAGATGACAATCACATTCTTTTCTCCCCGGAATTCTTGCGCGAAGGGCACGCACTATACGACAATCTGCATCCAAGCCGCATCGTAGTGGGCGCTCCGCAAAACAACGCTGAATCCGTTCAGGCAGCACGGCAATTCGCCACATTGCTTGCCGAAGGTGCAGACCCCTCAGAAAACAACCGTACGAATAGCGACGGCAGCACCGGTATCCCCACACTGGTGGTTGGCACCACCGAGGCCGAAGCCATCAAGCTATTCGCTAATACGTATTTGGCTCTACGAGTGGCATATTTCAATGAACTTGATACCTATGCGGAAAGTCGAGGTCTGAACACCCGCGAAATCATCGATGGCGTATGTCTTGATCCACGCATCGGTGACGGTTATAACAACCCCAGCTTTGGCTATGGCGGATACTGCCTGCCGAAGGACACTAAGCAACTGCTGGCCAACTATAATCAGGTGCCGCAGAACCTTATCGAAGCTATTGTAGACGCTAACCGCACCCGCAAGGAGTTCGTTGCATCTGAGGTGATGGAGCGCATCAAAGGCGTTCAAAATCCTGTCATCGGCATTTACCGGCTGACCATGAAATCTGGTTCCGATAATTTCCGTCAGTCCGCCATCCAAGATGTGATGAGACAGTTCAAGGCCAACGGCCTCCCCGTGCTTATCTATGAGCCCACATTAGATAAGCCCGACTTCCAAGGCAGTGAGGTCACTCAGAATCTCAGCGAATTCAAAGAACGTTCATCCGTGATCGTGGCTAACCGCTGGAACAATGATCTCAATAATGTGGCTTTCAAGGTCTACACACGCGATCTGTTCCGCAGAGACTGATTTATCAACAGCTTATCTTGTTGGTGTTTGCCCAAATAGGAATATTCTGGACAAACACCAACAGCAGCATCACCGCTTGCCTTGGACTTTGCGGGCCACCACCTTCATCAGCTCGCGCTGTTTGGAACCGGTCGGGGCCAGCACGTCCACATACTTGCGGATGGGGCTGTTCTCGGCGATCGCGCGCTCATGATGTTCCGGCGGAGCGGGACGCTCCACACCGTTCATCGCGGCGACCATCTGCGCCACGAACGGCGTCTCCTGCGCATAGCTCCAGTACAGCGAAGCGAAATCGCACCACGGATTCTTCCACGGCTTGTCAAAGCCGGCATAATGCACGATCTTCGGCGCCTTGCGTGATGCCATGTATGCCTGATACACGTTCGCCGGAGCGAAATCGAACACGCCATTGACACGACCGGCGCAATTGTGCATCACATTCCACGAGTAATCCAGATACGTGACCTGTCCCTCGCATTCCACGTTGAGAATATCCTGGTCATTGTAGATATATCCCGGCTTGGAGGCGATTTCCAACCATTCGTGCACCGTATGGATCTCGCGCATACGCTCAAGGTTCATCACCAGCACACCAGCCTGGAAGTAGCCGTATGCGTCGCGCATATGCAGCTGCTTACGCACGTATTGCGCGCGCTCGCCGTTCTTCATATTGAGATTGCCGATGAAATCGATATCCGGCACTGCGCCGATCGCATGGTCGCCGAGTTCGGTGTCGAACAATTCGGCGATGTCGCCGTTGACCACCAGATCGCAATCCAGATACAGCAGCTTCGAATAGAACGGCAGCGCTTCCTGGATGATGAAGCGGTAGTAGGTTTCGATGCTGATATGAGCATTGCTGGTGGTGAGGTTGAAACCGGCCAGATAACGGCTCACGTCGAAGAAACGCAGCACGGCATTCGGGAACTTCGCAAAGAACTGCCGCATGTAACGCTTGTTCTCGTCGGTGATGTCGCGTTCCAACACGATCACGTCATACGTGCGACTCGTGGAAACGTTCTTCAGCATTGAATAAATGGTGGTGGCGAGCATCGGCACATAGTTGTTGTCCGAGGCGAACACCACCGGCACCACGTTCGTGTGCTTGCCATCAAGCGGCTCGAGCGTAGCAACCGGCTCCGGATGCAGGAAGTGGACGCACTGCAATCGCTTGATCTTCCAATGCGCGCCGGTGCGCTGCTTGTGCGCGATGAAAATATTGAGCAGTCGTTCCGAAAGATGTCCCACCGTACGGGTGGTCTGCACATCCATTTTGCTGAAATCAGTGGCGGCTGCGAATTCGTCGAGCAGCGGGAACAGCCATTCGTTGTATTCGAAGAAGATTTCCTTCCTCATGATGAACATATTGCAGAACGCCGCGGTACGCCCACCGAGCACGGCGTCGGCATCCACTTTGTAATCGGGATGACGTGCGCACAGAATGTCATACATGTGGCGCAGATCCTTCAATCGCAGATGCCCATCGGCGTCCCAATGCTGCTTGAGATTCGAGAATCCGCCGATTCGTCGAACGTCGTTCAAAGGCGTGGTGATGACGTCCCAGCCGTCCACTGCGCGCGCGATCGCATCGTCGTTGATACCGTATTCGGCGAGCGCGTGGTCGTCGATATACGAGTCGATGATTTCGCCGTAATCGTTTTCCTTATGCGGGGTGTCGGTGAAATCGAAATACCGGCGGTAATGGCAGAAGCCGTAATAGTCGGCGTCTGCGTTCTTCCAAGCCCAGTATTGCGCGGTCAGCTCGCAATAACGCGGGTTTTCCACGGAGATGTTCTCGCCTTCGTCATCATGCAGCGTGTTCGTGAAACGGGTCGTGGCCTGCGCCGCACCCACCTGCACCGGAAGAATGCTTTCCCCTTCGGGGAACGTGGCCTGCTTATGCGCCGACACGAAGATTTTGATATTCGGATGGTGCTGTTCCGCTGTGAGAACCATGTGAGATATTCCGCCTTACTAAGACAAACGTCCTTTCCTCAATAGAATATATGAGAGTACTGCCGAAGAGGGACGCTCTACGAGCCTTTGCACCCAAATACTTCGCACGAGTAGGATAGGACGTTTGTGAAAGACTTTTTCGAAAGCCTCAAGAAGAGGTACCACTATGCGATGGTGGTTTTCAAGGAACTGGTGAAAACCGACTTCCAGCTGCGATATCAGGGCTCATTCCTGGGCATGGTGTGGTCTGTGTTGAAACCGTTGATGCTGTTCGCCGTGATGTATGTGGTGTTCGTGAAGTTCCTGAAGTTCTCGGATGGCACTCCGACTTTCCCGATTTCGTTGCTGTGCGGCACCTGCCTGTGGAGCTTCTTCTCCGAGTCGACCAGCATGGGTATGCAATCCATCGTCGGTCGTGGAGATCTGCTGCGCAAGGTGCATTTCCCGAACTACATCATCGTCGCTTCCACCACTATGGGATCCATGATTTCTCTCGGCATCAATCTGCTGGTGGTCATCCTGTTCGGTTTCTTCGCCCACGCGCACTACACTTGGCGCGTGCTGCTGGTACCGTTCAGCATCCTGCAGCTGTACTGCCTTGGATTGGGCGTGGCACTGCTACTTGCTTCCCTGTTTGTATACTTCCGCGATGTGGCGCATATTTGGGAAGTCGTGTTGCAAGCCATGTTCTATGCGACTCCTATCATCTACCCGATTTCCATGGTGGCGAATAATCCGGAGTTCTCCTGGGCGGCAAAATTGCTCATGCTGAATCCTTCCACGCAGGTGATTATGGATATCCGTCACAACCTGCTTTCCCCGGAATACGTGCCAACCGTGTGGACCATGGTCGATAACAAGTTGCTGTGCCTGCTGCCTTACGTATTGTCCGCCGTCATCTTGTGGCTCGGCATTCACGTGTTCCGCAAGTACAGTTCCAAGTTCGCGGAGGTGCTCTGATTTATGGCTGAGGTTGCAATGACTGAAGAGAAGAACGCAGACGAGCGCCCTGTGGTGCTTAAGGTCGATCATGTGGCCAAGATGTTCCGCTTGCCTACCGAGCAGGCCACCGGTCTGAAGATGGCATTCCTGAACTGGACGAAGGGCATTAAGGGCTACACCGAGCAGCATGTGCTGCGCGATATCAATTTCGAGGTTCGCCAAGGCGATTTCTTCGGTATCGTCGGGCGTAACGGCTCCGGCAAGTCCACGCTGTTGAAAATCATTTCGCAGATTTATACTCCTGAGCACGGATCGGTCACCGTCAAGGGCAAACTGGTCCCGTTCATCGAACTCGGTGTGGGCTTCAACCCGGAGCTGACCGGACGTGAGAACGTGTATCTGAACGGTGCTTTGTTGGGCTTCACTCGTGCTGAAATCGATGCGATGTATGACGACATCGTAGAGTTCGCTGAGCTTGAAGACTTCATGGATCAAAAGCTCAAGAACTATTCTTCCGGCATGCAGGTGCGTCTTGCCTTCTCTGTGGCCATCAAGGCACAGGGCGACATTCTGGTGCTTGACGAAGTGCTTGCCGTGGGCGATGAAGCGTTCCAGCGCAAATGCGATGATTTCTTCACAAAGGTCAAAAAAGATCCAACTAAGACTGTTATTCTGGTCACGCATTCCATGGATGCAGTGAAGCGTTATTGCAATAAGGCAATCTTAATCAAAGATGGCAATATTATCGCTTCGGGAGATAAAGACGCCGTCGCTGATCAATATACGCTCGAAAATATTAGGACCGATCAGAAACATAGCCATCCAAAAAAGAATGAGCATCCTGAGGGACTTAATGACCGTGTTCCCATATTCCGATTCATTCCAGTCTCATCAACCGTTGCCAATTGTTCTGATACTTTCAAATTCGACATCGAATATGAGTACAACAATGATGATGGCTACATTGCAATTGCGATGAACGACATCAAGCGCGGCGGAATCCCCTATGACTCAGGTCAGAAGAATCTCAAGGTTCAAAGGGGACATCATATTCTGCACATGGAGATGCCTCTATCACTATTCAATAATGGCGAATTCCGTCTTGTAGGCTCATTCCGTACCGAAAATTTAGAGGATGATAAACGAACAGATATGATTGCTTACACTAATGATGATAATTCTTTGCTTTTTGCAGTTAGAGACAAAGCTAATACAAGAGATTATGCTCTGTTGAATGATCATGCTATGCAAATGCGTCTCATCTCTTATGACAGTGAAAAATAAAATGTCATTCATCATTAATACTGCAATTAGCACCTTCGAAGGAAGAGTCAATGCCTAAGATTTCAATCGTCATTCCCGCATACAATGTCGGTGATTACTTGCAGGAATGTCTTGATTCAGTACGGAATCAGACTTTCTCCGATATCGAAGCGATTGTCGTGAACGATGCGAGCCCCGACAATGTTGGAGAGATCGCAGCACGGGCAGCCACAGAGGATCCGCGCATCCGAGTCATCACCAACAACCCGAATATGGGCACGCACCGCACTCGTATGGCCGGTGTGGAAAACGCTTCCGGAGAATACACGTTCTTCCTGGACGGCGACGACGCGCTCAAGCCGGACATGTGCGAACAGCTCGCCGCGGAAATCGACAAACATCCAGTGGACGTGCTGCATTATGGCCTTACTGTTGTCGCCGCCAACGAGCTACTGGAAAACGAGCGCCAGGCCTTCGAAACCTTCAACAACACTCCTACGCCTGATTCCACCGGAGAAGACATTGTCCGCGATATTTTCGATGAGACTCGCGGCTACAAGGTCGATTGGCGTGTGACCCAGCGTCTGTACAAGACCTCCATGCTTAAGGAAGCTTTTAATGCCATGACTCGCGACCGTCTAGGCCGTTCTCAGGACGGCTACGAGTGCTTCGTGGTTTCAGCATTTGCCAACAGCTACCATTCCTTCAAGGAATGTCGTGGATACGTGTATTACTATGGCCGCGGGATCAGTGGCACTAATATGATCGATGCAGCGAAGTATGCCCGTTATTGCGGCCATTTCAAGGCGGATTTCGATGCAGCCTACGAATTTGCCGATGCACAGCATTCCGACATGCTTCGTGATTGCGCACAAGGCTTCCAACGCAAGGCAACCGAAATCCTTGCCAATGATTGGAAGGTCAGGGTTCCGGAAGAGGAAAAGGCGGAAGCCGCCAAGCAAATGGAGGCTGTGTTCGGTCCGGCCATCACGGGACGTGAACTGTACCGTTTCGTGCGCGATGATGCCTATGACCGAATCGTCAAAGAAAACTTCACTCCCGGCATCTCCAAGCTGCAAACATGGTTCAATATCGCAAACAATTGCAAGCTGCCGCAGAATGCGGAAGGACCTGATGTCACTCGTTTCCATGAGATGAAGCAACTCGCATCCATCCACATGCATAATCTCAACGAACGAATCGAAGCAGCGAAAACTATCAACGAATACAATAAACAGCACATCCGCATCTTCGTCACCACTCACAAAAACGTTGACACCTTCGACAGCGCCATCATGCAGCCGGTGCAGGTCGGACCGAAGAACTATCGCTTCCCCTGGGCATTCCACGATGATGAAGGCGAGAATATCGCCGATCTCAACCCACGTTACTGCGAACTGACCACGCAATATTGGGCTTGGAAAAACATCGACGCCGACTACTACGGTTTCTGCCATTACCGCCGTTACTTCGACTTCTCGGACACTCCGCATGAGGAAAATCCCTACGGCGAAATCATGGACGACTACATCGATGCCGCCGCGGCAAAGAAGTATGGCCTGGATGACGAAAACATCGCCAGCGTGGTGAAGCAGTATGACGTCATCACCACGCCATTCGGCAATCTCGAAAAAATCATCGATAAGCACGGCACTCCACGCGCGCTGTGGGAAGCCGCTCCCCTGCTGCATGACGATGATCTGAAGCGTTGCTACCAGATCCTGTGCAGCATGTATCCCGACTACAAGCAGGACGCACAGGCATTCTTCAACGGCAACAAGGCCTGCTTCTGCAACATGTTCATTATGAAGAAGAAGATCTTCTTCGACTATTGCGAATGGATGTTCCCCATTCTCGAAGAGTTCGACAAAAACACCGACTACAGCACGTACAGCAAGGAAGCCCTGCGTACGCCAGGCCATCTGTCCGAGCGTCTGCTCAACATCTACCTGCTGCATCACAAGCGTATCGGTTCCAACTGGAAGTTCAAGGAACTACAGTGCGTCCACTTCACCAATCCGGAGCCAGCGGAGCAGCTCAAGCCGCTTGACATTACCGACAAGCCAATCGTTCCTGTGGTGTTCGCAGCGGATGACAATTATGTTCCTCAATTGACCACCACCGTGTATTCGGCCATGAAGAACGCCGATCCGCATTACTTCTACGATGTGACGGTGCTGCAGCGCAACATCGCATGGGACAAGCAGGAACGTCTGCGCGGCTTCTTCAAGCAGTTCCCGAATATGAATCTGAGGTTCACCAACGTGGACCGCGAACTTGCCGGTTACGACCTTTCCACCAACAACGCCCATATCAGCGTGGAGACATACTACCGCTTCCTGATTCAGAAAGTTCTGCCGTTCTACGACAAGGTGCTGTACCTTGATTCCGACATCATCATCAACGGCGATATCGCGAAGCTTTACAACATCGATTTGCAGGGCAAGATGCTCGGCGCGATTCGAGACATCGACTTCCTCGCCAATCTCAACGTGAAGCACGGCAAACGCATGGGCTACGCGCAAACCGTGCTGAAGATGAAGAATCCATACGATTACTTCCAAGCTGGAGTGCTGGTGCTCAACACCAAGGCGATGCGTGAGCATTACACCATCAAACAATGGCTTACCTACGCCTCGAATCCCGATTTCATCTACAACGACCAAGACGTGCTCAACGCACACTGCGAAGGGAACGTGCTATATCTGCCATGGGAATGGAATGTGGTGCATGACTGCGGCGGTCGTGTCGGCAACCTCTTCGTGCAGGCGCCGAACGACATTTACGACGCGTATATGAAGTCGCGCAACGATCCACAGATTGTCCACTATGCCGGCTTCCAGAAGCCATGGACCGACCCGGATTGCGATTTCGCTTCCATGTACTGGAAGTACGCACGCGAGACCCCGTTCTATGAGCGTCTGCTTAAACGTGTAGTAAAGGCAAACGAATCAGAGATTCCAGCCGGCGTGCTCCGTCCGAAGCACGAGCGCGCAGTCGGGGAGGACAACCCGATTCGCAAGATTGTCGATCCGCTAATGCCAATCGGTTCCCGTCGCCGTGATGCGGTGAAGGCGATCGGCCGAGCAGTTCGCGGTCGTCACTGACAGAAATGGGTGTTGTATTTTACGACACCCATTTCTGTATTATTTATGCCATCGTTTTAATCAGAGGTTCTTTCGTTTTACCAATCGATTCACTCATGAACGCTAAGAACAATGGCGCGATGCAAATCAGTTGCAACACATATCGGGTTGGCTCTCCACCCATGCCGGACACTGGTACCAGCAACAGATACACAAACGACATATCCACCGGAAGCATCGAAGCCACGCGACTCCATTTGCCTTTGCCGGGACGCAAAGCCAAGTACAGCATGAAGCAGGGCAGGATGGATGACCACAATGCCCTTGAAAACAGTGCATTCAATACGGGCACGCTCTGTTCCATGTCATATACAGAACGTGCAGTATCACTTCTGCTTGCCTTCAACGGCCACTGCGGAACATATTCTAAAATCGGATCGTAATACCATGCAGATTCAGTGCAAACCACCATATCGCTTGGAGAACCATCGTTGTTAGAAAAGCTGAACCAGCCGCGAACTAATCCCATCCACGATTCCAAATGACCGATCGGGTGCTCCACTGTCTTCTTGAGCCACAGCTTCATAAAATCGCTGAACAGATCAGGGTCTTTCAAACTGGTCCCTTTTACCGGATCTGCGATCTGCGGGTCGTAAGCTTTGGGAATCTTTTTATAGTCAATGGTCAGGAAGTCAGAAATCAGTTTCTTCTCCTGCTGAGTCATGTCCTCACTGTTGTATTTGACGTCATGGGCAACCTGCTGAATGGCAAACGGGATGCTTTCCTGCTTACCACTAGGGGCAACGCCAAGCGCCGGCATAACGGCTTTCGGAATGATGATCATCATGACAATGGCAATTACTGCGCCGATGGCAAACGCGGTAGCTTTCGCTTTTTTCGACAATCCGACAATCAGAAACATCAGCAGCAATGAGGGCACCACCACATACACGCCCGCTTTCTTCGTCAGGCACGTCAGTAAGCCACACAGCAATAATGTAATAATGATTCCTGGTTTAGACAGTGATGAACCTTTGGTGCGAATACCGTCAACGAACAATATGCAGAAAGGGATGAAAAACAGAACGGAAATCGTATCCTTCGCTAACGAAGAAAACATCACCGGAAAAAGCGGGAACAATGCCAAAAATGCCAATTCCACATGACACAACCATTGCGGAACGCCCATCTTCCTCGTGTACAAAAGCATCCAAGAGAAAAGCAGCGGCGCTGCAATAAGTTGCACGACAATCAGCAGATACAAACCATAAATGGAATTATGGAAAGCCCATTGTCCAAAATCAGCGAACCAACCAAACAAATACGTTAAAGCAAAAGGATGATGGTCCGTGAATCGTTCCACACCATAATGAATGAGCAACTGTTTGGAGGTATCCGACCAATACACGCCAGGGAACAACCAAAATTCATACGGAAGCCAGCACACGGCAATCACCGCCGCGTTCTTCAACCACGGTTTTATCGCATACCCATATTCGAAAAAGCCATAATGCTCTACTTGGTCTTCCCTCTTCGCTCCCTGCACTTCGGCAATCAGCCAATCAGCGAAGCGAAAAAATACACAGAAAAGCACACAGAAAAGCAGCACCTTCACGCATAACGCGCTTTTAATTTGCATGATATGACCTTCAGGATTGGAAGCCTCATCTCCCAAAGCGAACATCATGCCAAGAACCAGCGGAACCACAATTCGTGGTTCAATTTTCTTTAGCATATTCAATCCGTTCATTTTCATTTCTTCTTTATCGGTTCGACTAATTCATAATGCTTACAACGCGAACAAACGATTAATATACGGGATCTTTCGGAACAGCACGGATACTGCAAGACATATGGCGAACACGCAACCGCACAACACCACATTCAGCAAAGTCACTGCAACGGAATTCAAGTTTCCCATGAACTGGAGCCATGGTAGAGCCTGTAATCTGCTCAACAGCACCAATCCGACCAAATGCAGCATGTACACGCCGAACGTGTTCATGCCGATCACCTGGAATACTTTGGCCCAAATGCCTTGGATATTCACCCGCCCCAATACCAACAGAATCAGTATCGTTGCAACGAATGACGGTAGCAGCCAATAGCCGTTCTCCACAGTCAGATTAGTGCCGTGGGTGGCATGCTGGTATCGCTGGATCAGTAACGTCAACGCATAGCAGACAACGATGCCAGCGCTGGCTTCACCCCAAGAGATATCGAACAGGGGATGATGGACGTCGGCATCGAGTTCCCCGGTCTGCTTCTGCTTTAGATAGCGCCCAATCATCCCTCCAATCAGGAAATACAACAAAACGTATCCGTACGAGCCGAAAATGTAGAATTCATCAAGTGCATTCAGAATCGAGGCGAAATCATGGTTCGTTGCGGTTCCCAGCATCTGCAGAACAAGTTTCAGGGAATCCTTGCCCACAGTAAAACCAGCCAAAACAGCCAGCAGCGCGTTGAATGCAAGCTTTCGTTCCGAATCGAACGCCATTTTCATCACAGGCAAAACAAGGTACACTGCGATCAAGGCGTTCATGAACCAAAAATAACCGGTCGGATAATCTCCAAAGCCACCGCCAAGCAGGAACAGCACAAGATCCTTCAACGTCACCGGATGGGAACCGTCCACGAAAACGAAGAACGCCGCGGCAAGCAGCCTCCAGATGGTGACCACAATGACGATGTTCAGCGTCTTCCGATAATGCTTCGCCTCATCCATCTTCCGAGGAAGAAGCAGCGCGCCGTTCACAGCGAAGAACAATGGCACGCACACCACGCACAATACGGTGACCGCCGTTCCAGCAAGCCCGCTGGAATAGAATCTCGTGTAAAATGAGTAGTGGAGCATCACTACAAAGAACATCGCCATCGATTTGATAATGTCATACCCAACCACGCGTTTTTTCATTCGCTTATATCGTTTCCCTAGCAATTATATTTATAAAACATCCGCACAATCCCATTCCTCGTGCTGTATCCCACGCAGAAACCTGTAGCATGATGAACTCGTGCAAAATCGAAAAACGGCCAGTACAAAAGCTATAGTAGAACGTATGCCTGAGAATTCAAACGTTTCCGTTGCGGTGCTGCTTCCTTGCTATAACGAGGAAGTCACCATCGGCAAGGTGGTACGCGACTTCAAAGCAGCACTGCCGCATGCCGACATCTATGTGTATGACAACAACTCCACTGATCGCACTGCCGAAATCGCTATGGCCGAAGGTGCGATTGTACGAAAGGAACCGCGCCAAGGCAAAGGCAACGTGATTCGCGCCATGTTCGAAGACATTGACGCCGACGTATATGTCATGGCAGACGGCGATGATACTTACCCTGCTGATGCGGCGCCAGCCATGGTTGATAAAGTGCTTGAAGGCTATGACATGGTAATCGGTGACCGCCTGAGCTCCACATATTTCCAAGAGAACAAGAGACCATTCCACAACTTTGGCAACCGCTTGGTACGCGGTTCCATCAACGGCCTGTTCCATGCGGACGTCACCGACATCATGACCGGTTACCGAGCGTTTTCGTTCACATTCGTCAAGACTTACCCAGTGCTTTCGCGTGGCTTCGAAGTTGAGACCGAAATGACCATCCATTCGTTGAACAACAATCTACGCCTGTTCGAGATGCCGATTCAATACCGTGACCGCCCGGAAGGCTCCGTCAGCAAACTTGACACCGTGGGTGACGGCATCAAGGTGATGAGCACCATCTTCCGCATGATCCGCGAATACAAGCCGCTGCCGTTCTTTGGAGGGCTCGGAGCCATTATCGGCATCATCGGCATCATACTGTGCGGTAGCGTAACAGTAGACTTCTGGCATACCGGCATGGTGGCGCGCTTCCCCACACTCATCGGAGCAGTTATGCTCGTTATCGCGGGAATCCTGCTGTTCATAGCGGGAATAATCCTCGACGTCATGGCCAAGAACGATCGTAAGGCGTTCATCATCGACGCCAACCAATTTGCCATGATGAGACGCAAAAAATAACGCAACTTTCAAATGTGGCCTGAGAACAAGCAGTTTTGTTCTCAGGCCACATTTGAAATATCTACTGCTTGACTACTTCACCCACTTTTGAGCGTTCGTGCCATTCGCACTATACAACTGTACGTTAGCGCCATTGGCAGTAGAAGCACCCGAAACATCCAGAACCTTGTTCTCCGCGAGCGCGGACTGGAAGGTATACGATCCGTCTGAGTTCTTGATGGCGATCCACTTTTGGGCATACGTGTTGTTTGATACATACTGCTGAACATTGGCTCCATTTGCAGTGCTTGCACCGTAAACGTCTAATACTTTGCCGGAATTCACGCTAATCAACGTCACATAGCCATTGCCGTCATGCGTTACTTTCCATTTCTGTGCGTTTGTACCATTACCGCCCCACAATCGCACATTGGCGCTATCGCTCTTGGAAGCACCGGCAACATCGACTTTCATGGAAGTCTTCAGCTTTGATCCGAACGCATAGGTGCCGTCAGGAAGATCCTTCCTATGTAAATCAGCTGTGGCATCCATACGTTCTCTTGGAGTAGATACCTTGCTTATTGTCCACTGCTGGGCTGCCGTTCCATTAGGCGTGTACATCTGCAGTTTGGTCTGCTGCGTGGCGTTGCCGCCAGGAATATCCACGGCTTTGTTCGCGTTCACTGATATTAATGTCACCTTGCCGCTACCGTAGTTACGTACGGTCCATTGTTGGGCGCTGGTACCGTTGCTGTCATATTGTTGAAACGCTGCACCATTGGCCGTCGAGCCTCCATACACATCCAATGCTTTACCGGAATTCACATTGGTAATGCGGTAGGTCGCATTTCCTACCGATGTAAAACGATACTTTTGCGCGTTGGAACCGTTGCTTGTATACAACTGGATTTGCGTGCTATTGGCAGTTGATGCACCAGGAACGTCGAATACCAATCCAGTGTTTTTCGTTGATCGAATCGTTGCTGGCGCATCTGTCGGAATATTGACTTCGCTAGAGGAAAGAGTGAAGAGTTGCGCGACCGTTCCGTTAGGCGTATACAGATGAATCGCGGTACCGTTGGCCGTGCTGCCACCACTTAGATCCAGAACCCAATTGCCTAATGCGGATTGCAAGTAATAACCGGCTCCCGAATCACGGATGAACCAACGCTGGGCGTTCGTACCATTCGCCGAATACTGCTGCACCACCGCATTATTACCCGCAGCGCCATTACGAACGTCCAAGGCCTTACCGGAATTCACATTAACAATCACATAGCTGCCATCAGACTGTTTAGTGAAAGTAAACTGCTGAGCTTTGGACCCATTGCCGGAGTACAGCTGAATAGCTGTGGAATCCGCTCCACTGGCTCCAGGGATATCAACACTAGAAGCCACTTTGGAACGTACATTGATGTAATAATTCCCATTAGGAATGCTCACAGCACTCATCTTGCGCACATCAAGGGAAGGCTGAGAATCGTCATTCCCTCCATTCTGCACAGAAGTCTTATTGCCAAAGGCACTCATATCCACGGAGCCACTGATACCGTTGATATGACCGCTTTCGGTGTACTGCCAGCCACGATCGTTGGTCCCGAACGCCGTGAATTCCATCTGCGGACCATATTGCGCCACCCAGCGTGTCTTCGCATAGATGTTCGCATTGTTCAACGGCCCCTGCAAGTAGCTCGTGTAGGAGTACACGCCGAGATTCTGGTAACCGCCGGACTGCAACGCGCCATACCAAGCATTGACGATGCCGTTATACACGTTCGGATCGTTCGGCGGCGTGTGCCCGGTCCACGTCCAACTCTCAAGGTCGTAGTACACGGGGTATTTCAAGTCGTTCGGTCTCACGCCAAACTGGCGGAGCTTGGACACCACATCGTTGCCCTCCTGCCTGGAACCGCTCGCATCCTCCGCATACGAGTACCAGTAGATGCCGAACGGAATACCCAGCCGCTTGCATTCATTAATGTTGCGTTGCGCTTTGGCATCGGCGTCATTGCCCCATCCAAAGCCAAGACGGATGATCGCGCCTTCCACGCCGTCGGCTTTCGCCTTAGCCCAATCGATATCCCCCTGCCATGAAGAGACGTCGATCACGCCTTTGGCCTGCTGGGCGAACAGGTTGTTTCTATAGTCGAAGAAGGCTTTCGTATTGTTGTAGGTTCCCCAATGCGCGCCGTAATCGTTGCCATCGAATTTGGCAAGCTTCACGGTGGCTCCGTTTTTTGAGGACGATTGCTCCACGGATTGTTTCATAGATTGTTCCACGGCATCTTTCACATCCGAGGCACTCACCGGAATGAATGATTCGCCATCCGTTTTGGCCAGTGGATCAGGTTGCTGCGATTGCGTGCCGACCAGCTGAGCGTCCGTCACGGTTTCGCCGGTCTCAATGTTCTGTACATCACCTTCCGGCGTAACCGCAAGGTTCTCCGAAACCACAGTGGAATCGTCCGAAATGTTTTCGCTTACCGTTTCCGGCAGCGTCGCGTTCGGATTGTCCGGCATGCTGTTTGACGAATTCTGCGCATCATCCACAGTTGCGGCAAAAGAACTTGGCGTATCCTCAATCGCAATATCCTGCATGGCGTAAGCCGGCACCACGGCAACGGAAACCGTCATTGCAACCACGGAAGCGGTGGTCGCAATCTTCATCAAGCTTTTCGGCGATATCATCGTCAGCCTCTCTCACAAAACGCATTTCACGCGTTGACGCAATTGCACACGCAAAACTTAAGTGTATTCTGAGATGTCCCCACTTAAAATAAAGCAGCTGGATTCCGGACCAAACTTCACATTTACCGAATATGCCACAACATGAAGTGCTGGCATTCGGAAGTAGAACGGGTAACATACCTTATGTATTGTCATTTGGGAACAGAGGACCTTGTCGGACCACCTCCAATAGACAACATCAGAACGGTATCACGGACTCCTGGAGGGAAGCATGGCACGGCACGAAAGGCAGCCAAATAAAGCTGACAGTCAAGCAAGTAACGTCCGCAAGCCCCGGACTTTCAGCAGTACCGCGACCGTCGGGACCAGCAAATCCAACAATTCCGTCAATGCCACCGATCGTGACGAAAAGCTTAGAACAAAAGCACCGGGGACTTCCTGCCGAACGGCTCCCGAAGATCCGTTCCAAATCGCCATATCGCAAGGCGTGCAAGATGGCGACACTTGGGTACATAACCATGTCAAGAACTTGATTCGCCGTTCCATCATCGTAGCCGTTATCGTCGTTGCGGTATGCATTGTGGTCTTCGGCGTCATGGGCGTGAGAACATCGCAGAAAATGCGCGAACTGAATGCCATTAACGACTGCAGAGACGCGGTTGCCGCCATGAACGCTTCATATTCCAAGGATTTCCAGCTCAAGGGAAAGATTGTCGACGCATTTTCCAGCATGGATTCCTCATATGATCTGGAAAAGCTCAGCACCTTGTATCAGGAAGAAGTCAAATCGCCGAAGGCGCTTGACTGCAAAGCCGATCCGTCCGGGACCACCAGCAAAGCCAACACCGAACGAGCCGCATATGACAAACAGGCCAGAACCTTCGAGCGGGCGTTGACAAAGAACGAGGCAAATCAGAATTGAATACGAAACGATTGGCAAGAACGGCACTTGCCGTTATCGTAACCGTAGGAATAGTCGTTGCCATCATCGTCGGGTGCGGCCCCAAATGGGGCAACGGAACGGCAACCGGTAAAACCGGATCGCAATCCACCGCCACCGCCCATACTGCGGCCACTGTTGATGTGCAGCTGCCCTCGTACTACATGGACAATATGGTGTTCCAGCGCGATCAGCCAATCGTAGTCAAAGGCAACGTCAGCTCCACGGAAAGCAACCCCATCGACGTTTCGAAACTGTCAGCGACACTTACGCAAGGCAAAACCTCCGAGAGCGTCAAGGCAAAGGTAGCGAAAAACGGCAGTTTCACCTGCACGCTGAGCGCGCAAAAGGCAAGTCTCAATCCGTATTCGCTGCAAGTGCAGTACGCCGGCAAAACCGTGCTGAAACTGGCCAAAGTGTATGTGGGAGACGTCTTCGTAGCCGCTGGCCAGTCGAATATGGAACTCAACTATGTGCAGTATTACGAAAACGCTACTTACAATTTTGGCAATGGACTAATCACGACAGGCGATTTGCCGAAACCGCTCGTAGATGACAACGTGAAATTTGTCATCGCAAATCATGATGTTGAAGACACTGATTTTCCACTGTCCGCTGTTAATCAGAGCGCCGATGCATGGCTGACTGCAGATTCCACGAATTCACTGCACCTCAGCTATCTGGCTCAGCAATTCGCCATGCAGTTGCGCGCCAAGCACCCCAATGTGCCGATTGGCATCATCCAGACCGCGTGGGGTGGCACGCCTATTCGCCGGCATGTACAAGGCGGCGATATTTATGCGAACCATATCGCGCCGTTGAAGGGATTCCATGTGGCGGGCGTGCTGTGGTATCAAGGTTGCGATGACGCCAATAATTACGGAACTGCTTTGCAATACGAATCGCAAATGACCACGCTCATCAACCAGTACCGTAACGTGTTCGGACGCAAGGACCTGCCGTTCCTGTACGTACAGCTCGCGCGATGGCCGAACTACCAGTACACGCAAAACGTGCGAGAAGCGCAACGGACTACGCTCGGCAACACCAACCTGCACGATTCGTCGAATGTGGCGATGACGGTTTCTCTTGACACAGACAAGGGCACATCCGCGCTGATCCATCCGCTCGGCAAGGATATTCTCGGGGCGCGCATGGCCGCGCAGTATCTCGCCATGGAAGACGGCACCACCGTACCCAACGGACCGCTTATCGAACATGCCCGGCACACTGCGAACGGCGCAATCGCCTTGTCTTTCCGGAACGGCACCGCAAGCGGGCTGAAAGCCATGCAGCCGAACTATTCGAAGACCGCGAGCGCAATCGCACCAAACTATAAGAGCGCTCCGAAAGCGACCCCGTTAAGCGGTATCAGCAATATCGCCGCTCCCACCACTACGGCATTGCAGGGGTTTGAGGTCGCCAATTATTCCGGTCAATGGCAGGCGGTCAATGCCACCATCAGGGGCAATCAGGTGTTGCTCACCGCAGCCGATGGTTCAACACTGAACGATCTCAACGCCATGAGCCAGGTACGTTACCTGTTCAGTGGCAATCCGAAGTGCGCGAGCATGCTGTACAACGGCTTTAATCTGCCGGCTAGCCCATTCATCACTATTGTCGAGTGATCTTTGTTGGGGGCCGCCGCTAGATAAACCAATACGGGCGGGATAAGTACGGGCGGTCTAAGCCGTTACTTGGCCTGCTTGGCCATGTCTTGAGCAGGCTGTTCCGGCTTCTGGTTTGGATTCTGGTTTCCCGCTTAAACTATGAAGACTGCTGCAGCATCGCAGAAACTAGACAAATGTCATTTTTCCACCGGTTTATTTAGGCACATTCCCCTCCTACTATGGCATACGGAACGAACGCGAGCGCACAATCACAGATCGAATGCAAACGTGCGCAGGAGAGGAACCACCATGAGGAATCGTATTGCAGCAGCTGCAGCGGCGGGAATATTAACCATCGGCATGGCCGCCTTGCCTTCCGCAGCTTCGGCCAGTGAAGTCGCACCGTCTACGGACGGACTGGCCGGCAGCACCACCATCAGCGGGCAGATCGACCAGGATATGGCCGTGTGCACCGACAAAACGTGCGATGCCGTACAGCATGTGCGCAAAACCAACCAGCAGATCAAGTCGGACATCGATACCGCCAAGCAGCACGCCGAGCAGCTGCATCAGAACGCGCACGAGGACGCCGACGCGCTTCGCCAGTACGGCGAGCAGGCCTGGAAGAACTACCAGGAGGACCGCGAGGATATAAAGAATGCGATCGATGGCGCGGTCAAGCGCGGTCAGGAGCGTCACGACGCTCTGCATCAGGATATGCAGGACACGCAGGCCCACCTCAACCAGATGCATGCCGACATGAAAGAGACTCACGACGAGCTTAAAACCAAGCATGATGCGTTCGCGGCAAGCAGCCACCAGTGGCATCAGTCGTTCATCGCGGCGTTGAAGGACGCGAACTCCAAGACGGGTCAGCAGGGCGGCTCATCCGTTGCTACCGGCACGCATGGCATCACGGCTGGAACGAATGCCGGTACGACCGTTACTGGAGTCAACGGCACCACTGGCACTGTGCGCACGGCTGCCGGCACTGGCGCGAATGGTGCTGCAACTGGATCCGTCGCAGCTTCCGGCGATCAAACCGCCGCGTCCACCGGCGCGCTGACCAAGTCGGAATATGGACAGCTTGCACAAACCGGCATCGGCATTTCCCTTGCCTGCGCAGCCATTCTGCTGCTTGCCGGCCTTGCCTACGCCATGAAGACGTTCGTGCAGTATAAGCGCGAAACCAGCGAAGACTGAGCCGGCTCGCTGCCGGACAGCGTTTGCTTCATCGACTCATGAAAAACGGTCTCGAATATATCGGGACCGTTTTTTCATGCGCGTTTTTCGTATGTGCTTTTCATCTGCTATACGCATTGTTGCGATTCAATTGGAATGACGTAGTACAGCGACGCACAATGCAGCGCGAAGCGCGCGTACCGTGCGTATGTCCAGTATTTCCACTGATTTGTTACGTTGGCCGTTCTGATCAGTCCACTGGTCAATTCGCATAATGGGGAGCACTGCTGGCGATTCGCGGCGACGGCGTATCGCCATTCCCCGCCGTCCGTCCGGTACTACCCGCGCTCCCCACATCGCCGGCCTTTTCAGCATTGCCGATGTTGGTTCTACGCAACGACCCCGCGGCCAACGAGCGGATGGATCGCCTGCGCTGCGCCTGTTCCGTCTGCGAAGCGGACTGAACTGCGGGAAAAGCGCCCGTTACGGGACGAATACGACCGGTTGCGGTCGGAATAAAGCTTGGTGGCAAAACCTGCGTTGTGATGGCGCTTATGGATGCCATTTGCGACTGCTGCGTATTATCAGGACCATCCACAGCGTCTTTTTCTTTCACGGTTTGCGATTCTTCCGCACGATTCACGTCATCATTCGCATCCTCGCCCGTTTGCAAGGCAGACCCAGCTTCGCTCTGCTTTTCTTGTTTTTCCTGCTTTTCCTGCGGAGCGGCCTGCACATCACTCTGCAATACGATTGGCGATGAATTCGAACGGCGTCGGGCAAGCGCCGCCAGAGAGTCACGAGTATCAGCATCGCGTTGGTCAGTCTGCTGGCTGCCGGCAGCCGTCTTGTCAACCATCGTCGTGCTTCTTTCTCTCAACGTCACGATTTCGAGCGTAACGTAACGCAGCGCAAAAGTGCGCGTAAAACGACGATGTACGCAACTCCCCCACCGAATCGCAATCAAATATCGACATATGAGGGCAAACAATCCCATTATTGAGACCACAGACTGGCACCAATAAGCCGCAGCATGGCAATCAGGGACTTTCCTGGATGCCGGCCCGTACACGCGAGACTTGCGATACGGGACGATTCAAAAAACCGAGGCCAACGAAAGAAGCATTCGGAGGGAATCTGGAAGGAACCGGAAAACGGAGTGGAAAAGAAGGAACCCCAGAAACCGAATGATTCCAACGGTTTTCGGGGTTCCAATCCGGGCGGAGAATACGAGATTCGAACTCGTGAGGCTGTTACACCAACACGCTTTCCAAGCGTGCGCCATAGACCACTAGGCGAATTCTCCAATTATGCAACGCTTCCCGGTGTCTATCCGTGAAACGCAACTTGACTAGAATACAACAGGAGCAGCAAAAAGCCAAATCGGCGTGTCGCACTGCTGGTTTGCAGAGTTGGGCATACGTGTCAAGGTTGTGCAACAGGTATGAGCGATCGGCTGCCTTTACTACGGATACTTCTTATTTCGCACACTGTAGATGCTATATTGCCGCCGATGGAATCCAATAGGCAACGGGATTCGGTAAGCATGGGAAAAGATACGAAAAAAGGGGTTCCTGGAGCGACGCCCGCCGGGAAGCCCGGAAAGAGAGCATGAAAAAAGGGACCTCCCGGGAGCCAAAGGCTCGACCGGGAGGCCCGATACGTTTGAAGCGGCGGCGTGCTACTCTCCCACACCCTCTCGAGTGCAGTACCATCGCCGC
>ENA-OXZX01000021-OXZX01000021.1-human-gut-metagenome-genome-assembly--contig:-NODE-21-length-65201-cov-21.539143_pt1 | contig 65201 bp, 56 predicted proteins | sample MGYA00244513_ERZ652811 | MGnify/ENA primary metagenome ERZ652811 (study PRJEB26926, sample SAMN06164400) | human gut metagenome | biome: ENVO:00009003; feature: ENVO:2100002; material: ENVO:00002003...
CTCGGAGATGTGTATAAGAGACAGTTTATGAGTGGTACTTACACCAACCACACCCTCCCCATCACTTAGCCCAAGGGGGCCCTACCCCCGTAGCTAAAACAATTTCATTATTAACAAATTAACATTTTACCATTATGGAAAAGAATCTTATTTTCAATGACACTCTGACAGTAGAGCAGTTCAAAGCACAAATGAATGTATTACGCATTGATGTGAAGAAGAATCCTAAGACAGGCAAGCTCTTCTTCACTTATGGTGCAAAGACAGGTGCAGTTGCAGTCAAAGGCATTCCTCAGAATCCTATGCTCAGCAATGTCACTGGCTCTGATGGTTCTAACTTCTGGCTTCTGCATGAGGAAGGTCAGGGAGGTGCACCTGTATTGGCAAGCTTCTAAGCAGGAGGGCAACAGGCAGAAATGCCTGTTTGCCTTTTCATTTCCTTTAAGCATTAATAGTGTTTAATCCTTTAAGCATTAATAGTATTTATGTGTAAAAGTTATATGAGTAAGCATTAATATGCTCTTAGTATAACTCTAAGATATGTTACACATTATATTATATGTAATAGGATTTAACTCTGTTAATGTATAGAGTGAGATAAGATGTGCTCTATTTACATCTCTTCCTGACAAGAGGATTAGAGAGGTAAGTAGAGTATTTAGAAGTTTAGTATATTGGGTAAGTAGGATAGGATAATAGAGTGTGGAATACACTTTATGTCCTATCTTTTCTTTCTTGTTTTGTGAGATAATACTGACATTTTGTCAGTCTATTGTTAATCTGTAACTTGTTGATTTACAGAGAATTAATAGTATGGACTGACATATTGTCAGATGTGTGACATTATGACATCATCCAATAATGTATGACTGTTTTTACTGTTACAGTTTATATGCAAAACTACACTCTAACAAACAAACAATCGAACAAACACATATTAATTGTTGTTAAATGTCTCCAATCAAGTACCAATAATATTGGGAGTGCTACTGAAATTGGGTGCAGATGTAAAGAATAGGACACTACTACAGGACTGTGGTGAGAGTTACAATATCATTGATATTAATACTCAATAGACTTAGTGAGGATAGCAAGAACAGAATCAACATAAAATTGCACAGAGAGTAAGAAGGTTTAGAAACTGAATATATTTAGGTCAGAACTAAGACATATTAGAAACAACAACTAATATTTAGATGATTTAGGGATTAGAAAGTATTAGTGTAATGGTAGCACAAAGGATGAATGAAGTTGCCTTGAAATACAGTAGCAGTCATAACACCTTAGTAATGGTTCAAGTCCATTATACTTTCCTTTTATCAACCTATAAACAAACAATCAAATGAGCAGAAAATATACTTATCACCGAGAAAACTGTGACTGTTTCATAAGAGAAATCATAGTAGATGTCTATGGAAGGAGAGTAGTCCTTGGTGGACAACATGCCTTTGAATATAGTATAACTGTTATATCAATTACTGGTAGAACAGTTGTTACTAACTTCAAGAATGGTAAAGAAGCAAGGAAAGAGTTCTACAAATATAAAAGAAAGAAATGATGGATTTATTCATATACTTATTAGTAGGCTTACCATTAAACCTACTCCTTCTTTATATCATATTTGATGTAGTAAATGGAGATAACAATAGATAACAACTTATCTTGTAATAAATGTATATATTGTATAAAGAAAAATGAAAAGATTTAAGCTTATACTTAAAGGAATGTTATTATGGATAACAGCCTTTGTAGTTATGCTCTTTATATCAGGAGTAGACAGCATCTATGACAATGGATATTTCATACATTCAATCATTATGTGTGTAATGTTATGTTATACTTGCTACAAGCTAATATCTGAAGAAGAGCTTGAAGTATTAACTTTTTCTAAATGGTTTAACAAAATAACAGGAGAAAATAACGAATAATCCTATAAAAGAAATTAATTATGTGAACAATAACTGTAGTATTTACAAACAGGATGCTATCTGTAAAGGAGATGCTTTCACACAAGAGATATAAATTCTTATGCAACTATGATACTATATCTCTTTATGACATGGTAGAAGACCCAAGATATACTTATTACCATTAGGGAGGATAATAGGAAATAACAATGGAGGAATACCTATTGCTGAGTGCTTATAAATACTCTCATAGTTCAGTGGATAGAACAACTCTCTCCTAAAGAGTAGACACAAGTTCGAGTCTTGTTGGGAGTACATAGGAAATTATAATAATACAAAGTGCCCATGAAAGATAGGAATAATATAGGTTCAATAATCAAACACTTATACCTTTCTCAGATTCAATAAAAACTTTGTTTATTTGGCTGGTAGGAAAAGACTACCTTTATCTACTCATATAAGGTAATTTGATTGTTTTTAGGTAAAGGATTTTTTAGTTCGGGTGACATATTGTCACTACAGGAGACTGGTATGTGAATATAAGTCTCCTTTTATTTATTAAGACATGTGACACCTATTCTTCTTAATAGAAGTGAGCAGGTAAATGTCACCTATTAAAGATTATGGGTGTCACATATATCTCCATAGTTCAAGGGATAGAACAATAGTCTTCTAAACTATATATCTGAGTTCGAGTCTCAGTGGAGATACAATGGGTAACTGACCACATTAAAAAGTAGTAAGTATGTGTAATTCTTTTATTAAAGATTGGTAAGACAGGGGTTCGAGTCCCCTATGCTCCATAATTAACAAACTAATAATTAAATTATCAAATGAGTACACTTAGAAAATGGACTGAGGATGAAGAGAAAGTAGTCATCAGTAAAATTGAGGAAAATCCTAACAACCTACAAAGAGCATTTAGGGAAGCATCACTTGAAATTGGCAGAACTCCTGCTGCTATTGGATATAGATGGCATCAAGGAGGACTAAGAGAGAGAAGTGGTAAGCTCTTTATGACTTATGGAAGAAAGGGAACACTCAATAGTAATAGAAAGAATGTGTCAAGTAATACTTCTGACAATACTATAAGAACAAGAAAAGTAAGTGGAGAAGAATACTTGATATATTATTTGAATAGGTGGACTACTAGGTATATTCTATAGGAATTGCCTGAAGGATTACTTAAAACATTTACATGAATAACTAAAACAGTAAGGTATGCAAAAGGATTTGGTTTTCTTCAAGAAGGAAGATGAAGAGGGAGTAGCCTTAACTTCTACAAGTGCTAATCATATTGCTAACTTGGCTAAGGAGTATATTCAAGGTGTGGAGGCACAGTTGAATAATATAAGCTTCTTTAATGTTGAGGTAGCATTGGTAGGCAGTACTGGAGGTACAAGTACTATTCAGACAGGGGAATCACCCGAAGCTTTAGATAACTTACAATCATTGCTTGAGGGAGTAGCACGGGCTAAATCCCTTATAGCTTGGTTGAGAGAAGGTATCAAAGCTAAGGAGAACCTAATGAAGGACCTACAGACTATTAGTCTTGAGGATTGGTGTAAGGAGAATGGACTAACAAGACCTGAAACTCCTAACTATGGTCATGTATTAACTGAGGTAGAGTATTATGCTTCTCTTCCTATCAAGGAAAGAAACAGATACTATCAGTTAGAGACTGAGGCTGCTGTATTAGGCAAGTATATTCATCCTGATGGACACTTGTCTGATGCAAGAAAGGAGTTAAAGAATAAGATTTATCATCCTCATAAAGTGGATGGTAAAGGTAGGGATGCCCTTATTTACACCTATACTCCTACTACAAGCATAGCTATAGTAGATAATGTATTCTATGAACTTCAAAAGAAGCACAGAGAAATACAGGCTCAACTGAATGCTATGAAGTATAGCTGTGAGCAGGCTATCAATGAGTCCACTAACAAGGTGAACACAGAGCATATGGCTGCTTCACAAAAGTACCAAGCTGAACTCAAAGGTATATTAGGAGCCTTCAAGACATGGAAGGATGAAAAGTCTCAAGAGTACAGCAAGTTGAAGATTATAGTACCCAACTCCCTGTTGGGTATTTATAATACTATCAACTCTTTGGGCAAGTAAATAAGGACTTGGGATATTAATCTCTAACCTTATTGAATACATATAGCAGGTATCTGTTCTTATTCATAGAATATACATAATTGCTAATAAGGAGTGATATATCTAATGCTCAGCCATTAGATAGTCTGTTATTCCAAAATAATCAACCCTATGAAATCTGACTGATGGAGGGATGTTCTTGTTCTTGGTGGAGTAACAGGTTCTTGCTATTGATATTGGCTTTGTGTTAGTAGGTATTTGCTATGTGTAACTTGTCTTTGTATCTTGGTGTAATTGGTAGCACACTGGCTGTTGGGTTGGAGGTTAGGTTCGAGTCCTAAGATACATCACATTTATTGTTTCACTTCTAAAAAAAGATGGAAAAGAATGAAGAAAAGGTTCTGGAAAGAAATCTGGAACAGAAGCATTTTGAAAGTGCTGTGGGAGCCATTAAAGATGGCAAAGAGAGTGGTAGTTTAACCAATGTTGAACTTGTTGAAAACTTGGTAGAAAGCTACAAAGGCAAAACAGTGCAAGCACCTATTGAGGTGATTGTAACAAGTGCAGTGTTCCTCAATATGAAAGAGTTGATGGCTACCATTGTAGCCTTGAAGCATACTCTTCGCATTAAAATGGTAGAGGAGTTGAGAGAAAAACAGATGATGCAAAGGCTGCTCTTATGCTTGCTGCAATTATGCAAGAAGGAAGAATCTGAAGAAGATTAATAAACATGAATGAAATCAAGTTAAGTCTGAGTATTGAGCTTCGAGGAAGCACAATGTTCAGCAAGGAGGAGTGCCTTAAAACAACTCAAGAGACTATTACTACAAAGAATGGTAGAAAGAGAACAGTAACAAAAGTAGTTGAGGATTGGGACAAGATGGAGAAGCACACTGTGAGGGTGACTGATAAAAATGGTGCTAATCCAGAGATTATCACTTTCCATACAAGAAAGTGCAAGCCAGCTACACAGTCCCTGAACATAAGCAAAGAGGCTTATGAGTATATGATTGACAAGGATTCTTGTCCTTCATGGTCTAAGCCTGGCAAGTGGGCTGCAATGAGTGAAAAGGAAAGACTTGAAGCTCATTTGCAGAGAACAGTAGAATACCTTGGGGGTACTTCGTACACTTACCAAGTGTTTGAGGACTAACTGGGTATGTTCTCATAGTAAAGGACAAGGGTATTATCAATATCCTTGTCCTTCTTTTTTTTTTACGACCTACTGACTAAGTGGGATAAAACTAAGAGACTATGGGATATGTTCCTAAATTTATACATCTTGACCATTTTATTACCGTAGGATATCCATTTGGTGTCCATTGGAAGCATAGCTACATACAACAGAGTGCAGAAGCAATCTTCAATACATATAAAGAGGATATTGAGGAAGGTACAAGCATTACTTTTGTAGCAAGAGGCACATCAGGAGCCATGATTGCAGGTGCTATGCTTAATGAGTTACACAATATTAATCCAACTACTAAGACCTATATCCTGATTGTCAGGAAAGAAGAAGATACAAGTGCTCATTGCTCTTCATTAAGAGGAATTGATGAGGTTGGTACTACAAGGTTTATAGTTGTGGATGACTTCATAGCATCAGGTGAAACCATTGAAGCAATTATACAAGACTTAGATAGACAGCTTGGGGTGAGTTATCACCCATCTAATAAGTATGATATGCTTTGTGTAAGTAACTTTATTGATGCAAAGGTACTAGAGAAAAACTCATGTAATGATTACAGGAAGTGGAAAAGAATTTGTTCAAGATTTGAATATGTAGTATGTTGCCCTAAACCAGAATAGTATGACAGCATTTAGTGTATTACTCCTCATTGTGCTATGTATTTGGATTGTTGTAATGTACAATAAGTATTCTCCTAAGATTGATATAATCACATCGGGGAGTAAATACATTGTGCTATTATGGTATAACAAATGGTATTGGAGTGGGGAGTGTAAGAGAACTTACATAAAACTGTTTGAAGTATGATAGAGTTTACCCTTAATAGAAATAGGAATGGAAAAGAAATCAAGATGGGCTAAGAAGTACCCAAGAAAGAGAATATTAAAGAGAGGCAGTGAGAAATATGTATTTCTGACCAAAGAAGGAGACTAAAGTCTCACTGACTAAGTAATATAAGTTTAACAAAAAAAAAAGCATGAAGAAAGTAGATTATGGGTAAAGTAGTAGTAAAAGTTGCTGTATGGTTTGTAATCTTCATTGTCCTATTGACATTAGGACTTGAAATGATTTCAGCACCTAATACCATTGAGAATGTGATAGGATTCTTTATGGTAGTGGCAACATTATATCTATCAGTCAGAACAAAGTGTTTAACAGCAATTAAATTAGAAAGAAAACATGAAAAGTAAATTGATTTTGGGACTTCTGTCCTTGTTTATGGTGTTCTCAATGACATCATGTATGGAGAAGGTAGATGCAGGTTGTGAAGGCATCAAGGTGAATCTGTATGGTAGTGATAAGGGAGTGGATGATGCTTCTTTGGTAACTGGTATTGTATGGTACAATCCTTGGACCACCACAGTATATGAGTATCCTACTTATGTACAGACTATTGACTATGAGCCATTTACAATTAATGCAAAGGATGGTTCAGAGTTCACTGTAGACCCTACTGTATCATTGAAGATTATTGATGGTAAATCACCTGCTGTCTTTAAGAAGTACAGGAAAGAGTTGAATGAGGTAATCAGAGGTACTCTGTATAACTATGTGAAGGATGCCTTTAGAATCCAGCTCAATAAGTTTACTACTGATGATATTGTAAGTAAAAGGGATAGTATTGAGAATGCTATTGAAAGGTACTTAACTCAAGCACTTGCCAAAGAGAACTTTCAGTTGGAGCAGCTAACCTCTGGTCTCAAATATCCTCAGACCATTGTGGAGTCTGTAAATGCCAAGAATAAGGCTATTCAGCAGGCTATGCAGGTAGAGAATGAGGTTAAAGTGGCAGAAGCTCAGGCTAAGAAACTTATTGTAGCTGCTGAGGCAGAGAAGAAAGCCAATGAGTTGAGACAACAGGCTCTTACTCCTGAAATTCTTGAGAAGATGTGGATTGAGAAATGGGATGGTAAATTACCTGTATATGGGCAGGTTCCTACAATCTTTAAGGATATTAGCAAATGATGTGGATTATTGCTATATTAATAATCATCTTGACATTGAGTATCTTGAAAGATACTCATGTTGAGGTGTATTATAGGTATTATGGTTCTGCTAAGTTGCAGGAAGAATATGATGTTATAGTTCCATTATGGATAGCACTTATTGTAGTTGTACTGGGCCTACTGCCTATAGTTAACATCTTCCTATTTGCTGTTTTCATCATATATTATGCAATCCATGCAGGGCGGGACCCCAATAAGTGTGAAGACTATACTCATGTATTCTCATTGAGAGGAGGCAACATTGTCACAAGAGGACTACTAAAGGTTAAGAATCTATTATGTAAGAGGATATGAAACAGAGAGTATTCAACATACTCATCTCCTTTGCAGTAGGAGTACTTGGAGCAATTCAAGTACATTCCTACTTAAAGGAAGATGAACCACCTGAAATAAGGGTGGTACACATAGTTAATGAGGAGCAACTAGACTTCTTTAGTAAATCACCTCAAGAAGGCTTGATAGAAGCATTGGAATATTATGAGGTTAAACATCCTCAGATAGTCTATGCACAGGCTGTACTTGAAACTGGTCATTTTAAGTCAGACTTATGTCTGAATGGTAATAACCTGTTTGGATTGTATAACAGCAAGAAGCACAGGTATTATACATTTGACCACTGGACTGAAAGTGTGGTTGCATATCTTGACTATGTGCAATATAGATACAAGCCTCCGAATGATTACTATAAGTTTTTATCAGACATAGGGTATGCAGAAGACCCTAACTACATTAACAAACTAAAAGGAATTGTAAGTAGAAATGACAAGAGAAGAAGTGAATAACTTGGCTTTATCTAAGATAGATAAGGTTAAGTACTTGATACTTGAGTTGATAACTGGAATGGGTAAGACCAAAGTAGCAATAGACCTCATTAATCATATATGTGATAGGGTATTCAGGAATGATGAAAGTCCTACTACTATACTTATTCTTGTAGCTAAGACTGTGCATAAGCAGACTTGGAAGGATGAGATTGAGAAATGGGGAGGTATCAAGTCTGACTATATTACCATTGAATGCTATGAGTCATTAAAGAATTATGAGAACTCATACTTTGATGTAGTAGTGGCAGATGAGATGCAGCATTTGTCAGAAGCAAGAATTGATGTATTGGAGACTATCCATATCAATGAGTCTTTCATTGGATTGTCTGCCACTATTAAGAGAGACATGAGGGATTATTTTATCTACAACCACAAGGCTGAGGTCATTAAGTGTGGTCTCAAGGAGGCTGTAGAAGATGAAGTATTACCTGAGCCTACAGTATATCTACTGCCTTTGACTTTAGACACTACTAATTATACCTATAAGGTTAAGAAGTTTGGTCGTGATATAATCACCACTCAGAAAGGCTGCTATGATAGTATCTCTTCACTTATAGAGTGGTACAAAAATAAGTACTTTAACTCAAGAAATGAGAGAATAAAGAACTTATGGCTTTCAACAGCAGGCAAAAGGTTGAAATGGTGTGCTGAACAGAAGGAAGCCCTTGTACTATCTCTTCTTGACAAGTTCAGGAATTACAAGACTTTGACTTTCTGTAGTAGTATTGAACAGTCAGAGAGGTTAGGTAAATACAATATCACCTCGAAGAATAAGGCTTCAGTGAAGAACCTTGAGATGTTTAATCTTAACAAGATTAAACATATTACTGCCTGTAATATACTCAATGAAGGTGTGAACTTGACTAATTGTAGGATAGGTATATTCTGCAACTTGAATAGTTCGGAGATTGTAGTAAAGCAAAGAGTTGGTAGAATACTTAGACATAAATCTCCTATTATCATCATACCTTATTTCAAGGATACAAGGGAAGAGGAACTTGTACAGAAGATGATAGAGGAGTATTCTGAGGATTCTATCATAAGTGTTGATAGTATTAATGACATTAAGCTATGACAATTTGTTTAAGTAAAGAAGGATGTCAGAAGAACAACATTAGTCTTGCTGAGGCTCTCTTGATGCTTGCCATCCATAATAATGCTGACCTTGATGTAGCTCAGAAGGAGCTGATTAAGAAGGGCTATATAACTGCTAACAGGAATGACCTGTTCCAACAGATTGGATGGAGACTTACTAATAAGGGCACTGAGGTAATAGATTCTGTGATTGTGGATTCTGATAAGAAACAGGAACCTAATGACAGGTTAATTCAGTTGGCTACAAGGCTCAAAGAGATATTTCCTAAAGGCAAAAAAGATGGCACTAACTATTATTGGGCAGATGGAGTAGCTTTGATTGTACGAAGATTAAAGCTATTCTTCAAGAAGTATGGAAATACTTATACTGATGAGCAAATCATACAGGCAACCAGTAAGTATGTGGAAGGTTTCAATGGAAACTATACATATATGAGGTTATTAAAGTATTTCATATTCAAAGAGAAAGTTGGTGCTGCTGGTGAAGTTGAGGGAGACTCAGAATTGATTAGTTACATTGAGAATGCTGGACAGGAGGAGAATTTAAGAAATGATTGGACTTCTACAATTAACTGATTATGAGTAGATTTAAGCAAGTAATGGGAAATCTGAGGTTAAGGAGGGAGAGAGTTCTTAATGGACTTTATAATTGTATTCCTTTCCCTTTTCCAAGATTTAGAGCATGGGTTCCAGGCATTGAAACTGCCAAGTTCATAGTAGTAACTGCCAATCAGAAAGTAGGTAAATCAAAGTTCTGTGATTACCTATTTGTATATGAACCATTGTTCTTTATATTGGAGCATCCTGAGATGAGAGTTAAGGTTCTCTATTTTACTTTGGAGATGAGTCCAGAGGAAAAGTACAATGAGTTCTTGTGTCATCTATTGTTTAGATTGGATGGAATAGAGGTATCTCCTACTGAACTGAAAAGTACAGATAGAGACCATCCTATTGATGAGAAGATTCTTGAATTACTTGAATCTGATAAGTATCAGAGATATATCAAGGCATTCGAGGATATGGTTGAGTATATTGATGGCCAAAGGAATCCTACAGGAATCAATAAGTACTGTAGAGACTATGCCTTAGCTCATGGACATCTTAACTTCAAGAAAGGTAAGAGGAAAGACCCTATCACAGATAAAATCATAGATGCAGATGTGGTAGACAATGACAATCCTTATACCCCAGATGACCCAGAGGAGAGGAGGATAATCATCATAGATAATGCCTCGAATCTATCTCTTGAAAGTGGATTAAAGAAGATGGAAACTATTGATAAGATGAGTAAGTATGGCATTACTCTTAGAAATCAATTGAAATTCATTTTTGTGTTGATTCAGCATCAAGCACAGGCTCAAGAAGGTATTGAGAACCAAAAGTTGAATAAGCTTAAACCATCTTCTGATGGTCTTGCAGATTGTAAGACTACTACCAGAGATGCCAATATGGTTATAGGTCTTTATAGTCCATTCAAGTATGGACTAAGAGAGTATGAAGGATATGATATAACCAAGTTCAGGAACCATATAAGGTTCATGGAAGTGATTGAAGATAGAGACTATGGAGCAAATGGTCAAATCTGTCCTTTATTCTTTGATGGTGCAGTGAGTACATTTTGTGAACTCCCAAGACCCGATGATAGGGAAGCATTACAGAGAGTATATAACTATATGGAATCAAGGAAGAGCAAAACTGCTAAGACTTTCTTTAGTTATGGAATAAATAAAATGAATAGAAAGTTGCACAGGTGGAAAATACTTCATAAGTTTGCAGCCCTTTTCAAGTAAGAATTATGAAGTCAGGTATCTACAAAATTGAGAATAAGGTTAATGGCAAGGTGTATATAGGCTCCTCCAACTCTATAAAGAGAAGATGGCAGAAGCATAAAGCACTACTAAGACATGGTAAACACCAAAATAGCCACTTACAGGCTGCTTGGGATAAGTATGGAGAAGATAACTTTTCTTTCTCTGTAATAGAACTATGTCCTATTGACCAACTCATAAGTAGAGAGCAGTACTTCATAGACTCTATTAATCCCGAATATAATCAAAGCAAGATTGCAGGAAGAATTGAAATGACAGATGAAGTAAAGCAGAAATTATCATGTTCAACTGTGAATGCCTATAAGGATGGGAAGCTAAAAAGGACAAATAAAGAAGTTTTCCAATATGACTTAAAGGGAAATTTCATTAGAAAGTTTGATTCTTTGAAGGAAGCCACTGAATATGTTAATGTTGATTTACATCATTTATCTCAAGTCTTGAATGGTAAAAAGAATGTTGCAGGTGGTTATGTTTGGAGATTTTACAAAGTGGAAAAGTTGGATGTTTGGTTTAATAGAATGGGAAGACCCCTGACTAAAGAACCATACAGACCAAAGAAGAAGTATAATAAAATTAAAATTGAATCAAATGGCTAAAATACTTGTTTTGGCAAAAAGTGGATTTGGAAAAACCACTTCCTATTGTGGTAGGGAGAAGCTTGGTATTAAAGGTCTTAACCCTAAAGAGACCTATGTTATCCAATGTATTGGTAGGGGTGTTCCTAACCCTAACTTCAAATTGATTGAAGGCAACATTGGAGTGGAGAATGTAGGTAAGCCCACACAGAAGCTTGTAAATGCAAATGCCCTTGCCACAGGAAACAGAGTACAGGTAGATAGTCTTACAGGACTTGACAGATTTGCAGCAATTGCAGAGATTGTCAATATAATGAAGAAATCACCTTATAAGAATGTTCTTATAGATGATATGAACTATCTTGCTCAGGATTTCTATATGGCAAATGCCATGAAAGGTGGATGGGATACTCCTAAGCAGATTGGCTATGGTATGGGTCTCATCTTTGATTCTTTCAAGGGATTCCCTGAAGATAAGAATATCATTTGTTGTGCCCATTATGAAGAGTATAAGGATAAGAATGGTGACTCTATTTCCTATAAGTTCAAGACTACTGGAAAGATGGTAGATGATTATATCACTCCAGAAGGTAAGTTTGATATTATACTCTTTGGTAAAGTAGGGTATGATACAGAGAATAAGAAGCCTATTAAGCACTTTGTGAAAGAATTTGATGGTGAATATCCTGCTAAAGACAGTCTTGGAGCTTTGGATGACCTGCCTGATGAAATTCCTAATGATTTGTCTATAGTAGTAGACAAATTGAGGGAGATTTATGGATAGGAATGAGACTGTAAGAATATCAAGGTTAGCTGCCTTTGGTGGACTTACTTCAACTGATGTTAGTGTATTGTTAATACAATATTGTGTAGCAGAACACAATAAGCCTTATGAAGATACTATAAGATTTGTGACTGCATTATTAAGCAGACCTATAGAGCTGAAATTTTATGTAAAGGCTGCATTAGAGTACTATGAGAGAAAGTTCACAGTATGTAAGCTATGGAGTGCTTCCAATCCATTAAACAATATGGGGCAAGAAAGAAAGTTATTACAAATCTTTTAATAGCAAGAAAATATGAAAACATTAACAGTAAGACAGTTTGCAGGTGTAAAAAGAATTGCACAGAATGTTAATCCTTTAGTAGTAAAGAAGAATAAGATTGCTGCCAAGATTGATGAACTTAATGCAGAGTATAATGCTCTGACTGAGGAAATTGAAGGACATGAAATGGGTGTCAAGGCTTTGACAGGTGGTCTCACAAGTGAAGACTTGGTTGTCAAGAAGGTAGAAGATACAGGCAAGGTTGATAAGGATGGTAAGCCTGTAAAGGTTACTAAGTATGAACCTAAGGCTGGTGTAGTAGTGTTCAATGAAGAGGCTAATGTGTATGAGATTCATGTAGAAGAGCCTGCTATTGACAATGTTGCTCCTGAGACAGTAGATGATACAGAGAAGGCACCTGAAGTTGAGGTAAAGGCTGGTGAAGAAGCACCTATTGACCCTACTAACCCCTTTAATGATGGCACAGAGACCAGTGACAAACTGCCTTTTGAGGAGTAATTTAAGGTGTAAGAAATAGAATCAAGAACAAGAAAAATCATTAGAAAAATGAAAAAGACAAATTTTGCATTTATGGCATTTGCATCAGGCAAGGAATCTACTGAGGGCAATGCAGTAAAGAGATATACAGGTGTAGCTCCTGTATTTGTTTTGGCTGTAAATCCTAACAAGGCAGAGTTAGAGAAACTCTATAATACCCAACTTGAAAATGACCCTGAGTATCTGGGTGAAATTGAGGTAGGTGAGGACAAGCACAAGGTACAGAATGTCAGACTTGACTTCATTGTTAAGACTGATGCTGAAAAGTGTGGTGGCATTGAGTTTACTACTAAAGTAGCTTTCTTCATCAGAAAGGAATACAGATACAATAGAGACCAGACTAAAGTACAGGTAATTGATAAGTATGGTAGAACTGCTTGGGTTACTATAGAGCAGGCTAAGGCACATGAAATTCCTGTATATAAGAATGGTCCTGCCAACATTGATAAGGACTATAGACCTGCTTATCATGGTGAAGAAGAGCTTACTAACTTTATCAAGGCATACCTCAACATTCCTAATGTAATGAAGTATGTTAACAATACTTGGGTTATGGTAGACAAACCTGAGGATTGTGAAGCAAGACTTGAAAGCATTGCTGAGTATTTCAAGGGTAATTTCAAGGAGCTGAGAGATGTTATTGCATTGCAGCCTAATAACAAGGTTAAGGTATTGTTTGGTGTAAGAACCACTGATGATAACAAGCAGTATCAGGCTGTTTATAATCAGATGTTCTTGAAGAACAACATCACTGACTACAGTAAGTTGGATGCAGATTTGCAGGAAAGAAAGGCTGCTGGTGCATATCCTACTACTGAGTTTACTGTGGGTGACTTGAAGGAGTATGATGTAGAACCTACAGACCTCAGTAACTCTGGTGTAGCAGGTGATATGCCTTTCCCTGCTGCTAATGATGCTGCTGGTGGTACACCTTGGGATTTTGGTAAGTAAGTAGTAATTTCTAAAAAAAAAGCAATGGCAATCAGCAAAGGTAAATCCTCTGTGAGCCTTGATGATATTCTAAGTAAAGTGACAGAAGCAGACATTCTGTCATATTACTTAGGAGTCACAGAGGTTCCTTGTATTATAAATAGTCCTCTTAGACAGGATAGGAGACCTTCTTTTGGTCTTTATTCTACTGATGGTAGAAGAATATTTTACACAGATTTATCCACGAGGGATAGAGGAGGTCTGTTTGACCTGCTTGGTCATATGTGGGGTACTGATTATATCAGTACTCTAACAAGGATTAATGAGGACATTTCAAAGTTCTGTGGTGGTGCCAGTATTCATTCATATACTCCCTGTACTGTAAGAAGTACAAATAGCTATAACAAAGATACAGACTTACAGTGCAAAGTCAGAGATTGGAGAAGTTATGATATTGAATATTGGGCATCCTATGGTATAACTCTGGAATGGCTCAAGTATGCAGAGGTTTATCCCATATCTCATAAGATTGTCATAAAAGATGGTCATAGATATGTGTTTGGAGCTGATAAGTATGCCTATGCTTATGTAGAACACAAGGAAGGTAAAGTTACTCTAAAGGTATATCAGCCTTTCAACAAAGCTGGTTATAAGTGGAGTAATAAGCATGACAATTCTGTAGTAAGCCTATGGACTAAAGTACCTGAATATGGGGAGCAAATATGTATATGCTCTTCATTAAAAGATGCTCTATGTCTATGGGCTAATACAGGTATCCCATCTCTTGCCATTCAAGGTGAGGGATATAGGATGAGTGATACTGCAATTAGTGAACTGAAAAGAAGATATAAACAAGTCTTCATTTGCTTGGATAATGATGAGCCAGGATTAAAAGATGCTCAGAAGTTAGCTAAGGAAACAGGGTTTACTAATGTAGTATTACCACCCTTTAATGAAGGGAAAGATATTTCAGACTTGTATAAGGCTAAGGGCAAAGATGAGTTTCTTAGAATAATCAAGCCTTTATTTAACTCTTCAAGACAAGAGGACAATGATTGGGATGATTTGCCCTTTTGCATAGATTAAAGTTTCAATAAGTCCAATTTATAAAAAAAAAAGTGAAAACATGGAAGCAAGAAAAATTACAGTCGTACAGACTAAGAATCAGAAAAAGAGTGTTATTATGTCAGCAGCCACGACCCTTGCTGAGTTGAAAAATGACCTGAAAGCTAATGGTATTGACTATAGTGGTATGACCTTCTTTGAGGGTACATCAAAAGTTGAATTGAAGAATGATGCTTCAGTCCTGCCACATGATGTTCCTTACAAGGGTACTATCACAAATGAGTTGGTTTTCATGCTTACTAATACCAATAAGAAGATTAGAAGTGGTGCTGTTGCAATGAGCAGAACTGAGGCATACGGTGCTATCAAATCTATGGGTTTACAGGATGCTTGTGTAAAGAAGTTTGGCAAGAATTTCACTATGTGTAAGACTGCTGACCTTATTGCATTGATACAAAGTAACGGTGGTTCAGAGCCTGATGCTCCTAAGGCTGAGACTGAGAAGGAGGAAAAAGTAGAAGCACCTGCAAATGCTCCTGAAGCACCTATGAATAATGGTGGTGAATGTGTTGATACTGTAGCAAGAGCTGCTATCAGCAAGTTGGTGGAAATTCTTGAGAATAATGGCACAATTGAAGATTGTGAGAAAGAGGAAGTACTTGATATTCTTGGGGGTGCAGTTGCAGTAAGTGCCGCACCTTCTGAGGAATATAAGCCTAAGCCAGCTTCTCCTTACTCTGATGATGAGATTGATGATATGTTTGAAGGAATGGGTATCAATTAACAAGGGTAAGTAACAGTAGGTAAGGAGGTTAGAAATGCCCCCTTACCTACTTTTTTTTTATAGTAATATGAGTGGAGAAACAATTAAATTAATTGAAGAGAGGATAGAAGAGCTATATGACTCCTTGATGGACAGACCACTCCGAGTATTAAGCATATTCAATGATTTCTTTGGAGAGGATAAGGTTGATATGCAAGGATATTGGAGTTTGGACAGATTCAAATCTTGGTTAAAGATAGAATCTTTGGCTACTTATATTCCCGATGGTGATACTGTAAGCATGAACAGGAATGATTGGAGCATGTATAAAACATTGGCTATTACTGACTTACCCGAAGACCAAGTAGAAAAGGTTGTAAATGTGTTTACAAATGCTACAGTAAAGGGAAGGGTTGGGGATGCCAAGTTTAATGGCATATTCATTCTTGTACATTTTCCTCATGTAAGAGTAACCAATGAACATGACAGATTTGTGGATATTAACCATCTGTGGGCTAAGGTGAAAATAATGTATAATGGCACATTGAATGGTGGATTTACACTTAATAGGTCAGAATATACCATGCTTCACATTAGTAGTGGATACATGCACAGTCATATTAGTGGTATTCCTACAGGTGACTTTACTAAGTTCCAGAGTCCTTGCACAGGTAGTGGTCCCATCAATAGTACTATTAGTACCCTCAATAGGGACTATGATGAGGATATGTGGAACATGTTTTGCCTTGAACTAAGTAAGTATGTAACTGTAGAATCTATTGCTGGAAGACCTTATAATTACTTGGAGAGGTTAGGCACTAATAATATGGGAGCAGGTGTAGATAGATTCATTACATATCTGTCTCCTAATTACTATGAAAGTGTCATTACTCCTGATAAATTCAAGGAGTTTGTAAGGTACTTTATTAGCTCTAAGAAACTCAAATTTAACTATGTCAATGGCTCTTATTCTATTGGTATGTCACTCATTGAATTTATTGTACTTATTAGTAATGAGTTTATTAAGTGGTATAATGACCAATTTAATAAGGAGGAATTTACTGCTAATTTTGCAGAATTGAAGAGGGTAGGTATCTTGAGAGAATGTATCATAGATAATGGGAAGATTTACTATGATAAAGTTGTGAACAATGTAAATAACTATGCTCAATATATAGGCAAGAAGGTTTGCATGTTCAAGGGAAGAGAGGTTACTATTGATATTACAGATACTGTTGAGGTAAGGAATGAGAATAAGAGCATAATTCTTAATACTCCTACTGCACTATACATATTAGCAATAATACTTAAAGTGTTAAATTATAGATATGGAAGAAGTAAAGCAACCCACGAAGGTAATCAGCTTGGTACAGAAGTTAGGTACTTATAATTATAAGCTGATTATTCCAGCAGAAGTGGAAAGAAAGATAAGATTTGCCTGCCAAAAGGTGTGGAGTACTGAATGGTCAGGTACATTATTCTTTACACATGAAGGCTCATTTGAAGATAATGACCTTGTGATAAGATGTGTGGATATTTACATTATGGATATTGGCACTCAAGCCTATACAGAGTTTGATATGAATCCTGATGTGATAGCCTATATGTGTGAGAATCCTGAGCTACTTGATTGCCAAATGGGTCTTATACATTCCCATAACAATATGAGTACCTTCTTTAGTGGAACAGATACTGCTACTCTAAAGGAGGAAGGTAGGGATAGAAATAACTTTGTATCTCTCATTGTGAATAATGCAGGTACTTATACTGCTGCAATTACAAGGAGGGTTAAGTCAAAGCAGGTCAAAGAGTCTGTGTCTTATGAGTTCTTTGGTGATGGTGAAAAGCAAGACACTAAGGAATATGTAAGTGATGCAGATGAGATTGAATGGTTCTATCTTGAAATAGAGAAAGAAGGTGAGAATTATTCCTTTCCAGACATGGCAGCAAGACTTGAGGAAATCAAGCAAGCTAAAGCAGAAAAGGCAGAAAAAGCAGAAAAAGCCAAGAAAGCTCAGACACCTACATATCAAGGTGATTATAAGCCTGTTATTGCTAATTCCTATGGTACAAAGGCAGGTCCAGCAAATCTTGTCAAGAAGGAAGCTAATAAGCCTAAGGTAGTTCAGCCAACTCTCTTTGATGATGCAGATGACTTGCCATTTGAAGAGGAATATGACATACCTTATGGTCAAGTATCATTTGATAAGGTTACTCTGAAATCTCTTGTACTTCAATTGATTACAGGTAGTATTATCATTTCTAATGATAGTAAGATTGACATTACTAAATGGGCTAAGTCAATGCCTGCACTGTATGAAAAGAGATTTGGTAAAGGCAAAGTTGGCATGAATAATTTCAAGATATGGGCAGAGACTTATGCAGAGTACCTGACATGGCATATAACAGATGAGAAATTAGAAGAGCTTGGCTTTGATAATACAGAAATTTGTGCTATTTGTGCCCATGATATGATAGAGGAACTTACTAAACTCCCTGAAAATGATTATATCAAAGGGTATATTGATGCACTCCAAAAGTATTTAATATTATGACAACAAGTGAAATAGAAAATAGAGTAGCAGAATCTGAGAGAGCTTTAGGAGAAGCTATTGAAGAATTTAACTCAATGGAAGACTATGAAGTGATTCTTCAAGATATTAGTGATGATTCACCTTTAACAGAAGAAGAACAGGATATTCTTGACCAAGCTGTAGAAGATGCACATCAGGAAATACCTACAAACTCTGCAACCTTACTGGTAGATGAAGCTACAAGTAGGTTTAGTTCTGCCATTTGGTATGAGAACATTCAGAAGAAGACTGTCATTTTGGCAGGTGTAGGTGGCATTGGTAGTTATGTAGGCTTCTTATTGGCAAGAATGAAGCCAACTGCCATGTTTATTTATGATGATGATATAGTGGAAACTGTCAATATGTCAGGTCAGTTATATGGTCAATCTGATTTAGGTAGACCTAAGGTATCTGCACTGGCTGAGATGATTAGGAACTATGCTGGCTATAGTAGTGTCTTTGCAATAAGTGAAAGATTCACTGATGAATCTGAGGCATCAGACATTATGATTTGTGGCTTTGATAACATGGCAGCAAGAAGACTTTTCTTTAATAAATGGGTAAATCATGTTCGATCCAAACCAGAGGAGGAGAGAAAGAATTGCCTGTTTATTGATGGCAGATTAGCAGCAGAAGAGTTTCAGGTATTGTGCATCAAGGGAGATGATGAGTACAACATCAATAGGTACAATAATGAGTTCCTATTCTCTGATGCAGAAGCTGATGAAACTATCTGCTCCTATAAACAAACTACCTTCTGTGCAAATATGATTGCATCTTATATGGTTAATTTGTTTGTAAACTTCTGTGCTAATCAATGTGAGCCTCTCATTGATAGAGACCTGCCATTCCTTACCACATATAATGCAGAAACAATGTATCTTAAAACTGAAGTATAATGGAATTTAACCCAAGATTTGCATATAATGTAATGGGTGTTTTCAATAGCAGTGAGTCTGGTAATCCAGACCAGCTTGGAATGAATCTGTCTCTTGATAGTAACAATGTATTTAGAAGAAGCCTTGTCATTGAAGTAAACAATGATGAGGTAGAGATACCTGTGATTGCAAGAGAACACTTTGAAAAGCTGGTCTCAGACAATATGGCTTATCCCACAATTATGGGAATCAAAAGGATAATACTGCCATTATATGATAATGCACCAAGCCAAGAAAGGAGAACCTTTGATAGTATCATAACTCAATTATTTACTAATGTAGGATATGGTAAAAGATTGCAGAAGATAACTACCAATAAGGGTGAAGTGTATTATGGTGGTAAAGGCATCATCTTTGATGAGAGCTACACTCCATTACTATTATGTACATTAACTGCAAGAAGTGTACATACTGAGGACAATGGTAATACTATGGTCTATTACAGACCTGTGTGCCATGTCAGTCCCAAAGTATTTTTAGAGTCTGATAAGTTGATTAACAAAGGCATCATCAAGAAATTGATTCCCTATTATACAAGTAGGGACATAAATTTCCCAAGGAGCAATTATAGTTTCAGCAGTAATCCAGAAGACAGGAAAGTAAAGGTTATAGTAGATAATTTCAATAAGTTCTTTATAGAACCTATTAAACCTACCCCATCTACCTGCTCTAATGATGCACTGAATGAATGCCTTATTGACAATATTGATGACATAATGATGTTGATATGACATTAGATGAATACTTTGGAGATTGGATGAAGGTAATTGATAGGACAGAGCTTAATAATGTAATGGCTAAGGTTGGGCAAGAATACAGGAGGAAACCATTGTGTCCTGCCCAATCTGATGTATTCAGAGCATTTGAGCTTTGTCCTCTCAAGGACTTAAAAGTAGTTATGTTAGGTCAAGACCCCTATCCACAAAAGGGAGTTGCAACTGGAGTATTATTCGGGAATAGAAAGGAAGTTGATGAGGATAACTTATCTCCATCATTAAATGTTGTTAAAGAGGCAGCAATTAATTTTGAAGTTCCACATTATTGTATTACCTTTGACAACTCTCTTGAGAGTTGGTCTAAACAAGGAATACTAATGATAAACTCTGCACTCACTGTAGAAATGAATAGGATAGGTTCTCATGTGATGTTGTGGAGACCTTTCATAGCTAAATTGCTAAAGAACTTGTCTGAATATAATACAGCTATAGTATATGTATTGTTTGGCAGACAAGCCCAAACCTTCAAACCTTATATTAATGATAGGTTCAATCATATCATAGAGATTGAACATCCTGCATATTTTGCAAGGAGTGGTACTAAGATGCCACATCAGCTATTTGTTGATATAAGTAATAAGGTAAAAGAGATTTATGGTGTGCCTATAAAATGGTACGAAGAGTATTAATACTAAACAAAAAAAAATGGAAAAGATTTATTTGACAAATGGTAAGGAAGTACAGATTGGAGACACTCTGACTAAAGTATCTAAAGTGAAAGACCCCTTCTTTGGTAAGGGCATTGTAGCTCAGCACATTGTAGTGACTAAGGACATTCTTCCTAAACTCCTTGAGGCTGGCATTGTTACTACTACCAAGCCTGCAAAGTCTGCTGTGGTTGAATCTGAGGTTCCTATGGAGCTGGAGTACTACATTCAGAAGATTGCAGAGAAACTTGGTTGGAAGATTGAGAAGGTCTATAACTATCTCAATAGTGTAGATACTATTCTTCCTGCTGCTGCATTCTCTATGGTACTTAGAGAAATAGCCATTGAGTTGGATAAGAAGTATGAGGACCATATTGAGAAGAGTCCTGAGATTTATGTAATCTCTATGCTTGATGGTAGAATCACTAAGGCTAACAAAGCCCACATCAAGAACTATAGGAACTTCGCAGCATTCAGGACTATTGAGGATGCTAAGATTGCTTGCAGAATTACAAGAGACATTCTTAAAGAAATGTTCAAAAGTGGCAAATAAGAAGATTAGAAATGCCACACAGAGTAGTTCTAAGGGTATAACATTCAAATCCCAGTTGGAGAAGAGCATATACAATACTCTTCTTCAACAAGGGTTTGAGCCTCAATATGAGCCAACTACCTTCACTTTATGGGAAGGTTTTGAACCTATCACCCCATATTATGATAAGGAGACTGACAAGCAGAAAATCAAAAGATTATCAGACGGGACAAATACTTGTCCCTCAAAGATACTAATTCAGAAAACAGGTAAAATTGTTGGTATCAGATATACACCAGACTTTTATTTCAAATATAATGACCTCAATGTTTATATTGAAGCCAAAGGAATAGAGAATGATGTATTCTATATCAAGAAAAAGATGTTTATAAAATATCTTGATAACCTATACACTGAAAAAGGTGAAAAGTCTATCTATTTTGAGGTATATACCAAGAAACAACTCTTGCAGGCATTAGAAATTATCAAGAGTTATGGACAATAGAGAACCAACAGACAGAATAAAGGCTTTGATTCCCTCATTGCCTGAGGGAGATGCAAAGCTTGCACATAAGTTCTTGAATAGTAGGGACTTTGAGTCTCTCCAACTTTTAGTTGATTCATCTCTTGTCAGAGTAAAGAAAGGTCTCAGTAAGGAAAATCCTAAAGAGGAGTATCTGAAAGCAGACCTTGGAGAAATGAGGAAATTGAAGTCAGAAATAGATACTTACTGTGAGGCTCTTGAGTTGCCAGAGCAGGAGGATGAGTATGAAGATTTCAGTAGTGAGGAATACAATCAAGATTATTACTAATGGAGAGGAAATCTTTAAGAAGTATATCTTGGGATGTGTCTGAAGAAACATATAGGGCAGACCCAGCATTAAGCTATTCAACCCTTGCAAGATATGAGAGGGAGGGATTCAATAACTTGGATAAATTATTTGACAGGTTAGAGACACCTTCTCTTACTTTTGGGAGTGCAGTGGACTCCTTAATCACAGGTGGTCAAGAAGAGTTTAATGAAAGGTTTATGGTTGCTGAGTTTCCTTCTACTCCAGACTCTATTACAAAGATGGTAAAATCTTTGTTCAGTCAGTATGGAGATTCTTATAGGAGTCTTATTACAATTCCTGATGATGCAATCATTAAGGAGACTGAATATCAGAGTTATCAAATGAACTGGAAGCCTGAGACAAGGGCTAAAGTTATCAAGGAGAAAGGAGCTGACTACTATAACCTGTTATTTATAGCAGGCAGTAAGACTATACTTGATACTCAGACCTATCAAGATGTGTGCAGTGCAGTAAGAGCATTGAAAGAGAGTAAATCCACTCAATTCTACTTTGCAGAGGATAATCCATTTGAACCAGATATTGAGAGATTCTATCAGTTGAAGTTTAAGGGAGAGTTCAATGGTGTAAAGTATAGGAATATGGCTGACTTAATCATAGTCAATCATAAAGAGAAGTGGGTAAAGCCAGTAGACTTGAAAACAAGTTCCCATACAGAGTGGGACTTCTATAAATCCTTTGTAGATTGGAGATATGATATTCAAGCCAGACTATATTGGGCTATTATAAGGCAGAATATGGATAAGGATGAGTACTTCAAAGACTTCAAGCTGCTTGACTATGATTTCATTGTAGTCAATAGGAGAATCCTTGTCCCATTGGTGTGGACTTGTCCATTTACACAGGTAGTAGGTACATTGAAGTTTGGAAAGAATAGCCAAATAGAAATGAGAAGTCCTTTTGTGATAGGAGAAGAGCTTTCTTCTTATCTCACTTCCAGACCAAGAGTTCCTGTGGGTATTAATGAAACTGGTCCTAATGATTTAAGAGAATGGTTAAATACATTGTAATATGCAAGTAGTAAAAAGAGATGGTAGTATAGAGGAATTTAATGTTGATAAGATTATAAGTGCTGTAGAGAAAGCCTTTAAGTCTTGCAACAAGAAAATGCCTCAATATCTGTATGATATGATAGGTGCCTTGTTTGGCACTTTGGAAGGAGATACTATAGGTATTGAAGAGATACAGAATAAGGTTGAGGATGTTCTTATGAATGACAAACACTTTGATGTAGCAAGGAGTTATATCATTTATAGAGAGCAGCATAAGCAGGCAAGATTCATTAGAGAAAGAATTGATTATATGGATGAGTATAGTCAGTCTAATGAGAATGCAGCCACTTCATCAGAGACAGATGCTAATGCAAATGTAACTATGAAGAATGTTGCCAACCTTGAGGGTGAAGTATATAAGACTACTAATAGGGTTATTCAGAGGCAAAGGATGAAAGACAAGCTGAATGAAATGTACCCTGAAGTAGCTAAAAAGTATGAAGAGGATTTGAACTCTCATGTTATTTATACACATGATGAAGCAACCACTCCTGTCTTGAAGCAGTATTGTATGGCTGTGAGTCTGTATCCTCTTATGATGGAAGGAGTAGGCAATATTGATGGTATCACTCCAACACCTCCTAATGACTTGCAATCATTCAGTGGTCAAGTAACCAATCTTATATTCTTGCTATCTTCTCAGTGTAAGGGTGCAGTGGCAGTAGGTGAATATTTTATTGCTCTCAACTATTACATTGTGCAGGAATTTGGTCCTAATTGGTATGAAAAGTTGGATGTAGTAACTACTATAAACCATTGCAGTAAGCAGAGGACTGTAAGAGATGCCATATATAAAGCATTCAAACAGTTTATCTATGGTGTAAATCAGCCTGCTGGCAATAGGTCTTATCAGAGTCCATTCACTAATGTGTCTTATTATGACCATACCTACTTTGATTCATTGTTTGGAGAGTTCTATTATCCTGATGGTACTAAGCCTCAATGGGAAGCAGTAGACTGTCTGCAAAGGCTGTTTATGAAATTCTTCAATAAGTTAAGAACCAAGCAAATCTTGACTTTTCCTGTGGAAACTATGGCTATGGTGTATGACCCTAAGACCAATGATATTATAGATAAGGACTATAAGGACTTCACTGCTGAGATGTATGCAGAAGGACATTCATTCTTTACCTATATATCAGATAGTGCTGATAGTCTTGCATCATGCTGTAGATTAAGGAATGAGCTTGCAGAGAATACTTTCAATCCTACATCAGGTCTTACTGGTGTAATGACTGGCTCATGCAATGTAATTACTCTTAATATCAATAGAATTGTACAGGATTGTGATAAGGCTTATGGATTGAAGAGGAATGGAGGATGGAAAGAAAATACTTCATTTCTTAGGGATTACTTAGTAGATATTCTCCAAAGAGTCTACAAGTATCATATTGCCTTCAAGACAATGTTGTATGACCTTGAAGATAAAGGCATGTTTGCTGCTTCAAATGGTGGATATATTCATATTAGTAAGTTATACAGTACTATAGGTATCAATGGCTTGAATGAGGCTGCAAGATTCTTAGGTATGACTGTTGGCAACAACAAGGAGTATATTGAGTTCCTGCAACTGGTTCTTGGTACTATCAAAGAGCAGAATAAGATACATTCCATCCATGATGCCAATAGACCATTCTTATTCAATTCTGAGGTAGTTCCTGCTGAAGGGTTAGGAGGAAAGAATTATAATTGGGATAAGGAAGATGGATATTGGGTTCCAGAGGATGAGAATCTGTACAATTCATACTTCTATGATGCACATGATGATACCTCAGTACTTGATAAGTTTATACTTCATGGAAGGCAGACTTATCAATATACTGATGGAGGTAGTGCAGCTCATATCAATCTTGAAGACCACCTGAGTAAGGAGCAGTATCTCAAGCTGATAGACTTTGCAATAGCTAATGGAACCAACTATTTCACATTTAATATTCCTAATAGTAAGTGTGATGATTGTGGCTACATTACTAAGCATCCTATCACTGAGTGTCCAAAGTGTCATAGTAAGAATATTACTCAATATACAAGAGTGATAGGGTATTTAAGACCTATTAAATCATTTGGTAAAGATAGGCAGATTGAAGCAAGTCATAGAACCTATAGTGATGGAAGGAGTGAGATATGCTAAAGTATGTGGATGTAAAAGTTACCTTTGCTGAAGTTCCTGATGAGGTAACTCTTGCTATCAATATATCTAATTGTCCATGTCAATGTAAGGGCTGTCATAGCTCTTACTTGGCACAGGATATTGGAAAACCTCTAAATAAAACATCCCTTAGTGAGCTTATTGAGGGTAACAAAGGAGTGTCCTGTGTAGCCTTTATGGGCGGAGATAGTAATGTTATACACTTAGTAGCTTTGGCAAGTTGGGTGAAAACACACACTAACCTTAAAGTTGCTTGGTATAGTGGCAGACAGGAACTTGCTGATGTGGTAGCAAGACAGTTGCGGTGGTTTGACTTTATTAAGTTAGGACCTTATAAGGAAGAGCTTGGTCCACTTAACAGTAGGACTACTAATCAAAGGTTCTATGAAGTAGGGCCTTTTGACGAAGTAATCCCGGGTGATTTTGTTTTATCAGATATAACAGATAAATTTTGGAAACATACAAGTTGAAAATTCATGGTAATAGAAACAAAATATAATATAGGCGACGAGGTCTATACTTTATATAAAAATAAAGTAACCAAAACTAAAATTAAAGCAGTCAAAGTCTTAGTATCTACTGATGTTACGGTTGAATATAATTCAGACATAGTAGAAGGATTGTTTGAATCTAATAAAGTATTCATGGAGAAGGACTTGTTTAAAACTAAGGAAGAATTATTAAAATCATTATGAAACTGAAAATTAAAATAAAAGTATTAACTGAGGGCTGTATGCCTGTAATTGGCAAGATTGGTGATTGGATAGACTTGAGGTCTGCCATAAATATCACTATCCCTGCACCACAAGCTGATGTTCTTAAGAGAAAAACTGTTGAAGGAGAGAGAGTAGGTCATAGGGATGTAGAGATTCCCACCTATTATATCCCTCTTGGAGTTGCAATGCAACTGCCTAAAGGATTTGAGGCTATTATTGATTCAAGGAGTAGTGGTCCTAAGAAGTTAGGATTGTTCATCCCAAATGGTCAAGGTGTAGTGGATAACACATATAATGGCAATGATGACCAGTGGCACTATGTATGTTCTCCTATGAGAGAGACCACTATTGAAGCGGGTGACAGAATCTGTCAATTTAGGATACAGCTTAGTCAGAAAGCTACTATGTGGCAGAAGATTAAATGGCTGCTAAGTTCAGGTATTGAACTTGTGGAAGTAGATGACTTGGGTGATGATAACAGAGGAGGATTTGGTACTTCTGGCATCAAGTAGTAACTAAAAAAAGCATGAAGCATGGTATTAGAAATAATTGGTATTATGTTTGCAGTAATCATCTTATCTATTATCATTAATGGTGTAGAAGATTATTGCAAGCAAAGCAAAAGGGTAAATATGTCTTTCAAAGAGGCTATGGATTTGGTAGAGTTGCCTGTAGTAACATTCCTTAATGGAGATAAGAAACTTAACTTCTTATTGGACACTGGAAGTAATATCTCTCAAATCAACAGCTCTATTCTCCCTCTTCTTGACCATAAGAAGATAGAAGCAAAAGACATGGATGTGACAGGAATTGAAGGTAATAAGGTAAATACTGAGTTCTGTGAAATGACAATCACTTATAAGGGGCAAGAATTTGTAGGTGATTTCTGTATCCATAACTTGGATGATGCCTTTGCTATTGTTAAGGAAGAGTCTGGTGTGCAAATTCATGGTATCCTTGGCAGTCTGTTCTTCCAAAAATATAAATATGTCTTTGACTTTGAAAGTCTTATTGCTTATTCTAAGAAATAATGGAAGATATTATAAAACTTAGGTCCAGATATGGAGCTGTAAACTATCTCAAGAAGATGCCTAAACCTGATGGTTCTGAATCAAAAACTTATGTACTTAAAACTGATGTGCCTACATTAAGAGTGGGTGAAGTTCAAGGAGAAAATAAGTTTATTGACCCATCAGGAGGTCCAATGATTGTGGTAGGTTATGAGCTTGAGGAAGCCAAAGCAGTTGTCAAATCTATAGACTTTGTTGAGAGTTATGGATATACTTTAACATTTGAATAATGATATATTTTGTTACTGGTCAGAGAGAACTATTTGAGTTTCCTGATGCTAAGTATAAATGTATTTCTGTAGAAGAGTCTCTTAAAATATTAAAGCCCCTTCGAGTAGTAGGTTTAGATACTGAAACTACAGGTACAGAGATATGGCAGGGTAAATTACTTACTCTTCAACTTGGCAATAAGGAAAATCAAGTTGTGATAGATTGTATGACTGTTGATGTCAAACAGTATAAGGACTATCTTGAAAGTGACAGATTATTCATCATTCATAATGCAAAGTTTGATTTAAGATGGCTGTATAAGGAACATATTGTAGTCAGAAATGTTTATGATACTTATTTAGCTGAAAAGATTCTATTTCTTGGATTTCCACCTGGCATTGTATCTTTGTCCTTACAGGCTTGTTGTGATAGGTATTTACATATCTATCTTGACAAGACTGTTAGAGGACAGATACATGCAGGTATGACAGAAGAGGTCATAGTTTATGCAGCAAATGATGTTGTGCATCTTGAGGATATTATGAACTTGCAGCTTGTTACTATCAATGCAAGAAATCAGAAAGTGGCACTTGATATTGAGAATGAGTTTGTAAGAGTCCTTGCATACATTGAATATTGTGGCATTAAACTTGACCCTGTTAAGTGGAAGGCTAAGATGGCTAAAGATGCAGAGAGGTTAAGGATTGCTGAACAGAAACTTAATGATTGGGTAGTAGACTATGTGATGAAAAAGGGTGACTCTTCCCTTATTGCAAAAAACTATGATACTCACAAGAAAGGCAAGCCTGCCAAACTTGCAGATAATGTATATGTGGTAATACCACAACCTTCATTATTCTCTGAGTTTGATACTGGACCTCAATGTATTATTAATTGGAATAGTTCCAAGCAGGTAATCAGATTGTTTGAAGAACTTGGATTTGACCTATTGGTTAAAGACAAGAAAACAGGCAAGATGAAAAAGTCTGTGGAGTCTAAGTTTATAGAATTGCAGGCAAGTAAGAGTAGTATTGTTCCTTTATACTTGGAGTATTCAGCAGCTTTCAAGGTAGTAACATCTTTTGGTCAAAACTTCCTTGATGCCATTAACCCTGTTACACAAAGAATCCACCCAACATTCAATCAAATGATGGATACTGGTAGATTGAGTTGTGGCTCAGGAGGAAAAGGTAAAGGAGGTAAGACTAAAGATGATGATATTGCAGAGGAGGAAGATGAAAACAAGGACATTTCTACACAAGCAAATGATAAGAGTGTCAATGTTCAGCAGCTTCCAGCCACAGAAGAAACAAGAGCAGCATTTGTACCTGAAAAGGGACATTTGTTAGTAGATTGTGATTATGGAGACCAAGAGGGTCATGTGTTCACTGAGTTGTCTAATGATAAGGAGTGGATTGCATTCTACAATGACCCTAACCAAAGAGATGGACACTCCTTTGTAGCCAAGATGTGTTTCCCTAAAGACCTTGATGGGGTTGCAGAGAAGGATGTCAAGAAGGTAAGAAAAGACCTTAGAGATTTGGCTAAGAAGGCAAGGTTCTGCTTCAATTATAATGGTCAGGCTCCCACAATGGCAACTAATTGTAATATTCCTGTGGACTTTGCAACTGAGATTTATAACAACTATTTCAAGAGATTTAATGGTATAGCAAGCTATTTCAAGGTACAAAAGAGAGACATGTGGAATAGAGGCTATATCCTAATCTCAAAGATAACTGGGCTAAGGGCATATATCTATGACTATCCTATACTGAAAGGTATTGAAAGGAGAAAGAATGGTATGGAAGATTTCTGGGATATATACAAAGCTGCAAGAGACAGTGGCAGAGTAATATCTGAGATTCCACCATCTGTCATGCAAGAAATTGCAAAGAAGTTTGCCCAAGGTGTTCCTATTGAAGAAATAGCTGTTAGGTATTCATATAAGGTTAAAAAGGCAGGTAAGGTAGAGGAAAGATTCATTGATATTAACAGGGAGACTGTATATGTGTCAGTGATGAAACACTTATGGAAGAGAAAGAGTGCTTCTGATAATCAGTCATGTAATTATCCTTCTCAAGGTACTGCTGCTGCAATGACTAAGATAGCAGGTATCAGGTACTTCAATCATTTGGTTAATGATGGTCTTATATTCAAAGTCCTTATTCCTAATGATGTACATGATGAGTATCTGATAGAACCACCTGAGGAAATTGCAGAGCAGGAAGCTAAGAAGTTAAGTGAGTGTATGGAATATGCGGCTAATATCTTTTGTAAAAAAGTATCCATTAAGGCAGTTCCCGAACTGGCATCCTGCTGGGTACATTAAAAGGAAAAATAATATGGAACAGAAAGTTGATAATGTTAATCATCCCCCACACTATACATGGCTTAAAGATAAATGTGGGATTGAGGTGATTGATATAACAAGACACATGGATTTTTGCTTAGGCAATGCTATTAAGTATATACTTAGGGCAGGACATAAGCAGGATGCAAGCCTTACAGATAATCAGAAGGAAATTGAGGATTTGAAGAAGGCTATATGGTGTATCAATGATAGGATAAAGCAACTGGAAGGTGAGGTATAACACTCTAAGATCTATCATAGGAGGATAGAAAGATGAGTGGGATTAAAGTTAATGTTAAAACAAAGGCTAAAGAGACTCTGAAACTATCTAACCATCTAAGGTCATATCTTTTTGAACAGGAGTATGGTGAATTGAGTAACTGTACTTCTGTTCAAAAGAAGACTCTTAGGGATGCTTTGTTAGTTTTGAACTCTGTAGTCAGCAAGAGTAAATAATATGACAGAGAAGCAACTGAGATGGCAGAAAAGGAATAGAATACTTTGGAGGTTAAAAGGTATGGTAGGCTTCCCCTTTGAGGAAGGAGTACTTACACCTCTTGAGAATGATAGACTGAATACTGCCTTTAGTATTATTAGAGGAGTAATCCAAGATTCAGTAGAGTCAAGTATTGAATTAGGATTTAATGCTAAGAAGAGGTGTCACTTTTGTGGGAAGCCTGTTGTGGAAGGTAGTGAGTATTGTAAGGAACATAAAGAGTACATGGAGGAGAGACAATGCCAAAGATAATTTTATGCCGAGGTATTCAGGGTAGTGGTAAGACTACATGGGCTAAGCAATGGGTACTTGAAGACCCTGAACATAGAGTAAGATTCAATAATGATGACATCAGAAATATGTTGGGCAAGTATTGGGTTCCCAGTAGAGAACTATTAGTGCGTGCTTTAAGAATACGATTTATTGCAACATCTGTAAGGATGGGTTATGATATTGTCATTGATAATATGAATCTTGATCCCAAAGAGATAGGGTTCTATAAACCATATATAGAAGCACACAATCAAACAGTAGAGGAGTTAAGAAAGGAGAATATATTAAATCCCCAAGATGATTTCAAGTATGAATTGGAATTTAAGGATTTCTTCATACCTCTTCAGGACTGTATAGAGAGGGACTCAAAGAGACCTAATCCTATAGGAGAAGAGGTCATAAGGAAGACTTATGAGGAATATAAAGACATTCTGAAAGTATAGTATGAGGCAATATACATCAAGAGAGTTCATAAAGATAGTAGAGTTCAATGGTTTCTATTATGATAGACATAATGGAGACCATGCTATCTATGTGAATGATAGGAGAAAACATATCAGCATACCTAAGAATCTTGAATGTGTAATTGCTCGAAGACTGATTAAAGAGAATAACTTGATAACAGACATTAAAAGGAGAAAAAAAAAATAATGGACAATTATAATTATCCTATGGGTGCAGATACTAAAGATGCACCTTGGAATCAGGTTGATAATCCTGAAAGGGAAATTGAGGTCACAGTAAGTGTCACCCTTAGTAAAACTGTAAAGGTTAGGGTATCTGACTATGAGATTACTGACTCTGGAAAGGATGAAGATGGTGAATATTTTGAGGATATAGACTACTCAAACTGTGACCTTAAAGGTGCAGTTGAAGAGCAGGTTGTATTACCTCAGGATGCTTGGAAAAATCTTAGATGTATCTTAGAACATAGGGATAGGGTATTTAATGATTTAAGAGATTGGGATGTTGATGACTTTGAAGTCTTACTTGACTAGGATTTATTAATTAACAATTTAAATTGATATGAGACTAATTAAACCTTATTTAGAAATATGGGAACAGCTTGCTGGTCTTGAAGGAGTTTATAAACAGATTGAAAGAGCAGGTAGAGTATGTTATAAGTCTGAAGATAAGATAACAGAAGATTCTGCCAAGCCATTTGTAGATAATAGACTTATTAAGTCGGGTCATTATGCTATGTTAGAGCATGGAACTGTGTACCTTAAAAGGGACTCTACAAAGGAAGACAATCTTGAATGGGCTGAAAGATATTTACTTAGCCCATATTCCAGAATATCCTATGGGGAAGGTAGCCATAGAATTAATGGGGTTCTACATAACACTGTTTATGTGACTACTAATTACAGAGTTATTATAGAACAGGGTTGGCTTGATGACTTACAGTATATCTGTGAACCTACAGAGTACCATGAGAGAAGAGTTACTGTACATTTTGTATGTGATAGAGGTGTATCACATGAGTTTGTAAGGCACAGAGTAATGTCTTTTGCTCAGGAAAGTACAAGGTATTGTAATTATTCTAAGGATAAGTTTAACAATGAGCTTACATTTATTCAACCCTGTTGGTTAGATGATGAGAGACTGAAACTATATGGACCTTATCATACTGTTATAAGGGATAAATCCCCTGAGAGTATCTTCATTGCTAACTTAAATAATACAGAAAAAGACTATTTGGACTTAATTAAGCTTGGATGGAAACCACAAGAAGCAAGAGCTGTTTTACCAAACTCCTTAAAGACAGAATTGATTGTAACTGGATTTGTATCTGATTGGGAGAAATTCTTTAGACTCAGAAGTAGGATTGCTGAAACTGGAAAACCTCATCCACAAGCTCAAGAACTTGCAGACCCACTTATGGATGAGTTTGTCAAAAGAGGTATAATGGAAACACTTCTTTAAGTGTAAATACTTTATTAAAGTGTACTCATAATTCAAATATTTTTAGTATCTTTGCTGAAAAATATTGAATTATGAGTAATTTTATAGTGTACAAGCATACTTCTCCAAGTGGTAAATGTTATGTAGGAATAACAAGTCAAGCTCCAGAATACAGATGGGGTAATAATGGCTATAAGTACTTAGAGGCTCATAAGAATGGTAAACTCAAACATCCTTATTTTGCTCAAGCTATATTAAAGTATGGTTGGGATAACATAAAGCATGAGTTACTGCATAAGGGACTATCTAAAGAAGAAGCCTGTAAGTTAGAACAAGAGTATATAACAGAGTATAAATCTCAAGGTCTGTCTTATAACATTACTGATGGAGGAGAAGGCATGTGGGGATTTCAATTCTCTGAGGAACAGAGAGAAAAACTCAGGGAAAGTCATAGAGGTAAGAAGCAAACTCCTGAGACTGTGGCTAAGAGAGTAGCAAAGAATACTGGAAAGAAAAGAACAAATGAGCAGAAGGCTAAAACTAGTAAACCTGTTGGTCAGTTTGATTTAGAAGGTAATCTTATAGCAACTTACTTTGGAGTAAGAGAGGCAGCAAGATGCACTGGTATAAATGGCTCCCATATAGGAGATTGCTGTAATCATAAGCCCAATAGAAAAACTGCTGGAGGGTTTAAGTGGGAATGGCAATAGAGCAAGAGGTATTACAGGTGCTCCACATCCTCAGGCTAAGGAATTAGCAGAACCTCTGATGGGAGAATTCATTAAAAGAAATTATATTAATAACTAAAAAAAAAAAAGTATGATTTTTGGTACGAAGAAATCTTTCAGTGAAAGCATGGCAAGCATTAAGTCTATGTTTAAGACTGCACATGAGAATGCAAGTAATCTCCATGCAGAAATGGAGTCAGAGATTGCAAAGAAGGAATCTCAGATTGCTGCATTGCAGGAAGACATCAAAACTATTGGTGTTACTAAGCAGGAGGCTGAAACATTTATGTCTAATATAGAAAAGCTTGTTTGATATGATTGAGCAAATAAATCAGTTAAAACAAGGTTCCATTATTAGTGAGAGTTCTCACTATATTGTGAACAGAGTATCAGGCTCTAATGCTTGGCTTACTCATTTTGAGAGTGGTGAAGAGGTTCAGATTGGTATGAGCTATTTGAAGAACTATACTAATTCTGCTGACCTGTTTGAGACTACAGTAAAAGTAACTAAGGAAGATAAGAAGGATGGTACTCTTGGTATTAGAAGTATTTGGGAGAACATTCACTCTGGTCAAGTATTTACTGTATGCTTCAAGAAGCAGGATAAGCCTAAGAGTAAGAGGAAGTTACAGGAAGAGATTGATGCTATTGTAGAGCAGTTCTCAAATAGTATTGATACAGTTAAGAACAATAAGAAGGGTGTTGCAAATGCAGCAAAGAATCTTATTACTGAGCTGGTTAATAACCCTGTACTTCCTTATGAAGAGGGTGAAGATAGAGTTCTTAGAGGCTATAAGATTCAATTTGAATCAAGAGATGGCAGATGTGATTGTGTGGATATGGATATTACTAAGACTGATAAAGAGTCGGGTATTAGACCAGTCAATATCAACACTATCAAGTGGCTTATATTCAATGGTGTTAAGTACATTGTTGAGTAATCTTATAAGGAGGAGTAAGTCAATCACTTATTCCTCCTTAACTTTTTCCCATAATACCTTGTGTATTACAATTAAATTCTTTACCTTTGCATAAATAATACCTTTAATTATATGAGTTGTTTAGTTATAACACCAGAAATTAGAGAATTAGCTAAGAAGTTTCCTAATGAAACAGAGCAATCAATACTTAACTTGGTTGGACTGTGGCAGGATAAGAATAATAAGTCTATTGAGGATATTCCATCAGGTAGTGAACTCAATGATTTTATTAAGGAAATAAGAAAGGCTGTTCCATCTAAGTGGGCAAGAACTGCTGAAAATGGCTATGAAGTCTCTACAAGGGGTGATAAGAGATTTTCTGCACTTGTAGCTACATTCAGAGAGGGCACTGTCATAGATGGTGTAGATGTTGGAGGCAGAACTATTGAAGATGTATATCAGTCTGTCATTAAGAAGAGTAGAAAAGGTCAAGCTCCCTCTAAGGAATCAAGGCTTTATAACGAATCTTTGAGGACAAAGGAAGAAAGAGAAGATTTCTCTTATACTGAAGGTTATTTACCACTATGGCAAGAATGGGCAAGACAAAATCCTGAGTTAATGGATGAACTTAGAGCCAAATCAGCAGGTAAAACTCTTACTGACCAATTTGCTAACACAAGAGTAAGTCAGGCAAGAGCACTTGCTGAAATACTTAATAGCCAAAGTGGTGGAGTTAAGGCTACTACCCTTGATGAGGCACTTAGTAGTTCTTTTAATACTCCAAGGATTACTTCTGTTGAGGAGCAGCAAAAGGTGGACCTACTCTTTGACCCAAGAACAAGAAGAGATAGAGTGACACTTATTGCAAGATTCTTCAGTAATGAAGTTGATAATGCCTTGCAGGAAATGACTGATTCTTTGAAGAGAAAAATTGATGATGCCAGTGGTGTGGAGAAGGAAGAATTACAGGCTGAGCTTAATAGCTTGGATAGATTCTCTGCTATAAAGAAGTACACTCCTGCTGGTATATTCAAGAGAGTAGCTAACATCTTCAATTCTTATGTACAGGATACAGAGGAAGGCAGAATACAGCAAGAACTTAATGCAATCAATTCTATGAGAGGTGCAGATAAGTTCTCTGATGAGCAGAAATTAGAAGCTGCTAAGAAGAAGGCTACTTATAAGAATCAGGAATATAAGAAGATAGTTGATGACCCTTATGTCTACAAGGCTCTTGCTGAGGAAGCAAGTACTTTGCTTGTAATGACTGAGGGTATTAGGATAGATCCCAACTACATTGCACCTGCTGATGCAAACCTTAATGATGATGACCCTGATGGTAATAGTGAGGTAGATAATGAAGCAGAGGATTGGAGACAAGAAGAGGCTTATAAGGATGGATGGATGACTAATTTCAGACAGGTAAGTTCACATGAGTCTCTGTCACAAGCTGTAAGAAAAGTAATCAGACAAGTACCTAAACTTGACTATAGAGGTAAGTATGAAAAGGATGATTTAGGTTTCACAAGATACCTTGATGCTGACTATGTTCATGCTACTTTCATTGACAAGTTAAGGAACATGATTAACTCTGATGATATGCTTCCTTTGATGCAGGATTTGCAAAGAATCAAGCCTTGGGTTAAGCAAGTAACCAAGTTACTTCAAGGTGATGAGACTTTGTTCTCTCAATTCTACCAAGACTTCAGAAAGGACTTTATGCCTTACTGGATTCAAAAGAAGAAGATGATGCCTGATGGTACTTTCAAGATGGAAACTATTGCCATTAATAAGCCTGAAGGTGTATATTATCTCCTTGATGCTTGGAGAGATAACTATGAGAATGGAGTACAGCTTGATGATGATAATGTATATGAGAAGAATGGAGAAATAAACAAGGATAATGCAGCTAAAGGTTTACAATGGACTGAGACATTGAACAATATGTTCCAGAACCTTGATACAGAATCCAGACTTCAACTCTTAGAGAGAGAAGATGTATGGAATACCATAATGAAGTTACTTCACATGTTAGGTATTGATGCCAATCCTTCTGTATTGAAAACTGCATTAACTGATATAAAGACAGCTCCAGGTATCACATTTACTGACCCAATCATGCTTCTTTTACCACAATTGAATGTTATATTCAGTGGTATTAAGAAAGGTGAAGTCAAGTCTGAGACAAGGGAGGATGGTACTGAGAAGAGAGGAGACCTTATCAATACTTTTGGCTCTGCTTACAATATGATTGCAAGTATGATGGCAGAAGTTACTGAGGATGCTATTGAAAGTAGTGTTAGAGAGAATGATAAGTCTTACTATTCTCATGTTACTCCTAACTATTTAGGTAAACTTATTAAGAATCTCAAGAATGTTATGAATAACAAGGAGAGATTTGAACAGTTTATGCAGACTGAGTTCAAGGATTATGAGTGGCTCTTTAAGGATGGTCATTGGAGAAATGACTGGCTGAGACAGCTTGCAGAGTCTGATGAATTGAGAAGAGGTCTTAACCATAAAGTAGTATTGAACTCTGATAAGGTAGACTATACTAATTGGGATGATTTGGATTATACCTTGGCTCTTCTTACAGAATATTGGGGAGACCCTGATTCTGCAAAGTCAAGTATAAAGTATGCTTGGTATCATGTTCCTATTCTTTCAGATAGCCCTTCTGCTGAGTTTATCAGATTCAGAAAGTACACAACAGGTGATGTACTTGATGAAAATGGTAAGAAGAGAACCTATGATGATGTTATCCTTGACAAGTTAGTAGACTTGGTTAATCAAGAGTATGATAGAATCATGCTGGTTAGAGAAAGAGATGAGGCTTATCAGAGTGGAGATAAGAGTGTAGAGCCTATTGCAAACTATGATATTGTCAGAAAGAAAGATGGGAGTATAAAGAGTATGGGAGGTGCAGAATTTAAGTTCCTTCCTGCACTTAACAACCTCAGATATGACAATGGAGAGACATTCATTGATAGGCTAAGCAGACTTAAATCCAAGGGTACTGGTGCTGAACTTAGGAATTTCCTAAGAACTACTCTTAATGACATGATGGAAGATGGTTTTGAACAGACCTATAGAGATTGGATGAGGGTAGGACTTTTGGATGAGCTTCCTAATGGTAAGTACAAGTATCTTCCTTTTGAAGGTCAGTCCAAGCAGAATGCAATAACTGCAAAAGCACTTATTAAGGCTAAAGATGCCTTAGGTTCATTATGGAATACCAATATGGAACTGATGCTTAAAGCTTATAACAATAATAGTGCTTTTGATAGTAGGGAAGCCAATAACCTGATGGAGCAGATTAAGAATCTGCTGATAGATAAGGCAACAAGAGGTGAGATGGAATTGAAAGATGCTCAGTCAATCTCAAGAAGCCTGTTTGTTAAGAACAATGCTAAGGATGCACTTAGGGAATACTATTGGAACAGTAAGTTAGCTACTTCACAAATTATCCAGCTTACTACTACTGACCTTGCCTTCTATAAGAACCTTGAAGACTTTCAGAAGAGATATAAGGAGGTTCATGCTCCTGCCCTTAGACTGAATACTAAGGCTACTTATAAAGGTGAGAGAATTGGTAGGGATTGGGAAAGAACTATCTACTTGAAGGATGATGAGATAGTATCTTCTGTACTTGAAGACATCAAGACTGTACTTGATGAGAGGGTTAGAAGAAATGAAATGACCAAGATAGACAGAGATAATATCATCAGCAAGTTTAGAAATGTGAATGTAGCAGATGCTCAGGCATATAGAAGTTTGAGTTCCTATAGGGCAATACTTGGTATGTCAGGTCAGTGGACAGATGATATGGAGCAAGCATATAACAACTTCAAGAATGGAGATTGGAATATCAAAGACTTCAATATCATTTGGCAGACTAAGAAGCCTTATGTTTATACACAAGTCAATAATAACAGTGGCATTGAAGGTCGTACTGGAATTAAGACTCCTGTACAGCATAAGAACTCAGAGTTCCTATTACTTGCTATGCACGAACTAATTGCTGGTCCTTTAGGAAGGTCAGGTAAGTTGAAAGCCATAAATAAGTTTATGGAGGATAATCAGATTGATGTAGTTCAGTTTGAATCTACTACTAAGGTTGGAAAACAAGGTGTGATAGATTTGAATGATGTTAATACAGAGGCTGATGTAATTCAAAGACTTAAAGATACTACAGGTATTGGATTTGGTAATGAGAATCCTAATGTGGTACATAAGGTGTCTTATGAAGATTATGGTATTCAGACTGCAACTCCTGAACATGCTATTGATGCAGTTCAGTTGGTAGGTACTCAGATTAGAAAGCTGATTACTGCTGACATCTCTGATGACACAATCATTGAGGTTAATGGCAAGAAGATGACTAAGAAAGAGTGGCTTGACCTATATAATGCCATCAATACTGAGAATATTCTTCAAGCATTTGCTGATGTAGATAAAATATTCAAAGACCCAAAGAAGGTAGAAGAAATCTTACTTGAAGAGATAAGAGGTAATCAGAGATATGGTATGGATATGATGAGGGCTTGTACTCTTGATGAGAACAATAACTTCAATATACCTCTCTTTGACCCTGTGCAATCTCAAAGAGTACAGACACTTCTTAATAGTGTAATCAAGAGTAGAATCACTAAACAGAAGATTAGAGGCGGAGCTTTAATTCAGGTATCTGATTATGGCTTGACTGATGAACTTCATGTAGTATTTGAAGGTGAAGGTGCTAACAAGAGGATTAAGTATCTTGAGTGCTATATACCTGCATACAGTAGAGAGTTCTATGAGCCTCTCATGGACCCAAATACTCACCAACTTGATGTAACTAAACTTCCTGAGGATTTGAGAAAGTTGATTGGATATAGAGTTCCAACAGAGGATAAATACTCAATGGCCCCTCTGTATATTAAGGGATTCCTTCCTCAACAGAATGGTTCTGCAATCATGCTTCCTGCTGAGATTACTACTCTGTCAGGTTCTGACTTTGATGTGGATAAGATGTATATCATGTTACCTGAGTTCAGAGTCAAGAAGTTTGATATGAGACAGGCAAGAGAAGACTATGCAAGAATGAATAGCTTATTCAATCAAGTATTGTCACAGTTCACTCACAGCCAGTTGGCAGAGGATATTCTCAATGCAGATACTGATAACTTTAAGGAATGGTTCAAGGAGAACAAGGAGAAGTACAGACTTGCCAAGCCTATTATAAGTAAGGTAAAGTATGACTTCAACAAGTCTCCACAGGAGAACAGTCTTGAGGCAAGAAATAACTTGTTGATAGATATGATGTATGGAGTTCTGACTAATGCAGATACAGCTTCAAAGATTCTTAACCCAGGTGGTTTTGATTATCAGAAGAAATCTGCAAGAATAATGACTATTCTCAATGATTCTTATGAGAGTGACTTGGCTCAAGCATTAAAGGATATGGGCATAGAACTTAATAAGACTATACAGAAAGGTGGAAAGTCTTATCCTAAGTCTATTGCTTCATACCTATTTGACTTAGACCTTGATACTCTTGATAAGTTGGCAGAGAAAACAAAGGTCAAGATGGACCCATTATCACCAAGAACTCAAGTAATGCTACATCAACAGAACATGACTGGTGCTAAGTTGATTGGTATTTATGCCAACCATAATGCAAACCATGCTTTGATGCAACATACCCAGTTAGCTTTGGATGAAGAAAATGGCTCATTTGTATTGAATGGAAAGAGACTTACATCTTTGCATGATATTATGAATGGTGACAAGGAATTTATCTCAAAGAATAATGCTGGATTCTTGGCTGCTTCTGTGGATAATGTTAAAGACCCTGTGCTTGCAGCACTTAATCAGAATACTTTCACTGCTGATGCTTCTATGCTTCTTTCAAGATTAGGTTATAATCCTATTGAGATAGGTCTGTTAATGATGCAGCCTATAGTTCAAGAGATTACTCAGACCTATTTTAGAGAGAGTAGAGAAGGCAAAGGTAAAGATACCATCATTGATGAAGTATTAGATAAGTATAAGGAGAAGGCTGCTCTTAATAATGACTTGACTTATGATAACTACAAGAATAATAGCTTCTACATTGAAGAGCTTGCAGATAATATAATGCTTGCTAAGGAAGCTGTTACTGACAGGTCTCAGACTTCTGATTTCAGAAAGATTGAGTTCTATCAGAAACAAGTTGCAGTTGGATATTTGTTCAAGAGAGTTATGAACTCTGCTGATGCTTTAGGGCAATTAGTACAGGCTACAAGGTCTGATACCCAAGGAGGTGCTGCTGGTCCTACTATTGCAGATACAGAGTTGAAGATGCAGAAAGTGAGAGACCTGTTAGACCAAATAGAGAATAATGACAAGTTCCCATTGAAGAATGCCAATGTAATACTTGATGGCCTGTTATCAGACAATCCTGACACTGACACTCTAAGAGAAAGACTATTGTCAGCTCCTCTTCCTTTCTTACAGACTTTCTATACTCTTGGCTTACAGAAAACAGAGGAAATGTTAGGGTCTTATTTCCCTCAATATACTGAATCATTCAGAACTGTAATTGATGACCTTAGAGACATGACAAAGACTGGTAAGTTGAATGTAAAGACTATGAATAGTATTTATAATGACTTGCTTGCCTACATTATGTCAAAGAATGGATTCTTTGGTTCTGAATTGATTGTAAACCCAGACTCTGAAGTAGGTGATATTATTGTAACTTCCTCTGATAAGAGAAAGGATTTTATCAATAATTTCCCTGAGTACTTCAAGAGAGTGGTTACAGATAATGAGGATATAGCTGACCTTGAATTTATTAAGAGACTCAAGGTAATTAGGGCAAATGACAGTAATCCTGTAGACACAGTAGTGTTTAAGAATGTGGGTCAGTTAAGTCCTACTTTGAGAGAAAGGTATATGAGGGATTGGGCATCTCTATTATATATGAGTAACCCAGAAGCTCAAAAACTTGCTCTTAATCTATTCAGATACAGCTATTACAGAAATGGCTTTGCATTTGGACCTTCAACCTTCATCCATTTGGCACCTGTGGCAGTGAGAAATGCTATCCCAGAGTATATAAATACATTGAGAACTCTCTTGTCATCAAGTGATGATTATAGTCAATTTGTAGACCAATATGTCTATAACCACTTGGATAATAGAAAGTTGGTTCCTGAAATCCCTGATACAGCCTCTGTCCAGTTCATAGGAGAAGATAATGAGGTTAAGGATGAAGTTACATTTGTAATTGATGATAATGCTACCTTTGGAGATAAGAAAGTAATCAAGAAAAGGATAGATACTCCTGATGGTCCTGCTTATGACTTCTTTAAGTACATAGGAAAAAGAATCAGAGGAAACTATGTCTATTACAAACTGGCTTCATTAGGTACTGAACAAACTAATGTTGCAACCTATGAAAGGATTGAGCCATTAGGTTTCAGAAACAGCTTCATTGAATATGAGTATGGTAAGGATGTAGAAGAGATGGAAACTGTAATTGATAAGAACAGGAAAGATTATGACCCTTATGCAGATACATTGTCAAGATTTGACCTTGGAGATGCTGAGGTTGATTATGATTCTATGCCTGACTATCAAGATATGCCTCAAGAGTATTGGGATTCTATTCCAGAAGTAGATACTGATGCTTTCCAACAGGTATATGGTACTCCTCTTGATACTTCTGCTCCTAAGGCTGATGATGTAACAGCTATTCAGCCTAACACAGAATATAAGGATGAGAATGGTGATAGTATTTGTGGTGCTCCAACATTATATAGTTTATAAGATATGGCAAGAAGTTGTGCAATTATTCCAAAGGTAAGAAATAGAAATGGTCAAGTAGTGGACAGCAAGTTATTTAAGGACTTGCTGTCCTTCACTTCAAACAATAGAAGTGAGGCTACAAGACTATATCTTATTACAAAAGCTGACTCTTTTATAAGAGATTGGAATCCAAGGCTAACATTAGATGAAAACAATGAACCTACATTGAGGAGTTTGCTAAAGCAGACTAATCTTAGTAAAGTCATTCCAGAAACTAAGGTACTTGAGAGACTTAATAGGGAGATTGGGTACTATAAGAAAGGAATGGACAGACCAGCCCTGTGGGTAAACAATGATGAGAATTATCAAAAGTTGAAACAAAGGGCTATAGCCTTTAATCAGAACTCAGAGTATAGGGATGATTATGTGGCTAATATAGTTAAGATTCAAGACAGTGAATCTCCAAGAGTATTCATTGGAATAAAGGTTGAGAAAAGAAACAGGCTTAACTCTATTAATGCAGATAAGATGGAATACAATGAAAACCTTAATAACAGATTGAGAGGTATTCTTGAATCTCATGGTATAGGGATAGGTGCTTTAACTGACCTTGAAAAGAGAATGGGTATTCATGGTGTAACTGACTTTGATGTTGCAAGAAATGCAGCAAATGGTCTTGTTGAAATGATTAGGCTTGCTAATGGTATTCAAGGTGAGAGGGCACTTCCTGAGGAATTTGCACACTTTGCCATTGAAGCTATGGGGGATAATCCACTTATCACAAGACTTATCAATAATATATCTTCCAGTGGACTGGCAAGAGAAATTATAGGTGAGGATTATGATACCTATGATACTTTATATCATAGTGATGAAACTAAGTTGGCAAAAGAAGCTGCTGGTAAACTACTTGCAAAACACCTTCTTCAAGGTGAAAATATTCCACCTGCTCCTTATAAGAATCTACTGCAAAGGGTAATTCAAGCAGTTAAGAGTTTCTTTAAGAACATTAGTGCAAGTCCCATACAAAGAGCCATGAAGGAGGCTGATAAGAACTTTGGTTCTTTAGCACAGCAAATACTTAATGGTAGTATGGATGAGGCTATTGATGTTAGCAATATAGCTTCAAGTGGGGTATTTTACAGTACCTCAGAGAGGGTGGCAAGAGACAAGAAGTTACTTCAAGGAATCATTGAGAATGAGTTGAAGAGATTGAAGATTTATGAAAAGAGAAATCCTAATAGCCAATTTAGTGCTAATCAAAGGTTACTCATTGACAGATTGGATATTGAATTGGCTGATAATAATGAGATTGAGGGTATCTATACTTTTGTAGAAAATGCTCTTGAGGAACTATCTAAGGTAAGTGACAGACTTACTATGCTACAGAATACTCCTGCTACTAATATCAATGAAAGAGCCAGAGTACTAAGAGATGTCAGAAACTACTTGTATAGTTACAAGCATATTACTGATGATATTAGGAAGGCTCTTATTGATGAAGAGAAGTATGCAGACAATAGATATGGTCAGAGAGTAAGGGTAGTATTGGATAATACAACTACATTACTTGGAGACTTATTTGTAAGGTACAATGAAGTATCAATGCCTCTCTTTGTTGATTTCATTAAACCTTTTGTAGGAGAGAGTATAACTGTTCCTTTTGGCAAGTTTAAGGGCAAGACTATGACTGCTGAAGACTTGGTTAAGGTAGCTGATAAGGATATATCTTTCTTTGATAGATGGCTTGATTCTATGGCAGATTCTTCAGATTATATGCTGAAAGTTATGGACCAAGCTGTCAAGAAGAGTAAGGAAAATGCAAGGTTGGAGACTATCAATGTTATGAAGGAGCTTCAAGCTGCTACAATTAGGTTAGAACAAGCTGGAGTTAAGAACACTGATTGGATGTTTGAAAGAGACAGTAAAGGTAATCTTACAGGTAATTATATCTCTGAGATTAATCAAGGTCTATTCAAGGAGAAAGTCAGGGAAATGTTCAAGTCTCTTAATGAGAAGTATGGTAAGAATCCTGTAGGAGATAATGCAGAGAAGTACAGAAAGGAGAGACAAGCTTGGTTTGATGCTAATATGGAAGTGGTCAATGGAAAGAAGCAACCTAAAGTATCAATCTATGGCAATAAGGCTTATCAGAACTTGAATCCTGCCCAGAAAGAATACTACAACAAGGTTATGGAGATAAAAGCCAAGCTAGATTCATACCTTCCTGACAAGTACACTACCTTAACTAATGCAGTTAAAATCAGAAAGGATTTACTTGAAAGAGTAAAAGCATCTGATGGTGTAAAGTCAGGTAGTACACAAGTATGGGAAGCTGTTAAAGACCAATTCATTAGAAGGACAGATGACACTGAGTTTGGAGATAGGGCTACAGTAAAGGACTTTGAAGGTAAAGAGGTGCAAGTGCTTCCTATCTACTATACCAAGATGAAAGAGGGTGAAAGTCCTAATGACCTATCTACTGATGTAGTATCTACTCTTACAGCTTATGCAGCTATGGCTAATGACTTCAATGAAATGAATAAAGTAATTAATGTTCTTGAGCTTGGCAGGGATATGCTAAAGGAGAGGGAAATTATACAGACAAGAGGTGGTAAACCATTGGTTGAAAAGTTTAAGTCCGTAGGTAGGAGAGTAGAATCTACTCTCACTAAATCTGGTGACGAAACAAGATTTATGCAAAGACTAAATGACTTCTTTGAGATGCAAGTCTATGGCAGATACATGGCTGATGAAGGCACATTTGGTAATACTAAGATTGATAAGGGAAAGGTGGCTAACTTTGTTAATAGGATGACTTCTCTTAATACATTAGCTGTTAATGTACTATCAGGTATTTCCAATGTGGCTACTGGTGGAGTTATGATGAGGATTGAATCTTTCTCTGGAGAGTTCTTTAATGAATCTAATACTCTAAGGGCTGATAGGAACTATGGTCAAGCCCTACCTGAATTTCTTGCAGAGATTGGCAATAGAGTCAAGACAAGTAAACTTGCTTTATGGGATGAATTATTCAATGTAATGCAGGAATATGAGACTGATGTCAAGGAAGTAAACTTTGATAGAAAGACTTGGTTTAGCAGAATGTTTGGTACTTCTGCTCTATTCCTTATGAATAATGCTGGTGAACATTGGATGCAGAATAGAACCTCATTAGCACTTGCAGATGCTTATAAAATGAAGGCCCCTGATGGAAAGATTACATCTTTATGGGATGCTATGGAAGTGGTTCCTATTGATAAGAATAACAAGAAATTAGGTGCTAAGTTGCAGTTAAAACAAGGTTATACTAAGGAAGATGGGTCTGCATTTACAAGAGATGATATTATAGCATTTAGCAGGAAGTCTGCTGCTATAAATCAGAGAATGCACGGTATTTATAATAAGGCTGACAGAAGTGCAGTACAAAGGTTAGCTGTAGGTAGAATGGGTGTTATGTTCAGAAAATGGATTAAACCATCTTTGAACAGAAGATTCAAGTCTGCCACATATAACTATGACTTGCAAGCATGGACAGAAGGTTACTATAATACCACAGGCAGATTCTTGATGCAGCTTGCTAAGGAATTGAAAGAGGGTCAGTTTGCATTAGTTGCAAATTGGAAAAATCTGACTAAGACTGAGAAAGCAAATATCAAAAGAGCTGCAACTGAAGTAGGACACTTTTTAGCAGTAGCACTTGTACTTGGTCTTATGGACTGGTCAGATGATAAGGATAGACCTTGGTTGGCTAAGATGGCAGAGTATCAAGCAAGAAGACTATACACTGAATTAGGCTCATTGATACCTAGACCTCAAATGGTTGGAGAAGGATTGAAGATTATGAAATCTCCTGCTGCTGGCATTAATACTCTTGAAAATACTCTTGATTTAATTGGACTTATGAATCCATTTAATTATGAGGTATTTGCTGGTGAAGATGCTTTGATACAATCAGGTAGATATAAGGGAGAGTCTAAGGCAACAAGACTATTCTTTAAATCTCCACTTATTCCAATGAACAAGACTATTTATAGAGGTTTACATCCTGAGGAAGGTATTCCATTCTTTAAGCAATAATAACAGGTAGGGAGAGTGAGTAGATTAAATTCTACTCCTCTCCCTATTTTTTTTATATAAAATGAAAGGGTCAAAAATACCCCTATACTAATTACAGCATAGGGTTATTCTTGACCCCTTTATAAAAAATTTCAGCCTACTGATTAAAAGGCTATACACTTGATAGCTTGGTCTCTCTCCTCTTGAGAAATTGAATCAAACTTCTCTGCTGTCCAACCTTTCTTCAATAAATTCTCTTGCATAGAATTACTTAAAGTATTGAATGATGTAGTAGTTGAAGTAGCACCTCTCAATTCACTGATAGTAGGAACTTTGAATGTACTATCTGCATACTTACCTTCATTAATTCTTCTATAGTAATCTATCAGGGAAGGTCTAAAGTTATTCCAGTTAGTAACCTTAGCAAAGAGTTCCTTGAAGAAATCAAGTATTCTCTTACCTAAGCCTCTGCTTTGTCTTGTCATTACATACTCCCTGAAGCCTTCTGCCATATCTTCTTCTAATGAAAGGTCATCTTTCTCACCATATAACTTCTTTGCTTCATTATATAATGTCTGCCTCTCATTATTGTCAAGAAGGAGATTAAATACGGCATGGAATGCTTCATGGTATGTAGTACCCTCAGCAGCTATGTCAGATAATGTGATTACACCTTTGTCAAACTGACCCCAAGCTAAAGCACCTTGTCTACCTACTTTAATAAGACCTTTTACTACTTGTACTTTATCATTCTCACTTAACTGGGGCAATACTTTGCCCAACCAATTAAGTTCTTTTTCCTGATTCCATACTGTAGCTTCTGTGTCATCTACTCTTCTTAAAGTAAATTCATCCTCAAACTCTTCATCATGGTTATTAATTGCCTGCTCCTTTTGGGCAGTATAGGCAGCACCTGTTTGGGTATTACCTTGATTGATAGTTGCAGGAGTTTCCACAGTAGTAATAGGAGTAGCACTTACAGTAGGTACTGCATCAGGGTCAAACAATATAGTCTTTTCTGATGCTAATTCCTTAACTTTCTGAGGCTTAGCCTCAAGTCCCTTCCTAATTGCATCCTCAACTTGTGATTGGGTCATGCCCCCCTGCACAGGATTATTCTTTAAGAATAAGAATGTCTTACCATTAGGGAATACTGCATAGAAGCTGTTTGAAGCTACATGAGCAGCTTCCTTACCAAATCCCTTTGTAATATTAGGAACTTTAGTTACATGAACTTCAACCCCATCAATTACAGTAAGTGGTGTAACATATCCCTTATGTAATTTGCCATCCAACTCAAAGTAACCTACCTCCTCATCAGTATTATTCATACTGTGTTCAGGTGTCAAATCTTCAATAGGGTTCTGTGTCTCTAATGAAGTTTCAAAGATAGGCAATACTGTCTGAGCTTGTGCTGGAGTAGCAGGAGTTACTGTAGATTTATCTACTTTAACTGCACTTGCTAAAGGTACATTAACAGCAGGATTATATGTAATAGGAATACCCTTTTCACTTTGTACTGCTGATACATTCTCCTTATCATAACTCAATACAAATGGCATTACAGCCAATTTAGTAACTGGTACACCATACTGAGATTCAAATAAGTTCTTGTAAGCAGAAAGTTGTAAAGTATAGTAATCCTTTGCACTCATTCTCTGAGTAGCAGATGGAGTAGTAAAGTAATTAACCTCATGACCATATCTGTCTGTAAAGTCATAGAAGCTGTATCTACTTGTCTTTACATCATAGATTCTAAAGTTACCATCCTTATCAACAGAGAGAATATCAACCTCACCTGCAACTCTTGTACCATCAGGATATTTTTGGAATAATACAATATTGTCAGCAAGGAATCTTTCTCCCATTTGCTCCATATTTGATTTAACCCTATTAAGAGTAGTAATCAAATCTATGAAAGCACTCTCTGACATATTAGATGGCTTTACTATCTTAGATACATCCCTTACAGTGAAGTACTGTCTGATAATACTATCTATTGCTGAGCCAGCATCAAGTGCTCTTTGTGAATTAGTACCAGACATCTTATCTCTTACTATATTCACAATGGTATCTCTACTCTTAGCATCAGTCTTTCCTTGATAGCCATTAAGACTAATCTTATACTTGTTTTCAAGGAACTTCAAATAATTATCAAATTGAGCAGGAATATCAACCAACTGTGATAGCTTAGCTCTTACTTGTGTTAAAGCCTCTGTTTGCTTAGAAGACTCTACCCAATTAGAACCTAATCTACTATGCACTCTACTATACTGGTGGTACTCACCATCATCTTCAAGTACATAATAAAATTCTCCATCAGTTCTTGTCTTGTCTATTCTCTTTTGGTTCTCATATATTTCACTGATAACCTCCTTAGATTTGGCAACTCTATCCTCTCTTTCTTTCTTTCTACCTGCAATAGTATCCTTAACATCTTGTGCTTCTTGACCACTGAGATATGTCTGCTTGCTTCTATCAAGTATCTTACCATCAGGAGTAAGAACTTTGTTATCCACCATCATTGATGATGTTGTAGCATCTCCAAAGTTATCTTGTGCCCAAGCTAAGTCAAACAATATTCTATTACTATCAGTAACTTCTACAGTCCTACCTTGGTCATCTCTGATAGTATTTGTCTTTAAGTCTACATAGTATGGCTTATTTGAGAATGCAGATACTATTCTTGTGCCTGCAATAGCACCTTCAGCTCCTCCTACAGGGGACTCTATCTTCCTCTTAGGTTGAGGAGCCACAGAAGCTGGACTTATAGCCTGATGCAAATTACCTTCATTATCAAAGTAATCAGTTGTAAACCAATTACTTCTTACTGAAGCCTCAGTAATATTTGAAGTAAGAATATTAGAGTTTATCAACCTATTGTTGTATGCACCTTCATTTATTCTCCTTGTACTAACTTGCAAAGGAAGATTAAACTTAATAAGGTGTCCTAATATCTCATTGTATATATCCTCAGGATTCTTAGGAGTACCTAATGCACTTGTATCTCCTAAATCCTCAAGAGCAGTTACATCAAAGTTTATACCTCCAATCTCTGCACTCTTACTACTTGTAGAGAAATATACATCATACTTATCCTCCTTGATTTGCTCCTTTCCATTAATGATTACCTTCTCATAAGTACCATCTGGCTTTCTTACCTTCTTACTGATAACAATACCATCACCTGCCCTACTACTAAACCAAGTAACCATAATATCTTGCATATACAAGTCTTGTGCTAAGTCTTGCATAGCAGCAGATACATCATCCTGTGATGTAGCAGTTGATAACTTAGTAATGGCATTCTTTATATCTTCTCCAACAGGAGTAGAACTTATGTTGCTATCATTCAGATTAAACTCTTCATTGTTGAAGTGCTTAACCCTTACAGCAGCAGGAGAATACTTACCAGCTCCATTAGGTATGAGCAGATATAATCTACCTTCCTTTTGGCTCATATCCACTGGCTTGATAATAAGACTATCATCAATCTTACCATTAGTGGTAAGAACACCATTCTTTATAATACCAAAGATAGGTTTTCTATCAGTTGAAGTTACATTAGGTATTTCAGATAAACTCCTTTCAGTATTACCATAAGGAACTCTACCTACCATTACCTTAGATACCTTTGTAACAGGTGTGGCAATGAACTTACCAGTCTTATTCTGCCTATTAGCATACTCACCTCTTATTTTCTCTTCAAGACCTTTCAGACCCTCATACCTTGAAACACTATAATCAGACTCATCCAAACTACCTACTACTTGGTTGTTTCTTTTGTCTACAATGAAAATTGTATTCTCATTGTAGTCTGGGTCAATCATAAAGCCAAGTTCATCACCTGCCTTTAAGTTACCCTCATTTACATATCTGAATGCTCCTTGGTCTCTTAGATAACCATAAATGCCAGAGAAGTCTGCATTCTTTTCTCTCTCACTTACTACAATATCAAATGGTCTAAAGTCCCCTTCCTTACTTGCCTCTATATGCAGTTCAGGTATAGCAGGTCTATAGAATTGATTAAGAGTATCTCTACTTGGTCTCTGTGGAGTTTCTACCCTTTCACTGGCTTTTTTATTCTCCTCATTAACCATCTCAGCAGTTATATTACCTACAGGTAATTCTGTTGTAGGTAAGTCCTCACTACTTGTTACAGTAGGAGTAGTAGATGTACCACTATCTCCTGTAGTATCTCTTCTATCATCACCTCTTACAGTTCCCTCTCTTTTCTCTACAGGCTTCTTATATTCAGGTGAGAATCTATCCTTGAATCTATTATCATTGTTTACCTGAGACATTGCATCCTGCAAAGCATATTGAGCCTCTTGGAATCTTGTTGCAGACAACTCAACATCACCCTCAGAATCTTCATCAAAGGCATTCTCATTATTGATATAAATTGAGTTAGGATTGGCTAACTGTTCAAGGCTTTCAGAGTTGTTGAACTGGTCTTGAAGGAGCTTCATGGCATCTTGTTTAACCTGTGGTTCTGCATCTGACTCATTAAGAACTCTTCTCACTTCATTATTGTATTGTGAGGTTTCTCTGTAGTCCTTAGCCATCTCACTGCCTTCATCCTCAAGTTCTTTTAGAACTCTATCCCTATTCTCTATATCATCTTGGGTGTCTATAATACCCCTGAACTCTTGCAGGTTTTGTGCAGCATTCAAAGATACTTTCAAGTTATCAGACCTCTTCTTAGCTTCTTGTTGTACAGCTTGCTCATCAGCTCTTGCATGGTCTTCTGCTTGCTTTTGAGGATTCTCAAGATACTCTTTTAGTTTTGCATTATATATCTTTGAAGCATTACCTAACTTAACAATATCATTCAGTTTAGTTGTAATATCTTCTTTCTCATCTGCACTAAGTACAGTCTCATCTACCTCATTAATCTCCTTAACAAGACCATCTACAAACTTAGGATTAGTTGCCAATGTATGAGCCAATGTCTTATCATCCTGACTTCTTACGAGATTAAGAGTATTTATTGCACCTTGAATAGCTCTTACATTTTCATCTGCTTGTCTATATCTATCAGTTAAATCAGCATGAGTGGCACCCTCAAACCCTCTTACTTGCTCATTAAATCTAAGGAATGAATCTAAGTTACCTAATACACTGCCTATTGCAGACTTTACTTCTCCAGACATGGCTGTTGCTCTCTCAGACCAGTTACCTATCTGAGACTTCATCCAAGTCAGTTCTTCAAGTTGGTCATCTGATAATTGCTGACCTGTCTTAATATCAAGCTCATCTTTTATCTTCAGATAACTGTTGATAGTGTTGGTCATTTCATCATGGTTCTGCTGTAACCTCTCTATCATTTCCTGCTTGCCTTCTGGGGTAGCATACATAGGATTACCATTCTTATCAACAAATGGACCTACCTTAGAGCCATCTTCAAGAGTAGTTGTAGTGTTCTCCACAATAGAGGCAAGATTCTCATCTGATGTATCAAATGCTGTGTTAATTAAGGTAGTAAGGTCTTCCATTCTACCTGCATTATCAAACATGGCAATATCAGATACTAATTGAGCATGTTCTGCATTCTTAAAGCTGAACTCATCACCTTCCTCAGCAGCTCTATTCATATCATTCTGATACTTATTATGCCTGATAAGACCTTGATAGTAGTTCTTAAATTCAGGAGAGTTTATTCTGTTATTCATGTAGTTAGCAATCTCATTCTCTCTTGCTATCTTCTCATTGTAGTCTCTCCATTCATTTATGGCACCACCCTCAATAGTGATTGGAGACTGAATACCACCTCTGGAATTTCTAATTCCCCTAAATCTTGGCATACCTAATGCACCTGTCAAAGTACCAATAATAAACTCTTCCCACACAGAGCCATCATTTACTGTCTCATTGATTCCTTCAGCAAATGATTTAGTCCAACTTAGAGTCTCCTGTGCAGCTTCTGGGTCAGTCTTTGACTTATAGAAGTTGTTTACATCAGTAGAGTAATAATTACCTGCTATTCTACTTGCAGCACTCTGTGCCATTTCCTCAGTACCTTCAGATAATGCACCCTTTGTTATTGCAATAGCAGCACCTAATCTTGTAGTGCCAGCAGCATATTCTCCTGCCTTACCTACTATATTAGTAGCCTTTCTTGCAGTCTTAAATCCATTAGCATATAACTTGCCAAACTGGATTATATTAGATGCAGTAAGGATAGGTATATTCATAAGCAAATCTGCATTACCCATCTTTAATCTATCCTCACTTAGCTTTCCTAATGCTTGATTATAAGATTCCCTTTCAGAAGCTACTAATTGGTCATATATTTCAGTACCTCCATATTGATTTTCTATGGCTTGAAGTCTTTGAGAGTACTGGTCATCAAGTTGAGCTTTATGTAATTCAAACCAGTCTTTACTATTATTAAGAGCTTCTATCCTTCCTTCATTAACTGCTGAAATAGTAGCACCTACAGCAGTATTAACTATTGCTGGAGCCTTTGAAGACTTAGCAATAGCACCAATGAGTTGAGGTAACTTAGTTGCCTTCAATCCAGCAGCAGTAACACCGCCACTATAGAAAGCACCTACTGAGAAACCTAAGTTCTTGATAAACTTATCACCTAAGAAGTTAGCAGTGAAGAAATTTTCATGCCAAGGCTGCTCTTGTTCTGCCCTTGTATAATAGTTAGGTAATGCCTGTTCAGACCATTCATTAACAGACTGCATAGCTTTAGAGAAGTCATTATCCCAAAGACCAGACCATCTACCTTCACTTATTGCAGTGCCAGCTCCAAGTACCAAACCTATAGTACCATCAAGGAAAGTAGTACCTGCAAGTATAGCACCTTTAGCAAGGCCTGCTCCTATTTGTGCATACCAAGGCTGCTCTATAGCTCTTACCTCATTAAGGTCATCAGCTTGACTTGCAAATTGTATATTATCATCATATATAGATTCTCCAAATCCTTTTGTAGCAAGTTCTTCTCCCAAAGAATATTCAGTTTCAGGAGTCAAGGATTGTTGCATAGTCCTATTACCTGATAACACTAGTCTTTCAAAGCTGCCTAAATTATCAGAATCATCTTGATAATTTAGACCTTTTAAAGGTACTGGCCCTGTTTTTGTTATATCTACATATTCTTCTTTCATTCCTGTTCAAGTTTAGAATTAGTTTTAGGAGTACTTTGGTTATGCCCTCTTAATCCTAAATTAGTAATACCTTGCATGAGATAAGGTTCAAGATAGTTATCAGCTTCTTTTTCTGTATAGCCCTCATTTATCATTTCCTGTCTTCTTGCCTCATAGGCATTAAAGAGGTTATATGCTTCCCCTGAGATTAGATTAGGGTCATAAGCCACTTTTGTACCATCTTTATAAGTAACTATAATCTTATTTCTATGCTTGGTACTATGACTAAAATCCACTATAGGATTCTTATCAGTCCCATAATCATCTGGGTCAAACTTCTTTGAAGTTGTATTAAAATCCTCATCTAGTACAGTAGCAGCATTAGTAAATGATTTATCAGCTTTATTCATATAAGCTATATTGTTATTTAATACTTCTGATAAATAAGAAGGGTCTCCATTTATAAACCATTCTGTATAAGACTTTATAGTATTGTCTATATTATAATCTAGGTTGCTGAAATCTTTAAAAGTAGATTTGTTGTTATATCCACTCATTCTTAAAGCATCATATTCTTCACCAGATATAACCTTTATGTTACTTCCATATTTCTTCCTTAAGGATTCTAATGCCATGTTCTCTTTCTCTTTTTGAGACATATGTACTCCTTTACTTGCCTGATATAGCTCAGTTCCAGAAGGTCTCATCAATTTTTGATACTCCTCATATACCCTCATTGGATTAATATTACCATCTTTACCAAAATAAGATGCCTTCAGCCCTTTCTCGCCCCTAACATGAAGATTATCACTTGCCCTTTTCATAGCTGCCACATTGCCTTGAGCATCAAGATGAGATAGAGTTCTTGGTTTATAATTTAATGTTGAACTATTTTCCAACCCAGCTTTAGCTCTAGCTACTCTTTTCTGCATAGCCTCTTGAGCAGCAAGTTTGGCTCTCCAATTATCAAGGGTCTGATATTGAGTTTCACCAACTGCACTCCATAGACCTTGTTTAGCATAGTCAATAGCCCTTGCAATAGTAGCTTGGTCTCCCCAGTTCCTAACATCACTTGAATTAATGGCATCTTCAACAATTCTTGTAAGTTGAGGAGCAGCATTAGGATTATCCTGTATAGCCTGTAATACTGCCTGAGAACTGAAGCCTTTCTGCATCATAGTCTCATAGTATGAGTTACCCAAGATGCTTCTCCACTTCCTTGGCTTCTCTTGCATTTCCTTAGCCAATGCAGATGCAGCACTTGCAGCCTGTGCAGTAATTAACTTACCTGAATATGATTCATAAGCTAATTGAGGATTCCTTATATAATCATCAAGACTTGTAGTTGCAGCTCTTCTACTCAACATCAATGTTGGGTCTTGAAGGAGTGCTTTTTGTTGCTCTTCTGCTTGTTTCTGTCTTGCTGTATAGGCTTGTTCAATAGGAGTTATCTCCTTACTGTACCTTGCTCTCATGTTGAGCATATCTCTCCTACTTGCAGCATTAAGTCCTTCTCTTGCTAACTGACCAGCTTGCTCTTCAAGATCATTTGCATAGGTCTTATACATCTTGTAAGCATAAGGGTCAGTCTGTTCATTAGCCATTTCCTCCCATACACTTGCCTTAGTAGCAAGCTCCCCATACTGGTTCTCCAACTCTTGATGAGCAACAGTTGCAGATTGTACAGGCTGCAACATTTCTGCATAAGAAAAGGGCCTGAATTTACTTCCTGAAACTATATAATTAGCCATATTCTATCTTGTTAATAAGTGTCCTCCTTTGGACTTCATTTTCTTATAATTTATTCTACCTCTATCATCTATAGAATAATACTTTGATGGGTCAGTATTTAACATATTCCTATTATATTCCTCCCACCCTATATTACCTAAGTTATCAAAGAAGTTGGTAAGATTAGCTGACCTAGCAGCTTCTGTTGCTCTCTTTATATCCTCTTTCATCTTAGCTGAGGCCATCATAGCTTCAAGTCTTGCCCTATCTTGACCTAGATTAGCCATATCAGCCTTTAAAGCAGCCTCACTATTAAACATGTCAGTCTGCCTATTAAATCCTTGAACTTTCTCTCTTTGAGAGGCATTATACTCTTCAGCTTGCCTATAGAAGTCTCCTATATTCTTTTGTGTATTATAGTCTGATGCAAGTATACCTGCCATAGCTACTGCCCTATTACCACCTGATGTATCCCTTATAGCCCTTCTAGATGCTGCTGAATGGGCAGCTAATTTATTAAGATAATAACTCCTATCTAATGGTTTGTATGTTAAGTAGTTACCCACAGAGGATGATTTTACCCTTCCTAGTGAATTTGCAGCATCCCTAATTATGTTAGCATTTTCATATTCAGGAGAATTACCTGCTAATAACTGTATGCCTGACCCTATCACAGGGGCATATCTTAATATACTGCTATCAATATCTGTTACTCCCCTCTTCTTAGAAGGAGAACTGGAAACATTGCTATTACCACTATTGCTTAATGGAGCATCTTTCCTAGGTATATCTACAGGATATTGCTCTGGCAATGATTCTTCATCATAGTATAGAGGACTTACATTTAACTCATCTAATCCCTTAATAGGCATAGAGCCTTTATTACTAGATATCTTAGTATTAATATAAGAAATTGGTGCAATAGATTCCTTATTCAATAAGGAAAGTATTGGAAGATTGGAATCTACATTATTTGGTATACTATAATCTATAAATGGAATATTAGGTATTTTTCTAGGAACCCTCTTAGCAGTAACAGTTACCTCAGGCATCCTACCCCCCTTATAAGCTCCGGTAACAGGTGTATATGTAAAATTCCCATCCATAATACCGCCTACAGCATACTTATTCTTTGTCTTTTTCATATTGCTTATATTTCTCTGTTTTTCCTGTTCACTGGCAAGCTTACCTAACCCTATAGTTAGTCCATTCTTACTAAGTGGGTCATTAGGCCTTTCTTCACTTTCCTTACTCACTCTCTTTGCAGCCTCAGCATAAGTCAAACTCTTATTATTACCTAGTTTTAGCTTCCTTCTTATCTCCTTTGGGACTATTAATCTATTACTAAACACATAATTATTAAATATTACTTCTCCTTCCTCTACAAGATTAGGAATACCTTCAGAGTCTATACCCATCTGTATACCTTCATTAGGATTACTTTCATGAGAGCCTCCTTCATCTACCTTAATTACCCCATTTGAAAATATTCCTCCATGTGTATTATTATCTAGAAATCCTCCATTAGCATGCTTCCACTTTCTAGCATTTAGTGCAAATGTAGCCATTTTCTTTTGTGATGGAGTACCATGTTCTTTGAACCATGTAGCAGATTTACCTGTTCTTTTCTTCAAAGCCGTGAATTTTCCTCTATTTTCAGGCTTAATATGTATCTTTCCTCCCTCTGAGAAGAAATTCAGAGCAGCAATCTTATCTTGCTGTATATCTAGGTTTTCCGCATTTTGATTAAATGTATTTATTCTATGGAAATTAGCCTCTTTTATTTTTCTATTTAATTCAGCTGCTTTCTTCTTAGCTCTCCTTCTACCTACTAGAGAGCCTATTCCTGATGCTAATCCTCCAAATATACCACCAATAGCTCCTCCTATAGGACCAAGAGTTGACCCAATAGATGCGCCACTAGAAGCTGCACTAAACGCAGAATTTAATGCACTTCCTGCATTGCCTCCTCTTATATCCCTCCATGATATGCTTTCTTGAGGAGTCCATAATGCCCATTGGTCTTCAAGAGTGTCAAAACTAGAAGCAGACGCAGTTGCATTATTATTCTCTTCTATAGTATCTTCAATTCTATTTACAGCAGTATTGTCTATCTGTGCATTCTGTTTTGCTGTTCCAACAATCCCTAGGGCAGTAGAAGCCATGCCTACTACATCTCCAATATTACTGGTATCATTTATACCATTTGCATCATTTATACCTTTAATGGATATAGGGTCTATAGTTTTATTATTTAGCATTTCTTTAGTATCAGACATTCTAGCTTGGAAATTAAGAGTGTCTCCTTCAATATAATTATCTATAGGTATAACTCCTCCATCCCATAATTTCCTATTCCACTTATTTACAGTATATAACTTGCCTCTTTTCATAATATAATTATTTACTTATGCAAAAATACAAAAAATAACTTATATGTACAACAGATTATATAAAACAATAATAGTAGGCAAAGTTAATCTATTATAAAGATTAATCTGCCTACTATTATAATTACATGTAATAAATTACATCAAAGGAGTTAATAGTCATTTTCTTCGTTCCTGGACTATTATTAGATAAAGTTATCTTAGACCACATATTCCTTATTCTATCTCTACCTCCATTTATTCTTGGAATATTAATACCCCATAGCCTGAACTTTCTCTTTAATGGTGAAGGTATACCCATTCCTCTATTTTCAAGCCCTGATTCAGCTATTTGATATTCATTCTCTGCCTTTATGGTTGTAAAAGGAAATTCTGTAAGTAATGTATCACCTTCAAAAAAGTCACCTCTTACACTAAGGTTAGTAAATACCTTATCATTATTAAAGCTAGGGTTAGATATAAAAGACATACTATATCCCTTCTCACTTCCAAAGAAACTATTGTATTCCCCAGCGTGTAATTTCCAAATATTAGAATCACGTATACAATACATATCTCCCTTCATATTAAAATATCCGTCAATTTTGGAATAGTCCATAAAGGATACAAACTGTTTCAACTTCTCTGAATACATTAGGGATTCCTTAGCATTTGAGTAATATAAGTCTCCCAGTCCAGTATCATACATTACAGTAAATCCTTTATAATCTTTAGGAGAATATTTAGTAAATATATCCTGATTATTTATCCAAGAAACCATACCAAGATTATCAGTCAAGTTAGTAACACTATTTTGATTTATCAAGTATATAGACTGGGTATTGCCATCCATAAAGTATATGCCATTAGGTGTTACTACAGTAGACCATTTATTTTGACATCCTACAGTCTGACTTAGATACCTTATTCCTTGCATCTGAGTACCATTACTAATTTCAACAGGTACTCCATCAGAGACTGGGAGTAAGGATCTATTATTATATAATAGCACTCCTATAGCTTTTTCTTGAAAACAGTAAACATTATCATCTAGAACCTTTAATGATTCAATAGACCCACTTCTACTATTTATATCATAGGAAGAAGATAATAATATATTAGTCCACTGGTCAATGTTACTGTTATTAATTTTAGGAGAGGACCATACTATTTCACTTGGAAATAAAGTATTACTAAGTAGTTCATCATCATAAACCCTATAGGTAAAAAAGTCATTACCCTGATCATATACACTGTTTCTCTTATTAAAGTTGGTTGGCCTTATAGAGGTATTATCTTTTAAGCCTCTATTCTTACTATATATACCATCAAGATTAATCCTAGTTTCTACCATAAAGGAGAGTACCTCTACAAGTTGGTTGGTACTTTCTTCACTAAAGGGATATGTTTTTAGACAATCATATCTTTGAACATAAGTATCACCTTCACTCCATACAAGCTTTATTTTCGTATCTGACTCATTAAGAGTAACCTCATTACCTCCAACTACCCATGAATTATTTTGTATTGCTGAGTCTGAAGTCCCCCCAAACCTATTAACAGGCTCATGATATAACTCACCTAGGTATAGAAATCCCGAACACCTTCCCATATAAAACATGAGTTCAGTATTAGTACCTTCCAATACACTAATATTTAAACTATGTACCTTTGGAGTTGAAAAGAATCTGTTTTTGCCTGATGAGCCTTGAGAAATACTCACCATATTTATTGCCTCATTGCCCTTCTTTACTCTTGGAAGAATTTCAGCTTGATTCTCATCATAACCTAATCCAATTGCAAAGTGTGGAGTAGATTTATAACTTATTCTTGGATAATTAGTGAACTTTACTTTATCATGAAAGAAATATCCCATACCTAAGGGGCCATTGCACATTACATTCTGAAGGTCAGATGTAACTTCTTGAGGAACTGGCTGAGTTAATCCGGGTGCAATTTCTATATCAAAATATTCATTCTTCCTATATCCACATGTTAGATAATATCCTTCTACATTTCTTTCCTTTCTTTGTAGATAATAGTCATTATATTCATCACCAAAGTTTAAATAAGTATTACCCTTCCCTGAATAGGTTGGTGCTAATAGCATCGTATCTACATTACCATAATAGTTTAATTCTCCTATCTTCTCTAATTCAATATTTTCAGAATTGAACACTGCTACACCTTTAAGATTAAGCTTGGTATTCCATGCCTCATTAAGATAAGTATTAAAAGGAGAAAATCTGAGATTAGATATTATCTTTTTTGAGAGTACTGACCTATCATCACCCGTAGTAGAGAAAGAGCCTGCCCTTTGCCATGGGTATACTGTACATGCAGCTATATAAAAACTAGTAGCATCATCATTAGACTGTATTTTGTCTATAAAACTGGGTGAAGATGCTAAGGATCTCCATCCTAATGGACCTCTTTGGTCACTAGTTACTTCAACGAGACCAGGAAATGACATACCTGGATGATTAGTGTATGTGCCAGTAGGTTTAGACAATTCCAAGCTTATTTTGGACTGGTTTCCTTGTATTGGTATCATACCTATAATTCTAAACTTGACATTATCAAGATTTGTAGAAGCAATAGATTCATTAAATTCTAGTTCAGGAGAATTAAGTGTGACCACATTTTCATCTATACCAAAATGGTTTGACCTATTTTCAACATAGAGACTTAAAGCTTGTTCATTACTAATATCTGCGAAGGGTGAATCCTTCATAGTAAACATATTATAATCAGGAAGAAGTATTCCCTGAATCTCACTACATCTACTTCTCTGCTCAGGTATTGGATACCAATGCCTAAATTCAATCCAACTACCTTGGTTTATAGTTACTGCTCCAGACTTGGATGTATCAATTTGCTTAATACTACTACTAACTTCATCATAGTAGTCCATACCAGATGTGTACCATTGTGATATAGTGGATCTTTTTTTCTCTTTATCACTTAAGTCATTTACATTTTTCCATAGAGTATCTACATCATAATACCATAAATTTGCAGACTCGGAATGTTCTGGCACTATTTCTCCTATATCAACTGGAGCCATTGGTCTAAAGAACCATGATGCTTGTACATCAGGTGAGTGATTAGCCCTATCCTTTACATTAAATACAGTGGGGCATACTACTCCTTGTGCTATGCAATCTCTATCAGCTATAGTAGGAAAGACCACCACAGGCCTTGCAGATATAAATCCCTTATCTGTTAAGTCCTTCACAGTAGTAGGTAGCTCCATTATTATAGTATTCTTACATAAGCAATCTCTAGTCTCATTCTTACCATCATAAAGTATCGTAGAATATTTAGGAGGGTTTTTTATCTTATAGTCAGAAATGTATACTACTGGAGACCATATTCCATGTGAATTTTTAAATTGTACACCTAACCGATAAGTATCTAAGTACTTAAATCCCTTTATCTTTGATGAATCATATCTAAGCTGATTATTATAGCTATAATAAGAAGTGTGCTGCGATGAACTTTCTAATAATACATCAGTTTCAACATATTGCTCAATAAAAGGCAGGCTACTCTCCAAGTGCTTTGAAATGTCTTCCTTCAATGACTCTAATAGTTCTTTATCTAATGTACTAGCAGATAACTTTATATTCCCAAGAAATAAAACATTATTTTTCACAGCCATTGTATATGGATAAAATATCTCTCTATTTTTAAGGAGTATCTCCGTTGGATCTACAGATTCTCCTCCACCTGAATCTATTATTTCAAAAGATGTAGAATCCCTATATACAGCTTCATGTATTATTTGCTTCCAAGTTTTTGTAACTATACTTTTGGTTACATTAGGTATTGGATACACTGGTTTTCCTTCCTTTCTTCCGTCATAAGCTCTATATCCATAATAACCTCCGTCAAATAAATACCAATTAGTGCCTTTATATTCTCTAACTCCAAATGGAGTTATGAAAGCATTAGAAGCTTCTTGTGGAAACTCGTTACAATCAAATCCTCTATTCCAATCATCTGTTGGAGGGTTTTCTCCATAGGATTCACTCGGTGGATATTTTATTACATTCCCAGATGAGATATATAGAAAGCCATAACTATTTCTAAAATCTTTTGATGAAGATTCAGTACCATTATTATATGGGGGAGGGACTATATAAGCTGCAAATCTTCTTTTGAAGTGTTCATTATTAGCTATAGGTTTCCATTTCCATTTAGTTATCTTTCCTATAATTGTATATTCCTGCCCTTTTCTACTATTCTCTTTATAGTATTGTATAGGACTACCATCCTTATATACTATAAAATTCTTTAATCTTTCACTTTTTACAGCTATGTATAAAGGTTCTGAGTTCCTATTTAAATAATCTCCTCTGTATGGACTTCCCCAATTTTTAAGAGGGTTACCTTCATCAAGTAGTATATCATAGTCTGGAGTTTGGACAGGGTCTTTAAATCCAGAACTTTTAACTATATATATACGAGGAGCTATTTGACCCTTCTTAAAAGATTCCCACTCTCCTGATGTATAGTCAGTAGATATTCTTACGTTCTTAGGGACTTCGAGCCTATTAGTCATTTTATTGTAACTATATACTACCTGACCTAATAGGGGGTCTAATGATGAATTATTATCATATACAAGGTCGGTAAAGGAAGACCCTGTATCTGGGTATGCCTCTTTAGCCCCCTCTGCTGTATATTGCTTATATACTTCTATTTCAAACTCTGATTCCAATTCATCATAATACCTTCTAGCAACTAACCATCCTCCTGCTGGACCTGACCCTCCAATTTCAGTTGTACTAGGTGCCCTCTTCATTGATAGATGGACCCATTCTTGTTGGACAGATGTATTAGGTTCAGTAGGTTCTAATTCAGCTTGGTCTGCTTCAGTTACCCATCCAGAAGTTTTATTCTCTTCTTTAGTAGTAAAAGAATCTGTTTCAAGTATTGCAAAATACTGCTCAAGTAGGTATTTATGTTCAACCTGCACATCAGGTGCTACAGTATTTTGTTCATAAAAATCCCAATACCCCTCTGTTTCTGCATAAGCTATGGTTTGAAGGTCATTCATGCTTCTATACTTAAGGGTAGGAGTAGAAATGCTTGCATCATGTGTAAGTAACTCTACTGTCATAGATTCTGGATTTACATCATCCCAAATATAGAAACTATGATGCTCAGTAAGTATAATATCATCTTCTCTGCTTTCAGGGTAAGTATTTTCCTCCCATCTTTCTGATACTAATATTTTATTTTTCTTTATAGGAAACTCATTAACTAATTTAGTTATTGGTTCACTATCCAATGATGTTCTAAATATAGAATATACCCTTACATAATTAAAGGAGGTATCTAGGTCTACTCCTTTAATTACAAAGCTATTTGAAGTAGACTCTTCAGGACTTCCTGCTCTATTACCCTTATAGGTGTAATATAAGGGGGACACATAAGCTATATTGGACTCTTGGCCAAATTTATCAATGTATGTAACTACATACTGTATAACCCCAGAATCAAATTGTCCTCCATTTGGATTATTAGTTACTGTAAATGTCCCAGTATTATTTATACTAGGTATAATATCAAACATACTGGAATTTTTACCATTATGCTCTTCAAGAATATTAATAAATCTTAGTTGATTTATTCCATCTACCCAATATACCTTTATTATCTGCTCTCCTTCAACATGCCCAATACACTCTATTGGATTACTAATCGAAAAGTTAAGATTTCCTCTATATAATATTGAGGCATTAAAGATATTATCTGAATATTCAAATTTGTAGATAGTATCTTCGCTGACTCCTTTTGTGAATATAACAAGGTATTTATCAATATAACAGCTGCCTAATATAGTTCCTTCTATGGATGTAATATTCTGCTCATTCCATATAGCACCAGACCAATTAATGTCTACTTTCCCTGTACCTTTTTCATTTGATATGGTATATAAGGAATTATCTGAATCAATTCCTAATCTTATATTATGGGCATCGATAGCCATATCAGGCTTAAAAATACTTACAGCAGCATCTTTTGTCATTCCTCTTATTATGTGTGAATCTATCTTCTTCATATTATTGTAATCTTATTTTCTCCTTATCTCCTAAAGATTTAAATCCTGAATCAAACTCACTTACTTTTTGAATTAGGGCGCACCAACTATTCTTAATACTTTCCATTTCTGATATAGAAGGTATTGTAAATTCTGACTGTAATTGGCCTGCTAACCAAGCATATTGTTGCTGAGTATTCTGCAATACAGCAGGTGTAATCTTGCCTATATCAAATAGGATAGTAAACTCTTCCTTTTTAATATAAGCTTCAAGAGCCTTTAAGAACACAGGGTTATCAATAAGTAAAGGAAACCCATCCTTATCTATTGGAATCGCCTTATATGATACTAGCACATCTCCTGTCTTGAAGGACACATATAACACTTGTCCTTGTGTTTTGAAGGATAATTCTTGGGGTAATCTATATCCTGTAACTCTGTCATGATGCTCTCTTGGCATAAAAGTATCTGTCATACTTCTAAGACAGATGCCAGTTTCACATTCCTTAATTTGATTAATAGATATTAAATCGCAAGGAAGCCTAACCCTGAAGTTCTCTATATGTATGGACTCTTCTTTATCTTGGTATAACTTAGGCATACCAAAAATACCTATGAATGTTATTGTGTAGGATACTACTTGCTCTAGAGTCAAATCTTGGAGTAATGGATGCTTTTTTAATTCATCAAGTATCCTCCTAATATTTATATATTGATAATCATTAATCATTTCTATTCAATTTAAAAGCGTCTAACTTTCCTTCTTTTATTCTCTGTTTTAACCTCTTCTTCAGCTCTCTATTGACGTTAAATTCATAGAAGACCTGATTATTATAATCTGCTAGTTGTTTATTGTAGTAGACTTTAAAGATTTCTTTTTCCTCCACTTTAACCAGTGTTTTTTCCTTATAGGCTTCCTCATCTTCATACCATAATTTAAGAGTTTTATCCCAATCTATAGGTAGATTGGTTTTAACTTTCTTACCATCAAAACTAATTCTTGCATCGTATTTTCTTAGCTCTATTCTGCCCATTCTATGTGGTAACTTAATATCATTACCATGAAGGAAACTATCAGCTAAATAATCATTGACTTTCCTTATAATACTATAGAACTCATGTTCTGTAAGACATCTTCCTATATTAAGCCAATTATTCTTTCTTATCCACTTATAAGATGAGTAAACTCCAATTGAGTTAGTAACTTTATGTTTTCTTGAACTACTCAGATGCTGAACTTTAGACTTAAATTCCTCATAAGTCATGCTTCACCTCCCAATCTTAAATTATCTTCTTGCCTTGATAAGGCACTATATCCATTATTTAGTTGTTACTTCTGATGAATCATCTTTGGCATTATTTTCCTCATCCTTCTTAACATACTTAGCACCTAGTAACTCCTTTACTACTAATTCCACTAGTAGTGGCACAAGACTTCCTTCAATTGGAAATGTCCTATCTAATATATCACACTCACTATCATCACACGCTAGTTCAGAGGCTTTATTAGAATCCTCAAATATTGCAGTTACCTTTACTTTTTCAAGATAAAGAAATTGAGGATTCGCAGAAATCAGATATAAATGATTATCTGGAGCTAAAGAGCAATATATTATATTCTGTAAATACTTGTTATGTCCTACATACTTCATTCTATCTCTTCCTATGAAAGTTATAGTATCTTGATAAAAATTTACTGGAAAAACCCTAGTATTACTGATATTTAATATATTAGGTAGCTCATCCTTACTCACAAGATACTCCCTATTACAAGAATCATAAGGGAAAGATGAGGGTTTCAAATCCAAGCATATAGTTTGATAATTACTCTCTGATATATGCTTTCTAACATCAGAGTATTTTTGCCTTATAAGAAATACTCTATAATTATTTAACAGGGATATAACATGATTCTCATTAAAAGTAGAATCATCAGATATATTCTTTGTCTCATCTAAGCATAAATAAACTAATTCTCTATAAGTCATAGTTATATATCTGTCTCTTATACACATCTCCGAGCCCACGAGACTACGCTGCATCT
>ENA-OXZX01000029-OXZX01000029.1-human-gut-metagenome-genome-assembly--contig:-NODE-29-length-59956-cov-7.480710_pt1 | contig 59956 bp, 97 predicted proteins | sample MGYA00244513_ERZ652811 | MGnify/ENA primary metagenome ERZ652811 (study PRJEB26926, sample SAMN06164400) | human gut metagenome | biome: ENVO:00009003; feature: ENVO:2100002; material: ENVO:00002003...
TCCTATGAGATAGAAGCTTTGCTGTACATCAGGTACGGAGATCACGGCTCAGACCACATCGGCGTGTTGACGGAGATTCTGGCAAACCTCCATACGCCGCTCAAGGACAGGGTCGCTGTCTGCCGGATGGTGTCTGGTAGCTATGAGATGGCACAGGCCACCGGAACAGACCCAGACCCGAACGGAACCGCCCCAAAGATGGAGATTCTCTATCAGGCGCAGGACGCCGGAACAGAAGCTGCCATGAAGTCCAACGATTCCTACACCGTGAATCCCAATAATATAACTGGTTGATTGTCGAATTATCGCAGTTTTTGAAGAATATTTTGTCCGCGTTCATCCACTTTTTGTACACCTATCGGTCAAATTCACCTTGTCAATCCGTCCCCCATAGGCTGTAAATCGACAATATTCGTGCGGAATAAATAACGAATTATCGTCAATCTATTGCCTGTGATTGGTCGGTTTGTCAATCTGTCCCCCATAGCGCAGATTGGGTATACCGTTCCATCCACATTTCGTACACCTATCCACAATCCGTCCACGTTTGGCATGGCTAATGGAAGGCCGCTTCACCACCGGTACAGTCTTATTTAGCAAGTGACGGCTTGAGTTATCCACAAACTGGAATGGAAGAATAAAGAATTTGTTGAAAATTATCGTCATCGGCTATTTAACGATGATATTTAACCTCTTGTTTATTTCTTGTTTAATATATAATAGGTAGACGGGGGACGAAATGACAAAGCATGGGGGACGTTTTGACAAGTCATGGGGGACAAAATGACGAGGATATGAGGGACAAAAAGACAAGCCATGGGGGACAAAAAGCGTTGACACGTCCCCCTACTTGTGATATACTGTTTTCAGACCATTAAAGGAAGTGAGCAGATGCCAAAAATATCAGACAATAACCTTGTCGAGAAAAGCAAATCCCTTGTTTGGGCGAAGTTCAGGGACTACACCGCAGGAGAACTTCGGTTGTTGGAGGTTTACCTATCAAGAATAAATCCGAGAGACCCAAGCAGCAGCCGTGTGGAGTTCACTTTGGCGGAATACAGGGAGCTTCTTGGACTGAAAAGCCTTGACGCACGAAGGATTGAGCCGCAGATCAAACACTTTCTTGGCAATACGGTGTCGATTCCGATTGACAAGGAGAAAGGTACGTTTGAAAGCTTTGTCTTGTTTACAAGGGCAAAACTGGATTATGTGCCCGAAACAAGGTCTTATGTTGTAGCAATCACCTGCAACCCTGACCTGCGCTCTATCTTCTTTGACATCGCCGAAAGCGGATATGTTCGATATCGTCTGCGTTACACGTCACGAATGAAGTCGCAGTACAGCATCTTGCTTTACTCGATTCTTCGGGACTGGCTGAATATGGACAACAAACCTCACGAAATCAGCTTGAAAAAACTGAGAGAACAGCTTGGTGCAATGGAAGTCAGCTATGATGTTTATAAGAACCTTCGTAAGCGAGTGCTTGATGTTGCAGTGGACGAAATCAATGCTGTGTCTGACATTGTTGTGACCTACGAACCGGTTCTTGTAGCGCGAAAGGCTGTGGCAGTCAAGTTTAAGCCCAAAATTAAAGCGTCTGAGACGTTGATTGAAGCACAGGCAAGCGAAGTACCGGGCAAACCTCAAAAAGCTGTCAGAAAGCCCCGCAGAAGCGGATACGAGGACTTTGACTGGACTGCGTGTGACGAACTGGAAACGCAGGACTGCATTGACGTGGCAAAGGTGGTTGAAAAGTGGATGAAGAAAGAACATCCTGAAATCAAGCTGCCAAAACGCAGAGAAGCGGTTTACGACACGGTAAAGGCTGCGTATAAGGATATTTTGTCTTTGGACAGGTCTCCGTTCCCTGACAGGCCTGTTGGCTATCTGATTAGAAGCGTGGACAAGGCAGGTATCGTAGACAGGTATATGCCAGCGTTCTATTCCATTGAAGCGTTGCAAAAGTAGTCAGATGTAGCACATTGAGCAGATGATGCAGAAAGGAGAAAGAATATGGTTCCAATGTTTCCGAAAAACTTTGACAAAGACAAGTGGTATATGACTAAAGACGTTATGCCGGATAAAAGCCTAGAAGGATGGCCGCATGGGCTTTTACTTCGTATCGAAGATGAGAAAACGGGAGAAAAAAGTTTCATAACCGGCGAGTACGATACAATCAATGGCAAATGGTTTGATTCCGATAGTAATGAAATCAAAGGAACTGTAATTGCATGGCACGTCACACCTGTGTTGTGGGTCGGAGACGAGATAAAAGCAGCATATCCGTTCTACTAAAAAGAAAGAGTGATAAAATGGCAAAAATCATAGCTGTCGCCAACCAGAAGGGCGGCACAGGAAAGACCACCACAAGCACCTGTCTGGCTGGTGCATTGCAGTTGCTTGGCAAGAAAGTTCTGCTGGTGGACTGCGATGCCCAGTGCAACGCAACGGACACCTACGGCGCACAGACAGAGGACGTATGCACCCTGTTTGATGTGATGACCCGGCAAGGAACGGTCGAAGAAGGAATCCAGCACTGTGAAGCTGGTGACATTCTGCCGTCTGACAACGCATTGAAGGACATTGACGAGCAGCTTGTGCGGGATATGGGTAAGAACTTCCGGCTGCGAGAAGCCCTTGAAAGTGTGTCTGAGCAGTATGATTACATTGTGCTGGACACTCCCCCGCAGCTTGGTTTGATGCTTGTAAATGCGCTGATCGCATCGAATAGTGTCATTGTTCCGATGACCCCTGACCGCTACGCTGTGGCTGGTTTAAGTCAGCTTTCGCAGACAATCAATGATGTTAGGAGGTATTTTAACCAAAACCTGAAAATCGAAGGGTTACTTCTGAATAAGTTTGGGGGTCGGGAAGTCCTTTCGAAAGAAGCAATCGAAGCACTACCAGAAGCCGCAAAGCTTATGGGCACCAAAGTACTTGACACAAAAATTCGAATGTCAATGGGGATTAGAAAGGCGCAATCAGATCGTCACGGTCTGTTTATTGGAAATACGGCAAAATGCACGGGAGCAGAGGATTTCAAGGCGTTGGCGAAAAAAATTGTGGAGGGGGATGCAAAATGAGTAAAAAGATATGGCATAGTGCGAAGTATGACCCGCCGAAATCTAGTTCGTACCGTATGAACAAGGAAACGACTGATTTTTTGGTATATACTAAAGACGGGTTTTATCTTACAGCAAGACGTATTTATAACATACATGATAATGAGCATCAGTGGTTGGACTCCCAAACTGGTTATCATAAGCTCGATGTAGAATACTGGACGGAAGTACCGAAAGAGCCTTGCAAAGAAAACATAGCAACCATTCCGCTGAGTAAAGATGAATTGATGGAAATTGTAGAAAAAATCGATTCCGCAAGCGGAATCCCGGAAGAAATTCTTAAATTTCTGGGAATAGGTGGTAAGGAGGAGAAAGAGGAATGAAATCAACCAGCAAAAAATCAACGGGTCTGCTTGGCGGGTTTGATTTTCAGCCTATTTTTTCGGAACAAACATTAAGCCGAAGTGAGCCAAAGGAAGAAGAAGTAAGCCGAGCAAAGCCGAACGAAGCCGAACAAGCATCAATTAAGTCCAGTGAAGCCACAGACGGCCATGTACAGCCTAATGAAGCACTGTTAAGCAATATTAAGCCGAAGCAAGCTAAAGACAGCGAAACACAGCCAAACAATGCCGTAGTAAGCGAAAGTAAGCCAAAGAAGCTGAAACAGGCGAGGGAAGTTCAACGTCTTATCGAACAGGGCGATGTTCCCGGCGCACTTGCCGAAGCTGGCTTGACAAGGAAAAAAATCCCGATGCCGGAATCACATCAGGGCGTTGCAAGCGGCGATGGCAAGCGTTCAAAGCGCATTACCATCCTTATGAGCGAGGAAGAGCGCAAGTACATCAACCGTGAAGCTAGACGGCATGGGATGACGATTGGACAGTTCGTGTACGCTCTGGCGGTTGCAGCGGCAGAGGGAAAGATTGAGTTGGAGGATTTCTTGGAGGATTGAGGTATGTCGTGAAACACGATATACCTGTAACCTGTATCTTCCGGTATTAGGTGTTGACTTTTAAGCACACAAATAGTATACTTAATGTGCGCTCAAAAGTGGAGGTGAACGCATGAGTGCAAAAATGGGAAGACCAAAGCTGGAAAACCCGAACAGTGTTCGCACAAGCGTCCGTTTGGACGTGAATACTGACAAACAGCTTTCGGATTATTGCGAAAAAAACGGCATTTCTAAGGGAGAAGCCGTTCGTGAAGCTGTCCAGCAATGGCTTGAACATCAAAAATAAAAAATCCCCTAAACTGTTCGTAACTTGGCGGTCACCGGCAGTTTAAGGAATTACACTCCATGCGATTATGGGTGATAAATCCATTATATCATCTTCATAGTTGCATTACAAGCAAGATTTTTGTGGTAAAGCCAATGAACATTCCAGCAACGAAAGAAGAGATTCTCGAAAATTTCAAGCAAAATAGCAACGGCCGTCCGCTCAACAAGGATGATTATGAGATTGCGGAAGCGTTATCTTGAATCACTTACAAGGCGTATGAGGTCGGAATGGAAGATGCTAAACAGTTGTATATGGGGGATATGATGGATAACAAGAGATGTAACGCACTTCACGTTTTTAAGAACAAGACCTTTGGTCAGCTCCGCACGATTGAAGAAGATGGTAAAATTCTTTTCTGTGCTTCTGACGTGGCAAAGGCACTTGGCTATACCAATGCACCGGATGCAGTAAAACGCCATTGTCGGTATACTGTAAAACGCAGTACACCTCACCCGCAAGCAAAAGATAAGATGATTGAAGTAACTTTCATCCCAGAGGGCGATGTTTACCGTCTTATCACCCACAGCAAGTTGCCCGGCGCAGAGAAGTTCGAGAGTTGGGTTTTCGATGATGTTCTTCCGTCTCTCCGCAAGAATGGCTATTACAGCCTTGCCCCGCAGGAGAACAAGCCCGACACGCAGGACGATGCAATCTTGCAAGTGCTGATGAAGAACACGGAAGTCCTACAAGCCATCGTTCAGCAAAACCAGCAGATTATGATTGCTCTTACCAACCTGTCTGTCAACGATGCAAAGCACACGATGGAGATTCAACCTTACACTTCCCATCAGGGGCAGAAGGGTGACGGCAAACGTAGCAAGCGAATCACAATTCTTATGAGCGACAGCGAGCGGACGTTCGTTACGAGAGAAGCACGCAAGCACGGATTCACGGCAGGGGAGTACATCTACAACCTGTCCGTTGCAGCATCGAAAGACCAGATTGACTTAGGATAACTCCGAAAAAAGCTAGAGGATAGAACAGGCAGATATCGCCCATCGTTAGGAGATGTGGGAATTGTCGCCCCACCTAGCTTTTTCAATAGTAAACCCCTGTGCGGTCATTACGACTACACAGGGGTTTTCGCTTTACTTATCAGCAATGCAATCCCAGTAGAGATATGCCTTGCCATCTGCGGCATCCGCGTCCTCAAGGAACGCCTTTGCCATGTCAGCGTAGAAGCCCGGAGTGTCAACGGACTGGCGTTTTGCGACCTGACAATAATCCGAGTACATCATGTTCATGACAGCCCAGAAATCGTTCGGGTCACAGTTGATATTGCGCTGTTTCGCAACGTCCTGCGTCTGTTCCAGCGTCCAGTGACAGCCCTTTGTGCCGTCAGCGTTCACCATGCTGTCGCACCATTCCTCTGCTTCGTCGTGGGTGAGGTGCTGGCGCGGCATCTTGATCGAGCGGCTGTCCGCACCGCCACGTTCGTACTGTCCAGACCGCTTGTCCCAGTCTCCGTTCTGCGAGAAGCCGATTTGCGGCATCTTGCGCCCATACTCTACGTCAGGGTAGCGGGGGATAGGGTAAGGGTCGATGTAGCGGTTTTCCTCCTGCGGATAGTAGGGATAGCGGTCGTTGCCGCCTTCCAGCTTGCGCAGACGGCGTTCCATCTCACGCTCCCTGCGGTCACGCTCTTCCTCAAGGCGGTCACGCTCCGGCTCACGGTCTTTGTCGTGGTCGCGGAGCATCATCATGCGGCGAAAATTGTTCTTGCCCATAATCTATACCTCCTTAAGAAATGGACGCGGGCGCACCAGCGTGGGAACGGCAGAAGCAGCCAAAATACTTGAACGTGCCTGTGCCAGTGGCAGACGTTGCAACGCGGGTAGCGTAGCGGGTGCGAGTGTGGATGCTTTCAGCGGTTGCCTGAGCGCAGTTGCAGTCGGTCAGAGGGTATGCGGTCGTTCCTGCACCGATGGTAATGACCACAGGAGCGTTGATGGTGGTCGTGTCCGGGATGCTCTGGGCAACTACGATGCAATACTTCTCTCCGTTCTGGTATGCGCCAGCAGGGATGTTGATGGTCAGCGTGTCATTGGCGAACGTCACCGCATCCGAGATGACCAGGTGCGGGCACAGACGGCAGCTTGTTTTGCAAGCCATAATGTTTTCCTCCTAAAAAATCAGGGGCAGAGGTGTCTTACCCCTGCCCCGATGGTTCACCCGGTGTTATCGGGGAGTGTGTTGGTTAGCAGCAGCCGCAGCAGTTCACGCCCAAGTTGGGATTTGCCACCTGATAAGCGGGAATCGGACGAGGATTGACCCGGTTCAGGATGGTATCAGTCTGCTGGGACATCACGGTGGTCAGAAGCGCATTCTGACGATCCTGAGAAGCGGCGAACTTGAGGTTCTGGTTCTCAGCGGTCAGAGTGGCAATCTTGTCCTGCGTGAAGTAGTCCATCATGCTGCGGAAGTTGGCGTTGCAGTTGTCCACGATGGCGCGGGCGTTGTCTGCGATAGCCTGACGGGTAGCGCAGTCCTCCGTTGCGATGGTGTACTTCAGGTCGCCGATGAGCTGCTTGTTCTCGCAGCAGCAAGATGCAAGCTGCGTGGCAAGTGCGGTCTGACCAGCCTGCCGAGCGTTGCCCTCCTGCATGATGGCAAGGCTGATGGCGTTGTCGCCGTTGGACACGCTGCGTTCCAGACCGTTCACGAGCTGTGCGTTCTGGTAGCCAAGCTGACAGATGGCGCTGTTCACGCCTGCAAAGCCGTTCGCGATGTTGGTGTTGACGCCGTTCATCTGTGCCAGCTGGTCATAGCCCAGAGAGCAGATGCCGCTCTGGATTCCCGCCAGAGAGCGGGAGGTATTCTGCTGGTTGAAGCCATCAGACAGAGCCGCACGAGTGTCTGCGCCGCCCTGACCGGTTGCGCCGGTGCCTACAAGATACGGGATGTAGTTCGCCATACCGTTGTCGCTGCCGTTGCGCCCGTTGCCGTAGTTGCCCCAGCCGAAGATGATGGCGAGGATGATAACCGCCCACAGACCTTCGTTGCCGAAGAATCCGCCGTTGTTATTGCCGCCGTCCTGCCCAGCCAGATAGCCAGTTGCAAAATCGTCCATAACAAAACTCCTTTCAGTTTTGCGTTATGCCATCCCACCGCCGTATGCGGTAGGCGAAGCCAAACAAATGCGGTTTTTGTCAAGTCCGCAAAACTGAGAAGCGTTTCGCTTAGAGGAATGCGTTATTCAGCATTATCTTCATTTGGATTTCGAGCAAGCCAAAAGATGATGGCGAGAAGCATCAGCCCCGATTTGTCATTTTCGTCAAAGATAATTTTTTCGGAGTTTTTCTCAATATTTTTTTCAGGGAAAGCAGATTTTGATTCTTTCATGCAAACCACCGTTATTTTGGAAGCGTCAAATTCAATACGCTTGCAAGCTGGTTCAGGTCGATGCCACGCTCTTTGGCGAGGTTCTGCGCCATCGTCCTGAGTTGCGCTTCGTTTTTGCCCTGAATCAGGTTCAAGCCCTGCATAATGGGGGCGCTCTGCCCGCCCAGCTGCTGGATAAGCCCCATCGGGTTTTGCCCGGCACGAGCCAGATTTGCAAGCTGCATGATAGGGCTGTGAGTAATCATATCAAACGGAGAGGACATCGCTTATTCTCCTTTCTTTGCGGTGGCAGCGGGCTTAGAAAAGTTCTTCTGCCACTTTTCCAGTTCATCCAGCCTGTGGACGAGGGTGTTGTACTGCTCAATAGGCACATACTGCTGTGTTGGTGCAGCGGTCTGCTGTGCCTGCTGCGCCTGCATCTGCCGCCATGCTTCCGGGCTGTAAAACTCCTGCACATAGGATTCACAGGTGTCTGGGTTGAGCCGCTTGCAATAGATCACGCCACTGCGCAAGTCCGGGCAGTAGGTCGGTCTACCGTACAGGTCTGACGGTATTGCCAAAAATTCTTCCCTGCTGGACACAGGTCTGCCAAGCAACCAGCCACCATCCTGTGCCGACTGCTGAACAGGCTGCTGCCCATTCATCGGCTGCGGACGCTGCGGTTGTGTATGCTGCATCTGCGTGTTTGGCAGGGGAGTGGCAAGCCCTACCGTGCTCATGCCGCCGTAAGGATTGACAGGCTGCTGCGGAACGTAGGACGCTCCGGGTGCCGGATAATAGCTCATAAAACATCCCTCCTTGTGCTCCAAGTGTACCGCATCGGCAAAAAGTGAAGGACAACGAAGGTACAACGAAGGACAAAAAAGAAAAGCGCACACACGGAAAAATCCGCATGAGCGCTTAATTTTTACATATAAAACAAAAATCCCACACTTTGCCTACAAAGTACCCCGCGTGGCACGCAGGGCTTCGACAAAGCAGGGGATTTTTTGCTTATCAGCTTATGTGCGTAGGAGTATACAGCGGAATAAATCGCTTCCAGCTGTGGCAGTGTCTAGGCCAATACCGAATAAGATACCAATCTCCAAAAAGGTGGAAGGTTGTGTAGTATTTTGCGATTCTTGCCACTCGTTCTTCTTTTGTGTTGCACATAAGCATCACCATATAAAAGTGTCTCCCGCATGGTACGCACTGTAAGTAGGCGGGCGGGAGACTGTATCATCTTAAAAGACCCGCCATGATACGCATCGTTGAGAGGCTTAGCGGGTTCAGATATCCACCCTAATGCGCTTCTTCGAGAGGCCGGGTGGATTTGTTGAGATTATTATACCACAAATCGTGCAAAAAGAAAAGCCAGCGGGTAAACGTTCTTCCGCTGGCTCTCTGTACACATTTCTCCGAAGTGTGTGTACTCTACTTCGGACGGTACAAATAGTATATCACACATCCAGCATTTTTTCAATGCTTTTCAGCCGGTAGCCTATTGCCGTCCGACTGTAATGCGTCTGCGCTGCAATGTCCGGCAGCGGTAGCCGCTCAACGTACCGTAAAAGAGCTATCTTTCGGTCAACCCTCCCAAGCGGTGCGCTTTTGATGGCGGCGGTCATTTGCTGTCGGTCAAGTCCTTGCAGCGCAGCGGGCAGCACCACACGAGCCGCCGCCACAGGCAGCACCGAGCCAGAAAGGCTGCGGCAGCTGTCCGGCGTTGCGCACCATATTGCCAATGACGGCAAAATGGTATGTTTTCGTGAGGTCACGAAAACGTTCGCAGACCATTTTCGTGACGTGCCGAAATTGCTCTTGTGCGGCGTACATCTCGGTGACATCACCGGGATGCTCGTATGTAGTGCTTGCCATGATGTCCTCCTTACTGCTTTTGCAGCGCTGCTCTTGCCCGGTCAAAGAAAAACTGAATCACCTTGCTCATGGTCTCCTCTGTGATCGCCCACGAGACCAGCTTGCCCCACTTGCTGTTGTCCAAATAGGTGCGCAGCATCTTGACGCACCACGCCTTGCGCTCTGCGCCGCGCTTGGTGCCCTGAATCTCACGCTCTGCTTGGTCGATGAGGTCAAGCACCAGCGTCCTGACCGCTGCGCCGTAGCCCAGACGGAGACATCCAAGGGCGTAGAAGATGAACCCGCCCAGCATGAGCAGCAGTGCTGCCCACGCGGGGAGGACGGACAAAAGCTTAGATACCAGTGTTTCCATGATTTGTTACTCCTTTCAGCAGGTAGTTGTTGATATCGGATTTGCTTTTTTGCATACCTTCGCGGTTATTGCCGGACAGTTGCGAATCCAAAAGGTTCTGCACGCCAACGAGAACAAGGCGCATTTCTTCATCGAGGCCGTCAAATCGTGTCATGTCGCGTCTAAGGGCCGCGGCGTGCTGCGTGGAAACAGTTTCTACCGCAGCCAGTCGCTTTTCAATGGCGTCAATGCGCTTGTTCTGCGCATCGTCGGGGGCCTGTGCCTTTTTGATGTACTTATGGATGATTTCCAGCACCTTGTCGATCGTGATGGCAGCGGCGCACAGGCTGCCCAAGATGCCCAGCACCCACAGCAAAGCTTCTTTTTCGCTCATGCGCCCTCCCGGAGCCGGTCCAGCTTCTTTTTCGCAATGATTTTGGCATAGTCCTTGTAGGGCACAGACAAGTCCACGCCGGAAATCTTGCCCGGTATCGCGTCCACAACACCGGGAATCTTGCCCTTGTTGGTGTACTGCCACAAGCCGAACGGCCAGCCCGGTTCAGGCTTCTTGCTGCGGTATGCTGCAAGCCACACGTCATACGGCTTGAGCGCCGCGCCGGTCATGTACATGTTATCACGGCCAAAGTACAGCCCGGTGTATAGCATGGCGTAAAAGCCCCAGCGCTCCACCGTGCCCAGCGCATGAGCGGCAATGTTCGTCATGGTCTGCTTGTCGAGCGGTGCTTGCACATACTTGTCCTCAATGTCCACCGCAACAGGCAGCTGCACCGTCTTGCCGGTCAGCACCTTGCGCAGCAGGGCAAGCTCTGCGTCAGCCTCTGCCACGTTGACCGCCTTGCAGTAGTAGTACACGCCGCAGGGGATGCCCAGCCGCTGGCACTCGCGGTAATTGCGCTCAAAGGTGGGGTCGATATACGGCTTGCTGGGCGCGTCTTCCGCGCTGTTGCCCAGCGCCCGCAGCATTACACCGGAGACAAGACCGCTTGCCTTGACCTTGTCCCAGTCGATGCGCCCTTGCCATCTGGAAACGTCCATGATAGGTCTCATACTCTGCTCCTTAATATTTCTCGCCGGTGATCTCTTCGTACTCTTCTGCGGTCAGGCGCTGGGGCTTGCGCTGCACAAGGATGCGCAGCATAGCCTTAGACCAGAGGCCTGCCTCATACTCGTCTTTCGCTTTGCCAAAGATCGCGCTGTGCTTATCACTCATGGCTCATGCCCTCCTTGTCTGCGGCCTCGTCCTCAATGGGCACATCGGCCAGAATGCACAGGAAATCCACCATAGACGAGATCTGTGCCAAATCCGCGTCCCGGTTCTCGTTTTCGGCGGCGGTCTTGATGCCGCCAGTGTTGCGAACAATTTTCATGTCGTTATCCCCTCCAGCAGAGTTTTAACGTATTGATCCATGCGCTGCAGCAGCTTTTTGGAGTTGCCTTTAGCGGCATGGGCTTTCCATGATCCATACTGCTCATACAGGGCAGATGCCGGTTTCTCTCCTGCCTTGATGAGCTGGGCAAGCCGAAACAGGCGCTTGCGCTCGGCCTTGACATTCTGCGGGTCAACGGTCATAACGACCTTGCCCGCCGGGGTCAAGCGGTAGATGAAACCTAGAAAACGGAATCCATCCTTTAGCCTGACGATCTTGGTCTTGGTCGGGTGCAGCTCCATGCCATCGGCAGCGTACCGGGCGCGGATCGCCTCCCGCCACTCCTCAAGCCGTGCCTTGTCGTGGTGGATGATGAGGCTATCATCCATAAAACGGACGTACTTTTTCGCCCGCAGGCGCTCCTTGATGTAGTGATCTATGGGGTCGGGCACCGAGATCCCGGCAAGCTGCACCATCTGGCTGCCCGGATTATAACCGGCCTCGCCGGTATATTGACGATCCAGCACCTCACGCACGCGGTTATGCACACTTGGCGGCAGATGCCGCTCAAAGCAGCGGTTTGCCACGTCATGGGGCATCGTGTCGTAATAGTGCCGGATATCTACCAACAGCACATAGCCATCAGCGCCGTGCTGCCGGTATTCGCGCTCCATCATGAGCTTGACCTGCTTGCGCGCCCAGTCGGTACCTTTGCCGGTCTGACAGGCCGCGTTTTGCCGGATGAAGCTCCGTGTCATTGCTGGATAAACAGCATTGTCGTTGAGAGAGCGCTGGTATACCCTATCCCGAAAGCCATTCGCAACCGCTGTGCGGGGCTTGGGATAGGTGATTCTAACTTTGATTGTTGGCCGTGCCTTGTATGTACCTGTCGCGAGCTCCTTTTGGAGTTTCAGGATCTCGTCCATCCGAAACAGGTGAAACCGTCCAACGCTTGCCTTGCGGCACACGCCTTTGGCGCACTTGCCCTCGGAATTATACAGGGCATCGAACCCGATTATTATTTCTTCTTCTTGCACTGATTTTTTCAGCTCTCCTCGCAAGGATCTGCCGGGTGATAGCGGTCAACACCCCGCAGGGTGGCCACGTCCGGCTGATATTGTTCGTCTGCCAGAGGACAGACATGGCACTCGGCTCCTTGCACGGCAGTTTTTGCCCGGCCTCTGCTATGCAGGGGCTTTTGTGGGCGTGCTGCCGTCCAATCCGGGGCGCAGCGAATCGCGTCGATCGCGTACCAGGCGTGGACGTTGCCGCTGGAGTACACGCTGAAGGCATAGCCGCCGCCGCCACGATACGCAGAGCGCAGCCGCACATTGCGGCCCATTAGCCTACAGCCATTTTTATGTCAAAGCGCTTTTGCACGCTTTGCATCACTCTCGTGCCAGTCCCGGCAACGCTGCCGGATATCGCGCACAGTGTTGCCCCAGAAAGAGCACCGTTTGCCAGAAAGGTGGTAGCTGGCTTTTGCCATGTCTATCTCCGCCAAAAGGACGGTGCACAGCCGGACGGCGTGCCTTTGAAGCTTAAAGCGCTCCTCTCTTTCGTTCGGCTTGTCCAGCCGGAGGTCGTTTGCTCCGAAGATATCAAAAAATATCCGGTCTGCCGTAGCGCGCAGTTGACCGGGAAGGCTTGCGTCAATTTCGAGGTCAAACACTTTCGCGTTTTTGGTGATCTGTCTGGTATACAGTGCCAGCTCACGCGCGTCAAGCGGCAGCGTGAATTTATTGTCCGGTATCTGGTCTTTGCGCATTGCCATGGGATAGCACTCACTTTCTCACCGGGCAAGGGATTGCCCGGTGATTATTTAACAAGATTGGTCATTTCGCAAGCCGGGGCGCAGCGATGCGCGCCGAACGCGCCCCAGTTGGAGACGTAGCCGCTGGAGTTCACGTGTAAGGCATTGTGGCCGCTGCCACGATACGCAGAGCGCAGCCGCACATCGCGGCCCACGGTACGCTGTGCCAGGTCGCGGGTGATACGCAGCGGGTAGGTCTGCCACAGAGCCTGCGGGGTCTTTGCGCCGGTGCGCTCCTTCCAGTACGGCCAGTATGTACCCTCGCCACTGACCTGCGGAGAACAGTAGATCTCCTCCAGCGAGGGCAGGAAGATTTTGTCATAGGTCACCACAGCGCTGCCGTCATCGGTGACGGTGTTGCCGTAGGTCACGACCTTCACGCGGGTCAGCGCGTTCTTGAAGTCATCCGAGAAGCCAGCAAGGAAGCCGGGCACGGTGTCCGCCTGATCGGGCTTCATGTCCCATTCATCTTGCGGCTGCCACCACGCACCAGCGGGTGCATCGCTGTTGAGGTACTGGCGGTATGCGGACTTATACCACCGGTTATCGCCGTAGGCAACCGAATGCAAGCCGTTCAGTTTGCCGTTGGGCTTTGCAAGGAAGGAACCAAGATTTATGCCATCGACGCCAGCAGAGACGTTGCAGGTCTCCAGCAGCTCGGACTTATACTGATCCTTGTAGACGTAAACCTTCCAGTTGGTGGGAGCGGTATCCGGTGCATTGTAGAAGCCGGTCAAACGTGCGCCTGCAGGGGCGTTCTTGGTCAGCGTGAACTGATAGACGGTGCCGTTTTTGACATTTGTGCCCCAATCCAGCCCCATCTTGACGTTGTAGATACCAGCAGCAAGGCCGGATTCTTGCACCACATAGAAAGCCTGATATGCAGAAAACTGGATATCCTCCAGAGATGCGTAGTGCATCTGCAGCACCATTGCGGGTGCGGTGGTGCCGGTCTCACCCTCGGCGATATCGTCCGTCTTTACCACGTCCCACGGGCAGTCGTAGACTTTGCCGTCCTTTGCGGTGTAGGTGTTCACCAGCTGGGTGCCGACCGGAAAAACCGCCGGTGCGTTACCGGCAGCCACCACGGCCTTGATGCCGTTATAGTCCATCTCCTCCACCACGCCGGTCTGTGCCCGCGCGATCACGCCCAGCGAGCTGGACATACCCAGCAGGGCGGCAGTCATCTGGTCAAGCTTTCTGCCGTTGTCTTTTGCGGTCTGATCCAGATAGATAGGCTCCACCACCTCGGTGGCAGGTGCCTGCGTGCTAATTTCGTTTTCAGCCATGTGTTACTCCTTTCAGGATTTGCGGTATTTCATGCAGACTTTGCCGTCTACAACGACAAATCCGCAGGATTCGAGGGCTACGGTGCGCGTATCTAGCGCTTGCTCTGCCTGTTCCGCGCGGGTGGTTTCGGCGGTGATAGCGGTGTCCAAGCGCTGCTCCTCGCCTTTGGCGCGGGTGGTTTCATCAGAAACGCTTTTTGCGATAGCTTGTACTTCTGTTTTATCTGCTTTGCCAGCAAGCGCCGTGCTTGAATTACCTTCCAAGTCCACAATGCCGTCCTCGATGTGGTTTAGCTGCGAAGCGGAAAGCACTTCACCGTTTGCAAAGTTCTGCTTTTGATAGCTCATTGATAAGTTACCTCCTCTCCTTGTTTTTCAATCGGGGAGTAGACGAACTCTCCGTTAACATACAGATAATCGTAAAGGTTTCCATCCGGTAGCGCTTCAACCTCTACGCTTCCCGGCATGGACGCACCGTTAAAGAGAAGCGAAGCACTAAGAACACGGTTTGTTTTTTTGTCAATGTTTAGTGCAATCATAAAACGTCACCTCATTTAATGCCATAAGCTGCAATTGGAATCATATACTCATTAACAAGACGGTTGCCATATTTTTTGCCGCTTGAAATATCAGATGGAGTACTAGATGCCCCACTAAAGAATAAAAGCATTGCGTCTTGAAAAACAAAATATATTCGATTTTCGCCATTTTCTAATTCATTCCAAGCACTAAAAAGCCTTCTTGCGATTAAAGGCAACGATGAAGCGCCAAATGTAGGAGAACCACTTGCTGGAGCAACGGCAGAAGCGCTGTAATATACCTCAACCGATGAAGCATCATTTCTATGAGGGCATGGAATTGTATAAGTGATGTTTGGCATTCCAATTTTATACGTTTGACCGTCAACTTTAACGCTTTCCGATTTTGCTCCATTAAAAACAAACATAATTTGCGACCATGCATTATCTTTTAAGATGATATTTTGCGTCTGGAATGCAGAATCTTGGCTTGCGTTCTCCCAAATTTTGACCATGACCTGACCAGAAGCAAGATTTCCCGCTGTAATCGTATCCGCTTTGATTTCCGTTGCGGTAATCGTTCCGGCTTGAATCACCTTTGCGTTCAGACCATCAGCGGAAATGTCCTCAGTCGTTACTGCACCCTTCAGGTTGATTTTGGACGCTTCGATTTGCACAGATTGTGCGGTCTGGTTTATCGTGGAAGCGATATCGCCCTTGGAAACCTTTGTTTCAATCTTTTCGTTGGTAACTTTCAGTTGAGCGTCCGCGTAAGACTTTGCATTGCTTTCGGCTGCGGTTGCTTTGCTTGTGGCGTCCGCAGCGGCGCTGTTAATTGCGTCAGACTTTGCGGTTGAAACCTCTTCTTTTGTAGCACGCAGAGTGATAGCATCAGCGTTCTGAGAAATCTTTGTTTCGGCTGCGCCGATGCGCGCAGAAACGCCAGCCATGTCAGTCTGGTACGTTTCCTTCGTGACGCGGGCTTCGATGGCAGTGTTTGTCTTTTTAAGGTCAGAAGAGTACTCTATCCTGAACTGCGTAAAGTCGTTCTTGGTCTGGTTCGTCTGCGTGGCGGTCTGATTTATCTTTTCGAGGTTTGCCCTGTCCGTTGCCGCCTGTTGGCTTGTAACGCCGCTTGTAGACTGCGCGTAGGAAGAGCTTGTGACCGTTTCGCCAGCGCCTGAAATCGCTGTGTTGCAATTCAAAGCAAGCGTAACGTTGGTGACAATGGTATCATGTACAACGCCGTCTTTGTCCTTATAGCGTATCATGTCCAGTGGAAACAAATACGGTGCAGACTTGATAGTGGCGCTGTATGGACGGTAGGCAAACCCGCCGCGTGCAGCTTGCAGTTCCTTCAAAACACCTTCGTAGGCGTTGGTCAGGAATCCGCAGTCACTTAGGTCAAGCGTGTAATCTGCTGTGCCAGACAGGTATGTGTTGCCCTTGCCATCGTCGCAGGTGAAGCCGGTAATGGTGATGTCGTTCTCCAACATATCACTGGCATAGCGCTCACTTGCGGTAATGGTCACGCCTGTCTGCTCATACCATTTCAGCACAAGCCTTCCGCTGCCATCCATGAACGCGCAAGTGCCGGTAAGCTGCGCACACCATTGCAAAAGCTGACGGTAGGTCAACTTCTGGTTAGTATCCGGCAGCCCGCCGATGCTGAAATAGTGGTTTGGCAGCACCGAAACGTCCGTTGCAAGCGTGACATTGCAGATGGAGCAGATTTTCTGAATAAGCGCGTCAACATGGATAGGGAAGGAGAGCGCGGAAGCGTTGACCTCACGGTCAAACAAGACCATGTAGTCCAATGCAGAGATGCTTATAGTGCTTAGCTTTCTGGGCGGCGTGTCTACGATGAACAGGCCACAGGGAACATACGCAACGTCCTGATCGGAAGATGCAGAACCAAGAATCATGCGCCCAAGAATGCCCTTGCCAAGCGTTGCGCCTTCAAGGACGCTAGACAGTTTGATACCGATTTTTACGTTCAGGACAGCGCCCTCAAAAGAGACATCGTTGAACTTGCCATCGTAGTTTCGCAGCTTCAAGGACAGTTCAGATGCAACCGCAGAACCTACTTCAATTTTGCTGTTGGTCACGCAGTACCGGTCAATCTTCAACCCGCCCTGAATGATATCTGCATCGGTGATGGTGAACGTCTTGCTGCCAGCAGTAACCTCAATAAGGGCAATCTGTTTGTTGCCCTCGTTGAAGGATTTTATGATATCTTGCGATAAATTGACCATCAGTGTGCAGCCCTTTCGATAATGTTAAAAGATATCCCTTCCCAGCGATTCATCCGCGAATTATACATCGGAACAGCACGGTCACCAACGTAGAATTCGCTGGTTTTCCAATCGCCAGCCATTGCATCAAGATAGGTAACGTTGATATATTCCGGGTTGAACGCTTTCAGGATAGCAGCGGCTTCTTTTATCGTGGTGTACTTCCATTCCAGTTCCAGCTTGACGCACTGACCAAGACGTTTCTTGTCCATCTTGTTATCCTCTGTGCGTCCGGCATCGGATGCTGAAATGTCCTGTAACCGCCACTGATAAGAAGAGGGGCATTTAAGATACTGCCCATCCACGCTCCGAATCGGATTGTACTGGTCAAGTTCCATAAATGCCCCTCCTTTAAGTACCTACCGGGATAATTGTTTTGCCGTTGCGCTGGTTCGTTCTGTTTACTGCCTGATAGAAGCTGGACACGTTGACCTCTGCGCTTCCTTCCTTTTCAAGCAGAGCCTGCAACAGCTCGTTCTGACGGCGCAGAAGCTGATTCTGACGCTCCATTGCAGCTTCAACGCCTTCGCGGATGCCATCAACGATTTGGTCATTGTTGGCAACTGCTGTGTGGCCACCCATAGAGCCGACCATCTCTGCGCCGGCTTCTCGGGCGATGAACAGCTGACCGGCATCGGGGAAGCCGCCACTTGCAAAGCCGAAAATGCCTTTGAAGAAGTCAACCACGCCACCTACGGCATCTCCAACCCAATCAACGACCCCACCAACAGCATCTCCGACCCATCCGAAAATATCGCCAGCAACGTTGCCAACGGCACCAAGAGCGGAAAGAATCGCACCCGGAATGTCACCGGTGAACGCTTTGAATATTGCTATTCCTCCGTTGAGCAAGGTCTTACCCCACTTCAAAGCATCACCACCCGAGCTAGAACCACTACCAGAACCAGAACTGCCACCAGAGCCATTCCCAGAGCCGATGCCTAAGTTAGAGCCAAACTGTTTCAGAAAATTCAAGCCAGATTTAAGGATGTCTCCCCAATTTGTGTCGAAAGCTTTAAAGATAAAGTCCGTAAGGGTCTTTACGCCTTTTTTGATGCCGAGAGATTCCCAAGCGTCAGAAAAGTCAATTCCAAGCTGGTTCAAGAACCGCTTTGTGCTTTTCAGAATGGAATCCCAACTGTCAGAGAAAAATTTCCCGATTCCACTGTCTTTGTCAAACAAATCGCTGAAGAAGGATTTTAGCCCACCATACGCCTGTTTCAAGGCGGGAACTTGGTCGATGACCTCACCAACTTTGGTTTTCAGGGAATTAAAGGTGGTAATAACATTCTTCACGCTATCAATGGTGTCGGACACGTTCTTGATAGCAGTGGAAACCTTGTCAAAAACAAGGTACACGCCCTCAAACGCTTTTTGAATGGCAAGACCGGCAGCGCCAAAGAAGCCGTTGTACTGGTACTCGTTTTCAATCTCCGCAACGCTCTTCTTTACGAAAGACCGGATATCAGAGACCGCACTCACAAAACCATCATGCGTGTTCAAGATAGACTTCGATGCAGCGGTAAGAGCATCAATAGAAGATTTGAAGCCGTTGGAGATGTCTTTGCCTGCCTTAGTAACAGCGTTGATGCCCTCTGTGAAGTCGCCCAAGTCGGTTTTCATCTTCTTGAACCAGCCACCAAAACTATCATTGGTGGTGCGCATCGTGCGTTTTAGCGCGTTTGCGGTTTCCATCATGGACTTGCCGCTTGCGTCAACGGAAAGGCTGATAGAGCCATTGCCCAGACCGTAGTTCTCATCTGCCAGCTGAGAGCCGATGGTCTTTACTGCGTCAGACACGGACTGGATAGCTTTCACCGCAAGGTCTTTGGCAGCGGAGATACCGTTGGCAAGACCTTCTACGATGTAACCGCCGTAGCCCTTGAAAACTTTGGAAGGGGAGTGGATGCCAAGTTCAGTCTGTGCTTTTTCTTTGATTCCGTCCGTTACAGCCTTGACAGCATCATCCGCAACGCTCTTTTTGCCAACGATGCCTTTTGCGATGCCGTCTATGATGTTTTTGCCAACGCTAACAGGATTGAACTTCGAGATTTTTTCAATCAGGTTTCCGAACCACTTCACGGCTTCTTTGATTCCGTTTATAACGTCAGCAATCAGAAGGATGAACTTTTCTGCGAAATTTCCGTTCGCTGCAATTGCCAACCGGTCAGCTTCATCAACGCCACTTGTAATCCAACCAACAAAAACGCCTATATTGTGGATTGTTTGGGCAATGCCCATCACAAAGTTTTCAATGAAGTTGCCATTCATCTGCAAATCCAAGCGGTCTGTTTCGGAAACTCCGTTTTTAATCCAACCAACAAAGATTGCAATATCGTTAATGATGTTCCCAATCGCGGTAACGGCAGCAGCCGCAAAGTTTGCAACGCTTTCGCCAATAGACTTGAAGGAATTGAACCAGTCGGTTTCCATTCCAAAGGCAGTTTTCTGATTTTCACTTCCAAGCCCGCGAACGGCTACGGAAATAGCTTCAAATCCTATAACAGCAAGACCTGCAACAGGATGACCGGATACGATAAGTCCGATGCCAGCAAGCGTTGTAACTAAATCCCAAACGTCAAGGTCGAGTTTCTTTACAACTTTTGAAATGGAATCAAACGCGGAAGTGATTCCTTCCTGCCAGCTTTCTGGGAGCAAATTCAGGATAGATTGTCCAAGATTGGAAAGAGATTCTTTCAGGTATTCGATGGATTGTCCGAGTTTCCCATCGGTAAGCGATATGTTCCAGCCCTGTTTGAATCCTTCCGCTGCGAGGTAGACAAGCGCCCTTACACGTTCAAGACCTTTTCGGAATTTCTCGCTATTCTGATAAAGGCTTACAAACCTTGCGACGATAATGCCAACGGCAACCGCAGCTGCCATTATCGGGTTTTTCCAAAGCTTCAAGACTGCTTCGATCAAAGAACCTTCGCCTTTGATTTTCTCAAGAGCGGTAAGAACGGCATTGCTAATTGCCCATGTTGCAAAACCGGCTGCAATTCCAGAGATGAGCGGAAGCAACTTTTCAAGTTTCGCCTTAATTTCATCAACGGAAGAACCAACGTAGTTCTTGAACATATCGTAGCCGGACAAGTCTACATCGCCCAAGAGGTTGCCAGCAGCGCCAGCACCGGAGCCAGAGCCACCGGAAGAACCATTGTCCTTCTGGATGACGTTCAGTTCATCAAAGCCCATGATGTAGTTCTTGAACGCCTTTGCAGCTTTGCCGGTCGCTTTGGTGGTATTGTCCATCGCATCCGTGACGCCACCAACAGCATCGCTTGCGCTGCTGAAATCCGGGAACTCCACCTTGACGCCCATTAACGATGCGATGCCGGTCACAAGTTCTTTGACTAGCTCAACGGCAGCGATCAGCGGGGGGAGAATGGATTTCAGGGCAGGGTAGAGCAAAGAACCAACGGCGCGAGCCAGACTATTCAGCTGTGCCTGCAAAATGCGAATCATGTTCGCAGGGCTAGACAAAGTGCGGGCGAAGTCTCCCTGTGCATCGGTGGTCTGCTTCATGATGGCAATGTACCGCAGAACAGCCTTATCAGCCTGAGACAGGGTAGAAACGCTCTGCGAATAGCCAAGATTAAGCAGTTCCTGCTGCAACCGTGCGTTAGAAATATCGACACCCAGACGGCGAATCGGTTCAAGTTCGCCGGAGATAGCCGCCTGAATCTTCGTAAAGGATTCTGCAACAGGGATATTCTTCAAAGAAGCGAGGTCATAGCCAAGCTGCGTCAGGTTTTTCGACAGCACATACGCCTTGTCGCTTGCCAAGCCAAACGAGGTAGTCAGACCCTGAATCGTTGCCATGTTGTTCATGGCTTCGGTGGGGTCGATGCCAAGCAGGGTCTCCATCTTGTTGATGAACGCGCTTGCTTCGCCGGTCAGTCCCTTCATGGACACACCGAACAGGTTTGCAGCTTCGTAGTAGCTGTTAAATTTTTCCGCTGCGTTGCCAAGATAGGTGGCAATGGCTTTCAGCGAGACAAGCTTTGCCGCAGACCGCATGAAGCCATTCAACTGGCCGGAAAGGCTCATGTAGCTTTTTTTCTGCCGTTCGTTGGCAGCGGTCACACGGTTAGCCTGTGTCACAACCTTACTCAACTGCGGCGGTAGCTTTGCAAAAGCGTTGCCCACCTTGTCAAGCTGAGATGCAAGAGGAGTAAGAGCGGCGGATATCTTCTGGCAAGAACTCGCGAAAGAATCAAGGTCAGTCGCTTTCAGCTTGTCGGTCAGGTCGGGCACAGTACCAATCGCCTTGAATGCGCTACCGAGCGATTTTAAACCAGAAATGTCCAAAATGGACAGGGGTGCAAGAGCATTCGTCAACTGCGTGATGCTACCGGACATGGAGTAGAAGTCCACGCCGTTCAGAGCAGATACCGCGTTTGGAATCTTCTTGATGGCATTTACAACGGAGTTAACACCTTTCACGCCAGCGGTTGTGTTGACGGAAGAGATACCATTCAGGAAGTTTGTGACCTTATCCAGACCGGAAATTCCGGCAGACGCTTGTTTTAGCGCGGAAATGGAACTAGACAGCTTATCAAGGCTTGTACAGACCTTGCCAACACTGCCCTTCGTCCGCAAATTAGAAATGGCGGTAGCAAGCTTGTCAATGTTAAGCTCTGCACCCTGCGATTCCGCAGAGATCTCTACGGATAAGCTTGTAATATCAACATCAGCCATTGCTACCACCGTCCTTCTGATTCATCATAGAGAACATTGCCCTCTTGATGCGTTCCTGCGCTTCCAGTGCGCGTTGGTATTCGTATTCGTCCTGCTCTTTCTGGGTGAGAGGAATCGGTCTATCCATGTACTTAATGGGGCTAGACCCTTTCTTGCGGAACATATTGCCAACCGTAGAGGAAAGTGCAGATGCCGTGTAGAAACCATTTCTCCACGCTTCAACATTGGCTCTTCGGGCGCGTAGTTCTTCCGCGTCACGGTAGACCTTTGCCAGCCAGACGTCATCACGCCAGAACTGGTCATAAGTCATGCCAATGGAAATGTAATAGGCTTCTACATCGTGGAACAGCTTAGACACAGAGAATGGCTCTGTGTCGCTGTCCGATTCTTGAGACTGTGAGGTTACACAATCTCCCACGTTGCGTTTTTTGCGGTCTTGTCCTCTTCATCGGTGGCAACCAGAGCCTTGATCGAATCCGCGTACATCTCCATCAAGGCAGCCATCAGACCTTCCTTGTCCTCGATGTTCGCAAGCATATCATCGACCAGCTTTCGCTTGATGCTCTTGTTGCGGGCAATGAATGCGCCATAGAACAGAGCCTTAGTGTTTTTGACAGGGTTGATGCCGTTAGAAAACTCGTAAATCTGGAAGCCGTTGCGTTCGGTGGCTTCGGCGCTTTCGCGGGTGAAGGTCAGTTCGTAAGTGTTCTTGCCATCGGGGGAATGAAAGTTGATAACCTTAGCAGCCATAATAAATGCTCTCCTTTATAAATAGGGGCAGAACCAAATCCGTTGTTCAGTTCTGCCCGGTTTGATTGATTCGATTTTTGCGGTTTAGCCGCCATTGACAGTCAGGGTCTCGCTGAACTCAGGCTTCTTGGTGAAGATGCAGTTGATGGTCATTTCCACAACCTCGTCCACGCCGAAGCCGGACAAGCCAACCTGATGCATACCCTGCCAAGAGAAGCCGGAACCATCCTGCATCTTCAGAGCGTAATACTTCACGGTGTTGCTCTCGGAAGTCTCATCGTAGCCAGCTTCCTTGACCTTCTTGTAGTCATCCTTGTTGTAGTTGGCGGTGAAAGCCTTGGTATCGCTCTGGATAATGCCAAAAATGTTGACCTGCATGGGGTCGGACAGGGTAGTGGCATCCAGAAGGTTCGGTTCAGAGATCAGGTCAGGCACATCCTTGATGTCGCACAGTTTCGTCAGAGCGGTTGCGCTGTCGCCACAATACAGGGTGGTATTCAGACCGGAGATAGCAGTACTCATAGAATGTTTACCTCCTTAGTTTCGGTAAATCATTCCGTCCTCTCCGATTGTTGCCCCATAGCTGCAATCAATCCGATAGACGGAATTGTTATACAGCCCATTCAACGGGGCAAACGACTTGCGATAAAATTTAAGCGGTTCAAGAACAGAATCCACGATGCCAACGATGGAACGTGCTTCTGCAATGCGCCCGGTGTCCTTATTGGAGTAGACCCGCACACGCAGGGAAACGGCAGCGTACTTGCTGTGGCCAGCAGAATCAATGTGTACAGGCAGATTGCTGTTTTCCTCTATCTGCACACACGGAAACTTCTTGACGTTGCTGTCATTGATTTCGCCAGTGACAAAGATGCCGGGGACTTGCTTTCGCAATTCCTTAGCAACAGCCGTGAAGATAGAATTGAAATAATCAATCAACTATTCCAAACCTCCCTCCACGTTGCTTCGACCTGAGAAGCCATTTCCTCAACAGCTCCCCACATAGCCATAGCTGCATCGTTGCCGCTGGTGTAATTCAACTGACCTTTGCCGTCTACTTCCTTGACAGGCGTACCAGCATTGCCGGATTCTCCGTAGTAGTACCAGCGCTTGTGCTTGCCGTTTTCTTTGCCGTATGTGCCATGTTCGCCAATGTTATCAGGCAAAGGGAGCGGGCCGACTGTTCCGGCAGCGCCCCAGCCCTGATGTGTAACACCTGTGCCGAACTCAATGTGAGCGACCGCTTGCCCCTCCGCTAGGATGGTGCAAGAAGCGCCGTTTTGGCTAACTTCACACTTAACATCGTTTTTGCCAGCATATTGTGCGTTCGCAAAGCGAATTTTGGCAACAGCAAGACCTTTATCGGCAAGCGCTCTTGCAAACAACGGTGCTTTTTGGTTCAGGGTGGTCTTGTATTGGCGAATATCTTCCTCAGCCTGTTTAAGTCCGGCATCGCTCAACCTCACTTTAATTTTCACTTGCAGCCACCTCTTTCAGCGCATATTTCGTGTCGGTAATATGCTCTGCGACCTTGACCACAATGTAATTGAAGGGCTTTGAAACATCCGTCTGAAACCAGACGTGCGTACCTTCATAAAGCGGTGTGTTGTGCTTTTTGCTGGACGAGCTGACAACGTAGCTGTAATCCGTGAACGCTCCAAAAGGGTTTGCTTCCGCAGCGCCGGTAGGAGGGCTGACGTTCAGCATTAGTTTTGCAGGGGTACTCCACGATTCGTATGCGGATTCGCCAGTCTCGTTTCCCCACTCGTCCACAACAGGAGTTTTCTCGCCAACCGGGTTTGAATACCACAGTGGGCGCTTATCTAGCGGGCTTCCATTGAACATCAGCCGATAACACCTACTCTCGGAACCACTTCATTCAGCAGGGACTGCGCCACATCGGAACTTTCCCATACACGAGTAATGCCGTTATTGGTGTAACTCGTCTGTCCGTTTGCGCCGATGTGGTTGTACAGTTCTGCTGCAATGCGTATCTGCAACGACTGATACTGCGAGGGCAACTCGTCCGGCCTGTTACCGAAGGGGTAGCCCTGTGAAAATATCTTGTCTTTGGCGAAATCAAGCAGCAGGTCGAAGAGTGGGTAGTCCTCGTCCGTGATTTCACGGTCAAGTGCAGGGGCGATATACTGCCCCAGCTTGACTGCCGCTTCGGAATACTGGTCTCCCATGCTGTTTTCCTCCTTTCGCCTTAGTAAGCCTTGATGCAGTACACAGCGTCCATGCGTTCAAAGGACGGCAGGACGATTTCAGAAGCATAGACGTTGGCGTTGACCGGGTGAACGGTCAGCTCAGTGGTGATGGCAACGCCAGTGTTCACGATGGACACGGATGCACCGGACTGGCCAGACAGCAGGTCGGCTTCCTCAGGAGTAGTGCCGTACCAAGTGCTACCCAGAGCGCCGGACGGAGCAACCACCACCATGCCGTCAGGCAGGTACTTTTCGCTTGCGCTGTACTGGTCTGCCTTAAACATCTTGTCGTACAGATGGATGGTCAGACCGGTTGCAGATTCGACAATCTGCCGTGCTTCGGCATCCAGCAGAACGGCGTTTGCCTTTGCGGTGACGGTCATAAACCGATTCTTCACCTCGTCCGCAGCGATCATGTTGCGGAAGGTGGCGGTGTTCATGTACACCTCAGTCACGACCTCGCCAACGCTTGCCAGAACAGCGTCCTTTGCGGCATTCAGATCAGCAATGGGGGTAGCGGTTGCAGCAGACCACTTCAACTTGGCGACACCACTGATATCCTTAAAGTTTGTGGACTTCCAGCCGCCGTCCGGGTCGTAGTTGTAGGTGTAGTTCACGCCGTTTGCCTTGATAGTGATGCCGGGAGTGCCATTTGCAGGAGCCAGCAACTGCCAGATCATGCGCTCAGGAACGATACGAGCGCCAGTGATAAGCTGTGCGGTGTCATCGTACAGACGGTTCATCACATCACGGGCATAGGGGTCGTTGCTGTCCAGAACACGCAGGATTTCCTGACGGTCTTTCTCGCCCAGATGGTAGCCCTCACGGAAGAACGGCATCTCGGTCTCATCGAACTTGAAGCCCTCACGGGTGCGGAACGTAGCCTTTGCGTCAAATGCGCTGGGCATCAGAGAAACGCCAACGCCCTTGTGGCCACGCAGCCACTTCAAGTCAAGACCCGCCTTCTTCTTAGCGGGGAACAGTGCGTCAGATGCAAATGGCATCGCATTGGTGGGGTCGTTCGTCCAATAGGCGGCAATCGCAGCCGGGGCAAAGACTTCCTTAAGATTCAGTGCCATGTTGTTTTACCTCCTATTAAGCGTTTACGCTGATGTTGTCACGGCAGAAGATGCCGGGAACGGCGGTCTTGAGTGCCTTGATTGCGTCAGCGTCAAAGGTGAAGCTGGAACTTGCCGCTGCCTTCTTGGTGTCGATAACGCCACGAATCAGCAGGGAAGCATTGGGGTTCTCTGCCGGGTCAACGTCATACAGCAGGATGCCGTCAGCGTTGATGGTCTTAGAACCAGTCTCGCCAGCAGCAACAGCTTTCTTGCCAGCTAGCGTCATGGGATAGCCAGCCTTAACCGCAGCAGTTTCGGTCACGGTAAAGGGAATGGCGGTGTAGTCATTGGAAGCAAGGATGGTATCGTTGATTCCGTTGACCGTGTTTCGGGTAAACTTCATGTTTTCCTCCTTGTTAATGGAAAGCACTCATTGCGTCACTCGATGCCTTAGAAGTATTTGCGTTCTGCTGTGCAAGGCTCTTAGCAAACGCCACGCCCTCACTGTCAGAGCCGCCCTTGCCATCCGCGCCCGGAGGTGTGGGCATATCCTTCAGAAGGGAAGCCTTGTATGCGGTGTCGTGGGCGGTCATAAACTCCGACTGGAACTTAAACACCTTGTCCATGTCACCGTCAGCCAGCGCAGACGCAGCCTTGTTGGCAAGTTCAGCGTCATAACCCTGTGCAACAAACCTCTCACGGTAAGATGCAAGGGTCTTTTCCTTGACGAGGTTTTCCTTGTCGGCAGTCAGGGCTTCAATCTGTTTCTGCATCTCTGCCAGCTTGTCAGCCTGTTCCTGTGCGGCATTCTCGTCATCGGTACGCTTTGCCTTGAGCTGCTTCTTGTACTCAGCAGCTTCGCCGTTGGCTTTCGTTACGGCGTTGCGCAGCTTCTCAATCTCTGCGTTAGGGTCTGCAACCTTTTCAAGCGCAGAAATGATTTCATCGGCGGTCATGCCCTCTTTGTAGGCATCACCAAGCAACACATTGAGTTTCATATCGTTAATTTCCTCCTGCGTTTTTTTACCGTTGCTTCCCTGCAACGCTGCGAAATTTGTATCCCGGCTTCCCTGCCGGAATATATCAGCCCGACAATTCGGGATGATTCTTTATTCTTTTGGGTAAATTCTTTTGTACGGTTCAATGCCGCTATTCAGAATGGACTTCTCCCGTGCCGAATTTCGGTCAGGGTGCGTCCATTTGAATTTCCCGCATTTCGTGCAAATGTACTCGCATTCCATTTCACGCGGTTCATTTCCATTGATGCCATGCGTCCAATGCCAGCGAGAAAGCGTATAGTCATGTTTGCAAACCAGCTGTTTCCAAAAATTACTCATTGGCTTTTCCCTCATTGGTAGACTGTTTGTCTGCCATGTTCCCGACATTTGTGTCGGGAACATCTTGTTTTGGCTGTTCCTGCGGCTTTGGAGCTTTTCCGTCCTCGCCCAGCTTGCCAGAAGCAATCAAGAAGGGCTTGCTCATTTCATAAGCAGCCTGCGGGTCGGGGAACAGACCGGGCGTGGTGAACGCCAACTGCGGGTCAATGCTCTGACTGAGCATCTGTGCAAAAATCTGAACCTTGCTCTGCTGGTTGTCGTACTGACGGCGGGGCAGTTTGATGTTGATGTCACTTGCCATCAGCTTAGAACCAGCCGTGTCACGAAGGATTTTCAGCATCACAGACAGGCTCTGACGTTCAGAGTACTTGAACATATTTTCGTACTGCTGTGCCCTCGCTTCGGTGTGATTCCAGCCATTGCGGACAATAACCGCGCCCACGTTGTCGGACGTTGCGTTCTCGCTGCCAGTGGCACTGGGCATAGCAGTCAAACTGCGGTACACGTTCAACATGGAATCAAGCAAGGTCTGGCTCTGCTGCTGGTCAAGTTCGTTTGCAAGCTGTGCGACCGAAGCTGGCTGACCAGAAGATGACTTCAAGCACATTGCGCCCATAGCCTTAACTGCTTTTAAGGCTTCCTCGTCCACAAGGCAGTTGGTGAACACCATGATGGACTGGATAAACTGTGCCACGCCGTCCAGACGGTTGCTTTCAAGGTCGTTGATAGCATCCAACACAGGGATTGCAGGTTCAAACAAACCCATCCGCTCCGGGTTCAGCTTGTATTCGACCATCGGCAACATTCCCAGAGAGTGGTTCTCCGACTTCGTGACCTTTCCGTTGTCGATTTCAAAGTACTGGTTCGGTGTATACACGCAAATCAAGTCGTTGAGGTCGTTCTGATAATTGCGTGGGATGTGTAGCACGTTGGCAATGGGCTTGTGACCGATGCCGGAGTTGTAAATCACATACGCCATATCCGGGTCTGGAACGTCCACCAGAAGGGGCGTTTCGTCAGGGTAGTTGCCGTTGTACCCCTTGTCAGGGAGAACAATGCGGTATCCCTGTCCACATTCCAACATCCACTGCCAAAGCCGCCGATCAAGCGCATCCTTGCCCTCATACTGCAAGGCATTGGACAGGCGGGCAATTTCCTCACCGTCACCAGTTGCCGTTTCAGACCGCACATAAGAGCAGGGAGTGCCGCTCATGTAGCCGGTGTAGAAGCCAACGCACTCGTTGGCGTGGTTCTCTACAATGCGATTGGTGATTTCAGCATGGTACTCCTTCGTGCGGTGGAGGACAGGCTGACTACCCAAGTAGTAGTTGTGCAGAAAGCGAATTTCGTTCTTGTTCAGCAGATGAATAGGCTCCGCCTTGCCCATAACCACTTTCAGCACGTTCGTCCGATTGATTTCCGTCTCCGGCGTTTCAATCGGTCTACGTCCGGTCAGTGGATTATTCAAAAAGCCATCAACAACTATCTGATACTCAGCCATGTGTTCCTCCTTTCTGGCAAAATAAAAAGCGCAGCAAGACAAACCTGTTGAGGTCTATCTCACTGCGCTTGCAACTGCGCTTCAAAAGCTATTCAGTTCTTAAACTTTGGTACGGAGACCCATGTATCTTTTGGAAGGTTGGAGTCTCCAATTGTAATCCAATGGCAAAGAGGGCACAGAAGGGAGAACTTTCCTTCCACTTCGCCAAGATAACGACCGCAATCACACGGATTGCCGTTTGCGTCTTTTCGAGGACGCTTGCATCTGACTTTTGCTACCATCTGTGCTCCTTTCGTTGAATTTCTGGAAACAGGCTGTTGAGCACAGACCTGTCAGAAGCTACTGGGAAACTGTTCGCACTTCCAGCCGTGCTATTCTTCGCCCGAAGAAAACCATTGCAGCCTTTACATTCAGTTGTCGGACAGACGTAAAACGGGTCAACTGCAATTTTGGTGCTGCATAATGGATTTGAACCAATGTATGTCCGGTTATGAGCCGGATGCTCTAGCCTGACTGAGCTAATGCAACATAGAAACCCGGCTTGATTGGTTAACCGCTGCTCTTTGCAATGTCATGCCTAAACATCACATCGAGAGCCGGGAATAGCAGTGGAGGTTTTGGAGAATAAAGCCATGCAAAGCTAGGTAGTTGGTTGTGCTGCGTAACGGAATCGAACCGTTGCTTGCCAGCCGTGGGGGAGACAGGCTGGCATTCCCCTTACAATTGGAAACGCAACATATAAAGTCCGGTGAAGGCGAAAGAGTGAGAAAACCTCCACCGGTGAAAGGAGGAATATGCTTGTTGACACGCACGCGAGTAAAATGACAAAACCCCGCGTGCAAGCTATTCCTTTAAGGGAAGCTGCAAAACTTCCTGCGTACATTATAAGCCTTGTCAAGTGGTGAAATCAAATAAATAGACCCAGCGAACACAATATATTGTGTTTTTAATCAAAAAGGCCTCTTGACAGGCTCAATTTTACTGATTCCGTTATACAATTCATCAGCAAGCTGCGCCAAACTGTCCGGTGCATCATCGTGCGGAACTTTGCCAAGCTGCGTGAACATCGTCACCTGTTCCATGAATGCCTTGTACTCTTTCGACTGGTGCTTCTCGTCAAGAAAATAAAACCGTTTGATGTCCGGTGCATACTGGATGATTCTTGACAGTTTGCTTTGGCCACTTGGCGCACGTTGGCTGCGAACAGAGCAGTGATAGCCCTGCTGCCGGAGCTGGCTGTCCACCACGTCACAATATTCATCGCCGCCGTTGTTGGCTTCGCCACGCACCACGTTGATTTTGTGCTGGATGATTTTGCCCACGACTTCCGGTCTGGTCACGGTCTTGTCGCCGTTATTGAACACGAGGTCAGGGATGAACACAGCATCACCGTACACATAAGCGATAGGACAAGCCGTGAAGTCGCCGCCGCCCCATGCAATATCCATGACCATTAGCTTGCGATCAGGCTCACCATCAGGCAGAACGCCGTTGAAATACCGCAGTTCATCGGCAGGAAACAGCAGGCCTTCGCGCACATAGGGCTTACCCATGTACTTTGCCCACCATGTCGCATCGTCAATGCTTGCTTTCATATCGGCATAGTAGGCATCGTCAAACCCAACGCCATAGTCATAATTGAAGTTGCTGTGTCCGTTCTCGTCTACCGCAGGAATCACCCGGAATCTGTACTTTGGGTTGTCTGCATACTGGTTCTGGATGCGTCCCAGAGGGTCAAGCACGTTCCATCGTGTGCCGACCATCAGCTCTAATGCGCCTTGCTTTTTACGGTCTTTCAACTGGTTCAAATAGGCATCGTACTTGTTGTTCAAACGCTCAACGTTCAGACTTTCCTCCAAGTCCTCGATCAGGTCATCGCTGTACAGAACGCCGCCCTCGCCGATTTCAACAGCACCGGTCAACGTGCCTCCGATGGAGCGACAAGTTAGTGTTGGGAAGCGCTTCTTTCGGTTTAGGTCAACGCTTTCATCCTTTGCGCTCTTGTCCACAAGCTGAACGTCAGGGAATATTTTGCCCCAGTTGTAGGTCACAGGGTCAGTGATGATGGACAGCACTTCGCCGTAGAATCCATTCGTCAGCTTATCAGAATGTCCGCTCATAACTGATGCAACGTCAGGGCGGTTGCCCATCAGCCATGTGATAAAGAAGATACACAAGCTGGACTTTCCAGAACGCGGCGGCATCGACACTCCTAAAAAATCGATGTTATGATAAAAAAGGTCTTGCAGGTCGCTTGCAAGTATGTGCAGAACCCTTCTTCTCGGTTGGTAGAACTTCTTCTCCGGCGCACGGTTCCATTCAAGGTAGATGCAATAGCTGTCGAACACATCTTTTGCTTCAAACAGGTATGTCCGACCGATAATGTCATAGACCTTCGCCACGTCCTCGCCTGTTTTCATCTTGCCCATCATGGCTGCACAGACAGAGCGCAGCTCACCAGAGTATTTGTAGGCATCGAACCGCTTGTCCTGCGGCAGGGCATCTCTCAGGTTCACCACCGCCTGAAACCAGTCCTCATAGACCTGCGCTTCGGTCGGATTCTGCTTTGCATACGCTTTGATGCTGTCGATGATGGCGATACACTGTTTTGGCTGCATAAAAAAATAGGCACCCCCTACCTAAAAATGTAAAGAGTGCCTACAACTGCACAAAAATCAAATATTCGGTTTTATAATTTCATTTCAGAAAATTATTTGCTAAAATCCATCTTAATAAATGGGTTGCACAGTTTATTTGACTTCTTCCGCAAGCTGATTGAGCCTGCGCTTCAACTCGTCTGCATCATAGTACAAAGCGTCTGCGATGGCATTGAGAATATCGGGCTTGTCGGTGTAATCGCACAACGTTTCAATCAGTTTCAAACTCTGTTCTGACAATTTTACGAGTTTCATGCTTTATTCCTTTCTCTGACTATGTAAAGTAGGCTTCGGTTCCTCATCTCCTAGCATCAGCTTATAGCGGAGATACTTTTCGATAATACTGTGTCTTTCTGCCAATGTGCCGTAAATAAAGACGAGAGCATCTTTAGCAGCATCGTATTCATTCGGGAAAATGACAATTTCCTCGTTTGCAAAGGTCACGGTGCAATTTTCCGAATGACAGGCTTCCAAGAATCTCTTAATTTCAAGGAATCCGCCAAAGTCAAGCATAGACCGCAGTGTGATACTGCCATCTTTGACAATTAAATCCTCTGCTTTCATTTTATCATGCCTTTCTCCGTTCAGCAATCCGATACCATGTCTGGCGGGAAATTACTTCTAGCAATCTTGCATTTCTTATATCCTTTAGGCCATTCATTTAACGGCGTAATGTAAGATGTTTTATCTGTTCCGGGGAAATAGCCATTTTCTGCCCACCATTCTTTTGTGTGGCGTTTTCTGTTATCTGGCGCTGTTGGAAATGTAAGTGCTTCTTTAGGGGTGCATCCAAGTTCAAGTCTTTTGCCTATCCCCGCAAGGCTTACATTATTCTCTTTGCACCATTGAGAACGAGTTTTTGTAACGCCATCAATCGTCCAGCATTCCATAGCCCAAATGACGTTTTCTTTTATATTTACAAATCCGGGTGTTTTGCTGGCTCCATCTTCATAAAGCCATCGTTCGATTTTATCAAGAGCCTTTACTTCTTCACTAAATTCCCTGGCCAACTGCCTATATTCATACTGTGTTTCTGTTTCGTTTTCTTTATTTTCTGGAATATGCCGAAGCTCATATAATTGTTTAGGCGAAAGGACTTCCTTTATGTTGGTAAGTCTAAAACCATTCATTTGGCATATCCAAATAGCCATTTTTTCAATTTTGAGTGCAATTTTTCTTGTACTCCATTTTGAAAGAATAACAATTTTAGAATTATGTTTCATATAATGCTTAAGAAAATCATTATTTCTGCTTTTCTTGTCCATTATACGTTGTTCGTTTCCCATTCCAACGTAATATATCTCTCCATTGTTATCAATAAAAAGATATACTAAGAATTGACCGACCTCATTCATAATGTCCGAATGATCTACCGCAAAATCAAAAACATATCCATCGCCCAAATCATTTTCAATAACCGCTCTTCGGTTATAATCTGTACTGCGAACCAAATCCATAAAGTCCTTTCTCGCATTTGGCCCAGCATAACGCATCCAGTCAGTCACCATTGAAGCAAGGCTAAAATAATCAATGTTTTGATAATCCATAAATTCTACCTTTCTGCTGATTTTATATTGCCACACCTCAGCAGAAATGGTATAATACTGGTGTACTATCATCCTGTTGAGGGATTGGTGGTTCTTGTTTGTAGCAGCGGCCTGTGGTGGGTCGCTGCTTTTTTTATTTTTCTTCTTTGTTGGCATACTTGCGTGTGGTGGCCGCATCAGTAATGCCATATTTTTCACGATACTTTTTGACCGTGCGCCAGAACGTAGCAGATTTCAGCCCAAGTTCGTTCATCATAATCTTCGGCGTGGTCTTTCCGTTCTGCCAGTCATTATAAAGCTGCCGGAACTTCTCTTCGTCTACTTCGACAGGCTTTCTACCCTTATACTTTCCTTCTGCTTTTGCGATTTCGATTCCCTCCTTCTGCCGTGCCAACATTGTTTCGCGTTCCAGTTGTGCCAGAGCTGCAAACACGGTCAGCATAAATTTTCCGTTAGGCGTAGAAGTGTCGATGTTTTCTTTCTGGCTGACAAACTTTACATTCTTTTTTTCAAGTTCTTCAACGATTTCCAGAAGGTCTTTTGTGGAACGAGCCAGACGGCTGAAACTCTCAATCACAAGAGTATCGCCCTCACGAACAAACGCCAGCATTTCTTTCAACTGCGGGCGATCAGTGTTCTTTCCGCTCATTTTATCAATGAACACCTTTTCAACGCCAAGCTGCTCCATAATGACTTCCTGACGAGCCGTGTTTTGCCCGGCTGTCGAAACTCTTACATACCCAACTTTCATTTTTGCGTCCTCTCTTTCTATCACAGATTATATCACATTTTGATAGTACTGTCAATGGAGTTTTGATAGTATAGAGAACAAAAATATAGCCAGCGGTTAGAGAACATCTAGCCGATGGCTTTTTGTGTTACATTTGAATTGCTACGATTTCCCACGAAGAATAATTGGAAAGTCCAGAATAGGGATGAATCTCAAAGTTCTTTGTCTCGCCCGGTTGGATGTCTAAGACATAATCAATATCTCCACACACGGGAACTTCTTCTCCGCTCTCGTCTTTCATCTTATACAGAACGATGACCTTTGCATTTGTCTTGTATGCGCTGTTGTTTGTCACTTTTCCAGTGAATCTTGTCTCATAGCCACTACCACGCTTTGAAGTATTGGTAACGGCCAACTCACCTGATCTTAAAACTTCTTTTCCTGCGCTCGGCTGATAATTATAGTCCTGAGCCGAAACAGCCATTTCGATACCAGCCGGGATAGTTCCGTCATACTCGTATGTGAAGTATCCGGCATACCAGTAGGAATCATCTTCCGCAACCCAGTCCAAATATTCATCGTCTGTTTTAATTACGGAGCCATCCTCTGCAACTACTGCAATTTCAATATGTGGGAACCAGACTGCAAGATTTTTGTTGGTATTCTCGATTTCAAGAGCATAAGAAATATAAATCGTGCTACCATCACGCCACGCATAAGACCCATGATTCTTAATGCCCAACGGTTCATACTGCGTTGCATTGGTCTGCCCAAGTTCAATAAGCCCAGACCATTCATCAGGCTTTTTTGCTGCAATTGCACTGATAGGCATAGCAAGCATCATAGCCGCTGCTAGAGCCGCCGCAATGATTCTCTTTCTCATTTTTGATTCTTCCTTTCTTTGAACAAAATTTTATATAACGTTTGAAATACCATGTGCCATAAGATACACGCCAAAAACCAAAAGAGCGGCGCCGATAATGATGCTCCATATTAAAGCGGCAATTTTTTCGTTCTTTTCGCGTCTTTCTTTATTTTTGTCATTCTTTTGGTTCATTGCATATTCCTCCCTTTCAAGGCTTGTAAGGCAAGTATAGCACAGAACACAGACCCTTTGTAGGGGTCTTTTTGTTTTTGCGGGAAATTTTTGAGATTGTGCATAGAGAGCAAGATTAAAACTTGTGCAAATCACTTCACTTTCTTCATCGGTCTGCCATTAGGAAGTTGCGGTGACTTGATGGCCTGTTCCCATGTCATTCCTTTCTTCTTCACTCTATAAGTAACGGTAGGGACAAGCAGCCCGTATTGTTCACACCATTCTGACAAAAATTTTGTTTCTCCATCCATCGTAATTGTCATGCCGTGTTTTTTGTAAAACTCGGGTCTGTTGAACTCGCTTCGTGGACGCTGATTTGTCATCTGTTCTTTCATTGTCGCCCATCGACAGTTTTCGGGACAGTAATTACCGTCATTGTTAATTCGGTCAATGCTTAACTCGTCACTATATCCATGAGATAATGCCCAATCTTGAAATGCCTTGTAATCGTCAATCCACTCATCGCAAATAGAAATTCCTCTTGCACCATAATATTTATAAGCAATCGACTTGGGATTATAGCATCTCTGGTGCATACCATACCAAATATTAGCGATTCGATGATTTACGCATCCGTATATTTTTGATTCCATCTTTCTTGCAACGCAATTAACGCCGCAAGACTTTGCCGTGCCACCTGACAACTCTACTGCCCGAACGTTTTTGATGTTCCCACAGTCGCACTTACAAGGGAATGTGCGGTTTTTCTTGTTATATGCGCCTATAATTTCAAGATGCCCAAATCTGCGACCAATCCAATCTTTGGAATCATATTTTCCATAATTAAAATTGCAAGGGCATTTTTCGGCAATGCCATCAACCACTTTCTTTCCAGAACGTTGCGACTTCTTGTGGCATCTAATGCATTCGCAAAGCCAACCATTGCCGCCCAAGATTTCAAGCACTTTCCAAGTGCCAAACACTTGTCCGACATATTTTTCGTCATGGTATGGGTACAGACGCGAATATGCTTTTTGGGCATCGGCTTCTTTTTGTTTTTTTCGGATTTTTTCGCGTTCTTCTCTTTCCGCTGCATTTTTTGCAAGTCTTACTGCCTTGCGTTCTTCTTTCATGCAAGCACAATGTCCAGAGTTTTTCCCAGTAACATAATCCTTGCCGTTACGGGTCGTTCTAAGTGCCCCGCAATGAACACATTTCAACGTCCATATTTGTTTTGCACTATTCCTCATATCATCTGCGGGCTGAACGTCAATAACTTCAAAATCTCCATACACTTTTCCGATTCGCTCTTTATAGAAGCTATCGCACCACTTTTCGAGCGACCATTCAGATTTTTCCATGTAATCCTCCTTGTATCGTTATTTTCTGATTTTATTATACCACTTTTTTATCAGAAGCGCAATGTTTATTACACTATATGTGGGGCTTCTTTTATGCGGCAAGGATGGATGAAATATTCACCTGCCCCACCCTCGGCGCTTCCTGTATACCCCGCCGGTGGAGACCCCTGCCCACTCCAGCGCACCCGGAACGACGGCACACGACAGGCAGCAGGGCAGACCATGCCAAAAAACAGAGCGGACAAGTGCTAGGGCAGACCGACGCCCAAACGCTGGACACGCTACACCGGTCTGCACTCGATACCAGACAGGCCACGCCGGGTAGATCGTACCGGCGGCAGTGCTGGAGGGCGGGCAGCTCCTCTATCATGCGCATTGTGATAGCTCTATCACAGGCATGGTATATTGATAGCAATATGAACAAATATCACAAGGATATTTTGTTGTTTCTTGTGATAGTAAATTACTATCTATCTATTGACATATAACCCTATTGATAGTATAATAAGGGCACAAACAAGAACAAACCACATTGAACCAAAACAGGAGGACAAAACCATGAAAGCAAAAAGAACCATGCGAGATATTAAATCCCAGTATCCGACCATTATTCAAGTAGGTTACTGCGATGCACAGAATATGCTGTGCATGGACGACCCCGCAGCCTACACCGCCGGTGTGTACGGGTGGAACGCAGATATTTACCCTATCACCTCAGGCGTTGCAATCTGCACCGGGTACCGCCCCTTTGGAAACGTCAAGCCCGATTGGGAAACGGTCAGCCGCTACGAAAAGCGGGCGCGGGAAATGCGCCGGGATTTGTGGAACGTTGAAGAGCTGGAAGAGCGCCTGCACAACTTGCAGGTGGAATTTGTTCGGGAGGTGTGCAACGTATGATTGCACTTGACTTTACCCAATGGGCCGCCCTCTGGTACATCGGCGGCATGATATCCGGCGCGCTGGTTATGATCGCATTTCTCAACAGCTAATAAGGGAGGACTAAAAAATGACAGACTTAGAGCAAAAATGTAACGAGTATCGAGAGTATAATCGGCTGGCAGAGCAAGCGGAGCAGATTAGGGACAGTCTGCGAGATGAGATTATTGCCATGATGCAGGGAGCGCCGGAGGTTGTCGCAGGCGCTTGCAAGGTGATATATAAGGACGTGCAAAGCGTCCGACTTGATAGCAAGCTTTTGCAGGCAGCGCACCCGGATATTTATGCTGAGTGCAGCAAAAAGACCGTTTACAAGCGGTTCAGCGTGATTTGATGGAGGGTTTAACAATGATTTATCCAGATAAAGTATATATTCCTGTTGTGCGTGGGTGTAGCGTGTGGAGCGTCTCAGAGATCGACACGGCAAAAGCCAAGAAGACACCAGATTATATTATAAACGGCTATATCCAATATAACGGCGGTTTATACAGCGCCTGCAACGTCTTTTTGTCCGCTGCTGATACATGGGACTGGATCCACCTTTTCCGCAGCTATCGCGGTAAAGTATACACCGCCGCCGATATCGGTAGCATCCGGGAGGTAAACACAAAATGATATTGTCTTGCGTCCTGTTCTTCTTCTGGTTCTTTTCGGCGCTGTTCAAAACGTCCAAGTGATACCGCCCGGACACTTTAGCGGGGCTGCACCGTAAAGCAACCCCGCCCCAGCCCAAAAGGGCAAAAACTTTCTGCAAGTCCTGTTTTTAGGGCTTGCAATATGATATACTATGAAAAAGGGCAAAAGCCCAGAAAAGAGGAAAACCATGTTAAAAGACGTTTCCAGCAGTGCCGCCGCCCTGTATGATGGAGGATGGAGAAGCGCAGACGCCGACCAACTCCGAACAGAATACGACTTGACAGAGGAGGAAACGCAAGAGCTTTGCGCCGCCCTTGCAGACCTTGAAGAAAAAAGCAAATAATTTCCACCCCGCCCACGCTGGCGGGGCTTTTCTTTTGCCCGACTGCAATACAGCCCCATACAAGCGTTTACAGCGCGTTTTGTGCCGTCAATGCAATTATACCGCCAACACAATAAAACAGCGCACATGGTCTTGCAGTGGCTTTTCCTGTGATTTGCCCCATTCTACCGCCGCAAATACCAGACCGACACAAACGGCTATAATACCGCTTGCGCCACGCTGGAGCGTATCACAACGCCGTAGCACGTCCAGCACATACCAGATACCAGACGCAACGCCGGACGCTATACAGGTCAGCACAGCCGCCCTATTATAATAAGGTATATAAGGGCGCAGGGGTGCGCCGCCTGCTATGGATCCATGCCAGACTGTGCAGCACATCGCAGACCATGCCAGCCCGGCGGAGCAGTCCAGCAGCAGGGGCACGGCGGGCGACGCGGAACCATTGACGGCTACCGCCGTGTCTCTTTTCGGGCTTTCGCCCGATAGCTAATAGAGGTCAGCAATAGTCGAAACGTTCCGGCTGGGATAGTCGTAGCCAATAGTCGTAGTTTCTCCAATAAAACAGTCGCGGAATAGTCGTAAAGTCGTCAGATGACTAGCTTTTGAAAGTCCTATATATAGTATAGTAACGAACAGTTCGCCGATAGTCGTAGAGTAATAGTAGTAGCGTTTTCTTTCAAATTATCGTCAAATAGTCGTGTATTTTTTGTGTGAAATAGTCGTTCGCCTTTTAGGAAAAGAGAGGTGCGATAGTTGCTAAGTCATCCGACCACCCCAAAAATCACTTCTCGTTCCAATTTCGCATAATATATTCATTCACTAGTTATACCTATTTCGTATAATAACAGTACTTATTATAGTATACAGATATAGTTACTCCCGATAATCGTGTATTATTTCGTATAATAACTAGTACCATCCGATTCGGTCTGTTCCTGTTCGATTTAATTCCCAGTAATGCACTATGGCATCTTAATTAATCCATAGCGTTTTGCTAGGAATAGTCAATGCAACATTTTTACATATTCAACCTACCACAAAATGAAGTCAATTCTCCATGTGAAATAGTCGCAGACCATCTACCAGTCTGAACCTCACGCCGGTTCTCTCCTACTGTCTGCTCTGCTGGCTAACGGTATAGTTTTGAAGATAGAGGGTTGTAGGGAGAAAGAACCTTTGTGGAAACATTTGGTTGTCGTTTTCAGTTGTCGCAGTTGTCGCACCATTTTGGCGTGGGGACATGAAATAGCTTGTCTATTTCATGGAAGGGAGATAGAGAGATAGATAGATAATAATAGGGGGTTATAGGGGGGGAAGAAGAAGGAAGGAAGAGAGGAAGATTGGATGCAAACGCATCACGTGCATCCATTTGCATTCAAACGCATCACACTGATAGTCGTAGCCATATCAGCCCAAACGCCACTCGATCGAGACAGTTCCTACTCAAAATCAGACCTTGCCGTTTTATTCTGATAAATAACAAGAGAAAAAAGCACGTAATAGTCGCAGAGGGTAGTTTTACCACCTGATACCATTCCATGCTTTCTGATACAATAGTTCTGTAGCCGCACGAGCTGAGATTAGATATTCTTACTCTCTCTTGCCTTGCGCAGTCGTTCTGCCAGTGCTGCACGCTGCTCTTCGCTGATTTCGCGGGTGATGGGCGGGCGGAACTTCACAAGACGCTTCGGCATCGAATAGGTCTTGGATTCCTTGCACCGCTTGGCAGACAGCTCTTCCATAAACTTGTACGTATCAGGGAACTGCTCACAGAGCTTGTCCAGCTTGCGAATATAAACCGATTCTGCTGTGTAGACTTCTGCGGTATCCTCCGCTGCGTTGAAGGTGATGACGGTTTCACGTTCGATGTTGGTAAGTGCCATAGTTGTTTTCTCCTTTGCGTTATTTCTGTTTGATTTTCGTTTTTGAGCAATCGTCGCAATACATGCACCACTCACATGGAGACGTTTTGTAACAGATTTCTCCCCACTCTTTTTCCTTGTAATATTTAACTTCTCTCGCTTCATGTTCCTTGCGTTCTTTCTCATGCAGTCTGTGTACATGAGCAAGGGCGCTAGCATAAACGCCAGCCATGTTTGGAACCATAGTCTTTTCTTCCTGTATTTTGTGTAGTGAAAAATATTTATGTGGTTCAGACGGTAACTTTATCGCCCAGACCCTATTATCTGTTTTTCTTGCCTATTCTACTGTGAAGATACGAGTGCAGAAGCGATGTTACATCCACACGCATTCTTTGAACCGCTGCGTTTCCATCTGGAACGTGATGTCCAGTGACCCCACGTTGCCCTCTTTGTTCTTTTCAAGCGCAAAGTGATAATGTTCTTCTGGTCTCTTTTGTGTTTTTACTTTCTGCGCCAACAGGATGATTGCATCTGCGTCCTGTTCGATTTGCCCGGATTCTCGCAAGTCTGCGGCGGTCGGTGGGATACCTGCTCTTGCGGTCTCTCGATTGAGCTGTGCAAGAGCTACCACCAGCGTTCCTGTGGACTGTGCAAACTCATGTAGTGCCATGCTGATCTCCGTGACGGCACTGTATCGGTCTTTCGCTCCGGCTTGATGGATAAGCTGCAAATAGTCGATGAATACTACTTTGGCTTGCATTCTGATGGACTGCGTTCTAATCCACCCAACACTCTTGCCAGCGGCAGAGCGGACGAATAGCGGATATTTCTTGATAGCTGCCAGCCGGTCAAGCTCATCAATGCTGACGGTCTTGTTTTTGACCGTGTGCAGCGGTACGCCTAGCTGATTTGCAATAATACGGGCATAGAGCGTGTCCGGGTCTGTCTCTAGGCTGAAATATGCCACCTTGCGTCCGTTCTTGGCTATTTCACAGGCAAGTTGCAAAGACAGAGCGGTCTTACCGGCAGACGGTCTGCCACCGATCACAACGAAGTTGCCCGGCACAAGATGCAAGTTGTTGTCCAACACCCTAAGCCCTGTGCTGATATACTCCGGCTTATCATCAAGCTTGCGGATGTAATTGTCTATACCATCGCACATCGGGATGAAATCGCTTCTCTCATTGTGCAGGTTGATAGCTTCGCCTAGCTGCTCATAAATGCCAGTCAAATCTGCGTATCTGGTCGAACCATCAACGATTTTGAACGCAATCTCTCTGGCTCTGGACAATGCTGCCTGTTCCTTGACGATTCTAGCCCATCCAAGCATCATGTCATGGGTGACATTGCGGATGAACTCTGCACCGAAGGCATCCAGGCATTCACCCATTGCTTTCTTGCAGTTATCGTATCGCCCCATGACTTCTACCAGGTTCCATTTGTCGTTGTGTTCCCAATAGCCACGAATGGCAGCGAATGTATCACGCAGTTCAGGGCAAAAATCGTCGATTTTAAGGTCTTGTAGCACATCGGCGTATTCTGAGAACGTGAGGACTGCTCCCAGCAGGATGTATTGGGTCTGATTTTCAATATTCACCGCAGAAAGTCTCCCTCGTCAGGTAATTCAGCCATTGTCTGCTGATAGCCACCGTTCCAGTCCTTCACGTTACGCATCCAGTTCCGTGCAGCAGCTTTCCAGTCCTTCATGGGAGATTTGCCGACCTTCCAGCCATTTGCCGTGAAGTGGTCAACAAACCGCTCTGCTTCTGATTCCATGTAGCCCTTATCGGAAAAGTATTCTCTGGCTTGCTCGATAGTAGGCGCTTTGAAGCGTTTTACTTCGTTGGTATTTTTCTTTTCACATTTTTCTTTTTTATCAGATTCAGATACAGAATCAGATACAGATAAGGCATCGTTTGCATCCATTTGCATATTTTGCATACCAGTGTATGCGTTTGCATCATTAGTATGCGTTTGTATGCACTTGCATTTTTCATCGTTCCAACGCTTATTTGCACTGCGTCTGTTTTTCTCGATTCGCTCCTGTCTTTTCTGTGCATTCATATTATCGAACGCCTTAACGACTTTCCAGAGCATCCGCATAGCACGGTCGTTGTCGTATGCTGGCTCAAGTCCAGTCTCAACGTACTGTGCATAATTGCGGACGAATGCTCCAAATTCCTCGTCTGTCAGCTCGTCCATCGCATGAACGTGTTCCAACAGAAGAATCATTGATGTTCTCGGCTTGTGTTCCTGCTCCATACTCAATCCTCTTTGTAACGGCTGTTCCACCGGCTGATGATTTCTTGTCGTCCGTCTTTTTCGTCATACGGTGACAAAACGCCATCTTCACCAAAGCTATAGTAAGCGCTATTGCTCATTGATGCATTATGACACTTTTCACACAGAATCATCCATGTTGTGTGGTATCTTCTCTTTGAATCCACTTGGTGCAATCCATCGTGATACAGCGTCGGAATAGACCCGCAGAATGGGCATCTTTTAAGTTCTTCCATCCTTTTTCTCCTTTATATTGTTCTTACTGCTCTTTTATTCCAGTCTATAATTGCTGATGGCAAAAAAGAAAAAGTTTGAGAATGTCTGCCACATTTATCGCATAAAACTACATAATGCTCATAAACGCTAAAAGGCTCTTTTTCTTTTTCGATATGTGGCTCCGCTCCGCAAAGGCATAATTTCAATTCCGTCATTTTCTAAATCCCTCTCTCGTTCTCATAATTCGCTTGTAACCTTCATACAGCTTTTCGCCTTTACGGTATACAGGTCGATTGTGCTTCTGCTTGATGTAACCGCACTGCGTTTCGGACTGTCTGATAGCATTTGCAAGCTGTTCAAGCGATGCAGCACATCGGCTCATTGCTTCTGTTAACGCTTCAAATCCATCCATATTTATCCTCCTTTGGCTTTTTTGGCGCATACGTCCAGTGCGTTACAATGTACCAATCACCATGTTCCAACGGCTCGTTAAATTCGTTTCTCCACGCTTTTTTCCCAAATTCTGGCGCATAGAAGCCAAGTCTCATGTACCGCTCATAGTCGTTTTCGTTTTGGTAAATGTGTTTTACCATCAGAATCAGCATCGGAGCATCTGACGGCGGCAGCTCATCCCGCACGGAATGCCATACATACTTGTCCATATCCATCACCTCATACCATCGGAAACGCCATCCAATGCGTTACCGTCACATCTTTCGGCAGTCTCTCGCCTATCTCATCCCAGAACTGACCGTCTGCGTAACAGCCAAGAAAGTACGTTGTCGGCGAGAATCCTTGCAACATTTTTCCATCTTTATCACGCCACGTTGTCTTGGTCGCAAGCAACAAAGGTTCCGTTCGTTCTTTCGGCACTTCGCTTGCCGGGTGCCACATCGTGTTATTCATTCAATCACCATCCCACACGCCGTCTGGCCGCATTTTTGCAAATTCAAGCAGCCAATACAGCGCACGCTTTGCATTGCCTTCTGTCGCGTGCCAATAGTCGTCATCGTCCGTATCATCACCCAAAGCGGCAATAGCCTTTTCCAGCATCGGGATGCTTTCAGCTCCCGTCTTGCCGTAGATAGAACGAATTCCTTTTTTCCCGAGCACATCATTACGCCGATAGAACTTTCTATAATTCCATGTGACGTAGCACATCAGTTTTTCTGTTCCACCCACAATTCTCACGCCGCCTGCAATAAAATGTACGCTATCCGCTTTAAGCGTTTCATGCGTTACAGGGTCACAAAGTGAAATATCATAGCTCATTCTCTTTTTTCTCCCATTCCTTGCATCCACGTTCATCCCACACGAAGTCTGCAACGTGTTCCGACTGGTCGTTTACACACACGCCCTCTGGCTCTGCGTACTATTTACAAGAGCCGCAGGATGGCTCAGATTTGTTCTTGCAGGATTCTGCTGTGCATCGGATAGCCTTACCAGCGGAGAACTGCTTGATGCCCATGCAAGAGCAATGTTCGGTGGTGCAGTAAATCATTCTTGCTTCCTCCAACCGATAAACTCACACAGACCGATGGTCTGCGCGTCGCATCTGTGCGTGCATTTGACTGTTGGCAGGCTAAAACCCGTTAAATTGTTGCAAATAGTCTCAAGGCCAAAAAGTTCATCAAACGCATTGTCAGGAATTTTTGCATCTTTTGCATTGTAGATAATCGCTCCACACTGCTTACAACGCCATACAGAACATCTTGTCATCTTCTTTGTCCTCTCTTTCCCCTGTTGAACCGCCCGATCACTCGCTTATACTCTGCATAGCACTCCGGGCACAGGTCGCCTGTGTCCCTGCGCCATGCCCAGTCCTTGAAGTATTCGTTAGGGTTCATTGTTTTGGCTTCCTGTATCGTTCCGCAGCGTTCGCATACTCGCTTGTGGTAGATTCCTCTGTCAGTCTGCATTACTTTTACCTCTCATTGACCCATAATGGCCATAATCTGAATGATAAGGCTACATACAGCTACAACCAGCGAAGGCAAGCACAACCCGAGAGCATAATTTGAATCGTAAAACACAGGTTCTCTTTTGCATATTCTGTAAATAGGGTAGCCAATCAGCCACCCGATGAAGAACAGGGTCGATGTAAACACAATGCCAACAATAATTATTAAAACAGCCATGTTACATTACGTCATTAAACAGGATTTCTTTGTCTGCTTTCCAGTCTTTGATTTTGCACGGAATGCCCGTTCCGGGTACGGTCTTTTTCAGACCGTCCATCTGCCAGACGTTCCACGAGATGGTATCTGCGATGCAATCAAGAAAAATGGGCATGAAGCCGATTTCCAGCTTTTCAGCATCAAACCGATACCTAAAATTCTCGATCAGCGTCAGAAACAGGTTGCACCTTGCCAGCAAGAGATTGTCCCCTTGCCATTCATAGCCGTATGTCGATGCGTAGGCATTGATTGCCCAGCACATCCACATATCGTAGTCATGGAACTGCTCTGCCAGAACATTCAGCTTCCTATCCAGCAGACCGATTCTGTCTGGCACGGCAATCATCTGCCCTGTTGTGGTATCGTATCGACTTGTGAGGAACGGCGCTTCTCCACAGGTGACTTCAAGGCAAGTCTTGTTGATGTATTCCTTCCAGTCCTCGCCCTTCAGGTCGTTTTCGGCAACGTCTGTCATCTTCTTGCAAACCCAAGTCGGCGTAAACACCTCTGCTTTCTTGCTGGTTCGCTTTTTCTGGTCTGCAAGCCGTTTCTGCACACGAGGAACAAGCTGAACCTTGTCCAGCTGTTCCAGTGTGATTTCATCTGCAAAGCCAACGCCCAGTTCAGTCGGCGGGTCTGTCGCCCAGATGATGTTCTTTCCTGTCGTGTGGTCTTGCAAGAGGACAGGAAGGAACGTGCGTAGGCAGGGGTCGGAGAAGTCAATCAACTGGGTCATGGGTGTATACATTGGGGCTGTTTCATTCTTTGATTTCTTTCCCATTCCATTTCTCTCCAAAAGACGTTTATGCGTTTTTTCTGTTCGATTTGTGACAGCCGAAAGCCCTCTGACTGCCTACATTTTGTGATGCCAACAATGCGGCTTGCATAGTGCTTCGGGCAGCAACGCTTGCCGGGAATTGGCGGTTCATCACAATAGGCACATAGGCCAAGTGTTTTTCTATAAGATTTCCCTTCTCTTTCCGTTTTTTGCTTTTCTTTTGTTCTGCATTCAATACAGGACTTAAATCCTTTTGAAACAGGACGTTTCATGCAAACGGGGCATATCCCTTGTTCTTTCAGCCTTTGACGTTTTTCGCGTTGACGCAATTTATGTTTTTGCAGATAATCGGATTTTTGCTTTTCTGTTCTGTTTGCATCATGTTTTTGATGACTTGCATAATTTTTTTCTAAACAAACAGCACATCTAACTCTTCCGGGTTGTGCATCATTAAGGCAAAACGGGCAAATTCCATGTGAAACGTACCAATGATACCTTTCACGCTTATCGGCATTTCTCCGTTTTCTTAATTCGTCTTTGCTTAGTTTCTCCAGAAAAATCACCTTGTTTCGCATTATCTACTATCCAGCCAATTCCGCATGGCTCAAGTTGGAATCCACATTTTTCAAGTACTTTCTTCGATTCTCCATCAATAAAATCAGGATGACCGCCAGCTTTTATTTCCTTGTAAATGCGGACAAGTTCTCGGAACGTGGCAAGAGATGGAGTTTGGAATCCTCTCACTTTAATTCCATCAGTCCACGACATAATCATCTTGTACAGCTTTTCCGTCAGCTTTCCATCCTCTCCATCCATCAAAAAGATACGCTTGGCAACGATTGAACCGAAAAGTTGGATGTTTGCCCCAGAAATGACGATATTGACATTTATATTCATTCCACCACGGGCAATTTTCTAGATGGCAAATTATGTCAGCAGAAGAATCAATCTTTTCACCCTCGTCCGTCATGGAGCGGATAAAATCGCCGTTAGTCATCCTCGACCACCTCTTCTGTCACCTCTCTGTACTCTACGTCAATCCCCTTCGGCAAAGCCGTCTGGTACTTCTGAGCCAACTGTTCTGCGCTCTGGGCATCACCCAACGGCTGTTCAGGCGGTGCAACGGTGACTTCCACGTTGTCACGCATACCAAAGTAGTTCTTGGCTCGGAAAATCCACTCTGCCGGGTTCTCCTGACCGTACATACCGTTGTATGCCCACATGGACTGCATTTGCAGAATCAGCTTTAAGATGTACTTCTGCTGCAAGCTGTCGTCACGGCGTTTACCCGCCATAATCTGCTTCAGGCTCACCCATTCGATGCCCAGCACCAGTGCAATCCATTCGACCACAGGGGAGATTCTGGCTTCGATGCAAGCGTCAAAAAAGAAGTCAAGACGTTGCTGCACTTCAATCGGGTTGTTCATGTCCACGCTCGGAAGGTCACCAAAATACTTGGCTGCAATCATGCCGATGACCTTCTTGTCCTCTTCACCACCGATTCTCGACTGCAAATCGCCTGTATTCAGCATCTTAGACCTCGTGATCGCTAACTCCTGTTGTTCTTTCACCTTTTTACTCACCTGTGAGCGGATAGATTTCCGCTTGTTAAGCATCTGTTGTTTCTTTTTCTCTCGCTCTTTCTCACGCTTCGCAGCGGCTTCTTCTTTCGCCTTTTGCGCCCGCTTCTCTCGCTTTTTCTTTTCGGCTTCGGTCAGCGGCGGTCTGCCACGACCACGCTTCGGGGGTGTTGACATGTATCAGACCTCCTTGATGGGTTTCCAAACAGGGTATGCACATGGATGCTTTGCAACTTCATTCCACAGCCACTTATATGGATAACCTACGCAAGCGGACTTTGTGATCGGCCCGGCAATCGCCATCACATAGCCGTTTTCATCCGCATCTTCTTTATTAGGCGGTTGCTCGAATGTGCTTCTCCACAAGCCCTCAAACCCGATTTCGCTATAAGAACAGGTTTTGAAATAATGCGTAGCCATTCCAAGTTCTTGCTCAATATCGCTACGGATGCTCTTGTCATCCTCGTCCGCTTCGGTTTCGAGAACAAGGTAAATCCGCTTTTTCATGCTCTCACCTCTTCATCTTTGTTTCGATGTTGTTCAGATTCCTTGCAATCCACCAGACGGAGCAGCAGTTGTCTAACTGTAGCCACCATGCGCACTTCTCTTTTTCGCATACGCACCGACCAAGCGGATTGCTGGTCATCTTCATTGGACAGTAAAGTTCGTTTTCCATGATTTTTCTTAGCCCTCCAACTGGAGATGAGCGTTTACCATCTTAACGGGAAAAAGCTCATCTATCTGCAAAAACTCTCCGCTTTTTAAGCTGACACCTCCAGACAATTTACTTACCGAAAGGTTCACGTTAGCTTTTACGAGAATTTCGCCGCTTATCTCAAACACATCTCCATATTCCAGACACCCAAAATTGATTTCTTTTCTCTCAATATCACAAATCTTCATCATTTCCACCCCATAACAACAGCCGTACAAACGACCAAACACACGTTGACGAACAGCCAGACGAGCATTGCCTGTCGTTCTTCAAACAGGTTGTCTACCATGCCTTTAATTGTCCGTTCGGACTGAACCACTACCGCCAGCAGGACTAGGCAGACCAGCCAGCGTGTTACAAATTCAAACATACTAATCCCTCACTGTTACATCGCAACTTATGCATCTCATTGTTTCGCCACAAATCGGGCATTTTGGACTTTCTGGATTCTTTTTCATCACTTCCGTTGCGAATCGAGGGTCTGTAATCTGCGTTTCAGTCCAACACGAATCGCACTTAAACTTTACACTTGTCACGCACCGTTTCTGCGGTTGCATCCAGAAAGCATCTTGAATTTCCTTTTGTGTCAAAAACGCAATCGTTTCTTCATGTTTCAACAGTGCCATTGTTATCTTCCATCAAATCGTCCATGCTTAACTGACCGCTGACGTTGTCGTCTTCCATCCACCAGCGAAAAACGTCCATGCCGGTCTGCCAATCGCACGACAAACCTTTTGCTTTTCTGACATCAAGCATTCGCTCAAACGCCGAGATGTACATTTTCTCGTAGGCAGGCCAGCGCATAAACTCACGCTGTCTGCCCCCCTACCAGCCGCAGGACAGCCGATGCAGCCAACACGTTTTTGCCCTTCACAATACAGTGGATTGACAGGCAAGTGTTCGCTGTGTGTGTAGTCCCATACATCATCGTCAGACCAGTCCACGATAGGATTGACAGTCATCTTGCCCTTGAGATTACAGGTCTCGAACAGTTGCCGTTTTTCATCGTTGTCGCCCATAAGAATGATGCGCTTTTCCTTGTCACGATGGCTAAACTCCATCGTTCCACGGTTTTTCTTTCTGTTTGTTGATTCAGCCCAGCGAACGCCGGTAGCGATAAATCTATCGCGGCCAGTATTTTCTTTGAGAACGGCACAGCAATACCGTACAAGTCTTGTCGGCGGCATCAGCTTTTGAGGAATCAGCGTCCACATGGACACGGGTTTGTCCTTGTATCGTGGCATGACGATAAAACATTTGATTCCACGCTCTTCCATTGCCTTGAACTGCTCACGGATGAAATAGACCGTTTCTGGCGCATCTGCTGTGGTGTGGCTGTTGACAACCTCAAAGTTGATTCCTGCACGTTCAGCCAGAGCCACAAGTACTTGTGAATCTTTACCGCCAGAGTATGTGACCATGAGCGGTTTCTTGTACCGATGCTCGGATAGCCGTGCAGCGTCCTGCAACCGTGCAATAGCAAGCTGTTCCTTATCCATCAGCTCCACCTTTCTCTCAGCTCTTTTTCGACCTGCTCCGACTTTGCAGTGATGTAATCTGCAAACTCGTCAGGGGTCATGTCCTCTTCTTTGAACTTGCCGACCATCTCCCAGTATCTGTCACCAATGCGGATGATTTTCTGCACCTGTTCATCGGTCAGGTCTGCATCGCACCGAAGGTTTTGAATCAGTGCGCCCCATGTGGAGGCGATGCCATCCAGAGCCATGCGGAATCCGTACAACTGATTCTGCCGTGCGATTTTGCGGAGGTTGGCTGACATTGCTTGTTTGCCAGACGAGGGGCGGTTTCTGCGCTTACTCATCTTATTTCTCCTTTCAATAAAGGTATCGCCATGCAACGATTTTGGAATCGCTTGCAACCCATTCTCCACTACTTTGAAACCAACGCTTGTCTGCGTACTTGCGATATGCAAGGTCAAGGTCGCCGTTTTCAAACTTTATTTCGACAGCTTCACCGCATTGCGGTTGAACATTCATGCTGTTCCACTTGTTTTTGTTTCCAGTGTCGGGCTTCTGTTCATCAGGTGTTAGCCAGTCGTTCAGTTGCTTCATACAGGACGGGCAAAGTTGAATCGCCCCTACTTGGTCATCGCATCTCCATTGTTCACCAGATGGAGTGTTATCAATAAAAATCACCGCATTTGATTTGCGATTTCCATTCACATCAGGAGGTGTATAGTTATAGATTTCACCGCATCGGTCGCACTTAAATACCATTGCCATTTTCTTTCTCCAATCTCTTTAGCAGCCTATCCACGTCATATCGCCAATGGACACGTAGCCTTTTTGCCTTGATCTCTATCCCCTCTTGCTCTGCCCACTGCCAAGGGATGCTCTTGCGGCTCTCGTTGTAACGGAACGCCAGAACCTTGCTAGCAGGGATTGCAAAGGTGCGGTCGACCGCCCTGTAATTTACTATCACATGGGCGGTCTGACCGCCGTACCCCATCGCATCTACCATGTCAGTGATGTGCTTTTCCTTGCGGTATTTGCACTTTGCCTTGTCGTACTTGCCAAACACCTTTTCAAGAGGGATAGAGGGCGTTTCTATGGTTTTCAGTTCAAACAGGTGGTTCATCGGGTAACGGTACACAAGGAAGTCGCAGATGTTGTCGATGGAAAAGGACAGGTTTTCGTTGCCGCCGTAGTAGGTGGCAGCACTGTCTTTCAGGCGGTAGCACCACGCATCGGATGGGACGGATGCTTTGAAGTCTGCTTCAAACTGCTTGCCGGTGTTCATTCATTGTCCTCGATTTTTTTGGCTTCTCTGATACGCAGTCGGAGAAGTTCGCTATTTGCATATCGCAGTTGCCAGCTACTAAACCAGCCTTTGTGAACAAGTTTTCCAGCGCAGTAAACAAACTCTTGCTTCATCAATTCATCAAGCGAAATGATGTAACTGCCCGGCTTATACTTTCTTTTATTCATCCTCGTTCACCTCTAAATTCACTTCCGAGAAACCGCTTCTTGCCTTTTTCCCGGTGCTTGTCCTCATAATCACGGTGATACACGCTCTGGCTGTGGTTCAGCTCATACACGAAAGCCTTGCGTCCCTCGAAGTCTTTCTTCTCTGCCTTGTACTTCTCGCAGGTGTCGTGACAAGCTTGGTGTCGCGATGGGCAGTCTTTGCAACAAGTAATCATTCTTCGCCAAATCTCCTTTTTGTTACAGCCATCGGGAACTCTTCGATTTCGCTTGCCCAGCGTGCAGTGCCATCGCCGTATGCTCTTTGCCAGACCAGAGGGAAACCGCCCAGACCATCGAACAAGCTTCCCAGTGTAGGTTTTTCTTTCAGGTAAGGGCGCATCCTCTGCACCAACCAAAACCATTGTGGCAAAGCGATCGAGTTGCCCAGAGCCTTGTACCGTGGGCTGTCAGCGTATTTATGCTTCTTTCCTTTGCTATCTGTCCAGTCGCCAATGTTGGTGTAATCGTCAGGGTAGCCTTGTAACCGTTCGCATTCAACAGGGGTCAGGCGGCGAACAATCCAACGGATGGCTTTCTCTGCAATCAGGCATTCGCTTCCATTGCCGATGTTCCCGGATTTTGCTTTCAAGGTTGAGCATTTGTCACTTTCCTTGTAGTGGCTGAAAGACTGTTCGTTGAAGGTCTTGCGTTCGATTGCGATAGCCGTGTAGTCTGTGATTCTGTTTTCGTGGTCCCCAGTAATGGTCGGGGCTGTCTCTCCGTTTCCGTTTCCCCGCGCATCGAAAACTTTGCATCTGACCAGCATATCATTGTAGGCGTCCTGCCCATTGTAGCTTCCAGCGTGAGCGCCGGGCGAAAGAGTTCCCGTTTTGTCCTGAATCGGCATTGGCTGAACGATGGCAAGTCCGCCCTGATTCTTTGTTGGGTTTGCGTCAGAACAATCAAGCGTTTTGCTTACGCTTGTTTCGTTGAACCCACTGTGCGGATTTGGCGACTTCATGCTGTTGCTTGACAACGGATTTATGGAATACGCAACCGCGTGGCGGTCAACCGTGTTCACGGTAAAGGCCTTGCTTTCCTTCACGCCTGTTCCATTCTGGTATGTCGTTCGGTCAACCGTGTTTCCGCCGATGCAGTACGTCGGCTCCGAAATCAGTTGGAAGAGGGTTTGGTCTTGGAGCGTCGATAGCGTCCCGACTTTTTCTGTTTGCACAAGTGCGCCCTTTCCGCCGCCTGCGCATCCTGAACGGATTTTAAGAGTATACGCAGCTGCTTCGCTGCCTTCTCCTCCAACCGTTCTTTTCTCTCGTTCAGGGCCGTCAGTTTCTCCCGTCTTATCCGTTTCTGTTCTTCTGCAATCAGCATCTCCATCGCCTTTGCAGCTGTGCCCGGTTCCCACCACTCGATCATTCCCAGAAGGGCAGTTTGCAGCAAGTCCGGCAATTTCTTTCCACGCCGGGATGCACGGATCAGGATTCCCCGGCAGGCTTTCGCGCTCAAATAGTATTTCTCCTGCGCGTTGACCTCCAAAATCTGCGACAAGAGCGATACGTTTTCTTCTCTGGGGCACTCCCCAATATTGAGCGTCAAGCTGTCGCCAAGCCAAGCTCCATCCGTTTCCGGCAATTGCTCCGGCTTTGTTCCATCTGCCCCCCTTCGGAGGTCTAGGAATTGAAGCGTCTGGTTGTTCCACGCGGGCAAGTTCTTCCAGCACGGCTCTGAAATCTTCTCCACCGTTGGAGCTGAATGCTCCGGGTACGTTTTCCCAAACAGCGAAAGTTGGATGCAGTCCATTTGTGCTTGACCTCATTTCTTTTATGATCCGAACCGCTTCCATGAACAACCCGGAGCGTTCTCCCGCAAGTCCTGCCCTGCGTCCAGCAATGGACAAATCCTGACACGGACTTCCGAACGTGATGCAATCCACCGGCTCTATCTTGTCTCCGTGAATCTTTGTGATGTCGCCCAAGTGTTTCATCTTTCCAAACGTCCGTTCAGCCAGATAACGCAGCTCTTATATAAGGTAGGCGGTCATGACTTTGCAGAAGCAAAAGCCTTGCTCATATCAGCGATAATGTCATATCGGTCTTGATACTTGCTATACACGGTCGTTCCAGTGCCAAGCCCAATCTGCGTCTGGTTGATAGATGCAGGAACTATGTAGATGCTTTCTTTTTCTTCGCTCTTTGCGATCAAAAAGTAAACATCACAAGTCGGAAAGCGTTTTTCAAGGTTAAACGAATAGCAAAAACTCTTATTTGCTTTGCTCGGCCTTGCCGTTTTCACATCAACCTTAACGCTTCCATTAACATAAAGGTCATAGGCGTATCTAGTTGACATTCGCTCAACCGCAAATCCATGTTCTTCCAGCAGTTTTGTAGCAAGGTCTTCGCCATACTTTCCGAATTGCGTTTCGCTTTCTTTCATTTCGACATTGAGGATTTCAGCTATTTTGTAATAGCCACCCGGAAAACGGCGAATTGCATTTGTCAACTTGTCGTTTCCGTAATACTCGCTCAATTCACTTCTTGATGGCATTCTGGTTAAACCAGTGGCAGACATACAGGCTTTCACATACAGCAAGATTTTATCTTGCGTCCAATGCGTTTTTTCTTCCTGATTCATGCGCATCTCCAATCAGAATGGCAACGAACCATCATCGTCAATCACAGAGAAGTCATCCGTGTTGCCCTTAGAGTAGTTTTGCGGTGCATCCTGCGCCCGATCAGCAGGCTTGCTGTCCGACTTGCCACCGCAGAAGTCAACCTTGTTCGCTATGATTTCCGTTGCGGTGCGGTTGTTCCCCTGCTTGTCGATATATTTTCGGGTCTGGATGCTACCAGTCACCAGAATCAGGCTACCCTTCTGGAACCACTTAGAAACGAACAGTGCCGTATTTCCAAATGCGGTGCAGTTAAAGAAGTCGGTTTCTTTCTGACCGCCGCTCTGGCGGTCGCAAGCAATGCTGAACGTGCAAACATCCTTGCCGGACTTCGTGACCTTAGCTTCGGGCGTGTGAACCAGACGACCCTGAATTGCGATAGAGTTGAGCATTGTTTAGCCCTCCTTCGGCTGTTTCTGAGCACAGTCCCAACACAGGACGCGCCCAAATCGCTTCTTTGTGCTTCTTGCAGTTTCCAGCGGAGTGACGGTGCGGTTGTTGTACTGAATAGGCTGTAACTGCTTCCCGCAGCAAGCACATGGGGGGATGGTTTCCGCTTCCGTTTGCTTCTGCGCAGGCTTGTTTGCCCTGCTTGCGGTCTGCTTCTGGTACTCGTCCGTGTCAGCGTCCTTCGTATCGTCAATGCAGAACAGACCGTTCAGAGCGTACTTTCTGGCGTAGCTGCTTGCAGTGCCGGTAATCTGTGAATCGTCCATGCCCTTCTTAAACTCAGGCTCACGAGCGTATGCAGTCACCGTGTAGGTGGCACCATCCTGCGATTCAACCGTTGCAGTGGCTTCGATATAATGCCAGCTATCAACGATAACAGGCTTGTCGGAAAGCAGTAGCACAAGGCTATGCGCTTTCAAGATAGGCTTGACCGCTTCGAGAATGTCCTCGCACGAGCGGTACTTGTATCCACCGAACTTGTTCATCTGCCCTTTGGGGGCTTTCAGCTCTGACTGAACAGCCATCAGAGCTTCATGGATTTTGCTGTTGTCCATCAGTTGTTCTCCTTCCTCGCTTCTTTTCTCGCTTTACGGCAAGCCGGGCAACGCTTGGGCAGTGCCATGTTATGCGATTCAAAGAAAATGCGCTCTGCACGAGTAATCTCGAACACTTTGCCGCAGTCACGGCACGTTTTCTCTATGCTCGTGTCCCCGTCCCAGGAAGCTCTTCTTGCGGCATCTTCGACAGCAAACGCTTCATTAAGGCTGTCACGAAAACTCCTAACAAGCGTATGCTGCGGTGCGTGGCCGTTCTTGCGGAGCGTTTCTTCTAAATTGTTCCTTTTGCAACTTGTGCAAAGAGTTTCCGTGCTGTTTGGGAACACTGAAAAAGGCTTATTGCACTTTTCGCAGTGCTTGATTTCTTTCTTGTATTTACCCATTTTTCTTTCCTTTCTTCGGCTTCATTAGGCTTCATTGTTCTTACTTTGGCTTAACTTGGCTGTACAAAATCAACCAGCCATCAGTTCTGCCAGCTGCGAACGGAGGTCTTTCAATTCTGCTTCCCTGTCCTCGATTTCAGACTGCAAGTCCTTAATCTCAGCCATCCGGTCAGCTTCTTTGGCTTCTGCCATCTGCTCGTTTGTCATAAAATACGCGCCGTCCTCCGGCTCGTTTATTCCACCAAATCTGTCAAGGTTAATCATCTTTTGGTCTCCCTCTCTTACGTTCTTCTTTGATTTGCAACGCACTGTACCACTGGTCTTTGTCAATCTCGATGGTAGACCACCGGTGGTTACAGACAAGGCACTTTTTTCTGCGAACAATGCTGTCGTGGTCAGACCGGCTGTCAACCGTTGTGATGTTGTCACTACCGCACATCGGGCATTTCACTGGGCATCCCTCCACTCGTTGGTGTGGTGGGCAACACGCTTGATTTTCCGGCATTCTTGCTCGCTGCGTTCGTCCATCTCCTCGCTGACTGCCAACGCACACAGCAAGATAGCCGTTGCGAGAAGCCCGCAGGACACGATCACCCAGCCAAGCATCTGCGCTGTGGTCTGGCATCCTTGAATCGCATCACCGCATCCAACTGCTGCGATAGCCGCGACCAGACCAAGCATGGAAAGCGCCATTCCTTTCAAAGTTTTCATTGGTTCTCCTTAGTTCAAAATGATGTCAAACATAAACGGTTTTCTTTCGTTTATCACGATTGTTGCGTTCAGAACCTGCGCTATCTTTGCAAGCGTTTCAGTTTTAACTCCAGTCTTGTACGGTTCTTTGTTCGGACTAGTGATGTTGTAAACTGTTTGCTCTGACAACCCGCTCCTGTGAATAAGCTCAAGAGCGCTCATGTTTCGCTTTTTAAGCGCTGCTTTCAGTGTCATCTGTTTTCTCCTTAACTTTTCACTGAATGCCCGAAAATCCAGATGGTTGCCATCAGAGCGCCAATGCCAATGATTGCACGCGTTGCGTTTACTCCAACCAGAAGGTCAATCCGGTGAATCAGCCAGAAGTTCAGAAGAAACGCTGCGAGAACCAGCGCTAAGAAGATTCCCCATATCAGGACGATTTCTACCAGTGCTTTCATCTTTGTCCTTTCTATTATGTATGTGTTCCAGCCGGTCTTTCTCCCGGCTGTGCCAGCGAATTTCCCGCTTTCCGTAGTACTTACCGTTCATAAGGTCAGCTCCCCTGTTGCAAGCATCTGCGACACCTCGCCGTAATGCTTCCCCAGCTTGTCCGCAAGGGCTTGTACTTCTCCGATAGACGGAAATGTCTTTTCCAGCTTCTTCTTTTCTTGCTGTTTGATTTTGTACACTGCCTTCGCGTTCAGGTTCGCCTTTGCGTTGTAGGCTTTCTTGGCACATCCATTGTGGTACTTCTGCGATGCTACTTTTTTCAGCATCGGCTTTCCGCAGTATGCGCAGAGCACTTTTTTCGGCTTGAATATAACGCCAGCCCTTTCATGTTCTTTATGTCGCTCCTTGTCAACCTTGCGCTTGCACTCGGAGCAGTACCGTCTTGTCGGTCTGACCACGCCAAGATACAGGCCGCAGCGCTCACAGTACTTTTCTTCCAATGCGACCACTCTCTTTCAGTCTGGCTTCTCTGTTATGCCGTTCAAAACACTGGTTGATGGACTTCTCCATCCACAGCACCTTGTTCGCATCGTTTCTGGATACGCCAGAAGCCATTGCAAGCTTTAGTCTACGCTTGTGGCTTTGTGCTTTACAAAATTTCATCACCAGCACTCACCAGCCTTTTTGGTGATGAAAGCGGGAACCTCCCTGCCGGTAGCCCGGCACAGGCATACGCATTTGGCAATCCAGAGTTTCCATTTGTCGTTTGAAAGCAGACAGAATCCCCATTCTCTGTTTTTAAGAGAATCTTGCAAGAACACCGAAACAGAAGTGGTGTAATCTAATTTTACTTTGACGCTCCATGTAATATCGTACCCATCCAAGCACAGCTGCGTCATAATCTTCATTGCTAGATTCTTCGCTTCGGCAAGTTCTTCTTCTGTCCACTTCAGCTTATCCGCTTCGTAGGCTTTGACCGCCTCGTCAATCGCGTTGTGCGCTTCGTCCGGGTACTCAAGGTCTACTTTCAGTGTCAAAATCTTTTCCACGCTCAGCCCTCCACTTTCCTGCTCTTCTCCGCCTTTAAGAAGAGATTAACGAAATAAACCTGACCGATACCCGTCACCTTCGGGGTCTTATTGATAGAAGTGTGCCCATCAGAATGCGCAATGGATGTTTCCTTGATTTCAAACAGGCGAAGTTCCATAGACTTCTGCGTTGGCATATTATAGTCTGTCCGCTTTCTGTCCTTAATCAGGTATCCGTTCTCACGCAGCCATGAAAACAAGCGGTTCTGCCCCATTTGGATGCCGTTCTGTGACAGCAGCTTTGCCATTTCACCAACAAGAATGCTCTGGCTGCTTGCGCTCACTGCGTCAGCAAAAACACCCTTCGGCGTAAGTTCTGCAATCTGCTTGTCCTTTTCTTCCAGCTCCTCATGCGCTGCGATCAGCGCAGTTGCAAGGAGCTGCGAGCGAGTGAGCTGCGGTTGGTCAGCCAGCTTCTTTTCCATCTCGTTGAACACTGCAATGTACTTCAGTTTCCATTCGAGAGCAGCCTTGCCGGTAAAGCCCATAGCCAGCAGGGTGAAGCCGTCACGGTTCATGAGATAAGCCCTCTGTTCCCTTCCGTAGCTGTCAGGCGCTGTTGTTTCGAAGAACATCTCCCCAAAATTGGGGACATCTTTTTTCATTGCGTCAATGTCACGCATAACGTGGTCGTGACGTTTTTCGAAGTTGTCTGCAATCTGGCGACTAGATGCTACTGGCTCGCCGCTTTGCATAGATAAGACAATGTCGCTCATTTTCCCTCTCTTTCATTCAAAAGCTCTTCCAGAGCTTCTTTCACCTTAGCTTCCGCATTTTTAGGCTCACGCTTACCGTTCAGGATTTTTCCCAAGTATTCCGGTGCGCATCCCATTTTTGCAGCAAGCTCTCTGATTTCGATGCTGTTAACGTGAAGTGTTCCCACAACATCGCCTGTCCACTTAGGAAGCAAATTTTTTCTCCTTTCTTGTTCTAGTACTTGAACTTTTTGAAAGAATATGATAATATTATGGTGTCAAGCAAAAACATTATCGAACGTTCTTCTATTTGTTCAAAGTCTTTAATTTGTTCTACCGATTGAACCCGGTAACCTTATTAAAGCACAAGTAGTAGAACTTTTCAAGTGTTTTTGTTCAAGTGGTAGAACTTTGTCATCTTGTACAAGCACTGGGGGTAAGTTTTGTGTTTTTTGACAATTTCGTAAAACTATGCGAAGAAAAGGAAGTAAAGCCATCTCGCGCTTTAACTGATGCAGGCGTTCCAAGATCTGCTTATAGCTATTGGAGAAGGGAAGCTGGCATCGGGAACGATGCAAAGCCGACAAACCAAAACGCCGTAAAGCTTGCTCAGTACTTTGGCGTTACTGTGGATTACCTTCTTACTGGCAACCAAAAAGAAAAACCGCCCCAGCAGCCGCAAAGCGAAGTTGACGCGGATATCAAATGGATTGAGCAGAAGTTGGTGGAGATGTCAAAAGAAAAGCGCGAAGCCTTGATGAAGCTTATCAAAACGATGTGAAGGGGATGCCAATGAAAGGAACGAGCTTAGATAAGGCAGTTTTCTTTGGCGGCATTGGACTGCTTGTTTTTTCTTGCAACTTGCATGGGACACCCAGCGCTATTGTTGGTCTCGCTGGAATTGTTCTTTGCTGTTACAAGTGGCAGGCCTGCTTTGGCACAAAAGCAGAAAGAAAAGCCAAAAAAGAAGCACAAAAAGTTCAAGCAGAAATGGAAGCGGCTCAGAAAAGAGAAGAAATTAGGGCTGCGCATAACCCTGTAAAAGCAAAAATTATCGTTTCCAACACTAGCAAAAAGGCAGGGAGCGCTGCCATCCGCACTGCCATTGGCAGTTCAATTGCTGGATTGCCCGGTGCCGTTTACGGTGCAGCATCCGCAAAATCTAAAACCAGCGTCACGTTTTATGTGACGTATGAAGATGGCCACAGCGGAACTGAAACCGTAAAATCTGATTCTAGCCGGTTCTTAAAACTTATGAAGGTCTGTGAAGATTGACCCGGTACAAATAAAACCCCTTGCGCCGGGCTTTCGGTAGCCTTATGCGCAAGGGGTTTTGTTATGCGTTATTTATTATTTCTTTAGCTGCCGGAATCTTTTCAGGATGTTCCAGCAGCCATGCAATAAATCGGTCAATCTTGGCTCTTTCTTGTTCACTCATTGTGGCATATCCTCCCGATCGGCAAGTGCGGATGTTCATTTGATACGATTATACATCTTTCTGTTGTACAGTCAATATCATTTTAACAACTTCGTAAAAATCGAATGTTTTCTTCACATCCATTACTTCACGTCAGGGAAGCCGCGAGTGTTCAAGTCAAAAGGGACAACGCCTATCCATCTTTCCTCCAATCACAGCTCTACGAGCTGTCCGTCAATGCGTTCGATGCTATCTGCCGGGTCTCGTCCGTCATCTAAGGCGGCTACGGCGCGTTCCAAGATGCCTTTTGCTTCGAGGTAAGCATCTTTATCAGCCTCGTACCCAGAAAGGCTCAGGACAAGTTCCAGCGTCCGTCTGCGAGCGTATGGGATAATCAGAGCATCTACGGTTCGGTTCATTAGCTTTCCTCCCACGGTTCAGGTGTGTGCGGCTTCCCATCGGGAACACTGGCAGGCATTCCGTCGATGATCGGCATACGTTCATGGTTCCAGATTACAGTTTCTTTCATTTTTGTTCCACTCCTCTTTGGAATTTTTTGACAATACAGTTATAACATAGGCTGCTGTTGGTTCTCCATAGCAGCTTTTTCCATTTTTTGGCTTGTCGAATCCGGCAGTTTTGCTGGATTTTGTTGAAAGGGTGAGAATTTATGGATGAATATTTAGTGAGAACAGCCAAAGCATTAGAGATAGCTCGAATGTGTTCCGGCTTGAGCCAGCAGAAATTGGCGGCAAAAATGGGTGTGAATCGTGGAACGGTCGCCAATTGGGAGCAAGGTCTGGCAGCCATTTCCCTGCCAATGGCTATGCGCTGGTTCACTTGCTGCGGCGTATCGGCGGCTCGATACATAGACGCTTGCATTCACCCAGGGCTACTGGAGCATCTGGAAGATGACCTTTCCGATTTGGAGAAACGGCGAATTCTCATAGATGCTATGATGGAGTGCTCTTCCTATGAGATAGAAGCTTTGCTGTACATCAGGTACGGAGATCACGGCTCAGACC
>ENA-OXZX01000030-OXZX01000030.1-human-gut-metagenome-genome-assembly--contig:-NODE-30-length-59719-cov-10.459121_pt1 | contig 59719 bp, 83 predicted proteins | sample MGYA00244513_ERZ652811 | MGnify/ENA primary metagenome ERZ652811 (study PRJEB26926, sample SAMN06164400) | human gut metagenome | biome: ENVO:00009003; feature: ENVO:2100002; material: ENVO:00002003...
ATGTGTATAAGAGACAGGTGCTATTTTGACGACCCCCTCCGGGTGCTAGCTGAGACACTCGAACGCTATTTAGAGTCTTCGTGTTTGTGAAAGCTCTAAAAACATTCAAATCTCAACTTTTGTTTACTTGTTTCTATGGATTTTTGGTTTTGTTTCTCCGTTTACACGAGTTACTCTAAAGTATTGGCCCATGAAATCGTTATTGAGAATCTTGTTGATAGCAATAGCCAAACGCTCTTCATACTCAGCATCACTCATATCTGATGTGTCAGTATCAAAGTATCTAGCTAAGTATCCTGAAGTGCAATAGCCTTTTGACTCGTCAAACCTGTACCAATTGTCGAAATCAACAAAAGGATCAAAAGGGTTATCCACTGTTGTGATCCATATATGTAATGTATCATTGCGATCAGCAGGACTTTGCGTTGCTAACTTAAGTGATTCATCTTCTGCATTGCTCATTCCCCCTAATTCTCCTTTCCTATAAATATTTATTGATAGTTGATACAGAAAGTCCAGTTGCTTCAGCGACTTCAGCTTGTGTATAACCGAAGTTAAGCATAGACTTGATTCGTGAAACTTGTGAAGCATTAACTGTAACAGCTTTTCTAGGTGAAGCGAGTTGCTTAACCTTGTCTGAATCAGCATTGTTAAGTATTTGCTCAAGCTTTGATGTACTGATTGCACCAGCTTGAATTGCTTGCCATTCTCTTTCAGATATGTCGATCTGAACATTAGACTTAGATGCGCCAACTTTTGCTCTAGCTGCTGTTAAAGACTGCTGACCAGCTCGTTTGATTTCATCCGGTGTCCAATCAGGATTAGCTGCTTGCTTCTTCTTTAATGTCTTGTTAGCTATGATTTGGGCCTGTCGCTCCTTTGGTGCGTTCTGTAATGCCCTGTTTAACTTAGCATTAAGACTTGCAACTTCTGCTGAATACACTGTTTTAGCTTGAGCATTCATCTCAATATTCTTAGTTGCAACCTGATTCTTTCTTGCTAAATTAGCCATATGCTTAAGGGCATTGGCATAGTCGGCATATGCGACCTCTTTTGGATTCGGGTCCTTAGATAATAAGGTACCTGCATCCTTAGTGGCTGCCATCTTGGTTGTTTTTACAGTAGCCAGTTTTTCACCATTTGATTCCCAACTACCGTCTTTGTTTCTTTTCCAGTCCGTATAGGTACGCCCCGTAGCCTCTGGATGTACTTCACCAGTCTTAGGATCGATATCCTTTAAACGAATCTGTTTTGTTTCTGGAACATACGCCACTGACTTAGCCCGGGATAGGAGTGTGGATGCACCAGCATCACTGGCACCCTGGTACTTCTTCTTTAACTCGGCTATACGGTTCTCTTCAAAGGACCTCTTATAGTCCAGTCCATGCTTAGGGGCATCGATTACAACCATTGAGTGACGTACTGCTCTTGCAATTTCTTCAGGCTTTGCACCTTTCAGTGTCATATCAGTAATCAGGTTGGAGATCTTACCCATTTCCAATCCTTTACGTTTCTCAGGAAGTTTTGCTGTAACTCCTTCAATGCCACGGTAGGCAATCTTAGGATCGAAATCTTTTAAACCAACATAAGCACTAATATCAGAAGTAGTTATCTTAACTTTGGATTTTGGTGAATTAGACGGAATTACTACTGCAGTGTCACCATCAAAGTCAGCTCCTGACAATCTTTCAGCAACCTTGGAGTTGATACCGACAGCATCAATTGCATTACCAAGCATTGCTCTTCCTTGTGGATTCTTATTGTTTACTTTGAGTTCCGGAATCTCGAATGTACCACCATGCGGATAACGAACAAGACATACTGTTTCTCCATTCTTATATGATGGTGCATATATCTCGTTATCTTTTAGAGAAGAAACAGGTAATATTACCTTAGAACTTTGTCTTGGAAGCGCTGCTGCTTTAAGATCCACTGCCTGGCTGTCGCAACCTTCAGCAAAGTCTGCTAACAACTTCCGTTTAACAACTGGGTTTGTCATTTTGAGGATCTTATCGAGCTCATCCTGACGATTGTCAATCGATTGCTTAAGCTGCTTCTTGATCAATGGAAGCTGCTGCTTTGACAGGAACTGAGAAGCAAGGTTCTTAGAATAGTGATCCCAATCGCCTTCCTCTTTCAGCTTATTGATAGCTCCGAGCTTTTCATTTCCATCTTTATCTTTGTAATGGTACTGGCCGTTTGCCTTAATTGTTGCTCCAAATGGGTTGTCCGGATCATCTTTCATCTTCTTGAAGACATCCATCTTTGGTACATCACTTGTCTTGTTGGTATTGAATATAACATCAACGCCTTTTGGCATGTCATCTGAATAGATTGCCATACCTTTCAGATAATGAGTGCCATCAACAGCGATTCGCACCTGCGCATAATGTGAGTCTCCAAGATCCAGATCTGCAACTCCTCTTCGAAGCTCAATAACACCATCTTTCTCTAATCCGCCTTTGTCACCATATCTTACAGCTACTCGGCTTGACGAGATACTTGATGGATACTCTGGTGCCCAGAATGTTGTTCCACCATCATGAGAATACTCATTTACTGGCTGAATCTTGTCAGTGTGCTGCTGAACATCTTTCCATTCAGTTCCTGGAGGACAAAGAACTTTTGTGGTCGTGTACTGGCCTTTCTGATTGATCTGTGGAACTCTGACTGAATGTACTTCATAACCAGCTTCTTTTAAGATCTGAAGAGATACATCCAATCTTGTTTTGGTAATTCCCATTTCTCTTTCGACTCCAGTACCAACATCGACAAAGTTCTTAGTGCCGACTCTCTTGGCTAAAGCCTCTGCTGCATTGATACATGCATCTTTCTTAAGCTTTTCACCCTGGTTCAATAACGATCGAACTGTCGACTCTTTTGTTGCAGAGTCAAACATTATTTCAGCTATTTTGACATTGGAATAGCCATGCTCTTTCAACTTCATAGCTCTATTGATTCGATCTACTTTCTCAGCATTAACATAAATTGACTGCTTATTTCGAAACTCAGTCGTTTTCATACCCATGAATGCAGCAATCTCTTTTTCACTTTTTCCTCGAGCTTTCATCTCTTGGACAGTCCTTAAGAATTCTGCATTATGCTGGTATGGATTATCCCCAGAACCCCAAGGATAACGACCGGAATGGCGTTTAGTGCCATAATGTGCTAAGTGGCTCATACAATGCCCTCCTCTTTCTTAACAGTCACAATGATCTTGTCAAACGACTTGATCTTATCCATAATTGGCAATATCATTTCCGGTGTAGGAACCTCTTTGAGAATCTCATTATTTTGATAGATCCTCAGTTCGATTCCAATATCTCCAGGCTTGATTCCATACTCCAAACAAAACAGCGCAGTATAAATTTCCAACTGCTGCATGTGTGCAGGAATGTCGCCTGTTTTCAAATCGTGAATTCTAAGAAAATCTTTTGAAAACTTAATAGCATCTGCTGTTCCAAAACAATTCTCAGAATAGTATAACACCTGCTCTGGTGTCATTCTGTACCCAATTGCATCGTTTACATGCATGTTGAGTGTTAATGGTGTTCTCGGCAACTTCTGTCGAAGCTTGATACATTTTGCTGCAAACTCATGCAACTCTGTTCCTTGCTGTGCTTTTAAGAATCGCCGATACGTACTCTCAAGCTTTGCAGCATCATAGTTTATCCAGTGATACTTACTAGCTCCGAGATATGCGTGATCTCCTTCTTTTACTTGTAAATGTTTCCTGAATTCCATTATAAACCTCCGTCTTATTTTGAGGGTAAATGAAACTTCCGTATTGACCGAGTTCATTTGCCTTGTTTACATAATAGTCCTGATTAGGTCTGTGACTAGCATTAGCGTCTCTTTTAACTTCGAGTAATGCCCAACCTTCTCTGTCCAATAAAACTAAATCCGGAATGCCCTGTTTGTAATTAGGGTCGTTCTTTAAAATAATAGAATCTGGGAATAACTCTTTTAACTCCGAAATTATATCGGATTGAATTTTGTTTTCTTTCTTCATTGTTATCCTTTCGTGAGGCCGGAGGTAAACGTAATGGCAGATTGTAGTAAACAGACGTAAGAACTTTAATACATAAATGAGCCCCACGAAAAGACAAACAAAAAGAGAAAGAGGCAGATTCTGCTCTCCTCCCCTATAATAATCAATGTTTTTTTCGCGAGGCCTATTTTATAAAAGCAGACTCGTTGAAGTTCTTTTTCTGAGCTAGAGCTCTTGTAATTCTAAGCTCAATTGGACTTCTACATTTTAAGTGAAAGTACTTAAGTTCTTTGTATGGTGTAGTAAGTCTGTCGATTCTTCCACTTGCCTGTTTCATCATTTTATACGAATAGTTTTGTGAATAGAAAACCATCGTGTCTGTTTTTATACAATTCCATGCTTCCGACCCCGCGTTGTACTGAACCAAGTAAAGCCATTTTAAATTGCCGAACGGTTCCGGATCATGCCGATGTCCATTTAACTCAGCAATTATAACATCTTCTCCAAAGTCTATATTTTTGATTATCTCCAACTCGTAATCGAAATTGTAGAAAACTATCAGCTTGTTATGTTCTTCGAAAATATTTCGTAATGCTTCGGCTCTGCTTTCATCAGCGTAGCAGATCTTTCTTAGCTTATAGCACAACTCGCTAACGTTTTCTATTGGTTCACCTTTTTCATAATCGAAACGATTTTTCATAAGGTCCTTATAAGCTTCCTTATTGAACGAACACCAAACGTCTTCATGATGTTGAACCGCTGGATTCTGGTATGGCATGTCTACTAAAACTCTTCTTCTTAATCTATTCAGTCTTTCAGTTCCAATGAATCTTTCGATTTGAGGGAACTTACTAAATCTAGAATACACACAATGTTCTGCAGTGAACTCACTTTTATTTTTGTAGAAACCATTTGCAATGAAGACTGGCATGTAGTCCATATAGTTATCACCAGGCGTTGCAGATAATAATATCCAGTCATTGGCCTTTGCAATCTTTAGGAATGACTTAGTCCAAGCGCCATAACCAACTACTCGCTGTTCGTCAAAAATAAAGAAACTGTTTTGAACGCTAGCATACTTCTTAATGTTATTCCATGAATCTATAACTACTTTATGATCATATATCTTTGTTTTATCATCTGGTGTTAGATAGAACCAACTCATATCACCAATCCATTCACCGCTGTCTCTTTTCTTCGCAGTTGTTATAATATATAAATCTTTGGGGTTCTTCATTTTAGTCATTGGCTCTACCGTTCCACCATTTTGAATAAAGTAGTACGCGAGTCCGGTAATAGATTTACCAGACCCTGTACCGCCACAAAGTATACAGCCGTTATGCATTTTCCTTATCGCACTCTTTTGGTGCGGCTTCAACTTTAATTCCATATTAATCTAAGTCAGCGTATTTCTCGGCGAACTTGTTTTCACGAATTGTTACATACATCGAATCAACATATGCGGTGATTCCAGTACGACCATTCATCTCCCATTCGTAAGGACGAATTGAAATATCACAGTTTACAATGTCAACAACATCAAGCTGGGATACTGTGTCTTCATCCAGGAGCGTCTTGTGATTACCGACAATAAGCCATACCTGTGTATAACGGTTCATATTGAGTTTTACAGGAAGAGTCCATTCCTGTTCAGAGTCATCTGCTCCTTCTTGAAGAGGACGATCTTTTACATTCCATCCTTCCTGTCTCAGTTCATCAGCCATTACTGTATCATCAATTACAACACTGAATCCTCTTTTACCAGGATTGAATTTATCTCTTTCTCCTGAAAAGTTCTTCCAAATAATCATTGCGCCTTCAATGTTAATATTGTTTACGTTTGCCATAATAGACCTTCCTTTCTATGCTTCCATATCGGCATTATCATTTTTATGTTCATCAATTGCAAATTTCTCAAAGTCACCAAACTCTGAGATAGTTTCGATTGCTTTTTCAGCAAGTTCTTCATAATAAGACATATCAATCTCATCCTGAAGATTGTTTGTTAATACATCCTCAGATTCAAGCCAACGGTATCCTTTTGTTCCAGATGGTGCAAAGTACTTGTCGTCTTTTACTCTGAACAACTGAGCTCCGCCACAACCTTCTTTGATTGGACAGAACCTGCCAACTTTACCAACGAACTTAAAGTCATGTTCACCTTCTGCAAGATTCTCGTTAAAGTCGAGATCAAGCTCTCCACCATTGGTAACTGCAATTGTCTGGCATAAGTCATCGAATTCGATCTTTTCGTGAGTAAAGAGTGTCTTCTTTACGTATGGCACTGCGAACTGAGTTCCAGTTGCTGTCCATCCTTCGGTTTTCTCATATGCAATGTAGACCGCATTGTTAACTAAGCAGATCTTCTCATACTCAGCTTCGATTTCGAATGTGTAACCATATTTCTTTCCGAAGTCATAAATGAACTGCTCAACTTCTGGTGTCGGATTGTCGATCTTGATTGAATCGGTCTTGATATGAACGACATGAGCTCCAAGTTTCTCAACTTCGCATTTAAGTGTTGCCATGAAGAGTGCTCCACGTTTAGCAACGATATTATCGATGTTTCTTTCATCTTTGAAGAGATTACTGAAGTGAGCTGATGTCAATCCGTATACAGAGTTAATTACAATCTTCAGTACTTTTGCAAGTTTCTCGAGTTCTTCCTCAGTCAGATTAGCAAACCTAGCAAATGCTCCACCAAATAAAGTCTTTAATGCTTCAACATCACGATGCTTAATTGCAATACGAGCATCAACCAATTCTTTGAACCTAGCGGTGTATTTCTTTCCAAAGAGGTTGAGTGCTATTACTGTATGCGGATGCATTGACGCTACATCGAACGTTTTGACATTTCTATACATTCCAGGATCAGCGATTACTAATCCGCCTTCGCCAAGTTTGATACCACGATATGTTGATACTCCGTGATCGAATGTGTAGCCTTCAAACTTATTTGCCTCGTTGAATGTTTCGTTGCCATCCATATCAACAGAAATGCCTGTAGCAAGATTAGTATACACAAACTCTCGCTGTGGATTCTTATCATTTCCAAAGATCAGTTTACCAGACAACATATTGCTTGTGTCGTTTGGACATCCACCTGCAATTTCAGCTAAGACACATCTTGCTTCAAAGTCTTCGATGTTAGCTTCGAATGTAGCTTCTGTTGCAATAACATCATTATCACAATATTCGGCAACCTTAGGCCACAGCTCTTCTGGTACTGGCTGATCCCAAGGTAAAGACCATTCCTGATGGTGAATACCTAACGCGATCTCCCACTTCTTCAGACTCTGCTTCTTAGCACAGAAGTCATAGACATCAGTGTAGCTTAAGTTGTATGCCGATCCGAAGAAAGCATTCGGACTCTTTGCAATGATATCCTGTGAGAGCTGGAATAAAGCTTCTAACGAATATCCCATCATTCGAGCATACAGAATGTGGTTATCATATCTCCGACAGTTGAACCCAACAAGTTTCATTTTGAGGAACTCTTCAACCTCTGCCGGTGATGGATTGATCATCCTGTGACAAGGTCCAGGTTCTCCTCTGTATTTCCAGTTGGCAAGCAACAGGTTTGGAAACACCTCAATATCAAAGAATACAATTCTGTCGTCTTTTGGAGAGTTTACTCCAGCGACATCATCAGAGCAGTAGTGAATCTTTCCAACCTGCTCGAGACAATAATCTGCATGATTTGTACTTGATGCAGCAAATGCTACAATATCATTTCGCATGTCTGTTACATCATAGTGTTCTCCTGACTCGTATGCATCATCCAGAATCTTTTTAATGAAGTCAACACTTGGTTTAGTTCCAGGGTGACTTTCTTTCCGAAGATTCTTTTTGATCAATGCTCGAATCATCTTTTCACTGGCGACTACTTTAAAATCGACCATATTATCACTCCTTTTCTTTAATGGTAATCCTGAAGATATAGTAGCAATGGCTAAACTATTGCATCCGTTTGCAATTCTTCGCAATGCTCCTTTGCCACTATAAACCTTGATCTCTATATTGTCGCTATATACATTGTCAAGCTGTTTAGGATCACCAATATAATAGTAATGCAAATGAATCCCTGCTCCACTCTTTGAGAACTCGGCATATGTAGGAGGCCATTTTGACGCTGCTTCTAAGTTCATTTCCTTAGACTTATTCCCTTCAGCATCTTTCAGATCAAAGTCAATGACTATTAAATTCTCTGGAACTCTAACATAGTGAAGTTTAGTAGTATCCAGATCCTTCAATGTTGTGCCAACTCGATACCACGCTTTTGATGGCGCATCGCCGCGTGCATATTGTGCTGGGCAATCTTTACACACTTCATCTAAGATAGATTTGGTGCTATCCATTTTGAGCCATGATTCTTTGGCTTCGTCTGGCTTAAGCTCTTTGTCTACGAACTTATCTTTCTTGAAGCCTTTGTAATAGCTTCTAGCTCTTGTTCCATCTTCCAAAGTAATTCTGTCGAGAAACTCATCGAAGTAATCTTTCAAGTCTTCCCTGAATTTGTACATTGGCATTTTGTTTGGGAGCCCAGTGTTGTCGCAATACTCTTTATACAGACTATATGCTGCTTTTAATGTTGTTCCATCATCCTTCTCAAAGAACGGATAACAGCTTTCTACGAAGTTGAAGAAGACGTCCGTTTTGAACATCATATCTAATGGCTTATATCCATCGTAGTAATGCTTTCCGTATTTCTTGTATACTTTGAGACAATGGTAAGCTATAGCTCCAAGCTCATATGGAATCTGACTCATACATTCCTGATAAGTATCTGGATCAAGTAATTCACCAGTTGGCTTAACATCAATCAGTCGTCTGATAATACCAGACTTCGCATCAGTGATTTTGACTGGTCTGTTTGTACCCATGAAGAGCATACTATTAACTCGCATTGGATACTCAGCTTTATACTTTTCAGAAATGCCGATTTCCTCGTGTGCGATTATAGAGTTGAGAAGGGTGTTATCTTCAATTCTACTTAAGTCACCGTCATGTTGAATCATTACTAGAGGGTTATCTTTGAATGCAGCAGTCGCGAATGATTTTGACGGAGTAGCTAAGTCTTTAGCATTGAATGTTCCGCAATATCCTTCGAATAGCTTTTGGATGATGTTAAGGATTGTCGACTTACCTGTTCCAGCTTCACCATAGAAGACTAAGAACTTCTGAATCTTTTTAGAGTCACCAGATATAACTGATCCAATGGCCCACTCGATCTTTCGTCGTTCTTCTGCATCATACAGAGTTGAGATGATTTTGTCATAGCCCGGTGTCTTGCCTGCTTCGATGTCGTATGGTAAGGTCTTGGAACGATAGTCCTCTTTGGTTGTCTTCTGGTTTAGGAATGTAATATCAGAATCTAACTGTATTGAAGACGACGGACTAAGCTGGCAATACTTCTTGTACTTTTCCCAGCGTCCATTGTCGAAGTCCCTTAAGTAGTCTTTTTCGATTTTGCTGGTTGTGGTCTTGCTAACTGTTTCATATACTTCATCGATCAAACGATCTACATAATCAACAACATCATATTCATCAGTAGACCATCTGTTATTCTTCTCATCCCAGAGAGCATAGAACGCCTTACCTTTACATAACAGGTTATCAACTTTCTTAGAAACAGCAAACGTTGGGTGAATGACCGTGGCATCCCTAGACTTGACATATGAACTCTTAATTGTTACAAAATTCATACTTTTTCCTTTCCTGACCGTTTGGACACAAAAATGTGCTCTCAAAAACTTTTATATATTTTCATACTTTCCTAAAAAGTTTTTAAACTATATAAAAAAATGGGCTTTTGGCCAATAATAGGGTAAAATAGCACTAAAAAGCCACTTTTTCATCAATTTTTGCAACTTGCTGGCCATTTTTATTTTGCGCTTTTTCCTGTCAAAACGCTGTAAATATAGTCTGCATCGTCCCCTTTTACTACCGAAATCAGTTGTAATTTCCCTTTCTGGCCATTTTTTTCACTTTCTCCAGCGACCGATAACCAGCTTTCATGCTTCCCATCAGACGGATTATACTGCAAAATAAGCAGTTTTCCACACTCGGAATTTGGCACAAGCTTGCCAACATAATCCTCATTTTTTCCTGTATTTCCCATAATTACTACCTCAACTTTCTTTATTATTTTTATCTAAATCATTTTGTTATTTACGATGATGTCATGCATTTTATCAGCCTGATTGCCTTTCCAACATGCTACGGCTTGTAATCCAGAGCTTTTGCCGTCTTCAATTTTCTCCTTGGCAACGGTAAAATAGCTAGGACTAGCGCCATCAGAAGGATTGTACTGGCATATAAACATCTCAGATTTATCCATATTAGGAATAAATTTCTTTACCATGATATTTACCTCAACTTTCTATTATTTTCGCCTATTAACTTCTTTTAACCAACTCGTCAGGATACGACGTAGTATCAGTACTAGATTTACAGCTCATAAAATTCCCGGAACTCTGCTGAGCACTCTCAATCTTTTCTTTGGCATTCGTCATTTCACTAAATGTATTCCTAGACCCTTTACGATTATCATTGGTTGCATCTATCATAGGCGCCGTGTCCCAAGGTGCGGGCTTAGACTTTTCCATATATACTTTCTGCCCAATACCAGTATACAAGGCCAAGCGCGATAAGACCTCGTCCCTAGTCGACTCAGAATGCTTCCATACCAGCTCATTCTTACCGAACGCTTCCGCCAGAATAGTAAGCAGCTTAACATCATTCCTACGCTGTTTGACAGTGCCTACGAATGGCTTTCCCGATTCCTTTTCAATAGTTTCCAGGTTCTTTGTAATGCGTACCAAGGCATCTAAAACCATATCATGCTGGGCAGCCGAACTGAATCCCTTAAACTCTTCCTTAGTCATTGTCTTCTTCCCTCCCTAAATCTTTAACCCAATCGATCTCTCCTGCAGCAAACGCATAAGCAATAGCATTGATAACGTCAATAGCTGAATCAGAGAATACACCAGCCGGTCCGTTCTTCTCTAAATATCTAGCAGCATTTAACACACTAGCACGGCACTCGCTACGGCTGAACATATCTTCTACATGCCGCTCTACTTTTATTTTTTCAAGTTCATACCCTGATAATTTTGTGTTAATAGTTTTTAGTTTGCTCATAGATGAATTTCCTCCTTATAATTTGCATTGAGATACTCGCACATCTGATCCCAAATCTGCATGCGTCTCAAGTTCTTTTTAGTTCCTTTGACCCACCATAAGCCGCCCTCTCCATCCTGCTTATACTGACGTGAAGCACACTTCTTAAGTATTACTTCATCATCCTCGGAGCAGTCAAGATAAAGGCCAAGTGAGTCAACCATTACGTTAAACCAATGAGGTGTACGGTCTCCAAATTCATCGTTTCCCATAATGGAATCCTCGCAACGAATGGCTAAGCCAACCATCATTTCAAGCCATGAACACTGCTTATCAAGCAATGCTTTTCTGACTTCTGGATAGCTATAGCCATACTCATATGCGAACGTTGAACGAAGATCGACACCGTCTGCAGCTCGGTTAGCGTCAAGCTTATGTGACCATTCGAAGTCTGTTGAGAACAGCCATTTGAACCCATGAATGTGCTCATTTTTCGCTGGATCAACGGCGATTTTGCTTAAAAGCCACTCGAAATAGTCCATTTTGACCCTATTTTTGTCGATTTTTGTCATTTTTTTCCTTTCTAGACCGTTTTTCGGCCTCTTTTTTAGCTTCTTTATACCTGTTGGCACTGTGTAATGTGTCTGGATAATAGAATACTATCATAACGTGACCTCCTCTAAGAATTCATCATAAGTCATGTCCTCGTACTGGATACAGTCGATCTTGACACCTTCGCGAGCGTTCTTCACGTATAATGTATCAACCTCGAACTCACCAAATGAGTCTAAGTTCTCTTCACCAAGAAGCTCAATACCGTCCATAATTTCTTCAGTACCATCCTCTGAGTATACCTTGTTCTCCTTAGGTAAGTAGTTCCATACAACTCTCTTAAGACCATCATCTTCCATATAGTCGCTAGGATCAATCACAACTGGCCCAATCGCACAGTCTACGTTCTTCTCAACGTCGATTTCGTCAATTTTATCGATGTCTGGTGTCCTGATTTTGGCATAATTTACTCTTTCGAGCTTAGCATCAGCCTCATTTTTGCCTGTATCTACGCTAGAAATGCTCTTCTGGGTGGCTGAAGCGTACTTTTTCAGTGCTTTTTCAGCATCTTTCTCCAGATTTTCGTTCATTTCCTTAAGATCCTTACTCTTTTCCTCGGGTTTTTCCTTGTGAGTAGCCTCATAATCAGCCTTAAACTGTTCAATTTCCTTGTCAATGTATACTTCACAGGCCTGTTTCATCCCAAAATACATACCTGCAGCACCTGCAGCTGCTCCTAATACAAAACTTAATACTACCTTTCCGCTCATTTATTTGCCCTCCTTATTCTCATGTCTATTGATAAATGTATTAACTAAGCATCTGGTATCTGTACTGAACAAACATCCATTGCATCTGAACTCCGGATCTCCATTAGACTCCAGGTTCTTATCACAATAATTCTTTTTAAACTCTACTAAACATTCTTTTGCTGTCATTTTTTAATCCTCCTTAAGATACTTAGCATTAGACAAATCGATTTTCAACGATGCGCGATTATCTCCACTGTCGATAGATACATTATATCCAGCATTGCTTAAGTAATCTGCAATCTCATTTGCTATTTTCTTTCCATCCCTGGTAGCCGTATCAACTCCAAAAGAAACTAAATCAATTGAGATCTCGTAATCGCATGCCTTTGGCTCTGCCTTGCTCATATCAGCACCTAAAATCTGAACATCACGGAAATCAACAATAGATCCGTCAAGGGATTTCCAAAAGCTATTATGACACGAATTGCAAAAATAGCAATATCCTTTAACACCGTCGATATTTTTCATTGGGATCGATCCTACTTTTCCACCGCACTTAGCGCATCTCATCTTGACTCCTCCTGTTCTTCCGGCTTAACCCAAGATACCAACAATGCAGCGTATCTCTCGTCCCTAGAAATTGCAGAATGATATCCTAAGCTTCTTAAATATCCAATGATTGCTATAGTGATTTTGCGGCTTTCATCCTCATGAATATCAAGTCCACGGGCTGCAAGTTTAATAGAAACATTGTAATTACCTGCTTTAGCTTCTTCTAAAATCTCCCGTTCAATTTCGTCGAGATATTCGTTGCACTCGTCATTGACAAAGCTAATATTATAAGCTTCTTTCGCACTAATCATTTTTTCTTGCCTCTCTTTCTGTTTACCATAGCCATACCGAAATCTTGTACTGGCACATACTCCTTATTAGGATTACTGATAGGCCACTCGTCGCCACCCCAAGCCTCATATACTGCACGGTTAGATTTGTTTTTATCTACTCTAATGTTGTGAGTTATATTCGTCTGTTTCATTTTAATCCTCCTTATTATACGCTGGGTTGTCCTTACACATAAACCTGCATGCTCCCTGATTTCTTACCTGAATATAACATTCATCGAAGTAAGGACATGCTAACTCTTCTTCAGTATACGTACGATCGTACCTAGATGTATGATCAAATTCCTGCATAATAACCTCCTTAATGCAAATCTACTGACCATGATACAGCTATGCACATTCCGATGATAATAATCACAAATTCTGAAATCAAGTCAATATCATGTTTCTTGAAAATACATTTTACGGTATGTACCACACCAGCAAACATAAGACCGCCTAAAATGAATAAGCTCAAAGTTCTGAAAAATATAAACACGCTATTCAATTCTCATCACCACCCCTGTCTGGATGTTCACATAATACCTGTGATGCTTGTATACTACCAAGTCTCCATCCCAATCTCCACCTGTGAGATAAAGTTTCTTCATAATTGCCGGTTTTCTAAACCAATCGATAATTCTGTTCATTTTGATTCCTCCTATTTTTCGAAAAATGAAAGGAGATGCAAATGGGATATGGACCCACATCTCTGGTATGGGGATACCAGTGCACTGCTATTGCGCTATTACGCATCTCTTCTCATTATAAGCTTTGTTTTTATGCGAGTTATTCAGGTTTATTCATTTGGAAGTTCTCATCCCTAGACATTTTTATCCAGTTGTAGAATCGCTCAAAGCAATTAGGGCAAAGATCCATAACTGCTGGCATGTCAGTAAGCTTATCGCCACTCTGTGTGCTTAACTGAGAAGCTGACGCCGGAAACTTGTTTTCTCCAGCATTGTTTTTCCACCATACAGTAATGCCATCATATACCGGGTTCTCTTTTTCACAGTATACATTGCCACATAAATCGCATTTACAAATTCCTCTCATTATTTGTTCTCCTCCTTAAATGATTTAATCCAGTCACAGAACCGTCCAAAGCAGGCAGGACATACATCCATCATCTCTGGAGATCCTTTCATTGTTTCTCCATTCGGTTCAATAATATCATACTTTCGGTTTCCATGCATAGTAGTGCCAGTCTCTTGATTAGTATACCAAATCATGATTCCATCATAGTTCTTGTTCTCATCTTGGTGATACACTTTTCCACAAATATCACATTTACAAAATCCAATCATACCTAGCCCCCCTTAAAATTCCTTATAGTATTTTGACGTAAGCTTCTTGATTTTCTTAACAAATGACTTACTCTTGCTGCTTTTAGCATAGCTAGTTTTGTCAGTATAATCTTCAAAATCAATATCGTATTCACTGCAATAATTCCATGTAGAAGTAACATATACACTTTCCCTAACGTTTCCGCCATAAGCATTGGACGCTGTATAATCCACCTTCCAAGTGATCGTCCTATAGCTATCAAGAATACCGCATGCCGCATACACTTCAAAATTATCCTTATTTAGCACATATTTAACCTTACTAATTTTCTTTATTTTAAATGAATCTGGGTTTAACAGTTCACTATCCTGGAAGACAGCTAATGTGTAAGCTAAATTCTTTTCGGCCTTGGTGTATTTAGTTTTTGCATTTACCGGTTGAACTATAGTCAAACATACAATGACTGCAAGTAATAAGTATAACCCTTTACTAATTTTCTTCATTTTAAATTCCTCCATTTTTATTCTGCTCTTCTTCACGTCTTTGGCGCATAAAGTCATTGAGCTGAATAAGTATTTTCTTTTCAATCGTATCGCCGATACCAGGTATGGTTGTAAGTCTGTTATACTTAACCCATTCAATCAGCTCTTTAATGTCTTTAGCTCCTCTTTTAACTAAGAATTTTCTAGTTCTAGGTGTAATTGACTGTAGATATCTGAGATCGTATGGATCTTTATAGACTTCTTCACCACGGAATAGCCGTACCTTAGTAATTATCTCATATATTCGCTGTGTAGAGACATATTCGTCCATCGCTATCATGCGAACGCTGTCTCCACTCTGCCAACGATTGAAGATTTCCAGATCGCGTTCCGTTACAGTCCAGTTACTCATTTTTCTTTTGTCGCACATAGAAGGACCCCCTTTTTTTAATCAATCATTTTTCTCATAACATCATCCAGTGTGTTCTCAATTGGAATCGTTATATCTACAGCTTCGTCGAGTGTAAACTTCGGAATAATGATCCGGTATACAAGGTTGTCCTTAGAAGCTTCAATTTCTATACCGTCGGTTGTAATTTTAGCAGCTATTTTGACATCTGTCTTCTCCTGAAGTTCATTAAGCCTTGCGTAGACTTTTGCAAATGCCTCAGCAGCTTTACTATTGTCGATATTTTCTTCATTGGCATTACGTACATTGAACAGTAAGTATGTGTCATATGTCTTAGCATCTTTGTACAATACAACCGACTTGATATTATATATTTTGTCATCTAAACTGAAAAGACCAAAAGCATCAATGATCTCCTGTTTAGTGTTAATGTCTAAAGCGTGTAAGATATTTCTCCATATCATTTGACCTGTGAGGACACCATCAGTGCTATTGATAAGCGTCTCAAATCGTCTGAGCAACACGTTAACGGAATCCATCTTCTCCCGTACAAAGTCACTGTCTAAGTATATTGCGTTTTTCATTTTGACCCCTCCTTATAATGTTTTGAAGAAATCTCCTCTTAGGAATCTTTCTTCCTTAGACAATTTTGCATCGTCAATAGCTATATCCAATCTGCCAGGTGTTGAAATTTCCTTACCACATTGTGGACATGTAATAACACTGTGCTCGTTATTGCATGATTTCTCTACTTGAATATCTTCTTTCTCATATTGAAACAGGCAGTTACATTTTGGACATCTAGCCTTGAAGATCTTGCCAACCTCAAGAATCTTTTTCATTTCTTTTCCTCCTTCTTTACAAATATCTTTGCCAAGCATTCACTGCATAAGTTTTGCATAGGTATGCCTTGGAAGAATTCCAACTCTGTAAGCTCATTTTCTTCGCATTCCTCGCCACATCCATCGCATCTATACATCTGCAGCCTCCTTATGAAACATTTCAGCACCATAAACTTTGTTAAGCATCCTTTTCATTTCCTCGGCTGTCATAGATCCTATGTCACCTTTATTGCTTCCTATAGGCTGTCCAATATATGCTATAACTGGCTTGCCTTTGAACTTAAGCTGTCCGTCCATAGTTAAATCAGTATTGTATTTGTAAAACGCATGATCTTTAAAGTACTCGACAATAGAATCCATATGCTCATGGCCGATAGCAACAAAGTCTGCATCTGGGTTCTTATTATATTCTGTTGCTACAGCGATTGAAGCAGCTCCTATAAAACGCATCTTATTCATGTTTCTCATTTCTCCTTCCTACGGTCCTAGACCGCCCTTAGTAGCACCACTGCTGCCAAGGGTAATCTAATACACCGTCTCTAAGCATTATTTGTTCATCGATTCATCTCTGGGATACTTCACCATAAATGCAGCCATCACAGTTGAAGTCGATTAACAGTGTTCTCTCTTCTTCGCCAGTTTCTTCGTTCGGTACCATGACCCATTTGGTCAGGAACGTTACGTTGTTGTCGAACTTGCCATAATCTGGATCTTTCTGGCTTCTGTATCTCCAGCCGTGTGTCAGACCAATGTCAGTAGGCTTCAGACCGATCATACGGTATACATCATTCAGTGTCAGGATGCCTTCACATTTTAATCTGGTATCTGCTTCCTTCTCGCGCTGTGCAAGCATGAATTCATTTTGAGGGTTGTCATTGAACCACTCAGTAGAGTTCTCTCTGTTGAATAGTCTTGCGTACGGTGAACCACCGAAGTTTCTGATAATCTCCTGCTCCTCAGTTACCTTCTTTTTCTCACCTGTCTCTGGATCTGTCTCAGTCTTCTTAACTGTTTTCTTTTCAGAACCATACAGCATCTCATGGTCGACTTCTTCGCCGTACTTGTTGATTACATTTTGACGGTATGTCTGGTAAGCCTTTGCAATTGCTGCACAAGATGCTGCTAATGCTGCCTGACGCTGTTTCATAATGTGATGAGATCCAAGAATAAGACCGATAGATACTGCTTCAAGAATTACAGGTCCTGCATAGAGCTTAATGTACTCCAGTGTTGTCTTACTCTTTAAGAGAACCATATCGTTTGCTGCATCATCTCTCGTATAAGGTCTATCGAGAGATTCCGGATCTTCTTCATACATTGCTGCTTTTTCTGCAATCTTCTGTTTTGTTGCTCCCTCCTTACTCTTTACTGTTTCTACTTTAAGAGTAGCTCGCTGTGTCATGATCAGAGCTCCAATACCTGCTCCAATACCTGCAAATAACATGATCTCCGGAGAGTTCATTTTTGTCCAGGTTTTGGTATGACCTACTACTGTTGATAAACTTGTTACTGCTGCGTTTAATACTTTCATTTATTTTTCCCCCTTATCACTTACAATATCTAAATACTGATCTTTCCAATTGAATACATTGGTTAAACAATACGATCCAAAACCGATTCTGTCATCATCTTCACCAAGTAGATGGTAAAGAATCTCGAAATACGGTTCTTCTTTTGTTCCTGAAACAATGATAATTGCCTTATCTACTTTTGCTTTGTCGGCTTTTACAGTTGCCGAATTTTTAGTTCCAATTTTGAATTCCTCCTTCTGTTAGAAATAAGCATACCATTCTTCGCCATTTAAACGATCCACATAATCAATGGCATTGTTGTCCTTATAAACGAAAATTAAACCATATTCATCCCCATCCTTAGAAAATACAAAGTTCTTGAAACATTTTTTCCATGCAATGGTTCTTGTGAATTCACCGACTACACCTTTGAAGTTAGGATATGCTTTAAGCATAACATATATAATTGAAAACGCTTTAATCTCTTCTTTATTAAGTGCATTAAAGAAATTTCCGACAAACAGATCTCTAGCTAATCGGCTTTCGAATCGAATCAATGTACATGCCCCAGGACACATCTTTGCAGAATAGTATACTTTCATTTTACCAAAATCTTTCGTTTCGAATACAACACACATGTCTTTTGGTTTTGTTTCTTCGGCTTTCTGTTCCTTGTAGACAAATATCAATTCATATTTGCCATCCGCTTCCTTGATAGCGAATCTGTCATGAACTTTTTCCCATGGTACAAGCTCATCCCAATTGTTCCATTTGTTTCCTTTTGTGAACTTGAACTTCATCTCTAAGCATGCATCTGCGATTGAGAATTCGTCGTATCCTTCACTGATCATATTGTAAAATACGCTCTTGAATTCTTCTGCAGCGTCCTTAGTCTCGAAGATTAACTTCATTGGCATTCCTTTAGGATTCGTTCCTGCGAATATCCATATACGTCCGTACTCATTTGAATACCATGTATCCCACAGTTTCTCTGCTGCATCGCATGTTGCATCCATATCTGCAATCAGATAGTCCAGATAATTCCGAGCTTTCTTTAGATCCTCAACACCGTTTTTCTTCTGGAATCTGAACAGATACTTCATAGAATTCCATAACATTGCGGCCTGCTTACCTGGTAGGTTCTTAACTACATCATTAAGAATATCAATAGTCTCAACACCAGCAATATTCTGGTAATGATCTGGGTGATTTACATTGTCTTTCATTGTTTCCTCCTTATCTCGTTGTTTTTAATGTAATGCTCTTATGGCACTGAGGACATTCAATATAAGTATCGTAGAACATTGGCGACTGCTTAACATCAGGTAACTTATATTGACCGTGTTTAATATCCTCGTTTTCATAAGAGAACTTGCAACCACAGTATTTACACTTAGTTGTTGTCTTTGTGCCAGCCTCAATAATTTCAATCATTAGTCAAGTTCCTCCAATCTCGGCATCTCTAATACATATCCGCCGTCTCTAGACTTTCTAATATGAGCTCCACCAAGTTCATACCAACCATAATGGAAGTCATTTGCCTGTGTCGGAATACCAAGTGACTCGTATACATCTCCGACTGATACAGAATCATACTTGTCAAGATACTCAGTTAAGGTATCAAGAGTTAAATCTGCATCTGCTCGAGTCTTAAATTGGATGTTGTCCATATCGTATCTAGCCCGTCCTCGAGGAGCCGATCTACGTCTACGGTCATAAAACCTGTCATCGTATGATACTCGCTCTACGCTACCACGACTGAAGCTACTACGTCCACGTGATCTACGTCTTGTATCGCCATAGAATGCCATGTTGATAGCACCTTCAACCATATCAACGAATGTGTCCTTTAACGCTGGAATCAGAACATCATTAAAGATATACGATCCAACACCTTCGGATTCATCGCTTAAGAATGTTTCTCCGAATTTCTGACCCAGGGATTTTTTCTGAGTCGTTACTCTATTCTTTACTACTTTTTCAATCTTCTGACGCTCTTCAGATTTTGTAGATTTCTTCTTTGTTGCCTTTGCGCCAGTAGCGATTGAGTTGCTCTCCAATCTTTCCATTTTAGCTCCTTTCTAAGAAAAAAGTCTAAGACCATGTTTCCATGATCCCAGACCTTAAGATTTCCAATCTTGTTAAGTACTACTTTTCGTTTTCAGTTTCATCCTGATCCTCATCAGTCTCTTCAGGTTCCGCTTCACGATAGTCTGCATCTTTAGAGTCTTTAAACCTCTTCAAGTTGGCTCTCTTTTCTTTTACATTCTCGACTAACATCATGCCTCCCTTAACTGCCGCTTTTCCAAGCGTGTAAGTTCCAACAGCCGCTAATCCGATCAGTGCAATCCCAAGTTTGCCTAATGAATCATCGTCCTTAGATTCCTCAGTTGCAGGCGTCGTAGAAACAACGTCCTCTGATACTAATACCTCGTTCTCATTCTGTAATTCTGACATACTTTTGTCCTCCTTAATTTTTTGGTATATCTCTCATTATAATATATGATTTTTTTGCGACCCTACATTAACTCGCGGTAATCAAACCTCGGATTTGCGAAATATCCAATTGTCAGGCATGGCTTTCCATTTCTCAACGTTGAGTCGAACTGGACATCTACATAAGTGTCTGGTGACCATCCTACGTCGTCTCCTACTTCTACGTGACTTGCATTTATTTCATCGTAGAATTCATTCAGAGATATAAACATCTCACCGCCAAGGAATCGATCCTTTATCTTTCCAACTGCCTGCAGGATTTCTTCTCGAGTCGAATAGAATACATTGCCTGTATAGAGGTCGATACAAACCTCTTTTCCTTCTGGCATGCCATCAAACTTAGACTCTGAGATCTCTTTTACCTGTTCGTCCCTAGCAGCTTTGGTAGCTTTGACATCTGTCTTTGGTGATACCTTAGCTACATTTCTACGGTATCTGTCATATGCATTAGCCGTGAACTCGTACATTGCTGTCATAGCTGTAAGTCTGGCTGTGCTGATTTTGTATGATCCGACGAATGCTGAGATGCTTAAGGCTCCTAAAATCACTGTAGGAACATAGCACTTCCAGCAAGACTTTACGATCTGCTTCGGACCGAGTTCCTCGAATCTATATGACATGTCAGATTTGTTTACAGACATTGGCAGATCCTCGTATTCGATTTCTCCTTCTTCGTATCGCCTAGCAATCTCATCATCAATTTTGTCAATTGCCAATGGCGTAGCTTTAACCGCACTTATTACTGTAGCTGCTAACCCACCGATTCCAGCAATCATAAGGAGCATCGGCGCATTCTTATCGGCAATGACTGGAACCTTGTTTGCCTCCTTAATTAAATCGTTTAAAAAACTCATTTTGTTTCTCCTTTCTTATATCAGCATGCTTGAACTGTATTCCATGTCTTTGAACCAGCCTTTAACTTCTCGTTTCTCTGCTTTGGTTTCCATGAATAACCCATGCGGTAAATCAAGATACCGTATATAGTAACCCTCAGTGTTTTCAAACGGCACAAGTTGAATATCAACCCATTCGTTTGTCTTGTCATTCTCGTCCATATCGATCTTAGACCAACCTACAACGCTTCCGAAACTTGTTGGATGTAAATCGAGATCGTATCTAAACTGATCGTAAGTTACCGTGTGAGCAGGGCTTAATGCCAATTTCCTATTCAGCTTTAATATAGCTGATTCTACTGTCGCTTTGTCGGCATAGAAACCCTCATCAGTCAAGCTATCAATGAAGAATGTTAATCCAGTTGTGTCTACAAATTTTGATTCCTGCTCAGATACTGTTTTCGTAATTGGAGTTCTGCTAGCTTTCCAAATATTTTCTTCTTTTTCTTTGCCTACCTCGTGTACTACCTCTTCTCTATATCGCTTAAAATTTGCCTGCAAGAGACTCATAGCTCCTGCTAATGCAGCCAGCTGTTTCTTGTTTAAGAAGTTCGATCCAAAGATGCACCCTATTGTAGCAGCGCCAACTACAATAGACGGAGCATAAATCGGAGCTACAACTTTTACCTCTTCAATAAATGTAAGCTCTCTATGCTTCTTTTTCTCAACCTCATCAACTTTAAGTGTTGCTTGGATAGATGCTTTATTTGTAAGAATATTTGATAGTACCACACCTACAGCCGCACCTATAGATAATATAGTAGGCATGTTTCTTTTAATAAAATATCCTACCTGTTCAGTGTTCATTTTGACTCCTTTCTAGAAAAGGTAGAGGACCTGAATTAGTCCTCATCCTCTTTTTTGTCGGTTGATTCTAAAGCCTTTACTTTGTTATCGACTGCCTTATCGATACTTAACTGTGTCAAACAGATTCCTAAGAATCCTGCTAATGCAGTGCATCCAATCTGACCAATCTTCAATAAAGTTTCTTTGCCCATTTTATCACCTCCTTCATTATAATAAATGAATTATTTGCGATGGCGTCTTTCTGAGATCATCAGTACTATAAACGCTGTTAAGAATGCTAATAAGAATGTATCCATAATAACTAACTCCTTTAGAAAAGCTTAAAGGCCATGTTTCCATAGCCTATAAACTTCGTTCCTTATTATTTTGTGTTTCTGTCCTGAAATTCTACTAAAGCCTTAACAACTTCAGCATTCTCAATGTTATCTCTCAGCATACGATCGTGAAAATCACTCATGCCTTTCTGCCATCCATTTCTGTATGCTTCTGCATTTGTCATGCCAATGTACTTTCCAATCATAGCACCACAAGCACGACCAACTGCAACCGCAACTACAGTCGTAGCGCAGAAAGCGATGATATCACTCTTGTGCTCAATAACATAGTCTTTTGCCTCGTTAAGTTTCTGTTTAGTTTCTTCTTTCATTTTAATTCTCCTTTCAACTTAAAACAATAAAGTTCTCATTATAGTATAAGATTTATTTGCGAAAAGCTTAAAGGCCATGTTTCCATAGCCTATAAACTTAACTTTCTTGTTTCTCAGATCTTTGTCTTTGGAAAGATTCCCGGAAATGCCTTACTAAGTATTGCGCCTCCATTACCTTCGAAGACCATCACTCCGATGCTAAGACCGGCCCAAGCAGCCAGCGTTACTCCGGATTTGATCAACTCTAATTTTGAATTAGTTTTAGACTGCTCCAATTCGCGTGCTCGAATGTCGAGTTCTCTTTCTTTGTGGTTAAACTCTTTCATTTTGATATCACGCTCCTGTGCGAGCTTATCTTCTTCCAATTTCAACTTATAGAAGCTAACCAAATTGTCGGCAATAGCATTTCGCTCGTCGCCAATCTTTTCATCGAAGAGTTTATTGTCCTCTTCAAGAATTGTTTGCTCTAATACCTCTCTTAAGTTTTCAGTTCCTTCTTCTCTTGCCATATTTGACTCCTTTCAATATTATAACAATAAAGTTCTCATTATAAGCCCTGTTTTATTTGCGTGTCCGACATACGCCTAACTTCGAACATTACTGTATCGGAATTGTACATCTCTTTAAGAGAGTCTTTTCCCTTAACCTCAAGAGCACAGTAGTACCCTTCGCTATCCTCGTCCCTAGCCATTTTGATAATGCCTGGGCAAGACATTTTCGTTACGTTTTTGCCAACATGCATACCGACAATATACCCAAGAGTTACACATATAATGCATACTAATACGTTCATTTTAATTCCTCCTTATCTTTTATATCCTATTACTATACCATCGTCATTAACTATAGCTTCGACATCTCCGCATCTAATACTTCCTTGAACTGCTGCTGTGTAGGAAAACTCTGAGAGCGCTTCTTGGAGTTTGTCGGAAGATGGTCTTGTCTCTTGCGCAAATAAATATCTAGGGATAGAGGTGCGATCATAATATGTGATTCTTTTTGCATAGTTTTTCACCGCCTTTTTGAATGCTTGAACCTTGCCGTACTGGAACCATTTATAAGAGAAGTAGATCCTTATATGATCTGGTCTAGTGACAGTGGTTATTACGTCCCAACCATTGCGCATCGTAATAATATCGTGAACTATATAGTAAATACAATTCCGTCTAGAAATATCAATGTAAGTTTTAAACATTATAATCCCTCCTTCATATTTTTGAACAGGTGCTCGAAGCTGTCATCATTGAATTCAATTGCATGGCACACATCCTTCACAATGTTCCGGGCATCGATAGGAACATTTTCACTTTTCTTGAACAGCTGGCTCTTACCTATGGATTTCATAACCGCATTCAGCTCAATGTATTTTGACATCTTAATAGCTTTGAACCCAGACAGGTCGATAATACCAGAAGCAACATGAATATCAAATATATTGTTGTCCAGATATACCATCTTTTGAGAAAGATCTTTCCCAGAGAATGGAATTATCATACTCTGATCATTGTCCCTATATAAGAATATAGCAGACATCATCCCTCCACAGTCCGGAACTAAACGTACCGAGCAGCAATCTGAAGCTACATTGCTCTCGTAGAACCGTCCGTCCAATCCAACGAAATCCTCAACATACTTTACTACCATTTTTGTATCCTCCTTTAATTTAAAAAATATAAAAGGAGAAGCCTATGTAGGCCCCTCCTAGTTTTTGTTATGTTTTTTCCAGATATGTTTGATGATAGCATAGATTATCAATCCTGCCACTATCACATCTCCGAAAGTGAACAGTATTGAAATACCTCCTGCTAAGAGCAGTGCCATTCCAACTACTATCACTCCTAATAAAATAGCTCCTAAAATTGTCAATGTAATCATCTTACATTCCTCCTTTCATCTCATTATACACTATGAGATTTTTGCGAGGCGTTCGAGTTCTTCCATTACGAGGCTAATCCCCTCAAGTTTACCTTTTAAGCGTTCCGTTTTCATAAGAATATGTACCCCTTCTACTGAATCTTTATCCGGTAACGCTTTTGCTTTCTGGTTCAATTCTTTTGCTCGTGCTAAGATTTTCTCTGCTTCTTTATTTGAGAAATCAATCATAACTATTAACTTACTGTGTGTTAAAATTTCGTTTAATGTCATTTTGACTCCTTTCTAGAAAAGCTTATAGACCATGTTTCCATAGTCTATAAACCTTATTACTACTCATTATTTTCTTGGTTTTCTTACTCCATAATTGTATGGTTTTTTCATACTAATCACCTCCTTATAATAATGTTTAGTTCTCATTATAATGAATGAAATATTTGCGAGATAAAAGAAAGAGCCAATGTTTCCACTGACTCATCCTAGTTAGAATAGTAAAGCTCCTATTCCAAGACCGATTCCTACCAGTGCAATTACCGGTCCTAAAATCGCTAATGTAATAAATACCTTTACTATGTTTGCTAAGAATTCTTTCATCTTTTAGCTCCTCCTTTCTTCCTATTATAGGAACAGAATATCTTGCGAAAAAGGAACGGGCTTTGAATCGCCCGCGTCCCTAGACCTCTATTTAGTTGTGTTTTGATTTTTCTTCTTTCTCTTATCGAAATATGTCTGCAATTGGAAATACTCCCAAACTGATGCAAAATATCCAACAGCACTAAATGTTATTCCGATCCAGAGACCTACATTGTAGATCATCCAGAATCCAATGAACATTAGTAATGTTGGTGCGCATACAAAGCTTAAAGCTGACACCAATGCAAATGTTTTCTCAATCTTCTTTTTCATATTAGTTTACCTCCTAAATATGTAGTCTTCATTATAATACATGAATATTTGGCGAACAGTCCTCTAAATGCATTACCTTAATACCATTTCTCCTGGCACAGGCAATTTCTTCTCTTACAGATTCGCCAATATATCCTCCAACATTTACAACGAATATTGCATCTGACATTTTGATTTTTTCAAAGTGCATATTCATATACCATTTTTTATCATGCTCACTGCAGCCCATTGCTGGAAATAGTACAATATAGCCCATATCTGTTAATTTCTTATAACACTCAATTGCTTCGTTACTAAATTTATAGCTTGTGCAAATAGTTATTATTTCTCTCATTATATATCTCCTTTCAGAAAAGAAAGAGGCCTTGTTTAAGCCTCAATCTCAGATTCGTTCATTTCGTTTACAATTCTGTCATACGCTCTTACACCTGTGTCTTTGTCGCATGTCCTTTTTAATACCTCGTCAGTTCTTCTATCAACTACCAAGTATCCATTACTAGACGCCTCCTGAACAAGTGCTATAGTTCCGTTACTTTTTACTAAATCGTAATACATATAAATCACTCCTTTCATTATACGAAATGATATATTTGCGAAAAGAAGAGAGGACCTGAATTAGTCCTCATCATCTTCGTCATAACTAAACGCCATTGCTACAAAATATGCAATAATTCCGCATCCAAATGACACAATTGGGTTCATGATTCCTGTCATAGTCAATACTGCAATTACAAGTATTGCTACTGGGAATATAGTAATTAACCAACGTCCATCTTTGAATATCTTTAATAATCCTTTCATATTTATGTACCTCCTTTAAATACGTCTCTAGTTCCTATTATACGAAAGGAATTAAATGCGAGGTAAAACAAAAGGCCTAGATTTCTCTAGACCCCCCATTTTGAATTGTTGGTTTATTTTCGTTTCTCTTCAATGATAGCACAAACTACCAAACCTACACCAATACCGATCATAGTAAGTGCAGAACCTTTAATAAGTCCGTCACGGTACATTTGACCGCCAAAGCTTATCAAAGCATTACACTCATCGCTACTCACCTTATTAGCGAGATTTGCAATAATGTTTTTCTGTTCATCTGTGATAACACTATTCATATAAATCACCTCCTATTATAGCAGTGGAAATATTTGCGAAAAAGAAACACACCTTGAACATCCAGCGATACTCTGACGTCCCTAGACCCTCGTATTGAAAGTCTAGAGACATCGTATGTGCATTACTGCTTTTTTGCCGAATCAGCTTTGCGCTTGTTATGCTTACTTGTGCTAATACCGAGCAGAGCACCCAGAAAAGTGTCAACTGCAGTAATAGTTCCTACAACCTGATCTCCATATGGAAACCCCCAGATAGTAGCCAGTGTGAAATACAGAGTACCTACTGCTGGTAAAGCAATCAATGCAATCCATTTAAGAATGTCATACTGTTTATTCGTTAACTTCATTTTGACTTTCTCCTTCCTTTGTTGGAGGTACTGTAAATATCTTGAGTCTATTAACTCCCTCCATAACTCTTTTTGCGGAGCCGTTGCCCCCTAAGGCTTTGTACGGTTCGTAAAGATAGTCTCTCAGATTCTCATATTCATCTTTAGTGATCCATCCACGTTCGATGTAGACCATACCTAATGACACAATGCGGTCGTGGGCCAGTCCAATGAGCATCTGACTTTGTAATGATTTTTTGTCATCTTTTTTCTGAATCCATGCCCAGAACCCAGATGATGCAATAACCGAACACAACACAGTGACGATAATTGATACGATGCTTTCCATAATCTTCCTCCTTATGCGATTACTTTATCAAGCTCATAAGGAATAAACATCCATGCGTCATTACCTAATATAGAATAAGCTATTGAAAATATCTTAGCTCCATAATCGGCTATAAAGTTGCAGACCCATTCTTCCGCTAATATCCAATATTCTGGTTTTACAACCTTATGAATATCGTCTAGCAAACCGTAACTAACAAGAGCACAATGACCTAGCTCATGGATAAGAACTTTTATGAGGAGTGCACCAGATAAGCTCCTCGACATGAAAATAGTTGCAAGGTTTGGGTCTGTGGTGGCTAATGTCATTTTTCCAGTCCTATCCATAAGCATTTTGTCATTTGGGTTTACGAACTTTATCCTCCATAAATATCCATTCATTGATAATCTGTCCATAATCGCAGTTCTCTTTAGATAGTCATGTTGTCTACTAATGTAGAAAGTTCGGTTTTCATTCTGCGTTTCAATTCAGGGCTGGCTTCGCTCCAAATGTCACGCATAGAGATAATGGCCTTCTCGACATGCTCTTCCATTCTCTCTTTATCTTCTGATGATCCAGTTTTCGTATAATGTTTTCTTGCATCAGACCAAGAATCATATGCAGCGCCATAAGTGCTAACTGGCTTGTTCATCATTTTTGGTTCATTTTGATCCATATAGCCAAAGCGGAGTTTCATCTGATCTGCAAACTCTGTCGGATCGCCGGTAAGATATTGCTGCATGTTGTAGTCCTCACCTTCCAAATATGGCATATATCCATATCTAGAACCGTGTCCGGCCGAAGCATATCTACCACTAGAGGCATAGCGATTTGGATTGTAACCGTAAGACCCATCCGTCATAGCCTCTACAATTGATTTGTAGTATTTTGACTGCATGCAGTAGTTCTCAGCTTCGTAAATATCTTTGATCATATCGACAACTTCACCCATTTCATGAGCATCTACGCACTCAATTCCATGAGAAAGCTGCTCCTTTACTGAGTCTACAAGAGTTGCCTTAATAGAACAGAGATCTTTCATCTTTTCCATTTTGATGACACCTCCTTAAGCAAGTCTACGAACAATAAAAGCGCTGTTAGCAGCGACAGTTACGTCCGCAGTACCATTGTTAGTTACGGTTATACGATCGTAGTCCCCGCAGCAATTCTTGATTAAAGTTGAAGTAACTACGTTGTTAGAAGCGTTAGCAGCTCCAGGAGTAGAAACCATAGTTGTCTCTGGCAACGTTACCCCTCCCAATTGAAAGGCGAGCTGCACAGGAGTGCCTGCGACTGCACCAGAGATGTTACCAGCAAAAGAAACTTCATAAATACCATTAGCTCTCATTTTGACAGATCCTGTATTTTCTCTATGACACTCAGCGCAACCTGTTTTTAGAAGAACTTTGTCAAAGGTAATGGACTGACCTGCAGGTATTACCTGGGCAGTAGTATTTGATAATTCAATCATTTTATAATACCTCCATACAAGGGAGAGCCAATTTCTAGACCCTTCCTAATCATTTTGACGTTAATTAGCAGCAACCGTTATTACTTGATCCACAGTAGCATCCAAACCCGTAATTAGCATATGGATTTGGTACTGTAAATGCAGGAACAGCAGCCGGACGTAACTGATTAACAAGATACTGATTCTGAGCGCACTGAGATGCTGTAAGTTCCAGTTTGTTAATAGCAGCCTGCTGGCTAGCGATTGTCTGATCTTTCGCATCCATCTGCATTTTGACCATTTCATCATGCAGAGCACGGTAATTGGCATTATCATTGTCAATGATGTCTCTTGTCTGATTTTGAATAGCGTTAGTGATAGTGCAAGTATTTGTAGCCATATCATACTGGATCTGAGCCTGACCCTGACGGTTCTGGCAGCAGCAATCGGCTAACTGCGTCTGAATGGCATTCGTTGACTGTAAATTTGCGATATTAGAAGCATTAGCACTGTCACTAATAGCATTCTGAAGAGCGTTAGTAGACTGAAGCAGGCTAGTGTTCATAGCATAGAACCCATCGCAAATTCCATTGTCAATGCCGCTAAGCTTGTTAAGAATTGACTGGGTATCAAATCCTCTCTGGAGATCACCGTTAGTTGCACAGCCCTCTCCATTTCGTCCCTGGCCACCCCAGCCGTTTCCCCATCCGCCGAAGATAGCAAACAGGATGATTAACACCCACCATCCGTTTCCATTGCCCCAGCCATCACCATTTCCATCTTTTGTAACAGCAGCGATATCTGAAAGACTTGGCGCACTACCCATATTAAACATAATTACTTCCTCCTTATTTTACATGGAAAAACTGTTCTGCCTGTCGGATAGCATCTTCTTTACTTACCCCCATAGACTTACAAATGTTCTCTGCAATCTCCTGCCCTTTTTTCTCATCGCCAGATTGAATAACGTTAATCATGCTTTGAGCATTAGGGTTATTAGCAATATTAGGATTCTCCTTTAGAATCTTCATTGCCATTTGCTGAATACATTGACTTATCATTCTTCTTGTCCTCCTTGAATCGCGACTTATTTTGATGCCCTTGCCGTTTGAGCATATTCTCTATTCTGTCAAGCTGAGCTTTTAATTCTCCGGTGTTATCACCATTTTGGCACTCTGATTGAGCCTGCTCATTCGAACTTATAGAATAGATAATACTTTGCAGAACGCCATTGCTATTCCACTGCTTAGCAATAACCTTCTTGCAATCCTCTGTCATAAACAGACAAATACTGCCATCCATTGGTATTTCTGCAGGCACAATATCCTGCTCCGAAGTTACAATCCTTCCTCTGATTGGAATAATTGGCCGTTGATTTGCCATTGCGTTTGCCAGATTAGGCTGCCCTACAGTCTGGTTATTCATAACTTGGGGATTATGAATAAGTTTTGGTCCTCCATTCCAATTTGGTTGGTCTACAGGACCCATAGGCCGTCGCATTCCTTGGGCGTCGATGTTTGGTGTATAATCCATAGCAAAACAGCTCCTTTCCTATTTTGATTTAAAAGTTCTTATCCCTAGACACAAACGAGTAAAAGTCTAGAGATATTATTTAATTTTCTTTTAACGTCACTTGGACGGTTGAGAATTACTGCAATGGCATCACCTCCCCAAACCATTTTGATTTATGTCAAAGACTCGCTAGTAGCCTCCGATTCCGAACTGTCGCCGTCTGTTGTACTAACTGGGTCATTCTTGTAAGCTCTGATAGTAACGTCATTAGATAATCCGTCATGAATCTCAATGACGTTGTCCAGCTTGAACCCGTCGAATGTAGTGACATTTCCATTGTCGTCTGTAATCTCCATATGAGAAATATTGTCTGCATTACGAGCAGTAGAAGCGATTCTGTCAAACACTGCTGGGGATTCGTATGTTGAAGTAATGTTCAGATAAGTTCTACCGGACTGATTCTGAGCATACTCTCTTGTAAATTTTCGAATATCAACTGTCGTTCCATTTCCAAATTTAAGTTTCATTTTGATCCTCCTTACTTAATTCTTTAAGCATATCAAGTTCTTCCTCTCCGATAATAGGAATAGCCCATTCATCCGGACAGTATATTTTGAATCTTTGTTTCCAATGTTTCTTACGATACCACTTATTCCAGAAATATGCATTTGCAAGAGATCTGGTCTTGTGCATATCGCAAATATAAGTACAACGAGAATCCGGTGTTCCATTTTCCTGATAGTTGTATGCAGAGCACCAACTGCAGCCTTCAGCAATAGGACAATAGAAGCATTCATCACTAGACTCTGTTCTTCTGTCAATTTTATTGAGGCACTCAACGCACTGCTTATCGCATTTTCTTTGAGCAATTCCGAAATTGACATGGCCAATTCTAAGAGGCTCTCGGGACGTTCCTAGACTGCTCTCCATATATCTAATGCATGGATAAAGCCAACCGTCTGGGTCCATCGCTAACATAAATCCAGTTCCGCCGCACCAGTTTTCGACATCGGTTTCTTCCTTTGGTTTAAAGAAGTCATTCTCAAATAGCGCCATGAAATGATCATCAGCTAAGTCGTTCTCAAGCCAATAATCAGCCAACATTTTGAGCTGTTCATAATAGATCTTTGCGTGATCTAATGTCCACCCTTTTTCGTAAACGACATTCGCATTAATGTCTTTATATCCAAGCTCCACCATATGCTTAATCGCTGAAAACAGATGCTGAACATTACCTGGGGCTATAGTGATCTTAGAGCCCATATAATATCCTCTTGATATCCAATCACGAGCTCCAGCTACTGCCACATCATAAGAGCCAGTACCATCTGGAAAGACTCTACAAGCATCATGCAGAGCCTTATTTCCATCGATGGTAATTGAGAAAGAGAGATTATGGCGCCATTTGTTCAGGAACTTCTGAACCTTAGGCTCAAAATATAATACACCATTTGAGCAAATCGAAATACAGAATTTTGTTGCCCATGGATGCATCAACTCGATAGCTTTATCATAGAAATACGTGCAAATCTGATCAATAAGATCCACGCATAAGAAAGGCTCTCCGCCAATAAACTCAATGATAATACCAGGTGATGTAGAGGCGTCGATGTAGTTACCGAGGCGTTCATCTCCGGTAAGAAGCATATCAATAAGTTTCTTTGCATCTTCGAACTTCATTTTTCTCTTGCCTTTGTTTATCTGGTAACAGTAGGTACAGCACAAGTTACACTCGTCTGTTACTTGAAAAGTCACGGTACGAGATAAAGTTCTTCTGTCAGATGCATTATTTGTAATAATTGTCTCAGGATACAACCTTCCGATCATATCCTGAAACTGTTCGAACTTCTTCATAGGCTTAGCCCTCTAATACGGTAATGTGTACGAGGTGCTCTGAAAAGTCTGTTACTGCCCATCTGAATTTAACATCTTTTCCTTCATGCTCCAGAACACGAGGCTGTAAAGACTTTTCTAACTCAGCTTTAGCAATGTCGTAGGAACATTCTGCTTCCTCAAGCAATTTGTGGTAATGCTTAAACGGAACTGACTCCAGCACTGAAGCATCTGTGTCATCTTTTGCCGACTCCAGCATATGAGCTACAACGTCTTTTCTGGTCATAACCTCATATGCAAGTCTCTGTAAATAGTCAGCTGTCTCTTTGTTAAGTTCTAATGTAAAGTTTTTCATATTCGTTAACTCCTTTTCTTTTAATCAGTTTTTATATTCCTGTTATTTTGAATGGTATTCTAATTACCTTTGACCCCTTAAATATTGAACCAGCTTCAGGATAATTTTTAGTAGTGTTATATTTATACCAAATTAAGTCGAACCTAGTGCATTTTTTATTTGCTTGTGCGGTCTCGTTCGGTGATACCATTATTTGGTACCCTTGACCGGCGTTAATGACAAGACCGTTAGCATTCTCAATTGTTGGAGGCCAATAATTATCTGATGATCCAACATGGTTTGGATTATATGTTATGTTCGAATCATTAAGCATTACGAATAGAGGTATTGCCAATTTATAGCCTAACTGTTTGAATATGGTGTCGTCAACTACTGTAAGTCCATTGGATAAATCAAACAATATTTCGCTATTCTTTTTATCGTAACGTATCTGTATCCCAAGATCTTTAAGCTCATAATTAGAATTATTAGCATAACCGCCACCTGGAAGCACTTGGTTCCATAATGCTTTAGAGTATATCGGTTTCATCATACCATTCGCAATCAGATCTACTGTTGGGTCATAAACCCAACCTTGGACTACAGCGCCGAATGCTTGAGCTTGGCAGGTACCTGTACACGTTGCTGAGCAGTTAGTAGCACATGCGTTTTTACATTGTCCACTACAGCCATTACTACATCCGTCACAATTTCCAGTACATGAGCCGTAACATCCAGAACCACATCCTCCTGAGCATCCTGAGCATCCTCCTGAACATCCAGAGCATCCCTGGCATCCAGTTGTGCATTCCGATTCACAAGATCCTTCGCACCCGCTGCAATTGCTGAAGCAAGTAGCTTCACAAGATCCGTCGCACCCAGCATAGCATCCAGTACAATCTCCTCCGCATCCACTTGATCCAGAACATCCTCCACAAGATGAACATGAAGAACACGAACTAGCACAGCCAGTACAACTATAGCATGTGGCACAAGCCGAACCCTTTCCTTTCGATGAACATGAACTAGCACAAGATCCTCCGCATCCAGCGCATCCATCGCATCCTTCACAAGATCCGTCACACCCACTGCACCCATTGCAAGATCTCCCACACCCTTCACAAGATCCAGAACATCCTCCTTGGCATCCACTGCTACACCCTATGCAACCAGAGCAAGCATTACACCCGCCGCAATTACCAGAGCATCCTCCGCAGCCACTCGAGCCGCTGCCACCAGATCCACCAGATCCGCTACATCCACCAGAACAGCTGCTACATCCGCTACATGTGCTGCCGCACGTCCCTACGCATAGTCCAGAGCATGCTCCTCGGCATGAAGAGGTAGCCCCATCGATTGGCTCTTGAGATAATGAGTCAGTATAAGATAGCAATTCATTATTGAACGATGATGGGATCTTAGAGCCCGTCTTAAGATCGGCAGTATTCAAATTACCATGGTCTTTAATATTCAATAAAGGCTCAACTACTTTTTTACCTTGGTCCGCTGTGACTTTAGTTCCGGATGTAGGAGTTGTGGAGAAGTCGTACGATGCAGATGCAAACCCAGTCATAGAACCATTATATGCTCTACGTTGCATTTCAGTTTTTACCTTGGCTTTAAGAGTGTTCATTTCTGCCGCGGTAAGAAAATTAGGCATTATCTTCACCCTCCTTTTTAAAAACTTTATTTGATTTTTCCTCCAGGGGATTTTTTATATCTCGTTTTTTTCTTTGTCTTTCGTAAAACGATCATTTCCCGATAAATACATTATCTATACCCCACATTTTGAATTATCCCCACGTAGCTGCCAATGGTGCCCACGCAGAACCATTGTAGAATCTAGCCACACCTGAAGTATCAATCCACAGGAGCTTAGTATTGGCCGGGGCAGAAGCACCGTAATGATATCCTCCAGGATCATCCGATCCAACTGGATACCAACCTGGGCCTCCAAAAGACCCATCGTATGGAACGTAAACATACATCATTTTATTATCCGGGTCATAGCATAATTGACCTGGATACGGGGAATATTGAAAGCTATTACTCGAGCCAAAATAAAGCCCCTTAGCAATATTCCAATGTTTTCCAGCATAAACATATAAAACATTATATTCATCCGGATTAATCCACAGATCACCAACTTTAGGATTAGTCGGTTCGGTTGCTCCATAGCTAATTCCACCAGACTCCGCCGATTTCTTTATTGACTCTAACAGGTATTTGCCATTTGGTGCGTCAGTATGGAATGACTGAATATTGCCTGGAGAGATTATATGAGTAGCTCCGTCGAATGATTTTAAATCGAAATTAGGGAACTCTGTATCCTTAGTAATCTTCGTAGTTGAGGTTTGATATTGCTCGATATCAGTAGCCGTTTCTCCTTCTTCTAATTGAACTTTGATTTGGCAATCAGTTACGGTCGTTCCTTTTAAAATACTCACACCCATACTATCGAGTGCATTTTCGTTTCTTGTAAACGTGAAAGTTTTTGATTCTGTATTGTTATTTGGCATGATCGCAGCAATGTCTGTAACACCATCATTGTTAACATTGATTAGAAATATTCGGGCTTTTCCATTTTTCACACTAGCAGTCATGGTATATTTATTACCAACTATTAGGCAAGGAACAAGAATTGTTCTGAATAATGCGAAAGTCGCATCAACCGAAGCATCTGCTGTTCCGGATGCATGAATTATTCCTTTTGAATCTACTGTGAAAGTTACGCCATGCGTAGTATATGAGGAGCCATGAAAATATGGATACGGAATCAAATTCTTTCCAATCGTCTTAATATCGTATCCGGAATATGGAACAAATGGATCATCGGCATCGGTTACTATTCTGATATTGGATACCGTCCCATGAACATCTCCGGAAGTTTTATGATATTGAACAGCATAATTACAATAGTATTTCGACCAGTCATAGTCGTTTTTTGATAAAGTCTCGACGTTAGTTACCCAAGAACCATTATTTTTTTTTAAAATTTGAAAAAAAGCATTTAAGACACCTGGAATTGTCGTATCGTACTTTGAATATAGCGTATTTATAGCATCATTAAATAACTTTTCAGTATTATTATATAATATAAAACCAGGTTTTGATGCATGATCGGATAAGGTGCCGTCAAAAGAAACAGTTCCTTCTGTGTACGTCATCGTTACGCCATACGAAACCGACCCGCTAGCTTTGACGTATGGATAAGGCAACAAATTCCTAGTAGCCTTACCAAGCATTAAAGGCGCTTCCACAGTACCGTCGAGATCCATTTTCGTTGACTCGATAAGTGATACTTTCTCCTTACCTAACTTCTCGGTTTCTAGAGTAAGTTTAGCTCCAAGGTCACCTTCGAGTTTGTTTTTTATATTTTCAAACCACTTATCAAACTCTGTCTGGGACGCCTTTTCCCACTGCTGGAATGTTGACCAGTTAGCATCGTAAGCGGCTTTAATCGTAGCGAACCACTGATCGTAGCCATTCTTAATACTGTCATACCATTTCTGATAGTCCGATTTTGAAGTTGCTTGCCAATCCGTAATCTCTTTCTTAGCGGCTGTGAGCCAAGCCTGGTAATCCTGCTTCTCTCCATTCATCCATGTATTGAAGTTTGCAGTATTCTCTTCTACGAACCGATTTAAGATATCTTTCCACTGAGGAATAAGCTGTTCGATGCTGATTACCTCGAGAATGCCTGTAACAAATGGACATGCGCTCGTCCCTACACAGTTTTCAATATCCGCTTGCCTAATGGACGTAACCTCTTTACCGACTGTGACATATGCCAATGGATACTGATGAACTTCTTTAGTATTTGTCAATACCGGCTTGGCTGGTGTAGACGATGGTGTTCCTTTAATTAATTTAATGCTGTTTGCTCTTACAGATTCAACTGAATTGATCTCCAGAACAACTACATCAATACGATCCATAAGAATCTCTGATGGTGGAATAGTAACTGGATAAAGAGCATCGTTGTAACTCCAAGTATGATTAAACCATGCTCGTCCAGTTCCAACCGTTACGTTCATCTGATTGCTCTGCTTTACGACAAGACAGTCGCCAATAGATGCGAATATTCCATCCTGAATCAAGCCATCAAATAATCTTGAAATGTCGGTAGCATCATATAATCTATCATGATCTACGGAATTAAAAAATCCAGATGCAAAACTCATATTTTTCCTCCTTTATCTTATTCTTTAAGAGCCTACTGGTATTCTATTATCATCGGCACTTACAAAGTCTGTAAAAGTAGGGTATGAAGTTTCCCCACTAGAATCTTGGGACATTATAAATTCCGACACGGTTGATGTCCCTTTAATACCATAGTCGTTTTCTATCTGTACTACATCCCCCATTTTGAAATCTCGTCCGTATACAAACATAGTATGAGGATCAACATCTCCATCCATAGATATGGTATGTGGTTTCTCAGCTAAAGCTTCTTTGCCCTTCTGAGCAACTACTTTCAGTCGCTCGGCGTCGCTCATTTTATGGTCCTCATCCTCAGAAGTAATCGACCCAGCATCAACATATATCTCGCATCGATGCATACCACTCAACTGTTCCTGAGTTTCTCCGTCCCTAGTCACTTCTTTAGTAATCTTCAACGGATTCCCGGATAATGTTTGTGTATCCCCATCCTCTCCAACAGTTAACGCAACGTTTGCGTAATCTTCTTTACTGTCCAAATAAGATGTGTTATTTAAGTTTTCAAATGAAGGACTGAATACAACATACGGAGTTAATTGCTGTGCATAAGATCTATCAACGCCTTTGTACAGCTCAAACTCAAATTGTTTATTTTCATTTAACGTAACTTTAAATCCAATTTGTTTCTCGACGCAAAGTGAGTTTATTGCCTCGTATAAGTTTTCATGCTGCTCATACTTTGCGTCAATTGTCAGAGCGGTTATTCTACTGTCTGTACTCTTCTTGAATATAAAGTTAGAAATCTTTCTTTCCGATTTTGACGGCGCTATTATAGCGTCATTTATAAGCTTCTCTATTCCATCTTGGAAATTTCCGCCAAGTGTAGTATTGTCCCATATTATTCTACGCTTCAGCAAGCTCTCAAGAGAGTAGCCTATAACTTTAATTGTTGGTCCATCCGTAGCATTTGTTTCAAGGAGCATTCCCTGAATAATCATCATATGAACTGAGTCATCATTTTGAAGATAGTAGTCATTGACTAGATAAGGAACCACTCCATCCATGTCCAAAGTGAGGTAGAGTTCAAAGTCCCCATTCTCTTGATATCTATCAGTCCAAATGAAGGACTTGAACCTGTCAATAATGGATACTTTTTCAAACCTTGAGTTTAATATTGTAGCTTCCATTGCTTACCTCCTCGAATTAATCGCCTTCCATAAGCTATACTCCTTCGTATATCGTATCGTTTTCAATCTTGAACCGAATGCTCATTGCTCCTTCTGTAGCATTGTAAATGAAGATATTATCTCCTTTCGACAGCTGGAACCAGCTCGATCCTTTACCTAAGCAGTTTAGAATGTTGGTCGTTAATCCGGCTCTCAGTAATGTAACTGACTTTTCTCCTCGCTTAGTATTTATAATGATATCATCACCAGCACCATATGCTTGACCGGTTAAGGTCTGTATAAAGTCAGTATTTATTCTCATAACTTCACGAGTTCTAGCGTTATAGATAACAATATCTTTTACTGTATCTAACGCATGAATTGTTATCGTTATACCAACTGAAGCATCTCCTTTGTACGTTACTACATTCTCATACATATGCACGATATCGCCGAAGTTTATGAGCTTTTCAGTTAACGAATTGTTTTCAAATGGAAATTCGAATTTAGGATTGACGCCACTAAATAATGTAAGCGTCTTTCCATTAGTTGCATAAAAGTATGGGTCTGGACAAATTACGGAAATTTGAGTAGTTTCATGAGCCTGGAATATATCAGGTTCATTTGACTCGACATAGCCGAAAGCATCAAGAGATCTCTGATCCGTTACGAATGTCAACGTGAGGTATCTCTTGATAGGGAAATACTTATATGTAGTATGCCTAATAGTTTCGATATCTGTTCCGAATCTAAAATCCAGAGTCATAACTATATTTCTAGTTTCAAGTTTAGCACTATTATATAATGCTCCATCTCCGGTCGCTATCTCACTAGTATTGATAGTTGCCTTAACTGGCCCTAAACCTTCGATATCTGTTATAGCTAGACCCGAAACCTCAGGCCTAGCTAGTTCCATTTCTAGGGATTCCCCTAAATAATTAGTAACGATTACTTTCTTTATCATTTAAGAGCCCCCTTTAATTGACTAAACTGGTTCTTTGTCTGTCGATATATCTCTTTATTAGATAATGCTACAGGCGAATTATTAGTCTGGTTGAATGTGTAGTTATTTACAACAGGAGTACTTGAACCCTTAATAGAACTTCGAGATGATCTTCCCCCATTTTGAAGTAGCGATATAGCTTTACTAAGATTGCTTTTGCCTAGTACGCTTCCAGCAAAAGCGCTGGCTATAGAAGTTGCTAAACCGGCACTAGCTCCTGCTACAGAAGATCCCGTAGCTGATGTCACTCCGCTACTAACCATTGACGACAGGTTCGAAGTGTTAACACCGACACTTAAACTAGGCATCTGTATTTTAGATAGTTCTGCGTTCACAGCGTCAACCAATGCCTGAGCAGCACTAACAGCTGATGGTATAGCTCCTCTAATGCCTCGAGCAAATGAATTACCAAGTGCACTTCCTTTAGAAGATGCTTTGTCGCTGCCTTTTGAAAACGAAGATAATGCTTTATCTACCACTGATTTACAAGAAGATTCTACAGCTGTTAACACCGTTGTTGCAGCAAGACCTAAAGCAAAGCAATAACCAAGAGATGTTCCGGCAGATTTAAAAGCTTTCTTGAAGTTTGTTTCTGCGTAATTCGTAAAGGTTGTACAAGCCTTCTTGGCTGATTGCTTTGCAGACTTTGCAACCCCTTCGGAAGCTGAGTCGATTCCGGCTTTGAACTGGTTTCCAGCTTTCTTACCTGAAGACTTGAATGACGTATCTTTTTTAAGTACTTCGTCAAATGACTTAGCTACCGCATTAACCGTTTTTGTCGCTGCAGATCCTTTGAGGTTCCTAGATGAGCCTTTCTTAGAAGATACATCCTTGCCTGTAGCAGCATCAATCATTCCCTGATACATGGAATTGACAGCTCCTAGACCTGCTTCTTTGTACGAATCAGATACTTCTTTAGAAACTTCCTCGTTCATAGATAATGTATCTTTGTAATACTGATTTATCTGCTTCTTTTCATCTGGTGTCATTTGGAAATACGCATCGACGATATCTGCTCCGTCCAAGCCTTTGTTTATCAACTCTTGCAATAGCCTTGGGTCAAGCTCTTTCGACAACACAACAATTTCATCTCGCCATTTCTTAACAGATTCCATATTATCCTTTGCCTGCTGTAAAATTTGATCTTTTGTCATTTGCATCTTCTCTTTGAATACTGCATTTGTTCGATCAATCTGATCAGCCGTGGCAAGTCTGAATCCCTCGATATACGGTATTGCTTGCGTCCCTAGACTCTTAAGATAATCCAGCAATCCATCTGCAAATCCCATATTCTTTAGTTCCTCGAGACCTTCGATTACTCTCTTTTCGGCATTAACCTGTGACCACATACGATCGATAATGGTGTCATTGCCGAGATCATTTACTACTTCCTCGTATCTCGTAAAGTAATCCGTAGAACTTGAAATGTCGAAATTAACAAACGATGTGAAACTATCAAGACTGCTCTTTACAGATTCTGTCATAGACTTTGCAGTATCTTCGATTTTCTTCTTTGCATCGTCCCAATCGCTATTTATCTTCTTGAGGTTTTTCTCCATTTCCTTAGCTGCTTCTGAAACAGCATTAGGAATTTCTTTTACGTCTTTCTTGACGTCTTTGGCTGTTTTCTTAACAGCTTTCTTAGCTTTCTTCTTGGCCGCTTCTTTCTCTTTCTTCAAAGCAAATGACTTGATAATATCATTAGCTCCAGATTTCTGAAGTTTAAGATTCTTAACATACACATTGTTTATTTCTTTACGTTCTTCATCTGAAAAGGTAAGCATTTCCAATACTTTACTAAGGTTTCCAGGACCTTCATCAACCAATTCCTGAACTAGGCGAATATCCCAACCCTGATTAAGCATCTTCTTAATAGAATTCTTCCACTTAACAGCATCTTGATAAGTCTGCTTATAAGAAGCTATAATATCTTCTTTCGTTTGTTTACTAGCTTCTGCATACGCTTTGTTCGCTCTGTCGATTTCTTCTTTTGAAGCATTTGAAAATAATTTTATATATGCATAACCAGATTCTCCCATACCTTTAAGAGTATCAATAAGTCCCTTACTAAGACCGTTCTTGGATAATTTCGCAAGGTTATCCTTCATCTCCTGATAACCATCAACCTGACTTTCCATGTTCTTAAGAACTGTACTCATCTCGTCATCCATAGAATCAGAGAATTCGGAGAATATATTCCTAGAGTTATCGAATGCAATATTCGTAAACTTAGTATATTCCTTTATCGAATTAATGATATTGTTCCTGTATTCTTTGAACGTCGAGTTAATATTGGACTGGATCGTCTTTTGATCATCTTTCAGCTGTTTCACAGCATTTTTAATAGCAGTGTTATTTTCCTTAATAGCCGAATTGAGATTCTTTTTGCTAAGCTTCTTGCCTGAAGTGCTAAGACCCTTCTTTAAACGATCTTGTGTCTTAAGAAGTTTCTTCAAAGCTGCCTCGTGCTGCTTAACAGACTTAGTGTCTTCCTTATACTGATCCGATTCCTTATACAGTGCAATAGCAAAATTCTTGATAGTTTTTTCGGCAGTCTTAGTAGCTTTGCTAAGTGTCTTAAGCTTAGGCGTTGTCTTGAGAAGCTCTTTTCCTAAACTCTTAGAGATTTTAGTAATCGTCTCATAAGGAGTTTTATTAAACGAGCTTACAGCTTTGTCGAAAGTCTTTCCAAACTGATAAGCGACCTTTATGATTTTGGTCATCTGGATCTTTGCTTTCTTGCTGTTCTTCTTAGACCTACCTGTAATTTTCTTAGAAGTGCTATCATATGCACTAGTTACACCAGCTCCAGTTTTGTTAGCATTTTTGATAATGTCTTTTGTCGTTTTATCCATTTGGTCTGAAAACGTACTGTTGCCTGCATTAAGAATGCCATTTACGGTCTTCATGACGCCATCAACGTCTTTATTTCCAACCGATTTACTAATGGATTTCTTAATTCCCTTGACGTATCCTGCAACTGTTTTTTGAGCTTTCTTAGCGCCGTCTTTTATTCCTTTTCCAGCACCTAACAAAGCCCCTCTTCCAGCGTCAATACCCGCAAGTTCAATGTCTCCAGCCGTTGATTTAACACCTTTAACAAGACCTTCTCCAGCGTAAACACCAACTTTATTGGTTTTCTTGGAAGGGGAATGCTCGTCAAGAGACTTTTTGCTCTTCATTCCCTTAAGCAATTGATTTCCTAAGGAAACTCCAGTAGAGTATACATCTGAGCTCTTGTTCTTTGCCCCGCTCATAAAACCTATAGCCGCATTAGCTCCAGCTGTACTAAAATCTTTAGAATTAGATCTCATACCGCTGGCAAGGTTCTTTGCTAATGAAGAACCGGCATCTTTGAATTTTGAATTATAATCATTAAATGTGCTTTTAGCTGTACTAAGAGCGCTATTTACCACTGAGTTAAATCCATCGGTAGTATCTGTATCCGATTTAAATGCATCGGTAACATATTTCAAGAACTTCTTAGCTACACTTGATGATGGGGACTTCATATCTTCACTGTTATTTTTCATTCCAGTGGAAATCCACCCAACAACCTTAGAGCCAACCTTTTCAAAGTCCCCCGATTTTGATTCAAATCCATTCTGTACGGATTTTAGAGAAGTCTTACCCAAAGCCTTAAATGCTTTGTTCATATCCTTGACTTTCTTGTCCAGTCCACCCTTAACACCGTTCAGAGAATTGATGAAATCGGACAATTGCTTAGCAATAGTTCCTGCGTTAGATGTATCAGCTCCTTTTATTGTAGTTGAGAAGCTGACAAAACTCTCACCAAATGATACAAGGTTCTTTCCGAACTTCTTCAAGCTCTCCTTGTTTCCACCAAAGAGTATGCTCTTAGCAGAAGTTGCTTCTGGTAGATCATCATTCAGTTTTGCAATGGATGTAGCAGCTGCCGATGTAGCTGTTATAGTTGAAGTATCGATTCCAGATACCGTTTTAGAGTACTTAGCAAATGACTTACCAAACGATACCATGCTCTCACCGAAAGTTCCTAAGTCCTGAGAACCTCCTACGAACCACTCTTTCATACCATCTAACTTAGGGATGGAATTTGCTAATTTGGTAATTGTCATCGCTGCTGAAGATGTTGCCTTTATAGTTGATGTATTAACGCCAGCCACTAGACTAGAATAAGTAGCAAATGCTGCTCCAAATGGTATAAGAGATAATCCAAATGAAGTTAAACTTTTAGATCCTGTCAGTAGCTGTTTTAATCCGCCAGCTTCAGGTATAGCGTTAGCTAAATCTGTTAATGTTTGAGCTGCAGAAGATGTTCCTTTGATTACCCCAGGATTTATATTAGCAACTTCCATGGCGTACATTGCAAATGCTGCTCCGAATGGTATAAGAGATAATCCGAAATTAGCTAGATCCTTTGCTCCAGCTAAAAGTTGGGCTAATCCTCCAGATCTTGGTATGGCTTTCGCTAATTCAACTAGGGTTTTAGCCGCTATTGCGGTGCCCTTAACTGTTTCAGGATTTACATTTGCTACCTGATCACCATAGGCTTTCATGCCAGCGCCAAGGTACTGAAGCTGATAAGCAAATTTCTGAATTGGATCTTTTCCAAGGTTTATGAATGTCGAAATGGCATTAACAATCTCTGCTCCGGCTATTTTGACAATGCACCCTGCCAGCACAGACATAGACGATCCTATCTCTGGATTTACATTGCCCATTGTGGATAAGAATGGCTGCAGATTATTTGCAAAGTCTGATAGATTTGTAGCTATTTGCGGAAGTCCGTCTGTAATTCCCTGACCAACTCCAGATATAATTCCACCGACTAGTTTTCCTAAACCTTCACCTAGAAGTTCCATTATCTGAACTCCGCCATTCATGAAATCCTGGAATCCTGGTATCTTATTAAGACCTCCGAGTGCAGCTATAATTGCTGCAAGTCCAGCAACAAATATTGAGAAGCTACCTAGAGCATTTATAGCCCCAACAATCGGAACATTTTGAAGTATTAGCATAGCTGCTGATATAGACAATAGAACCATGCTTAAACCTGCAGAAGCTGCTAATGACCGTTTCCAATCAAGTTGGCCAACCATCCAAATAACTCCTGCTATTTCCAAAAGAACTGCACCAGCTAAAAGAACACTAGCGCGCACTTTTCCGACCCCAGAGAATCCTTTTAAGCATAACGTAAATACACCTAAAAGTAATGATATTGCTGCTGATCCGGCAATAACCCCAGCTGGGTCTAGCTGAGCTAACAAAGCAATAACTCCCGCTATCTCGCCGACAACCAAAGCAGCTACTATTACTGACTTCTTAGCGTCAATAGATACATCTCCAGCTTTAATCATCGCAGACATGCATAAGATTATAGAATCCACTGCTGCAGTTGCTCCTGCCATTTTGGATTGATCGAGGCCGGACAGTATAGCTATAGCTGCAGTAAGAATTACAATGGAACCTGCAACCGTCATCATCATTACACCAGCTCTAGCCGCATATTGACCAGCACTGGCGCTAGCCTTAATCAACCCTCCAATAGGTATCATCAACGCAATTAGATCGGTTATGCATTTAGCCATTGTCTTAAGATCGTACTTTTGAAGCTTCTCAAATGCAGCAAGTAAAACGTGTAAACTAACTGTAAATCCCAGCAATAATACGGCTGCTTTAGATGCATTAGGACCGGCTTTAGCAGACGCCTTGAATAGTAGCATCATCGTTCCAAATACAGCTACAAATTGCTTCCACCCTTTCTTCATAGAACTAAAATCCATATTAGAAATTTTAGACATTACTTTAGCTAATCCATATATTGCCACTACGGAACTTAATAATGTAAGTGCTCCTCTAGTTCCGCCTAAAGCGTTCGCTTTTCCAACAGCAATCATAAGAACTGATAATGATCCAACAGCCAATACTAAAGCACCAATAGTGCTCCCAGCATCTTCAATATTGTAATTAGACAACCCTTTTATAGCTTTAACCATCAGTAGCAAAGAGGCTGCTAAAGATACAATTTGAAGGGCTCCAGCGGCTGCTAATTTAGCATTTGCACCCATTGTATACTTTGTTAAAGCTCCTGAGCATATTGTAATAACTCCTACAAGCCCTGTAATTACTCCAATATTAATTGCCATGGATTTATTAATGGTCACATTTTGAAGTTTCTCAAGTGCAACAGTCATTAGTAAAATACTTCCAGCAATAGAAATGACCATTGCTGAAACACCAGAAAATCCCTTTGCTAACTTTTCTGTTGAAATAGAACCGATCGCGTAAGCAAATGCCGTTAACGCTGCTCCCAATATACCTATCAAAACAACGGCACCTTCGATTCGATCCTGAGGTAACACAGTTAACAAAGCTATGGACCCAACTAATATAGCTACAGCTTTTGCAATCTTAATAACTATATCGGCTTTGATAGAATCTTGCCAAGTTTTAAGAGTTAATGCTCCTTGATTCATTAGTTTAATAAAACTGTTACCTATTGCTGCCGGTAATGCAAATAAACCACCGAATCTATCTGTAAGCACCTCTAACAATTTAGAAAGATTATAAAGAGCTTTTACTGAAACGCCGCCCAACAAAATAGTCAATATGTTAGCAGTATTAACTTTTCCAGATTTGTCTTTAACAAATGAAAACACCCAATCAAATGTGTCAATCATCGTTTTCTTAAATCCAGTTGCTTGATCCGTCCAACCTTTAAAATATCCAGTAATCTTAGATCTAAGCGAATACAGTTTCGACGTAAATGAATCTATGGAATTTCCAGCGCCTCCAAAACTATCTTTCGCAATAGCACCTATCCCAATAATAGTACTAAGCAAAGCTTTGAAATCTATATGACCAACTTCTTCGCAGTGGTCTATAAAATCATCGATCATATTTCCGGCATTTTCACCAAATTCTTTTATGTCTGGCCACAACGTTTTAACTATAAGATCGTCTAAGAATTTTATTACTTCCTGTGTTCCTTTCCAATTCCAAATCGCTTTTGCAAAGTACTCAATATTTTTGATGGCAAATGCTATTGCTGATGATATGAAATCGACACTCTTAGCAGCTATACCTGAAATATTTCCAAACTTTTCAAACTGTACAATTCCATCACCTAGAACCGCTGTAAGGTCGAGTATACTATTTACAGATATACCCAACAATTTAGAAACTACCTGTAAGGCTGTCTTAAGTCCTACTCCAAGAACATTTTTAACAATCTTGACAATTGTGAATAAACCTTTCAATGTCCTGTATAATTTATCGACCTTATCCCTAGACATTATTAGTTTCTTAGTGAAAGCTTCAAATGCATCGGTTATATTTTTTATTTCTTTTGCATTCTTTTCTGGGAAGATAGCTCTATAAGCAACCCTGAAAGTATCTAATACTGCAACAGCTGCTGCTAGAGTATTTGTGAATGAACGCATTAATGAATTGCGGCCACCCATTTTCTTCCAGGCATCTAGAGTAGCATTCTTAGCAGCAAACGTTTTTACGATATAATCACCGATTATGCTATCTATAAATCCCCAAAGCTTTTTGGATTCTTCGAAGTTACCGAATATTGTTTCCCATGTATGCTCCCATCCAGATCCGATCGCTTCTTTCCAAGCAGCAAACATCTGTCCGGCATCTTTGAATTCCGAAGCTGCAGCATACGCTTTTTGTCCTAATTCTGTTGTTTCATCCGTATACTTACCAAGCGTTTGAATAAGTACGTCAGTAGTCATCCACTGATACTGAAGATTATCGTTCCAGTTTTTTGTAGCATTGAATGCGTCAGATGTAGCTCCTTTAGCATTTGTAGTTGTGGTGTAGTAGTCTTCACCCTTTTTAACAACTGTACCTAGAGCAACAGCAGTATCAAGCAAATTCTGCTTGAAATCCATAGTGGCCATATTCGCTACTTCAATTGATTTCCAGTCAATTAATTTTACATATCCAGCAGATAATGCCTGAGCAAAGTTATACATGGCATGCGATGCTTGCTCTGCATTTGCACCTGAAATAGCTGCTTCGTTCGAAACACCCTTAATTGCCGCAACTGCATCCTTCAAACCTACACCGGCGTTTGTAAACTTACCGATATTTGCGGTCATGTCTGAGAACGAATAAATTGTTCTATCTGAGTACTTATTGAGCTCGTCGAGATACTTATTAACTGTAGATAAGCTTTCTCCAGTAGACATAATAATTGTCTGGATCGAATTCATCTTCAGTTTATATTCATTCCATCCGTCAGACATTCCATCAAATGCTAAAGCAGACGTTATCCTCTTGCCAGCATTTATAGCAGCATTTGTAAGCCGGTTTAAAACGCTCATAGCTATTGTATCCATAGCCGAAAACTTAACTTGAACCGCTTCTACCGCTCTGCCCATTCCGTCCACGTTGAACTTTTTGGTCTCATTTTGAAATTTAGCAAGACTCTTTCCAGACTCACTAAAATCGATGCTTTTCTTAAGAGCTTCTATAGATTTTTGACTTTGACGGATTTTTTTCTCGAATTGTCCATTCTCGAATTGCATTCGAACAACGTCATCTTCAACAACTTTACCCATTATCCAGTGACCTCCTTCCAAGCATCTTTAGCTAGCCTATCGAATACCGGCTTTAAAGCCGGGTTAATATAGTCAACCCCCTGAACATATCCACCATTTCTAGTTCCATGCCCATACTGTAGAATAATAGCTATATTCACATGGTTCACTACATTAGAATTTTTAAAAACCAAACTTACTGACCCATTTCCACGAACTATTTCATAATACCACGATGCTGCTGTTACTCCAGTGTCAACAGGAGTTGCAGCCTTGAGGGCAGCTACGCCTTCACGTCCGTACTTGTTTAATATACCAACGTTAACACCTTCCAAAAGTTTTTCGAAATAATTATCGAGCTTTTTAAAGTTACCCTCAAGTTTGCATCTGATCATGTCATTTCTCCTTATCTAATTAACGCAGAAGATTCTACAAACCCCGTATACTTCTTTCCTTTAATAGTTGCAACACAAAGCAGCCATACTGATTTTTTATACTTATTGAAATATCCATAGCATTCAACCTTTCTGCCGGCTGGAATTTCAATCATGAGCTTTTTGTTCCATCCAGCGTCAATGCGCATAGGTACTTTCTTAGAAGTTTTATACGAGTTCTTATAAATATTGCTCGTATATGCTGCCGAACAGGTAGTGGTCGTTAAACCGCATGGAGTGTTAATTACTGCATCTACTTCTTTCATAACTGCGTCAACATTATAATGCTTTTCTTTAAGATTCGATTTGTAATCTTCTCCCCATTGCCCAGCGATAACTTCTCTAGCTACCGTTTTGACGTCTTTCCCAGCATGGCGATTTGCACTTGTATTAATTTTTGGCTGTCCTGCGTCGTATTTCGGAGTAATGAATCCGCGTATAAATCTTCCATTAATACTGATAGTTCTCTTCTTAACAGCGTCTTTATAATTTCCCTCCGTTACAACAAAGTATCCTTCTTTCTTATTGACATATGTTACCATGCCAACGTGTTTTGGAGTTCCTTTGTTATCTCCAACCCCATTGTCCTGCCAATCATAAAGACAAGCATCTCCAATTTTAGGAATGTAGTTATCATTCTCTTTCCAGCAACCCATTTTCTGTGCCCTTTTAATAAGGTAGAAACAACTGCACTCAACAGGCATAATATCAGTGTATCCAAGGGCAATTGCTACTGCGGACCAAGTCGTAGCGCACCATGCCATTCCAGGTTTCATAGTGACGCCTCTTGGTTTTGTTTTCTGTTTGTTGTAAATATCAAGAATGGATTTATAAGATCCATCTTTTTCATTTTTGCCAACCCAAGAATTAATAAGGTTAACAGCCGTTTTTCGTGTTCTGGCCATAATGTCACCCCTTTGTGTGTAATTCTTTTTTTCTTCGTTCATTTTCTTTCTTTTGCCATCTTCGGATTTCTTCATTGGACATTTTCTTAGGTGGATTAGTTTTTACAGTGTATAATTCTATTAGCATAAATACACGCTTTATATTCCATTTCTCGCAAGGGTCGAATGGTATTCTAGCTATTGCTAGGTAAGCATATATTAATTCGCTAGTTAACGTCTCCGGTTTTCCTTTGTCATCATCTCCAATTGTAAAAACCCTAGATGCCGTAGCTGGGTCATTGATATAGTCTGTTACTTTTTTAAGTAAATGATCATCAAGCCGTTTAAAGAATTCGACCTTATCGAAAGACCCAACTATCATGCAATACATATAATCAAAAAACTCTTCATCCGTTAGAGTTCCTTCATCCATGAGTTTCAGCAATGGCTTATGCCATATTTGCTCCCATTTTGAAATTGCTATTAAGGAGTGCTCGAGCTTAATCTTAGTAGGTTTTACAACCTTTCCAAAAGTTTGAGTTTCTTGATCAAATGGCTCATATCCGGGAAGAATTAATTCGAGCATAATTATCTCCTTAGTTTCCTTCTTTCACAGCATCATCAGTTGCAGCCACAGATCCTGCTACTTCCGCCATTGCTGCTGAGATCGCTTTTCTCTGAGCATCGCTTAATGTAGCATCGTCATAGACTCCGGATTCCGCTGCTTTCTTGATCTTGTCATTTACATCGTCAGGCATGATATTAAGCAGAAACTCGGAAGCTTTTGCTTCGTCCATACAAATTTCCATAAAGAACTTGTCATATGCTGCAGTAGCCTTGAACTCTGCCAGTGCTTCAGGAGTCTTTGTAAATGTACGGCCGTCAAGAGATTTGATTCCGTAAGATGCGTCAATAATCTTCTCAAAAATATTCATGATATCCGGCTGAGACTGTTTCTGCACCATAAGGCTCATATATGATGTTAAGCCCCCGTTAAGGCTTGTTTCCAATTTTAAAATTTCACTCTGAGCAAGATTGAAGTAGAAATCTTCAGATCTCTCATTTCCGTCAAAGTCCTTGTAATTAATAGTTTTGATAAACATAATTTAATCTCCTTTCATTCTTAAAAATCCCAGTCTGCATATTTCAGCAGACTAGGAAAAACTTTATTCTGTTTTAAGTGTTACACCTGTAAGTAAGTATTCTTTTGTTTCTGTCGCGCCTTTGTTAGTTGCTTTAATCAAGATGGACTGCTTATTAGTGTCCTTGATCTTAAGAACTGCCTGATGATCAGACTGGAGAAGTTTAGATGGACCAGATGTTCCGCCCTTAACTTCAACTGTTAATGATTCAGGGAAACCACTCTTTGGAGCAATATCAAGAGCGATGTAATTACCACTCTGTTCGTCGACTTTACTGCTGAATCCTGTATAGCCCGTCACGTAGTTAAGAGTACCAGAAATTACTCCAGTACTCTCATTGACCTTGATATTGGACTGAAGGTCAGCTGCCTTCTTTCCAAGCAGGTCGTCTTCTCCTGTAATAGGAGTTGCAGAGACGTCCAGTGACGGGTCTGTTATTTTAAAAGGTTAATGATCTCATCCGGAAGCAGCAACTTAGCTTCTGTACTTTCTGTGCCGTATAAAGCATCCTCAATCTTCTTCATCTTGGTAGCTTCGATCTTTGTGGAATCAATCTCGAGATGAGCAGTAGGCTTGAATCCGTCAACTGTAACTGGGGTTGTTGATAATTCCCAACTGAACGAAATTGCCTCTGGTGAATCATTTACTGTCTGGAAGCCTTTCTCAGATGGAGAAGCCTTAGCTCCGTAAATGATATGAATCTTGTAGCCATAATCATTACTCTTTACATCATTACCGATCAGGGTACGATAAGAGAAGCCGAATGTATCTCTGTTCTGCTGGCCGATAGTAACTCCCTTACTAATCTCGGCTGTACCGTTGCACCTGTCAAATGCTTCTGGATAAGTATAAGCTTCGATTGTAGCTCCAAACTCTTCTGCTGACATGAGGCTAAGATACTTCATGTTATCAGCATATACAGCAGATGCTTCTGCTCCAGATGGAGATTCTGTAACTGCGGTAAGACCATTCCACGCAGAACCAGCGCCATATTCTCCGTCAATAACCGGGTAAATAACGCCATGATCTACACCGGTTTCGTATTTACGTTCTCCGGTTTTGTCCCATGTTAATTTAGGCATGTTTTTCCTCCTTTAAAATATAATTACAAAGACCGAATGATACATGCCATCTGATAAGTAAGATCTATTGAATCTCGCAGTGGGCATCTCCACTATCTTATCAATCAATGTACTATCCGGGTCTTTAGTTACCACTTCTACTGCGTATTCTTTATCAACGCTATAATTTTTATTATCTGCCGATCGAATATTATAATCATCAACAGAATATATTATAGCTGGGTATTTTATGTTTTTTATAACTTTTTGCCCAGCACCGGATACATTAGAAGGGGGCTGGAAATATACATTGGCACCCTCTCCAACGATATCTTTTAAATATCTATCAAAGTCAAGTCTCGTCCTCATTCCACAGCTCTCCCAACGTTATTATAAGTCTAGGGGCCTGCGAAGCATCAACTTCTGTTGCCTTCCACTTAGCCCCCATAAACTCAATCCATCTCATGTTAATGAAATGATCGCGTATATAGGCATCGCCGACTACACTTATCTGATTAGAGATTGAAATGTTGCTATTGATCTGCTGTGAATCCTGAAGCCGTCTCGTATTACGAAGAATATCTCCTCGATATGTACGTTCCGTTATTTGCTCAGTCCAAACTGATTGAGCTGTTTCCACTTGCTCTGCAAAGCCGATCTTGCCATACCATCTATTCACGATCATTTCCTCCCATTTTGATTAGTTACCGCTGACTCCAGTTCCTGATCCAGCAGATGCCTTGCTAAGGTCTGCTGTAGGAATTTTTGTCTCGATTGCAATAGCTGATAATGGTTTGATTAACGCACCAGAGATACGTGTCTCGATAAGATACTTCTGAGCGTTGTAATCAATGTCGAAGTCATCAAACATGTTGATAGCTCCGCCCTTGTCTGCACCGATGTTGTAATCCTGCAGGTTTACGATAATACCCTGAAGAGCTAATGTGTCAGTCTTGTCCACACGAGTAAGACCTTCCATAACCGGAACGGATACAATCTTAGATACACGGCATGCTGTAGCCAGCTTGTCAATGTTGTCATAGATGATACGGCCATTCTTATCCTTCAGCAGTAAGCACTCAGTAATGATTGACTCTGGAGCGAACAGCTTTGGATTACCAGAACCCTTGTATTCGATACGTGCTCTTACACAAGCCTCAATGAATGCTGTAGCCTTCTCAGCTGCGGTTGTTTCTTTTGTAATTGCAATAGGATACTTAATTGTGTAGAGATCAGCATCTTTCCAAATTGGACGAACGCTGTCCTCTTTGATGTGATCGTCACTGGATGTAAGACGTCCATCACCAACCAGGACTGCTCTTGCAATTTCCTCGTTCAGCATCATTCTCATTTCTGCTTTCAGCCAAACAATTACGTCAAAATCTGTAATGTCAATTACATCATCACGATCAATCTTCTGTTTCTTGTAGATTGTCTGCGGGGTGGTTGTTCTCTTTAGTAATGAGAATACTTCCTCCTTCTTCAGCTTACCTTTGATGTAACCTCTTGCACGAGCTTCATCCTCACGCAAGTCTGCAAATGTAGATTTGATTCTTGAGAATGGTGTGTGATGTACACCGTTCATTACTTCGGTTACCCATCCCTGGTCTCTTGCAATGAACTCAGGTGGTGTGTTTAAATTTTTGGCATCCGGGAACAGGTACTCAATATTTGTAATACCATGAGCAAGGAATGATTCTTTCATAGAGCCATATCTCTTACCGTCCTCGATAATCTCCTGCATTTCGCTGTGGGACAGAACGTCTCCGTTGTCTGTATTGTTGCCTTCAAATAAGTTATGTGCGATTGCACCCATGTCGTCATCCTCCTCTTCATATTCTTCGGAATCGTCATCATCTTTGTCAGGATCTTCGTCGTCATCCTCCTCTTCATATTCTTCGGAATCGTCGTGATCATCCTCTTCATCTTCATCTTCATCCTCGTCCTCGTATTCATCTTCGTCTTCGAGAGCGTTAGGATCTTCTGCTAATGCACTTCCTACAGCCATGTAGAAAGCATCCTTCTGTTCTGGCGTCATTGTATCAACGACATCCTGAATGCTCTTATTAGCCACTTCGTCTTCTCCTTTCTCATCTGAGTGCATAATCTCAAGATACTCTCCCGAATAAATATATGCCTCATAATCATCATTGTCAATTGTGTCGCCATGTGCTAAGGCAACATCTTCAATGTATGCTCCTGGATTTGCTCCTGCAAGAACAAGGCTAAGTTCTTTAATTTCACCATGCTGAATATATGGCCCACGCTGCTGAAGATGATTCGCCCAAATACTAAGCGAATCCATATCTCCGTGCTGAACAACATCTTTCGCGATTTGACCATTATCTGAACCGTTGAAATATCCGTACGCATAAACACCATCTTTTCGGCATTCCATATAAGCATGCCCAAGCACGCTATTAATGTTACCGTGATCATGGTTATACACTAATGGAACTTTAGCGCCATCGATATCATCAAAAGCACCATGCTGAATAATTCTTCCATCAGCGCAAAGAATACCAAACTTTGTAGCCCAGCCCTTAAAGTCGCAATCGGCATACTTTGAGCGTTTAGCTCCCATTTTGAATTCCTCCTTTATTGTTCTTCTGTTTCCTCGTCAGCAGAATTTGTATTATACATCTGATCCAATTCAGTGTTCGACGCCGAAATATTATTATTCGTCAGCGTATCTGCTTTAGGATCATCCACTGGCCTTAATCCAATTACTTGCCTGAATTCATTAGATGTCATTATACAGTTTCTCGTGAACTTATCAGCGAGCTCTGCAAGATTTGTAGTAGACACCAGTTTAAATGGATCTCTAAAATATTTAATTGCATGCCCTTTGGTCCTAGCAGTCTTTGTTAAGAACTTCCGATTCATCTCATCTACAACTGCTGCAAGTATTGGCTCAACTATACTATTGTAGTAGTTATTCATTGTATTCTCGTCTGCTGTGCCATTGAGAATCTCTACCGTCATTCCAAGCTGAGAGAATAACAAATTTGTGAAATACTCTACCTGCTTGAGTAAATTGTTTTCAATCGACCTATTGAGCTGTGTTACATGCTCAGTAGAATCGATGTAAGCAATGCCGTATTCCGAGCTTGCCAATTGTTCAGTAAGTTCTTTACGACGTTCTTTAGCCTGAGCTCTCTTTGCTTCAGACTTAATCGTATATGGCAACTGAATAATCAAATCAAGCTTATCAGATCCACTTCGATCATCTATGAAATCGAGAATTGCAAGCTTTCTTTTCAGTCGATGCGCCGTTGAATTCTGTGCATTCATAATTGCATAGAATGGATTTTCAACGATCGCGACCATTTTCTTTGGAAGATCCATTTCCTCGAATTCGCCAGTGTGATCATTGTAGATTCGCACTCTAACATGGCGCGGATACCAATTGATTATCTTTGCTGTACGCATCGTCTGAATATCGTAAACGTTGCCATGCACAGGGTCCATAGTCGTATCAATCGGAACTATAGCAACGCATCCTTCGTCAAGAAGTTTCAGGAAAATATCCTGTTTAAACGCTCGCGATGTCTGATCAATATTGGCTTCCATTGTTAAACAGTAGTTAAGCCCATCCTCAACGTCGTCAGTAAAGCGTTTGTCTGCGTCTAGCATGACGTGTTCTACGTCAATTGCTGCGGCATCTACGGATATCTTATTGTAGATCGTTGTAACGATTGACCGCTCATTTCCCATCGTAAGTCTAGGACGAGATGGATTGTCATAGCTCACTGCGCCAAGACCAGTTCCATTTTGATACGCTGTTGGATCTTTGTTCATAAATGCATTCCAACCATGCTTTAATCTGTTCATAAAACCCATAAGTAATCTCCTTATTTAGTAAGGTAATCCAGATAAGCTTTGCCTGCGCGCTTAGCTTTATTGAAAGATCTGCTTACTTTCTTAGCTTTCTTCTTAGCTGATTTGTAAGCTTTGCTGGCATCTCTAGAAACTCTATTGTATTCTTTCTTAGCTGACTTATATGCCTTGTTAACATTCTTCTTTACCGATGTTGCATAAGGTTTGGCATCATTGGCAAGCTTTTGACCAGCTCGTTCAATTTTGTACTCTGCCTTTGATCTGACAGAATTTGCCTTATTGCGTGCTTCTGCTGGAGTCATTGCACGGCTCCTAGCAGTAGAAGTAGCTTTTCTAGCTTTCTTATATGCACTGGTCTTCTTGACATCTCTAGCAAGTTTCTGTCCAGCTCTTTCAAGCTTATACTCTCCCTTTGAAACTACTGATCTTGCTTTTGCCTTTGCAGCGTTAGCTGTTGGTGATTTTGAAGCTTTGTCCAGAAGATATCTTGCTGCTACGGTCTTTGCAACTGCGTCTCTGGTTGCTACCTTTTTAGCGAAGTTTGCTGCTTTCTTAACTTTTGTCGAAGGAGCGTTCTGTTTCTTAACATTAGCAGCGATCTGTTTCATCTGCTGTTCCTGTTTCTTTCTAACCATGTCAGCATTCTTCTTAGCTACAGTATGAGCATTCATAGCTCTAACACGTTTCTGGAAATCCTTCTCATGCTGAGCTTTCTGTGCCTGCATTGCTGATGTTGGGCCTTTGTATGGAACAGACGATTTTTTAACGTCTTCTGGGTAGACATACTTACCATTTTTAATGTATAAGTATTTGTGCTTTTTCCAGCTATGTCTGAGAACAGTGTTTCCGTCCTCATCGGTGGCCTTGTAATATACAGAATTACTCATATTACCATCCTTTCTGTTTCTTTTTAAGTTTTTGAACGTATTTTGCACCACGGATAGAAGCTAACTCAGCATCTACCGTTTTCTTCTTTTCTGCAGTTTTGTTTGTACGCCGTTTGATAGCTTCAGCCTTCTTGGTGTACTTAGCAGCTTTCTTTCCATAACGGTTTGCCTTCTTCCGAGCTCGTTCAGCTTTTTGAAGATTTCCGGTATATCCAATATCCGTAAGAGCATGGTCACGTTTGACTCGTTTTGCCTCTTCCTTTTCTTTGAACTTGACTCTTTTAGCCATAGCTTCTGAAGCTTTTCGTTCGTAATTGGATATACGTGACTTTGTCTTCTGAGAAGTTTGTTTCTTCATCTTAGACGCAAGCCGATCTGATTTTGACTCCAGATGCGATGCTCTTCTTCCGGAATGTTGATACGGATCTTTTCCTGATCCATACTTGTAACGGCCAGACCGTCTCGGCAGTCCATAATGTTCCAGATGGTCACCACATAAGTCAGAATGAACCAGTGACATGGTCCCGTCCTTATTCTTTATTTTTACATACATAACCATTACTCCTATTCGAATGCATCTTTATTAACTTTGTAAGCAACAAGCGCATCAATCAATGCTGAGACGTTATCAATTTTGTCTTCGTATCGTTTCTTATACAGCTTTCTGTTTCCGTTTGTATCTTCCAATGTTATGCAATGGCCCATACAGAAACTCATCAAAGACTCGTCAAATATCAGCATCCTCTTTTCTGACAGTTTCTTAATTTCTCCGAGAGGAACCGTTTCAGTTCTAACACCCTGTGGAACTTTCTCAATTCCAAATGATCCATTCTCCTGAGCCCATCTTTCAATAAACTCTTTTGCGTTGTATGGATCATAGCCCAATGCGCAAACATCATACTGAGCGTCTATTATGAATTTGTCAAGATCCTCGTATACTTCTTGGACATCTAAAATACTTCCCTCCATAACAATAAGCGTACCTTCGTCGATAAACTCTTGATACTTTTGTCTCATGGCCAGGTTCAACTTACTCAAGGTAAGTGTAGTTATATAACTTCTAACTTTTACTCCGAACATTCCGTTTCGCAGTGGGAACAAGAATGTGAAAGCGCAGAAGTCATCACCTTGGGAAAGGTCGGCTCCCATTGAACATGACATTTTCCAAAAGCTTCTAGGTCTGTGTGGGAGTGTTTCTTCATAAGAGAAATAATATGTATATCCCTCCATAGGAATTCCGAAACGTTTTGCCAGAATATCATTTCTTGTAGCAGGTGCTTTATCAGCTCGTTCAACATCTAGCTGGATTGTTTCATAGCTGACTGTGATCGGTAGGTTAGGATTAGCCTTAGGCCACATGTCTGGGTCTCCGACTTCCTCTACGCTGTCAAGCCTGTAATACCAAATACTAGTATGCCAGTTCTGGTATTCACCTTTGAGAATGTCTATCAGTTCCATTTTGATGGCATCTCCACATCCATTACGGACGGTACCTTCCGAACTTACTGCTAAGATTACATATCCATCTATTTTGGCTGCACCCTGCTCGATCGCACCAATTGGATCTTCTCTCAATTCACCAGAGAGCCATTCGTCAACCGTTGCTACTTTTACTCGTAATCCCTGAAGTTTGTTAATACTCATTGGTCTTATCTCGAGTAGCGAATTTGTAAGAAAGTTCTGTATACCTTTTTTGGTTGATGCAAGCTTTACACGGTTCGCTTTGGAACCTGTAGTGTTCTGTATAGAACCTTCAGTTAGAAACTGGAACAACGGCCCTTTCGCTCTGGCTATGGCAGTACTAATTGCACTAGTAACCTCTTCAGCCTGTTTCATTGTTGGGGCCGTCGTAATCTGATGTGTCGTTGTTGTGTCAACTGTCAGAAAATATGCTTGCACTAAACTTTCATATAACGATTTTGCATTACTTCGAGAAATGATAAGATACTGTTTGTTGACTAGACGCTTTTTGACAGATTTTCTTACGAAATGTCCGCCTCGTCCAGAAGCGTTTGGTTCGTATACGGATTTCTCAACGTAATAGAACCAACCAAATAATTGCTCTCCCCAAAGTTTAAATGAATCCAGCAATTCCAAGTCTGATCCATCTGTCAAGACCATTTCAGATTCGCAGAAAGCAATCCAACCTTCTACAGCTTCGTCGTCATAGTATACACCGGGGTTAGCGATCAGCCAATCAATACGGTTCATCTCCATAGAGATCTCCCTGTTAACAGGAATCTCGCCGTTCAGAACTTTATCTCGGAACTCCCCGTAGTACCTAGGCGTTGCCGTATTGCTTAGCATTCACATCACCTACTTCTTTTTCTTTGTTTTCTTTGTTTCAGCTTTGACGGCTTCATTAATCATCTTCTGAGCGGCAGCATTAAGTTTGCCTTTAATATAAACTTTCCCTTGTTCTTTAACGACTTCTGTAACTGCTGGAGCGATAATATCCTTTACGGCCTTATCAATCAACTTCTTTGGCAATGGCTGTTTTTGTGGATGATTTTTAAGATATGTAGCTTCCATGCTATCTCTAGCATTTATTCGTCTGAGCTCTTCATCGGATAAAGTTTTTACATATGCTTTTTCATTTCTGTATTTGGTTTTTTGTTTCTTTTTCTCAAGCTGGGCTGCTTTAGTTCTTTCTCTTCGTTTGGCATTTTGTTTTTCAACTTCGCTATTTTTAGAAAAGCTTTTTATAAACTTCTCACCAGCTTTAGCCGATGATCTAAGACTTTGATATGGTTCCTTCCCAGATCCCCATTTGTATCTTCCGGATCGTCTTGGTAATCCGTAATGTGCTAGATAATAGTCAGAGAATTCCTGATTGTTGACTAAGAAGTCTTTTACATCATCTGCTGAGTAATTAGTCATCGTTATTCTCTCCTTTCTTATCATCTTCGGAAACAGGATAGTACATTATGTACAATCTCCATTCCATTTCCTTAAGTTGCTCTTTCAAACTGTCCATTAACGAACCACTTGTTGGCGGATCGAATAACAGACGAGTTTTGATGTACACATAATCTTTTATCAAACTTGACTTCTGAGTGTCCTCTTCGAATTCACTCCAGACATTATCCGGACCAGTAATTCGGTATCCTTCTTTCGGACCAACTCCTAATTGAGTGAGAGCTGCAAATGCAGAATTGATATGAATGGTTAAATCCAAGTCAAACTGCTCAAAGTCGTCAGGACATCCAATAAGCTGCTTGATAGTCTTAAGAATGCTCTCTTCCATTGAATTCCTCCTCAATGTTTCCAAGGGCATGTATCATTTGGTCTCCTTATTACAGGGCCGCTACGAACATTTGTATCGTGTCCATAGTGTATGGCATTATGTGTTTGATGGGTTGTTGTCACAACGTTATTCATGTCGAATACCATTGGGTCTCGGTTAAGTATCATCTCTTTGGTAACTGGATTTATGTGATGTATCAACGGTCGTGTTTGTATCTCGTATCCTTCAACACCTAAATCGCAACCGCCATCTCTGACAATTACTTTATGACGAAACTCTCTCCATTCGCCTGATGAATATAATGCCTGATTAACCCATCGGTCATAGCCGAATGTCTCGTACCCAACTGAACCAGACAGCATTAAGTATTGCAGCCGTTCTTCAAACGTAGGATACTCGATCATTTTCAAATATGATCGTGACATTGGACTTGATCTACTCATCTTCGATACCCTGGTATCTACGCATTGCTTCAATTGCTGCAGCGTATCTCTCTTCGCTCTTAGCAGAAGCTTCCAATGAATCGATTTTGGCTTTTGTCTGCTTAGTTTCTTCTCTGAGCTTGTCCTGTTCCAGCTGCTCTCTTGAAGAACCGAGTTTTAAGAAATGCGTAATGACCTGCGATGAGGCTGTGCCTTCACGTAACTGCTTTTCAGCAGCATCGAGTGAGAGATTTATCAAGTACTGTTCCCTGTCTTCAGGAGTCATAGGAACCCTTGAACGCTTCTTTGCGGAAGTAGCTGTCGCTGCTCTTCTTCCCATATACTTTTGTCTCCTTTCTAATATCTTTTGCCGAGATGTTGAATACTTTACGTACTCTCTATAAGAGATCTAGGTATGTTTTAATAACCCTGAAAGGAGTCTTCAACTGAAAGAGGGTCCTTCTATGTGCGACAAAAGAAGACCAAGATCCCTTATAGAGAGAGCGTAAAGCTGTCAATCTAAAATCCATTTTGACAGGATTTTGACCCTGTCTCTTATACACATCTCCGAGCCCACGAGACTACGCT
>ENA-OXZX01000098-OXZX01000098.1-human-gut-metagenome-genome-assembly--contig:-NODE-98-length-28510-cov-6.503286_pt1 | contig 28510 bp, 41 predicted proteins | sample MGYA00244513_ERZ652811 | MGnify/ENA primary metagenome ERZ652811 (study PRJEB26926, sample SAMN06164400) | human gut metagenome | biome: ENVO:00009003; feature: ENVO:2100002; material: ENVO:00002003...
GAGATGCAGCGTAGTCTCGTGGGCTCGGAGATGTGTATAAGAGACAGGATGAAAAACGGCACGTTCATTCCAGTGACACGGGTCCAAAGCCGCCCAGATGTCAAAAGCGATGGGAAAGCACGCTTCGGTGACAACAATCCGACCATCACGCAGCAAGGAATCGACGTGGACAAGTTCATCAGCGACAACCACGCGCTCATCGAAAACTTAAGGAAAGGAACACGTTGAAACACGAATACACGGGCGACGAGCTCGTCGAACTGAAAAGCATTTACAACGAGTCAGGCGAAGCCGGATTGAGCCGTGACGAAATGCGAGCCTTGCGCAAGGCCGGACTTGTCAAGCAAGACCTACCGCCAGAGCCGGAGAAGCCGCATGAGGATACTCTGGCCGACTATCAGGCCGTCAGCAAGCCCACGGCGGAACCGTCGAAACGAGACCTCATCCTCGCGCACTGCAGAAACCGCATCGACCAAGGCCAACCATTCGACGGCAAGGAAACCGCCGAAGCGCTCGACATAAGCCAGAAAACAGCCGGCAACATCATCGGCCAACTCCGCAAGGAAGGACTGCTACCGGCCTTCGACCAGCATTCCCCCCGCAAAACACGGAAAAACGCCACAACCGGAAAGAAGGAAGAAACCATGACCACCGCATCGAAAATCGCAGCGGCCAACATCACCAAATCGAAAATCACGGCGGCCGACGTTACCGAATCGAAAATCACGGCAAACGACTTCACCACCGGAACTATCGACGTCAAGCCACAAGCCACAGCCGATCCGCGCATCATCATCGCAAACGCCTTGGTCGGCATCTTCGACGCGGTGAGCGCCTTGCAGCGCACAGCATTCCAAGCCAACGACAAGGTGGTCTACGGATTCGCCACGAAACTGCTCACCGGCGAATTGATGGACATTAAGGCCAACTACTCGAAGGACGCAAAATGAGACTCAAATTCGATAGCGAGAGTGGCGTTTTCACCATCAAGCCAGAGTCCGAGGCGGAGATCACCAAGCTCAGGACGTCCGCGTTGGGCATCGCCAATCTGCTGGTCGATTATTTCGACGCCGACATCATCAAAGCAGACATAAACAAGCCAAGCAATCAGCAGGGAGCCTGAAATGAAGCGTATTCCACTCAAGGATACGGAACGCTATCAGATCGAGCGTTTCAAGCAGGGCAAGAAGACGGAACGTCATCTCGCGTGGCTGAAGAGCCGTAAGGCCGGTGTGGGCGGTTCCGACATGAGCACGATTCTCGGCCTTAACGCGTTCAAAACGCCTTACGAATTGTGGTTGGAGAAGACCGGACGCGTGGAACCGGAGGACATTTCCGACAAGTGGGCGATCGTCAAGGGCAATGCCCTGGAAAACGAGCTTCGTAAGCGTTTCCGCGCGCAGCATCCGGAAATGATCGTCACAGACGGCACCGACAAGCAGTTCATCAGCCGCGAGAAGACATACCTGCGCGCTTCCCTTGACGGCATCCTGCAAAAGGAAGACGGAAGCTTCGGAATCCTCGAAATCAAGACGGCGGGTAATCGCCGAGCGGGGGACTGGCATGACGAGGACGGCAACCTCCGTATTCCGCCTTACTATCTCGCTCAGGTCGAATTCTACGCGCTCGTCACTGGATGGACGTGGGGCTACGTGTACGCGGCCATCGGAGACGATGAGCCGGTAGAGATCCCGTTCCAGGCGGACGTGGAGGATATGTCCGCGATCGACAAGGCCGCCGCCGACTTCTGGCATTTCGTCACCACGGGTACTCCACCACAGCTTACCGGCGGGGATGTGCAGAAGGCGTTCCCCGAACCCACGCCGGACATCGTGGACGAAAGCGACGATGACGACCTGTACGACCTGCTCGCAAGATACGAGAGCGCCACCGGAATGCTGAATGACATGAAGGCCGCTCAGAAGGAATTGCAGGAGCAGATCATTCTGCGCATCGGCTCGCACACCGGCATCAAGTGCGGGAATTTGCAAGCCACCTACAAGCCGATGACCCGCAAGGAATACACCGTCAAAGCCACCACCTACCGCAAATTCGCATTCAAATCCATCGAAGAAAAGGAGCAATAAAAAATGGGAGCAATCGCACAGCAGGCGCAAGGGCAGCAGTTGCAGCCGCTCAATCCGAAGGGCAAGCTCAAGCAGCTTGTGGAGCATTCGTGGCCGCAGATCGCGCGTGTCATCGGCGGCAACCTCGACAGCGAGGCGCTGTTGCAGATGTGCATCAGCAGCATCAACCGCACACCCGCCTTGGCCGACTGCACGCCGGTCAGCGTCCTTTCCTGCTTCATGCAGTGCGCGGCACTTGGCTTGCGCCCATCCGACGTGGATGGATTGGGACAGGCGTACATCCTGCCCTATGGCAACAAGAACTATGCCACGGGGGAGAAGCAGGCCACCTTCGTCATCGGCTACAAGGGCATGCTGAAACTGTTGGAGAACAGCGGCATCTACGCGCAGCCGAGAGCCGTCTACGAGGATGACAACATCAAGCTCAAGCTTGACGAAAATGGCGTGCCGACCATCGAATGCCCGGACGAGGTGAACGTGGACGCCGACCACAGCGAGGACAAGCTGAAATTCGTGTACCTCTCTGTCCAGCTGCCGAATGGCGGACGCTACGCCGACTACATGTCGAAACGCGACCTGCTCGAATACCGCGAGAAGTACGCGCCACGCAATCGCAGCCGTCAGATCACCGGACCGTGGGTGAAGAATTTCGTGGAGATGGCGAAGAAGACCATCATCCGTCGCAGTTTCAAATATCTGCCGGTCAACATCGAGGCGAAGAAGGCCGCGAGCGTGGACGAGACCACACCGGATTACAGCGACGTGTTCCAGCCGGTAATCACCGATTCGACTGATGACGTGACTGCCGAGGTCATGGACACCGAAGCCGACTCCGAGCAGCAGGCCGATGCGAAGGACGGTGAGTGATGGCGGGGGAGACCGTTATCACGATCGTCGGCAATCTGACCGCCGACCCTGAGATTCGCACTTTGAGCAATGGCGGCACGGTGGCGAACTTCACCATCGCGTCCACGCCACGCGTATACAACAGCCAGGCCAACCAGTGGGAGGACGGTCAGGCGCTGTTCCTCCGCTGCTCGGCCTGGCGTGACCTCGCCTCGCATTGCGCCCAGACGCTCCGCAAGGGCATGCGCGTCATCGCGCAGGGCCGGTTGCAGCAGCGTTCCTATCAGGCGCAGGACGGTTCCAACCGCACGGTCATCGAATTGCAGGTGGACGAGATCGGCCCGTCGCTCAAGTATGCGACGGCTCAGGTGCAGAAGATGCAGTCAGGCTCATACCAGGGCGGCAACGCCAATGGCGGCTATCAGCAGCCGCAGCAGCCCCAGCAGCAGTCGCAGGCTCCGGCCGATGATCCGTGGGGCGCTCCGGCTGGAGAGCCTGACTTCTGATGATGCGTGAGTGGATTGAGCCGCCGGACGTGCTGCCGGTATGTCCCAAACATGGGTGCGCGCTGTATCCGGCGCGCCCCATACCATGCCCCGAATGTGAGGCCGAAAGCGAAGACCATTACGCGGACATTGGCGATGCCGACATTTGGATTTTGGAGGACGAATGACGCAGGAAACCACCATCGACGTGCAGAAGGCCTACTGGTGGACCCAGAACAAACGTGGAGACTGGCGGGCGAAATACCGGCGCACCAGCGTCGTGAAAAGATGCGCCTACCTCACCTACCGCAGTCTCATCAACAGCGGCAAACTCAAGCCGCCCGCCAAATGGCCGGTGCATGTGACCGCCATCATCCACCCCTTGACACACGGCAGATTCGACCCCGAGAACGCGGCGCCGATGGTCAAGGCAATCTTGGACGCCATCACACAAGCCGATTTCTGGCCGGACGATAACGCCAGATACGTGGTCGGCCCGGACTATCGGCTAGGCGAGCCAAGCACCGAAAAAGGCGTCTACCACATCACAATCCGAATCGAAGAGGAAGAACACTAATCATGGCGACGAACGTGACTGAGAAAGACAAGACACTGCAAGAGATCATCGACTGGTGCGAGCAGCTTGAGATTGATGGCTTGAGGCTTGCAAACGCTCTTCTGATGCAGCGTGACACGACCGCATACGGTGTCGTGAAGGGGCAAATCGACGCATACGGAAAGACAGCTGACCACTGCCGTTCCATGCTCGGCTACAGCGGCTCCATGCTGTCCTGCCTCACCTACGAGGACACGGACAATAGCGACCCATCCGATCAGCCCCAGGTGGGCGACTACGGCGTGGCAGTCCGCGAGACCGCAGACGGCCAGGAGGAAATACCCTTCCACATCGAACGGGAGGAACGCACCGGACTGCCAGTCGCACTCCTGAACGAACGACTGTATGCGAAACCGGAAGACGATATAAAAGACGGCCTGTATGTGAGCCTGTTCCAGCTCTATCTGGACGGCTTTATGTTGAGTCGGACGGGCCGAAAGCGGAACAAAGACGCGGAGGCATAGTCATGTGGTTCAAACGCAGACGCAACGAATTCGGGTGTCCAATGTGCGGCAGACTACCCAAAATCGTTAAGAGCCATACACAGGATGGGGATTACATCAAGTCGATATACCGGCTTCAATGCCCCCGAAAGCACCTCTCTACAAACTGGTACAGCGACCCTATGGATGCAAGCATCCAGTGGAAACACGTAGTGGACGAATACAAGAGGAAGGACACGAAATGAGCGCGTATCAGCCTGTTCTTGACCCCGCCTGCGGCGGCCGAATGTTCTGGTTCGACAAGTCGGATGATCGAGTGCTTTTCGGTGATGTGCGTGATGAAAGCTGGGAATTGTGTGACGGGCGTAGATTCGATGTCAAGCCGGACATGCTGATGGACTACCGCGACCTGCCGTTCCCCGACGGGACGTTCCGCATGGTGGTGCTCGACCCGCCCCACCTGCGCAATGCGGGGGAAACGAGCTACATGGCGCAGAAATACGGTTGCCTCGACCAAGAGACGTGGAAAGCTGACCTCAAGACCATGTTCAGCGAGTGCTTCCGCGTCCTGAAAGAGCATGGAGTGTTGATTTTCAAATGGAATGAGACACAGATACCCGTATCGCAGATTCTCAAGCTCACAGCGCACAAGCCACTCTTCGGCAACAAGCAGCCGAACCGCACGGGAACACACTGGATTGTCTTCATGAAGGAGGACGCGAAATGAATAAACGGTACAAGGTTTGTCCACTTTTTTGGAGTGATTACGGCGATGAGCGCACCTTGATGAATATGGGTGTGTTTGAAAAGTTGCTGAACGAGGGTTGGCAGATTCTGCGGGTGGATACCATGCCGACAACGGAATTGCGTGATAACGCCGTCGCAGCGACGAACGTCTACATCCTTGAGAGGGAGGCTAATGATGATTAGTCAATACGACAAGGACATGTGTTGCCTGTATATCGCTGAGGGGATGAGCTACATCTGGCAACAACGAGAGAACCAAGAGCTTTCCCGAATACTTGAATCATTGGCCGATAGGAAGCTCATGAAGCGTGTCCATGGCGGGTATGCGATCACGCTCAAGGGATTGTTGGCAGTCAAGGTGTGGAGACTTCACCTGTTCCTGTTCCATCACGGTGAATACAAGTACTTCAGGAGGAAGAAATGAGCAGGGCTGAGACCACCGCCATGCTGTCCAAGCTGGTGGAGAAGAGGTTGAGGAATCAGACCGCTTTTTGGGCGAGCGAGGTCAATTTCGACCGTAACACGCCCGACGAAAGGCGCGTGGACTACGTGGGCTTCAAGCCCTGGAACATCAACGGTGAGCCGGTGCCCGCAAGCGTCGAGAAAGGCTGCTTCGAGTTCTACGAGGTCAAGTCATGCATGGCTGACTTCACTAGCGGCAACGGACTGACGTTCTACGGCGATCAGAACTATCTGGTCTGCACGAAGGAACTGTGTGACGAGATCGTATGGCAGAAGATGGTGCCGCCGCGAGTGAACGCGATTCTGACACCGGATTCGACCGGCTCGAAACTGATTCTCGACTATGTGCAGTCCTACAACGACCTGTCATACAGGAGGCGTCCGGCAAGCGAAATCCTGTGGGCCATGGTCAAAGCTAACGGAAAGAGGACTAATTGAGCATCATGCTTGACGAGGCCAACGCTTACGAGCGTGGCATGGATGATGATTTGACTTTGGCGAAACGGCTCTGCTGGGACAGCTACGAATGGGATGGCGTCGATAGCGACTGTGTGGCGAAAGACGAGGACGACGCATGGGATTACGCGGGGGAAATCTGCGGCTATCAGGAGGACTTCATCGACCGGGCGCGCGACCTGCTCGAAGTGGCACGCAAGGCGGTAAACGAATGAGCAAGGCAATCCGATATGTCGAGTGCGCCCACTGCGGCGAGACGGTGGGCAGCTATTACGTCACCTGCCCTTACTGCGGGTATCGGCTGGTGGACGCGAAGCAAGCCGTAATGATGGGTTTGTCATGGTGACGCTTGACCCGCCACCGGACTTGTTGGAGATCGCCGAAGCCCTGGACGCGATGGCGAAACCACACGTGGGAAGCGGCTGGGCGAACACCAACTACACCGACCTGCCCTGCACCACGCCACGGCAGGAGGCAATCTGGATGGAATTCAACGGCATCACAAGAGGGGAGGATTGATGGCAAGGCGCGGTTACGTGCAATTGGCCAATGGCTTCTATCTCAACCGGAAGGTACGCCGGTTGCGTCGCACAATGCCCTCTGCCGTCAGTGCGTTCGTCGTCATGCTTTCCTACTGCGGTGACAACCTCACGGACGGCTTCGTGGACTCGGACACGGCGGAATTCGTGCTCGACATCACCACGCAGGAGCTTGACGCTTTGCAGCAGGTCGGATTGATCGAGGCCGTGGATGGCGGCTATGTCATCCACGATTATCTCGAACATAATCGGAGCCGTCAGCAGGTGATGGCCAAGCGCAAGCGTGAGCATGACCGGTATTCTGCTGGCAGTCTGCCGGCAGAAATTGCGCAGACTGCCGGCAGAATCGAAACAGAATCGGGACAAACACCAGAACACCAGAACACCAGAACCCAAAAGAAAGAGAAAGAAGAATATTCTTCTTCTTTCTCCAAAGAAATCGGGCTGAACGACTTCGAGCTGGTCAGGGAGAAAACCCACGCCAATGCCGCCATAATCCGCGATTACCCGAATCTCGACCTGTCAGACGCGTGGAACGCATTCTTAAGCCGACATTATGGCGAAAACCGCACGATAGCCGACTGGACGCGCCTGTGGAAGGGCTGGTGCCAACGCAGAGCCAAAATGAGCGGCATACCACCCTCGAAACGCCACGTGCACACGTGGAAATGCTCTCACGTGCTCGAAGCGCTCGGACGCGACGAAGAAACAGCACAGGCAGACGAAAAGGCCTGCGAATTAGCCGACAGACTCAACAAGGAGAAATCATGAAACACGAACCGGTAATCATGTACAGCCGAGAATGGTTGGAACACGAGCGCCGCAAAGCATGGCAGGAAGGCTACGCGGCCGGATGGAAAGACCAGGAATGCGACTTCCCGCCACACACCACAGAAAACCCATATCTGGAGACCAAATGACCAATACCGAGAAGACAATAATCTGCACCGTCATCACCTGCATGCTCATCATCTTCCTCACCATCGGCACATGCATCTCCATGCAGTGGTACACGTCCACCCACCACGACAAGGAGACCAGACTTTGACCAACTGCCAGCACTGCCGGAAGCCAATGAAGCCGGTGGCCGCGAATCTGCTCTGCGCCAGCTGCCGAGAAAACTACTGGCAGCTGATCCGCCAGCTCGGACACGTCCAACTGCCCGCCCTGCGGAGCATCATGCTCCGACAGGCCCGCATCGGCACCCCAGCACACACGCCAAGCCGAGGCAACGCACCAATACCCATCGACACCCACGCTCAAGACCTCATCGCAGACAGCGAAGCATGGTTGGCGGAACAGGCGGGCAAAATACGCGCCGCATACGCTGGATACGACTGGCGGAAAGCGTGGTTCGCCATAATCAGCAACCGGCGCACCATCCTCGACATGAGCACTGCAGCAGACGATTACGCAGCCCTGGAACACATCAGCCGACGCAACGAGACGGCCTTGACACCAGAAGAGGCAATGGTCATCATCGGCACATGCCCACAATGCGGCCACCAAGCCACCAGCACGCCACAGGCCGACGAATGGACATGCCCGCACTGCAAATGGCAAGGCGGAGTCCAAGCCATCAAAGCCACCCGCGACAACAAACTCTGGCAACTCGAATACACCGGAAAACCAGTCGAAGTCGCAAGATACCTCTCCAAAATGGACATCCACTGCACAAGCGACCAGATCCGCCAATGGCTCACCAGAGGCAAACTCCACGCCACGCCGACAAAACACAAAGGAGAGTACGTGTTCAACCTCGGAGAAATAACCGCCATGCTTGACTGTCACAATTAAAATGCTATACTGTCGTACAGTAGTAAAATGGTTCAGCCTGAAAGGGCTGGGCCATTATTAATATCAGCTTCGGTAGCTCAGTGGCAGAGCACGAGGGATAGCACAGATACCAGAGGACGGATACCAAACCGGCCATGGCTTCATGATTCTTTGCGAATGCCCGTGATCAGAGATAGTGCATCCCACACCATGCGCTGGTTCGACTCCAGCCCGAAGCACCACAAGGCGGTGACCACATGCCAGGAAGAACGCGCAAGACCAGCCGCCAATTCGAAAAAGACAAGGCCACATTCTTCACACAATGCAAGGCACAGCATGCAGTCTGCTGGTTGTGCGGCATGCCAATCGACTATTCAGCGGTGAAGAACACCACTGATGATTCATTCAACCTCGACCACATGTTCCCAGTCAGCAAGCATCCCGAACTACAATTCGACCCAGCAGGCTTCAAACCCTCACACACCAGCTGCAACCGCTTGAGAGGCAACCAAGATCCGCCAGCGCCAATCGGAACACTAAGCAGGCAATGGATTAAGACAGCATGAGCAAGGAGACAGCAATGCAACAGCCAGTCAACCTAACACTCACCGCAGAAATTAACGACAAGACATTCCCAATCAGCAGCTTCACGGTCAACATTCCAGTGCACGTCAACAGAACATACCGCTACGAGGTCATCGACTCCGAGCGTGCCATCGCCAAGCTGATGCCACCAAGCACAAACGAACTCATCAAACGCTTCAAAAACGCAATCAACGCATTCCAAACAGCATTCGAAACCGACCCAAACGGGGTAGGGGCGGTGAAATCGTAAAACCAACGCGATGGGGGTCTACGTCCCGCGTGGTTGGTCTCCCTCTCCCCGATGAGTGAAATTGTTGGCGGGTCGCGCGCGATGGCAGATTAGGGGGTGTTTTCGATGAGTGCGAAGTTTCCGAGTCGGAATGTGGCGGAGGCGTTGGAGCGTTCGTTGAAGAACGCTGACCTCAAGGCTGTTAATTCTGCTGTTGTCGCTGCGGCTCGCGTGTTGGCTGAGCGTATCGATTATCTGACGTTCTCCGGTTTTGTCGATGAGAACGGCAAGCTCGACAATGTGTCGCTGCCGACGTTCCTCAAATATTGTCAGTCGCTTGGTTTGACGGTGGATGCTCCGGCTAAGGTTGGTCGGCCTGCGAAGCCGAAGGTTGAATCTAAGCCGGAGGCGCGTAAGAGCGACAAGGTTGTGCAGATGGAAGATTTCATGAAGCGTTTCGGCTAGGAGGCGTTCGATGGTGTCGGAAGATTTGAGTGTTTTCGGTGCCATTGATGATGAGAAGCATGGTGTGACCCTGCCGCGTATTTATACTCCGCCGCTTCGCCCCTTGGATAAGAACACTTCTAATGGCTTCGCTGTGATCGCGTTCGCGGAGATCATGCTTCACGTTCACCTTTACCCGTGGCAGCAGTGGCTGCTCGTTCATGCGCTCGAACTGCTTGAGGATGGCTCGTATCGTTTCCGCAAGGTCATCGTGCTTGTGGCCCGGCAGAACGGCAAGACCACGTTGATGGGCGTTTTGGCCGCATGGTGGCTGTTCGTGGACTCGAACAAGCATCCTGATCGTGTGCCGCCCGTGAAGTTCCTGGTGGTGGGCGCCGCTCAGACGCTTGATAATGCGAAGGGGCCTTACAGTCAGGTCAAGGAGTGGTGTAATCCGCGTCCTGAGACTGATGAGGAGTCCGATCTGGTGGTGCCCGAGCTTGCGGGCATGACGCAGAAGTTCGTGAACACGAACGGCGAGGAAGCCATCGTGCTGAAGTCGAAGGCGAAATACATTGTCCGTGCCGATAAGAACATTCGTGCGAAGAGCGCGGCCCGTGTGATTTTCGACGAGCTGCGCGAGCAGCATAATGATGATGGCTGGAATGCCGTCTCGCAGACCACGAAGGCCGTGTGGAGCTCGCAATTGTGGGGCATCAGCAATGCTGGCGATTATCGGTCTGTGGCCTTGCGCAAGCAGGTGGATAAGGGCCGGAAGCTCGTGGACGCTTGGAAGCAGTATGTGGCTGATGGTGTGGATGCTGCCGAGGCTTTCGCCAATGGCGAGCAGGACGGCTCTTTCGGATATTTCGAGTGGTCGGCTCCTGATAAGTGCCCGGTGGATGATGCCGACGCGATTCGCCAGGCTAATCCATCTCTCGGCTACGGTCCGATGACCGTGGCCAGTGTCAGAAGCGATATCGATGGCATGACCGAGGCCGCATTCCGCACAGAGGTCCTGTGCCAGTGGGTGACCGCCGACATCGTGCCCTACATCAACCCGAAATTGTGGGAGCATGGCACTGATAATGCGTCGTGCATTCCGGCTGATAATCGCGTGGTGTTGGCCGTCGATACCAGCGCCGACCGCCAGACCACGTATGTGGCCGCCGCGGGATTGCGTGCCGATGGTTTGCCGCATGTGGAGCTTATAGCCAGGCGCGACGGCATGCTGTGGGTGCCGCATTTCCTCGACCTGCTTCGTGAGAGCTGGCCGAATGTCTGTGAGATTGCCGTGCAGTCTAAAGGGTGCCCGGCAGTCGATTTCATCGACCCGCTCACCGAAAAAGGGTGGAACGTGCATCTCATCGAAGGCTTCCGGCTTGGCGCATGCTGTGGCCGCTTCCTCGACCGAGTGCGCGAAGGCAAGCTCAGGCATCTGCCGCAGCCAGCCATCGAACAGCAGGTTTCCGTGGCTGTCACCCGCCGTCTTGGCGAGGTCGAGGTATGGGACCGTGGCAAGAGTGCTTTGCAGATCAGCGGCCTCATCGCCGAGAGTGAGGCATTGTATGCGCTTGAGACCATGCAAGTCGAAGCGGAGACACCGAAATATGCGCCGAGCGTGACCCATTTCGCAGTCGTATGACCCAGTGAGGAGGTTTCATGGGGTTCTTTTCCAGATGGCTCAAGAAAAGCCCGGTATCCGTGGCCCAGAAGTTCTCCGAATCGCCAGTGAACATTTCACAGGTGGCGCAGATTCCAATCGACTGGTTCGGCGCCGGAGTCTACGAACGAGAGGCGGCGGTACGTACCGTCATCGACCATATCGCGCGGAATATCGCCAGCATGCCATTCAAGGTCTACACTCGCCAGCCTGACGGTGACCGCGTGGAGGACACCACAAGCCCGTTGGCGCAATTGATGGCCAAGCCGAGCGTTCTTCCTGGCATGACACGTTACCGATTCTTCTACTCGCTGCTCTGCGATGGCCTGCTCAATGACCGTTGGCTCTGCCTGTTGGATGCCGACAAGCAGTCCGGCAGATTGTGGCTGCGGCGTATTCCGGTGCAGAATTTCACGCTTTCCGGCAACACTCTTGATGAGATCACCGGCGTGCAGATCAGTACCGGACAGCCGGAAGGAAGCCAGTATTTCAAACTGCCAGACCCGCAGATTCTGCTTGATGTGGGCTATAGCACGTCCGGCATCGGCGGTTCTCCGGTGTCCGGCACTCTCGCACCGCTTTTGGCGGAGGCGCGTGAGATGGCCGAATATCGACGTGCCATCGCCAAGAACGGTGGCCAGATTCCGGCCTATATCTCGCGTCCGAAGGAGATGCCGTGGCTTTCGCAGGAGGCTCAGGACGAATTCGTGCAGGGCATGCGGAATTACAAGGCTGGCGGCAATCTCGCTGGTGGCTGGCCGCTGCTCAACGATGGCATGGAAATCAAGACGGTGGACGCCTTCAAGCCGATTGACATGCAGGACATCGACGCGAGGGACAAGATACGCATCGACGTGGCCAACGCCTTCCATATCGCGCCTGAGAATCTGGGCTTCCGCAGCGGCACGAATTCCAACATCGCTTCCTTCAAGGAGCAGATGTGGAACGTTGAATTAATGCCATACATCGTGGCCTTCGAACAGTCGCTCAACCTGCTGCTGCCCGACGCGCTCGGACAGCCGGACGCCTACATCGAGGCGAACGTTGACGCCAAGCTGCGCGGAACGTTCTCCGAGCAGTATCAGGCGCTTTCCACGGCCACGGGGCGCAGCTTCATGACCACGAACGAGGCGCGGCGCATCCTGAACTATCCGAAGGTCGAGGGCGGTGACGATCTGGTGACGCCATTGAACGTCGCGACAGGCGGCCAGCCCAGCCCGCAGGACGGCGGCAGGACGCAGAACGCGCAACAGAACAATCCAGTGAACGGAGAAGACCAGTGAATCTCAAACAGCTCAGATTCAACGTGAAGTCCTTGGACGATTCGGCTGGCGAAGGCGTTTTCAGCGGCTATGCCAGCACTTTCGGCAACAAGGACCTGCAGGGCGACGTGATCGCCAAGGGCGCTTTCGCGGAGACATTGGAGAAGGATTACAACGGCGGCGCCGGTATTCCTATCCATTGGAACCATCAGGACGGCAAGCCGACCGACATCATCGGACGTACCTTGAGCGCCGTCGAGGACGAGAAGGGCCTGCTCATTTCGGCCCAGCTCGATATCGACGATAATCCTACCGCCCAGCAGGCTTACGACCTGCTCAAGGATGGCAGGGTGCATCAGATGAGTATCGGCTTCGTGCCGACGAAGACCGCGTGGATCACGGAGAAGGGCGATGGTCCGTGGGGTGGCCATTCCGAATTCCAGCAGATCAAGCTTTTCGAGATCAGCGTGGTGCCGGTGGCCGCGAACCAGCAGGCCGAGATTCTGGCCGTGAAGTCGGGTCGTGCCATCAGCTCCGCCAACGAGGAGAAGCTTCGTGCCGCGCTGGCCTCGCTGAATGAGGTGCTTGACGGCATCGATTCCGATAATTCCGCTTCCGACGAGGATAAGGCGGATGATTCCAAGACCGGCGAGAGGCCGGACGATAAGAAGCTTGACCCCGATGAGGGCAAGGACGCTGAGGCCGAGAAGGCCGAGCGCCTGAATGTAATCAAATCCGCCCGTGAATTGGTCACTGGCGGCAAGGACAACAAGGAGACCAAATGAGTTTCAATGATCGTCTCGCCAAGACCAAGGCCGCCATCGAAGCGGTGCTGGCCAAGGGCGAGGATAATCTCGACGCTTCCGACATCGAGAAGCTGAAGGGTCTGAACGCCGAAGCGCACGAATTGCAGGATTCCATCGAAACGGTGGATGCGGTGCATAAGCGTTTCGCGGGATTGACCGACAATCTGGCGGACACACAGAAGAGCGGAGCCGCATCCGGCGAATCTCTTGGCGATTTCGTCGTGAAGAACATCGGCGAACAGCTGGCGAAGATAAAGGGAGTTTCGGGAGCGTCAATCGCAGCACCGGAATGGGTTCCGCGCCGCAAGGCCAACACTGACACGCAGGTTACCGGCGGACCGTCCGGCGTGTACGGCTCCCTGTTGACATACGTGGACCCGAATTTCGTCCAGGCTTACCGCCGTCCGACCATCACCAACCTATTCGGTGTCGGCGCGATAAGCGGACAGGCCATCATCTACTACGTGGAAGGCGAAAAGGAAGGCGATTTCGAAACCGTCGGCGAAGGCGAGAAATTCAGTCAGATCCATTACGCCGACGCGACAGAGCACACCGACGCATTATCCACAATCGCTGGATTCATCAAGGAATCCAACGACATGGTCACCGACCTCGAATTCCTGAAGTCCGACATCGATGGACGTCTGCTCTACGATCTGAGCATCGCCGAGGAGAAGCAGCTGCTCAACGGCGACGGCACCGGCAAGAACATCAAGGGCCTGCTGAATCGTGAAGGAATCCAGTCATACACCGCTACCGACGCCGGCAATGACGTTGCCGTACTGCACGCGCAGTCGATGATCTCCACCACGACCGGCATGATGCCGGATGCCCTTGTCATCAATCCGACAGACTATGAGGCCATTCGATTGAAGAAGGACAATGATGGCAATTTCATCGGCGGTGGACCGTTCTATGGCGTGAATGGTGGAGCGCTGACCATCACTCCGCGCCTCTGGGGTCTGGACACCGTGGTGACTCCCGCTGTCGACGCCGGCACAGCCATCGTCGGCTCCTTTAAGGGCGCTGCCACCTTCTATCGCAAGGGCGGCGTGACGGTCGAGGCCACCAATTCCAATGACACCGACTTCATTTCCGATCTGGTGACCATTCGCGCCAAGGAGCGTGTGGCTTTGGCCGTGCGCAAGCCGAAGGCTTTCGTCAAGCTGACCCTTAAGTAAGGAGGAATGATGGCTCGACAGTTTCGAGTGATTCCGGTCGCTTCCGCGAAGCTTGACCCGAACGCCGCCGTGGCGGATGTGATCTTCGTGGATGCGAAGGGCAAGCCGACCGACATTGGTGGTTCTGCCGCCGCGCCGTATGTGCTTCCCGCTGCCGCCGAGAACGCTCTCGGCGGTGTGAAGCTGGCTAATGTCGCTTCGGCTGGTAATGCCAATGCCGCTGTGGGTGTAGCCGCTGGCGATGCGCCGACCAAGGCCGAGCATGACGCGCTCGTGGCCGCGTACAACGATTTGGCGAAGCGTGTCAATGCTCTTGTGGCTGGTCTTGTGGCTGCTGGCGTGGTGAAGACGAGCTGAGACGGGAGGTCGGCATGAGTGAAGTGAATGTGATTCCTGACATGATTGCCGACCCTTCGGCTTTCGAGGACGACGCGGCTTTCAGGCTTAAGGCTGCTCAGGCGGCGATTAGGCGTGAGTGTGGCTGGCATGTCATGCCGAACACTGCGCTTAGCGGTGTGATCAACTCGCGTGGCGGCATGGTGATTCGGCTGCCCGCACGTCATGTGACGAGCATCGAATCATTGACCGACCGTGATGGCAACAAGCTGGCTTATGCCTATGATCCTGATACTGGTCTTGTGGAGTCCTTGTCTGGCGGCTTTCCCGCTGGCATTGCGGCCATCCGCTACGAGATTCACGCGGGCTATGATGACGCGCCGGACGTGCAGTCGGTGCTTATCAGCGCCGCGAAACGTGCCGGCATGAGTCCGCTTGGGCTTATCACCTCGCAGTCAACGAATGGCAGCAGCGCAAGCTTCGACGTGGTGTCGCTCATGCAGGCCGAGAAGGACAAGCTCAAATCCTACAGGCTTGGAGGCTTGCCATGAGCCTGTTTGACGACATGAATGCCGGTGGCGGCGTTTTCGCCATGGCTGGGGCCACGAGTTTCGTGCGACTGCGTGCCAAACGCAAGGCCAACCCGTACAATCCGGCGCAGAACGAGCCGGACTGGAGCGTGCCTCCGGACGAGCTCGTCATCATGGGCGCGCTCTCGTCCAGTTCCAGCACCCGCACGCCGGACACGCTTGACACGCAGACAGCATCTACGGCGTACCTCACCATCCCTGATCCGACAGCCGACGTGAAAATCGGCGACCGGATCCGCGCAGACCCCGACGACGGACGCTTGTGGGAAGTCGACGGATTCCCCTCGAAGGACGCGAACGCATTCACCGGCTGGCGTCCGACCTTGGAATGCCGTCTGACGGAAAGAAAGGGCTGAACAAATGGCGAAAAGCAGGATATCGGTCAACTTCAACCAGAAATTCTTCGACGAGATTCTCAATAGCGCCGGAGTCAAGTCGCTCACTACGCTGGCCGCGAACAGGGCACTCGCCTACGCGAAGGCGTCCGCTCCAGTCGATACCGGCGCATACCGCGACGGCCTTGGAATCGAGGAGGTTAAAAGGGAGCACCGAACGACCGTCATGGTCGTCGGCCACGACCCGAAGACCCTGCTCGTGGAGGCACAGACCGGCAATCTGGCCAAAGCGTTGAGGAAGGCGAGGGTCTGATGGCAAGCGTCATTCCACCAGACCTCGAACTGTTCCTCACCGGATGGCTGCGCTCCAACATCACGGACATCCCCGGCCTGCAGGTCGGAAACCGCATTCCGGATGGTTACGGCGGCTCCTATCCGCTCGTGGTCGTGCGTGATGACGGCGGCACGCAATCCGCCGACCGCGTGACGTTCGACAGGTCGATAGGCGTCAGCGTGCTCGGATGGACGCGCAACGATACGAAACCATGCCGTGATCTGGCGGCCCGCGTGTACGGGCTGCTGACCGGCGAGCCCGGCATCCTCATCGGATTCGCCGAAGGCAGCCGCATCTGCGCCGTCGTGCCCGACGGCTGCAACGGCCCGTACCCGGTCAGCGAGGACGCGGCATGGTGCCGTTACTACATGACCGCCGAATATTCGACGGCCGGAATCAGACAACCATAGAAAGGAAACGCCATGGCCAAAGACAGTCAGGGCATGGATCTGGGACAGGTGGAGGCGCTCGTCACCGCAGCCATCATGATCGTCCCGTACTCCGCCGAAAACAAAATTACGCCGGAGATGATCGCATCCAGCAATGCAACGCCGGAACTTCCGGCCGCCTACAATCGGTCGACCGCATGCATCGGACTCGTCAAGTCCGACGGCGGCAACCAGGATTCGCGCGACGGCGACGACCCGCTCGAGTTTTTGCAGGACGGTTACAAGAAGCTGCCGTTGGCGACCAGCCTCACGCAGACGTTCAGTCCGGCCGAAAACAACGCGCTGACCCGCAAAATCACCATCGGCGAGCCGGACGCCCAGGGCGTCTACCACGTGGCCGACATCATCCAGGATGCGAAGTGGATGGTGTACGAGGAGGAGACGTTCGACACCGGCCGCGTGCACCGTCGCGCCGGCGTCATGCAGGTCACCGGCAACGAGCCGGACCAGCAGGAGCGTGGCTCGGTCACCGGTCGCGCGCTCACCGTCGAATGGATGAAGGATCCGCTGTATGTGGATGCGGAGCATCCGAACACGCGCTGGATCGAAAGCTGGTACGACCCAAAAGCGTGACGGCGGTGGCCGTGACCTCGGCTGACGGCAATGCGAGGCCGTCGGTCGTCCAAGGCGCGAAGCTCGCGCTCAAGGCCGTCGCCACACATGTGGACAAGACCACCGTGGACGTGACCGGACAGGCCACGTTCGCATCCAAGGATGCGGGCGTGGCGACCGTCGATGGCGGCACGCTCACCGCCGTCAAGGCCGGAAGCGCGAGGATCAACGCCACCTATGACGGCGTGACCTCACCTGATCTGACTGTCACCGTCACCGCACGCGCCGCCTGACCGGCGGACGAAAATCTTCCCGGACCGTCTATCTCGCCTGTCTGCGCGGTCCGGGAATCTTCTTTTTTCACGGCAGGCAGGCGAAAGCAGATAGGACAAGACAATGACTTCCACTTCCACCGACTTCAAGCCGACCGTCGAGGATTTCGACCAGTGGACGGAAAAAAACGATGAGGAGGCGTTCGCCTCCATCGCGCAGAACTACAAGGTGCGCCACATCATCAAGGGCGATGTGTATTGGGCGCTCGTGCCCGGCGGACGCACGTACAAGCTTCCATTGTCGATGAGCATCGACGATTTCACCCGATTGTCGAACACGTCCGATGATACGGAGAGCGTCGAACAGCTCAAGCGCATGCTGAGCGCCTTCGCTGGCGACAAGCAGGCGGAGCAGCTGAACGGCGAACCGGTGCAGGTCGTGTTCAACCTCCTGTCCGACTATGGCGACGCGGTGGTGCGCGCGCAGGGCACCTCACTGGGAAAATCCAATGGTTTTCCCGCCAGCTCGCCGAACACGGGAGCGTGATCCGAGCCGATTTCACGGCGCATGGGTGGAGTCTGCAGGCCGATCTTGGCGGCAGGCTCCGCTATGGCGACGCGATAGCGCTCCTCGAGCAGATTATCGGCGATCCGTCATCCTACACGGGCGCGGAGCTCAACGGCTTGGATTATCCGGTCCGGTGGGGTGAGATACCGGTCGTCTACGCGCTTGGCGGCGACGAGTATCCGAAGCCTTTCGATTCGCTTGCGAAACGATTGCGGGCGGATAGGGAGAAGGCCGAGCGTGAGCGGCTGCGCGAACAGACCAAGGGCATGAGCCCGGTTTTCCGGACTCTTTACGAAGACTGAATAACTGAATAGTGGAGGTGCCGCATGGCGTTCGGCAGCGAACTTGGTTCCGCGCACATCAGCGTGTTCCCCTCGATGAAGGGTTTCCGCAGCGTGGTCAACAAGGAGGTCGGCGCGAGCGGCAAGGCCGCGTCGAAGGCTTTCGATTCGAGCATGAACGGCGGCAAAAGCGGCGGACTGTTTGGACGCGCGTTCAAAACCGGTTTCAAGCAGTCGGCGAACGATTTCAGTGCGGATGTGCTGAAATCCTATGAGCGTGACGTGGCGAAGTCCACGGCAGCATACCGTCAGGCCATGCTCCAGCAGAAGGCGGCGGCGAATCAGGTGCGTGCCGCCGAGGAGAGCGTCGCCAATGCCGTTGCCAAGCATGGTGAGGGCAGCACGCAGGCCGAGGCCGCGACCATCAGGCTCGAACAGGCGCGGCTGAAGCTGTCCACCATGACAGACCGGGCGACGCAGGCCGAGAACCGGTTGAAGGATGCGCAGAAGGCGCTCAAGGATGCTCAGGACAATCTCGCTTCCAGCAGTGGTTCGCTTGGATCGGCGTTCAAGAATCTTGGTTCGGCGATAATCCAGCCGGTCTCCGGCGCGTTCGGACGGGTCAAAAACGTGGCAACGTCGGCGTTCTCCGGCATCGCCACGAAAGCCCGCGACGGCATGAGCGCTGCCGGTGCTGCGATGCAATCCACCGCGTCACGGCTTACCGCGCCATTGTCTGCGAAGTTCTCGTCGATGAGCTCGGTCATCGCGGCAAGGATACCAGCGCCTTTTAAAAACGTCAGCAATGCCATCGGCGGCTATCTCGGCAACGTCGGCGGCGCGGTCGGCGGCGTGCTTTCGCAGATTCCGGGAGCCGCCGGCAGTGTCGCGTCGGCGATAGGCTCCAAGCTCAAAAGCGGCGCAGACACCGCATGGAATGCGATCAGTTCCATGTCGGGCAAGGCCGTCGGCGCGTTGAAGGGCGTCGCCACGGTCGGACTGGCTGGCGTCGGCACCGCCGTCGCGGCTTTGGCTGGCGTCGGCAAGAGCGCTCTCGACGCATACGCGACATACGAGCAGGCCGTCGGCGGCGTGGACACGCTGTTCAAGGACGCTTCGGGCACCGTGCAGAAATACGCTGCGGAAGCGTACCGGACAGCCGGAGTGAGCGCCAACGAGTACATGACGCAGGTCACGAGCTTTTCCGCCTCGCTGATCAGCTCGCTCGGCGGCGACACTGCGAAGGCCGCTGAACTCGGCAACACCGCCATGGTCGACATGTCGGACAACGCCAACAAGATGGGCACCGACATCGAGTCCATCCAACAGACCTACCAGTCTCTGGCGCGCGGCAACTACGCCATGCTCGACAATCTGAAGCTCGGCTACGGCGGCACGAAATCCGAGATGGAGCGTCTGATCCAGGACGCGAACAAGGTCAAGCAGGCGAACGGGGAGATGGGCGACCTGTCCATCGACAAGTTTTCCGACGTGGTGCAGGCCATCCACATCATGCAGGAGCAGATGGGCATCAGCGGCACTACCGCCAAGGAGGCCGCGACAACCATCGAGGGCTCCGTCGGCATGATGAAGGCCGCATGGCAGAACTGGCTGGCGGAGCTCGGCAAGGACAATGCCGACATCAACGGATTGACCAAGCAGTTGGTCGACTCGGTCGGCACGGTCATCCAGAACGTTGGTCCGCGCATCGCACAGATCATCACCGGCATCACCGCCGCACTGCCGCAACTGTTCTCCTCATTGGGCAGCACCCTGCCGGCACTGGTCATGCAGATACTGCCGCCGGTGCTCGGAGCGTTGGGGCAGCTTGGCACGATGCTGCTGACCAGCGCGACGACATGGATTACGACGAGCCTGCCCCAGCTGCTCGCCCAGTTCCAATCGTGGGTCACGTCGACCCTGCCGTCGTTCCTGCAATCCGGACTGTCGATGGTCACGAACCTGTTGCAGGGCATCGTGCAGGCTTTGCCGCAGATCGCTTCCACGGCGGTGACGGTGCTGACGACGCTGTTGGATGGATTGTCGGCCCAGTTGCCGCAGCTCATTCCCATCGGAATCAACGCCGTCCTTAACCTCGTGCAAGGCATCCTCAACAACCTGCCGCAGATCATCGACAGCGGTTTGAAGCTTATCCTCGGACTGGCGCAGGGCCTCATCAACGCCATGCCGGACTTGGTAGGCAAGGCTCCGATCCTTATCGGACAACTGGTCGGTGGCATCATCAATCGTCTCCCGCAGATCCTGCAGGCTGGCGTGCAGCTGCTCTTCGCACTGGCCAACGGTTTCATTTCGTCGGCTCCGCGGCTTATCGGTGCCATTCCCGGCATGGTCGGCAAGATTATGCGCGGTTTCACATCGGTTAACTGGGGTAGCGTCGGCCTGAATATCATCACGGGTATCGCGACCGGCATCGCAGGCGCGGCAGGCAGGCTCGTGTCTGCCGCTGTCAACGCGGCCACGAACGCGTTGGATTGGGTGAAACGCAGGCTTGGCATCCATTCTCCGTCACGCGTGTTCCGCGATCAGGTCGGTGAGATGATCGGCGAGGGCATGGCGGTCGGCATTGACGAGAGCGCGTCGAAGGTGAGGAAGGCGGCCGGACGATTGACTGGCATTCTGCCTTCGCAGGACGCCTCGTATTCCGTCGGCGTCGCCAACGGCTCGCGTGGAGTTAACGCTGCCTCCTACGGCAATGGGGGGAGCGTGACGAACATCACGCAGACGTTCAATTATCCGGCGATCGCGCCGACGAGCATTTCCACGCAGCAGAAGCTGCAGACGGCGGCCATGCCGCAATGGTGATTGGGAGGTTTCGCGCATGAAGGTCAGCTATTCTCTCAACGGCCAGCCGCTCGATTCCGAGCGGATGCGCGTGCTTGTCGGCACGACGCACTACACGGCGCTGTCGCCGATCGTTGACACCGTGCAGGTGCCAGGACGGCACGGCTTCATCGTCGGCTCGTCCATTCCGGTGTTGGATGCTCCGGAGCTGACAGTCAAGGTGGCGGCGTGGGGTGCGGATGCCGATTCGCTGATCGCACGCTTCCGCGCCATGTGCCTGTATGCGTCGAAGCTCACGCTCGGCAAAACGGAGACAACGGATGACGGCTATTCGCGCAGCATGGTCACGAGAGCGGTGTGCACGTCCTGCGAGCCGGACGATGATGAGAGGCCGTTCAGTGACCTGCGCGTCATGACCGCCGTTTTTCAACTGCCGGACGTGTTTTGGCGTGGCGTGCAGTGGCAGGAAAAGACTTTGGCTGCGTCGGGCGGCAGGCTGCTGCCGGGCGGGGTTTCCGAGCCGAGTAGCAAGGGCTATTGGACGCGCTGGCAGGGATTGCCTAACGCCAGTCCGTCCGAGCTTTTCGACACCGTGCCGGAGGGCTGGCTTTCCAATGCGCCAATCGGCACGCTGGTATTGCGTTTCGGCGCGGCCACTGGCGTTACCATCGCAGATCCGGTGAGTGGCACGAATCTCATGTGGGGCGGCAAACGTGACGCCTCACGACCTTACCTCTTCGTCGATGCAGCCAATCGCAAGGTGTGGACGGCGGCCAATGCCGACGCATGGTCCGGTGGTACGGACGCATCGAATGGCATCGACTGGACCACCGAGCCACTGCAAGTGTGGCCCGCAATCGATTCCGGCGATTATCGCCTCGCAATCAAACAGACCGGCAGCGCCGACAAGGTGACATGCCGGTTTTTGCAATCTTGGGAGTAGTTAATCATGGGCAAGTCTTTGCATGCTCGTCTCGTGGCCTATCGTCCTTTCGGTGCGCGTATCGGCGTCCTTGCGGAGCCGGTGAGCTTCAGCGCGTCGATGCTCCACGATGATGACGGCGCCATCTCGATCGAGTATTCGATGCTGTCCGGTGACGCGCAGGCATTCGACCGAGAGCTTACCGATGGCCTCGAAGTGGCCGTGGAGGTATCGGACGGCACCGGCTATCGCGAGCCTGATAATGCGCGTTTCGTCATCACGGGTCGCTCCGGCAAGACCGATGACCGCACGCGCACCGTCACCTATAGCGGCCAGTCGATAAGCTGGCTGCTGTCAAAGGCGGAGAACAATGATGCCAGCCATCTGCTTGCGGATGGCGACAATAAGGGCAAAAGGCCTTTTTACAGCTCGAATTCGGGCGTGATTCTCAAGACCTTGTTGAATGAGAACAAGGTGCGTGGTGGCGTGGCCACCGGCCTGTCGCTTGGCTTCGACACCGCCAAAGATTCGAATGGTGATGCCTGGAACAGAAAATACACTTTGTATTATTCGCTCGGCACGGATCTGCAGACGATCCTGTCGTCTCTTGTCAATGGTGGCGGCTGCGACTGGCGCACGAGCGGCCGCACGTTGAAACTGTGGAACGCTGACAGCACGGCGTTGAGCCGAGATCTAAGCAAGCAGGTCATACTCCAGCTTGCCCGTGATATCGGCGAGGCGCCATTCGAGGAATCCATCGCGGATCTGGCCAGCACGATCCTCGTCGAGGGTGACAATAATCTGCTTTTCCGCATGGATAATCCGGCTGCTCCGACGCCGTGGGGCAAGTGGGAATCCTACGCCTCTCAGGGTGGCGTGTCCGACAAGGACACGGCGCAGGCCTTCATGCAATCCACGCTCGATGACGCGGCGAGGGTGAGAGGCCAGTACACGCGCAATCTCATCGTTTCCGACGTGGACAGCCTGCCGCTCGTCGACTATCATCCCGGCGATTGGATTACCGCGCCAACAGTCACTCACGGCGAGAAGGTGCGCGTGCAGGAAATCGACCTGAGCATGCGCCAGAACGAGGGCTTATCCTGCTCAATCGCTCTGAATGATATTAAGTATGACGCTTCCGTGCGTCAGGCGAAGAAAATCAAAGGCATCACCGGCGGTGCCGCATTGGCCGGCAGCGAGGGCGGCACGACCGCCTCTTCCGATCGCGACCATCGCGTACCGAAGGCCCCGCTTGGGCTTGTGGTGCAGACGGACGCATACATTGGTTCGGACGGGTACGCCCACGGTCTGGCCACCGCCATGTGGAGTGCGGTCACGCAGGCCACGAACAACACCGCCATCGAGATCTCGAACTATGCCGTCGAGTGGCGCAGGCACGTGGACGGCGCTCCGTGGCATTCCGCCGGAACGACGGATAAGACGCAGCTTGGCTTCGGAGGCTTGGATTGCGGCACTCAAATCGAGGTGCGCGTCAGGGCTGTGCCGACGTATTCGGACAAGCTTGGTGAATGGTCGAGCGTTTTCGTGGCCACCGTCGAATCGGATACGACGCCATGCGCCGTACCATCCAAGCCATTGCTTTCCTCTGAGCTTGGCGTGGTCACCATCCACTGGGACGGCAAGACCGCTGCCGGCGCGCAGATGGAGCCTGACTTCGACCATATCGAGGTGGGCGAGGGCATCAATGCGGCTGGAATGCAGGTCATCAGCGCCACCCAGTCTGGTCAGGGCGCTTACGTCATCACCGGTTTGACGGGCGGCTCACAGCATAGCTATGCCTTGCGCTCCGTCGATTATGCAGGCAATAAGTCTGACTGGTCTGCGATTGCCACTGTGACCGTGGCTTCCGCCGTCTCGCCTGATGAGGTCAAGCAGATTCAAAAAGATTTGGCTGACAATCAGACGGCGTTGAAGGATAATACGGCGAAGCTGACGCAGGCGCAGAAGGACATCCAAGCCAACAAGTCTAATCTTGACGCGGCGTCCAAGTCGCTCGCTCAGGCGCAGACCGACCTGACACAGGCCCGGAAGGATATCGCGCAGACCAAGAGCGACCTGACCACCGCGAATGGCGAGATCAGCAAGGCGAAGGAGTCGGCGGCGCAGGCGTATGCCGAAGCCCACAGCAAGAACCATACGTTTCGTGGGCCGGACGAACCGAAGGACAATCTGATTGTCGGTGACTTGTGGCTCAAGACCCAGAAATATTGGACGAGGTGGAAAGGCACGCCCAATGCCTCGCCGTCGCTCTTGGCTGACTTCTACACCTACTGGCAGGGCGAAGCCAATAATTCTCCTTCCGTGCTCGTGCCGCTGTCGGATCGCGTGATCGACACGCTGGTGTGGGATGGTGCCGCGTGGAACCATCTCGGCTATGCCGACGTGGAGCGCAATGCCGACGAAATCGCTCAGGCGAAGTCGGATATCGCGGATAATGCGGCTAAGACCACTGACGCGAGGAAGGCTGCTGAGAACGCCGCTGCCGCCGCGAAAAACGCTCAGGGCACGGCTGACACGGCCACTGGTGCGGCGAAGACCGCACAGGATACCGCCAATGCGGCTCAGACTGCCGCGAAGAGCGCTACCGCCACCGCCGGTCAGGCCAAGGACGCGGCCAATGCCGCCCAGACCGCCGCCGAGAGCGCGAAGAAGACCGCTGGCAATGCGGAGACGCTGGCGAACACCGCCAATGAGTCCGCCAAGTCCGCCAAGTCCGACGCGGCTTCGGCTAAGACGGACGCTTCCGCCGCGAAGACGGATGCGGCCAATGCCAAGACCACCGCTGCCAATGCGTCGAGCGTGGCGACTCAGGCCAAGGCCACCGCCGATAGTGCGGCTCAGTCCGCAACCGATGCGGCCAATGCAGCGCAGAAGGCCAATACCGCTGCCGCAGCCGCAGCTGGCGTGGCTAACGGCAAGGCCGACGTGCTTATCCAGGGCACGGCACCGGCCACGTCGATGCGCAAGGCTTCGACCTTGTGGATTGACACCACGAATGGCGCGAACACGCCGAAAAGGTGGAACGGGTCGGCTTGGGTTGCTGTGACCGACAAGGCCGCGACCGATGCGGCGAACGCCGCCGTCAAGGCGAATGATGCGGCCAAGACCGCTCAAGCCACCGCCGACAAGGCTTCGACCGCTGCCGCCAACGCGGCTTCTCAGGCTAATCAGGCTCAGGCCGCAGCCAAGAAGGCGCAGACAACCGCCGACGGCAAGAACCTCATCTACCGTGGCCCCGACGAACCGAATCATGACGGTCTGAAGCCGGGCGACATGTGGTGGCGCACGCAAAAGTATTGGACGAGGTGGAAAGGCGAGAAGAACAATTCGCCGTCCATGCTGGCCGACTTTTACACCTATTGGCAGGGAACGCCGAACGCTTCACCAAGCGTCTTGGTGCCGCTCGCTGACCGCGTGGTGGAAGTGTTGACTTGGGATGGTACGCGCTTCGAGCCATTCGACCTCGTGGCGAACAACATCCTCGCTGCTGGGACGGTGGCCGCGAAGCATCTCGCCGCCGATAGCGTGACCGCCGAGAAGGTCAAAGCCAATGCCATCACGGTGGACAAGCTCGCAGCTAACAGCGTGACCACTGAAAAGCTGGTGGCTGACGCGGTGACCGCCGCGAAACTCGCCGCCAACTCGGTGCAGGCTCGGAACATCGTCGCACTGGCCATCACGTCCGACAAGATCGCGGCCAATTCCGTGACCACGGGCAAGCTCAAGGTCACCGAGGACATGACCGTGGCGCTGCTCAACGTCCACAAGATTCAGGCGTCCGACATCGCCGCCAATGCTGTCACGACCGATAAGCTGGCCGCCAACGCGGTTAACGCGGACAAGCTGGCTGCGAATTCGGTCAATGCGTCCAAGATTGTGACCGGTGCCATCACCGCCGACAAGCTCGCGGCGAATTCGGTGACGGCTGTCAAAATCGCGGCTGGCACTATCACGTCCGACAAGGTGGCGGCAGGCCAGTTCAAGGGCTATGTGTTCACCGGCGCCGTCTTCCAGAGCTCCGAGGCCAAGAACACCGGCATGAAGCTCAATAGCACGGCCTTGCAGATGTGGGACAGCAATCACAACCGCACCGTCTACCTGGACGGCGAGGGGAAGAGCAATGTGCTGACCGGCACGTTCCAAACCCGCACGAGCGGGCACAGGGTGCGTATCAGTCCGGATTATCAGACCTACATCATCGGCGGATCTGAGACTTTCACCGGTGATGGCATCGAATTCCCGGCTTACAACGGGTCCACCGCCTACTTTTCGCATCCGGCCATTGCTTCTGTCATCCAGTCGAATCAGGTCGGCGCGATGGGCGAACTGGACTTGTGGAGCGGACACGTGAGCAAGAACGACCCCGCCGCGTTCCTGTCTCTCAGATCGAAGCCGCGCAAGAAAGGCGGTACCGGCAGCGGCGGCGTCACATCCAGAGTGCATGCCGTGGCGAACACGGATTACGACGAGCCGGACGAGAGCAAGAAAAGCAGCGCTTTCCTCACTCTGGCCGGCGATAGCGCGAACGGTTCGGAGTGCTGGCTCGGAGCGCAAGACGCGAACGGCGAGGTCGGAGTCGGCGCGAACATCGGCACCGGATACCTGCATCTCGGCGGCTATCTCGGCGGCATCACGAACCGTTTCACGTTCCAGGGCCAGGCTGCGTGGAAGGCGTGGTATCCGAATCCCGGCCAGAGCATATCGGCCGGCGCGGCAATGCAAGTCAACTGCACGCTCAGTCCGACGAAATACGGCCACTATTACGTCGTCGCGAACGCGGATTCGCAATGGGCGGGCATCATCGCGCATCCATGCAACACGGGCGGCCAGAGCGGCTTCCAACTGAAGCTTTACAACGCCGACCAGCCTTGCCCGGTCGACGTGTACGCCGAATACCTCGCCTATCTGGTCAAATGATTGGAGGAAATGTTGTCAGCGACTTTCGAAATGGACGATAACGGCTTGTGCATCATCCGCTGCGATCCGCCGGTGAACGGGTCGGACAGTTTCGTTTTCCAGCCTGATGTGCTCGTCTCGTGGAAGGCGCTGCTCGGATTGGCTTCGACCCGTGAGGCGATCGCCGCGATCATGCAGAGCAGGGAGGACGTGAGCCGGTACGACCGCGCCACCGGCAGGGGCGTGTGGACTGGAGCGTTCGAGGCGTTGGAGGCGGCTTTATCCGATTCCGCCACAGGGGTGAGCATGCTTGCGGACGATGGGGAAGTGTTGAATGACCCGCTGACCGCCGCGCGCAATAAGGCGCGTGAGGGCATGAATCTGCCGGTCATGTCTAATGAGACGGACGCGAATCTCATTGCCACACTGTCCGCTGATGACTCCGATGAGGAGCCGTCGAGTGGCATTGACGTGACCGTGACCAAGGACATTGAGGGATTGGACGATTTCCTCAATGACGAGTCCAGTCAATCAAATCTGGACGAGTGCGAGGAGAGATTTTACCAATCCCTCATGCCACGACCTCAAAACAACCAACAATAAGGAGATTGATTATGGCCGATGTGACCACTGAGACCACTACCGATACCGTGCCTACCGTGACGCCCGCCGAGCCGTCTGGCGTGCTTGATTTGCGTCCGCCGAAGGAGTCGGTGCGAGCTGAACTGTGCCGTTTGGGATTGGAGTTTTCCAGCGCTGACGGCACCGCCGAATCGTGGCGTGATTACCAGCGTGGCGTGCTTGCGACGTTCGACGATTCCGGCAAGACCGTCACTCTCACGGACGTGAAGACGAATCTCGGACGCACTTTGACGCTCGACGGGCTTAAGGCCGTCACGCGCATCGACACGATGACCGCCGCCGACTAATCCAGCATTCCAATTTTTTCAACCCCTGCAATCCACGCGGATTGCGGGGGTTTCGTATTTAAGGAGACATTTTGACTCAGCAGATTCCAGCCGACGCGAACGACGTCATCGACACGCTCTCCGCGCAAATCGGCGCACTCAACAAGCAAAACGCAATCCTGACCAGTCAGCTCAACGCGGCCATGAAATTGATCCCCAAGGATGTGCTCGAAAGCGTGAAGGGAGACGAGAATGCAGAGGATTAACTGGTTCCCCGACCCGCTCATCACCGGAAAACTCTTCGCGGAAATCAACAATGGCGCAGCAAAAGCTGTTGTGGTCGCCGACAATAAGAATTGGCTCAGAGTCACCAGCACCGCGACCGGCGATAATTTCGGACAATTCTCACTGGTGGGCGGCCTCATCCCACCGGATGGCACGTATCACGTGCACGCCAGGGTATACGCGCAGAAGGCCGCCGCCAATTTCATCGTCTACAGCAGCGTCAACTCCTCGTGGAAGCAGTTGCTGAACAAGCCGGTCGCCGACGGGCAAACCCTCACGGTGGACCTGTCTCTTATACACATCTCCGAGCCCACGAGACTACGCTGCATCTC
>ENA-OXZX01000124-OXZX01000124.1-human-gut-metagenome-genome-assembly--contig:-NODE-124-length-24483-cov-7.284428_pt1 | contig 24483 bp, 14 predicted proteins | sample MGYA00244513_ERZ652811 | MGnify/ENA primary metagenome ERZ652811 (study PRJEB26926, sample SAMN06164400) | human gut metagenome | biome: ENVO:00009003; feature: ENVO:2100002; material: ENVO:00002003...
AACGCGTGAACCGTTGGAAATCCAACGTTCCATCGGCGTGTCGAAACTTGACAAACCAGGCCCGACCAACCCCGCAACCACCGAAACCATCCCCGCAATCGCCCATTCCATCCCCGCAAATCCGCAATCGCATCCGCATTTTGTAACCGCAAAACGGCGTTACGGGTAACAAAAGCCGGAAGGGAAAGCCAAAACGGGACGGTCACGGGAAGAACCAGGAAACTGCGACACGAATCGCAAATGCTACCAGCGGCGCCCGCAATGCTTGCCACCGATGCCAGACTTGCCATTCGCACCCCACGGACCGCGGCCTTCGCCATGCAATACACCCAAGTGATGTTTCATGGCAACCAGCATGATATGCGTATCTTCCAAACCGAGGTGACGTTCCGACTTGCTCTCGTCAAGCGCACCCTGGCGTTTGGCGTACGCGTCCAACGTGTTATTGCCGTACGGATGCTCGTCGTCCGGAATTGACCCTTCATCCCAACGGCGGCTCATCGGCAACGTGTCGATAATCGTAATCTTGCCCGCACGGTAGCTTTCCGCATATCCAGCCACATTCAACATGAAGAAGCTATGTTCGAAACGAGCGTTGTGCGCTACGTACGGTTGCTGCTCCAATCGCTGCAGCAAACCGATTTGAGCCTCCGGCCACTCATCGAACAGGCGGAAGCCGGACGCACGATCACGTACATCGATACCGGTCAAATCGAGAATCAGCGGATTACCGAGCGTCGCGTTCTCGGCAGGAACGCCGAACGACAGACGCGACTGACCATACGCATCGCCCGTTTCGTAATAACTCTGCTCGTATTGGTATCCAGTAGGTGCGGCAGCAGGGCGAGGGGAAATCATGTTCATATATTCAAAGCCGACGTCGATGATGTACACACGCGCCGGGTCAGTACCGGTGGTTTCGATGTCGATTCCCATGACATTGTCCACATCGCGTCCAGGAAGATAAGCGTCACGCCAATCCGATTTGCGGTATTCAGCCATCCGACGCAACTGCGCCGCTTCAGCGGATTTCGTTTCCGAACCGTAATCAAACAACGTGGAGCCGCCCGGACTGGTTACTCCACTCAGGTTCGCACGCGACATGGCATAGTCACTGGCTCGCTTCTGACTTTTCTCTGCGGCACGACGGGCGGCGCGGCCGTTAACGATGTCAGCGGTTCGATCCTGAATATCATCCAACGCCACTCCCCCGGAAGCCAAAGCCGAACCGGGCAGCAGCACCGGAACCGTCACGCGCTCACGTCGTTCCTCGGTGACCGTCCACAATCCCATCGCCACGCCAATCTGTCGCAGAACAGCGATTTCGTCGCACAACCGACGGTTCGCGTAAGCAAGCGCGCGCGGCAGCCGATAGGAAGCGATAAGTCGGTCGTAATCCATCATGAACGTGCTGTTGCACTGCGCGATGGTCGGTTCGAGCCGATCTCGAATCGCAAGATCATCTTTCAACAGGGCGTGCAGCTGCGGGGCGGAAAGTTGCGGCGACGAGGACCGCAGCATTGCCAACAAATCAACGTGCTGTCTTGTGGCGGCACCAATGCCGTTACGCAGGTCAAGGGAAGACACCCATCGCCAGTCGATCGGCTGGTTGTCGGCGTCATTCGGCATCGATGCCGACCATTGTTCGATGTCCTGCTTCGCGTCATCCAGCCAGGAAAGATTCATCGTCGATTCGTTCATACCTGCCCATCGTAGCCGATACCCCCTTCAGCGTGTAAGAATGTGCAACAAACCAACGTGCGCATTCCTCTTTGTGAGAACACAACCATGCGAGTTCGAATGACGGTGTTCATTACGAAACCGCGCGCGGATACCTCCGTGCGAAGCGGTTGCCATACGAATTTTCACATAGCGCAAATGTGACCATTTCCCAGCAAAAATCCAGAATCGACTTTCATTTTTGAATCCCGGAACGCAATAAACGTTCCAAATCAACGAAAGGAACTGCAATGTCAGAAACACATTCCACCACTGAAAACAACAATTCGCATTGCTGCGACAACACCTGCGGCAATGCCGACGACCGCGTTGTTCCTGACAGCGTGGAAATCAATCCGCTGTTCGCCCGTCCGAAGGAAGCCCAGGCGTTCTCGAAATTTACCATTCCACAGAAGGGTAGTCTGCCGGAAACCGCCTACCAAGTGGTGCATGACGAGGCCATGCTGGATGGCAACGCGCGACTCAATCTTGCAACTTTTGTGAGCACGTGGATGGACGATCATGCGAACCGCCTGTACATGGAGGCGGCCGACAAGAACATGATCGACAAAGACGAGTACCCGAAAACCGCCGAAGTCGAATCGCGCTGCTGGCACATGCTCGCCGATCTATGGCATGCGCCCGATCCAATGAATGCCATCGGAACCTCCACCATCGGCTCGTCGGAAGCTTGCATGCTGGGCGGACTCGCGTTGAAGCGCCGTTGGAAGGAAGCCCGCGAAAAGGCCGACCTGCCGACCGATCATCCGAATCTGGTGATGAGCAGCGCCGTGCAGGTGTGCTGGGAGAAGTTCTGCAACTATTTCGACGTGGAACCACGCTATGTGCCGATTTCCGAGGACCACAAAGTGCTCGACGGCCATGATCTCGACAAGTATGTCGATGAGAACACCATCGGCGTGGTGGCCATCATGGGCGTGACCTATACGGGTATGTATGAGCCGGTCGAACAGATCAGCGAAGCACTGGACCGCATCGAGGAGCGCACCGGACTTGATGTGCGCATCCATGTGGACGGCGCTTCGGGAGGTATGATCGCACCATTCATCCAGCCGGACCTCGCATGGGACTTCCGCGTCAAGCGCGTTTACTCCATCAGCACCTCCGGTCACAAGTACGGTCTGGTCTACCCCGGTTTGGGATGGGTCGTATGGCGCGAAACCGCTGACCTGCCGGAAAGCCTTATTTTCAAGGTGAGTTATCTCGGCGGCGAAATGCCGACTTTCGCACTGAACTTCTCCCGTCCGGGCGCACAGGTACTGCTGCAGTACTACATGTTCCTGCGTTTGGGATTCGACGGGTATCGAAGGGTGCAGCAGACTTCGCATGATGTGGCGAAATATCTGTCGGGCGAGATCGAGCAGATGGATGATTTTACGCTGTGGAACGACGGTTCCGACATTCCGGTGTTCGCATGGATGCTCAACGACAAGCCGGATCGCAAGTGGAATCTGTACGATCTGCAGGATCGGCTGCGCATGAAGGGATGGCTGGTGCCGGCTTATCCGATGCCGGTGGATCTGACGCAGGTGACCGTGCAGCGCATTGTGGTGCGTAACGGTTTCAGCCACGATATGGCCGAAGCGTTCATCAAGGATTTGAAGTCGTGTGTGAAGTATCTGGACGGACTGCGCTCACCAATGCCAAGCGAGGCTCGTGCATCCGGATTCCACCACTGATATTTCGCGGTCATTCCACGAATTCCATCGTTTCCCGCATTAAGGAAATTCATGTTCATTCCCACAACGATTATGTTTACGAAAGCTGGCTGCAATGACAGTTCATATGAAAAAGCCGCTTGCTGTGGTAGCGCACGATGCAAGCGCAGCTGCACATCCCGGGTCCGCACGTTCCACGACGAACGCTGCGACGGCACCGACAACAACGCCACGCAATCCGTCTGCCGTCGCAGGAAACCGCAATCGTACGGGCATACCTGCGCATGCCGGGGCGAATAGAGGGAACGGCGCTGACGGGCACGGCGCAATCGCAAGCACGGCAACCGTTGCCAATAAAACCGGCAAAACCATGATGACAGTCAGCCAACTGGCGATGTTGACCGTGGTGGCGGTGGCCTCGCTACGCTCTCTGCCGGCCATGGCCGATTATGGTCTCGCTTCCATTCTGCTGTATCTCATTCCGGCGGTCGTTTTCCTGGTGCCGACCGCGCTGGTGGCTGCCGAACTGGCCACCGGCTGGAAAGGTGGCGTGTACGTGTGGGTGCGTGAGGCGTTCGGCAATCGCATCGGATTTCTCGCCATTTGGCTGCAGTGGATTCAGAATGTGGTGTGGTATCCGATACAGATTGCGTTCATCGCCGTCAGCCTGTCGTATGTGTTCGGCATGGGTGGCTTGGGCAATAATGGCGTATATGTGGCCGCGGTGATCATCGTGTTGTATTGGGCAAGCACGATGGTGGCGTTGCGCGGCGGCAATCTGTTCGCCAAGGTCGGGTCGATTTCGGGACTTATCGGCACGCTGTTTCCTGCGTTGCTGCTTATCGTCTTCGGCATTATCTGGCTGGCGATCGGTAAGCCAGTGCAGACCTCCCTGCACGCATCCGCGCTGCTTCCGCCGTGGACGGGCATCGCGTCGATTGTGCTAATCGTATCCAATGTGCTCGCCTACGCGGGTATGGAGGTCAATGCCGTGCATGCCAACGACTTGGAGCATCCGGGACGTCAATTCCCACGCGCCATTGCACTAGCGACCGCGCTGATTCTGCTGGTACTTGTGCTGCCGACTTTGGCAATCGCCTTTGCTGTGCCGCATCGTGAGCTGGGGCTCATCGACGGCATCAATCTGGCGTTCAGGGAGTTCTTCGACCATTTTGGCATGGGTTGGGGCACTCCGGTGATTTCGCTGCTCATCGCGCTAGGCGCGTTCGCTTCCGTGGTGGCTTGGATAGCTGGTCCTTCTCGCGGTTTACTAGCGGCCGCCCGCACGGGACTGATGCCTCCCGCGCTGCAGAAGCGCAATGCCCACGACGTGCAGGAAGGCATTCTGATTCCGCAAGGCATTATCGTGACCGTGCTGGCGTTGCTGTTCGTGTTGATCCCCAATGGCAACACGGCTTTCGCGACGCTGGTGGATATGGCGACCGCGCTGTATCTGGTGATGTACATGTTGATGTTTGCCGCCGCGATTCGTCTGCGCAACACCCATCCAGAAGTCCGCCGCACGTATCGAGTTCCTGCGATTCGGTTGGTCGCGGGCGTCGGTTTCGTCGCTTCCGCCGCGGCATTCGTGTTGACTTTCGTGAGACCGGCTGGTTTCACCGGTTTGGATAGCGTTTCATATGCGATTCTTGTGGCTGTAGTCGTGCTTGTGCTCGGTTTACCGCCGCTGGTGTTGTATGGAATGCGCAAGCCTGGCTGGGATCTGCGTTCGGATGCCGAGCGGAACACGGATACGTACGATGTGCTAGTGAATCCGGAATACTGAAATATTGGAATATTTGGAATACTCATGTTTCGAACATTCCAATAATCCCGAATATGATGAATGCCTCCCAAGTGTTCGCCTGGGAGGCATTCATCGTTCTTGTCTCGTTCGTTTACGCGATTACAGTTCGAAGCCGAGTTCGGCCGCCGCTTCGGTCGGTACCGGATCCTCGCACCAGAAATCCTCAAGGTTCTCATTGGTGGTCAGGCTTCGGATTTCGGCCTGGTCGATGTACAGTTCACCGCTCAAATGGTCGGTTTCATGCTGGAAGATGCGGGCCGGCCAGCCGTGCAGATGTTCCTCATGCTTGTTGCCGTCCTCATCCTGCCAACGGGCGGTGATGTCAAGCCAACGCTTGCGTACGGCCTGGTAACCGTCGAAGCTCAGGCAGCCTTCGTAGAAGCTGCGGGTTTCGGTGCCGATCGGCTCGTAGCTGGGGTTGATGATGGCGTGGAAGGGGAATTCCGCGGCTTCGCGCGGATCGCCATCGTCGCCTTCGCATACGTGGTCTTCGACGACGGCCAAAGCCAGACCGAGACCGATCTGGGTGGCTGCGAGGCCCACGCCCGGCGCTTCCAGCATGGTGGTGCGCATGGTGTCGATGAGCTTGTCAAGCGTTTTGCGGCTCAACTGGCCGTCGTAGGCGATGGTCTGCTGGCGTAATACCGGTTCGCCGGCCTGCACGATCGGCATGATTTTCTCTTTGCCGCCGGTTTTGATGAGCTTTTCGACCTCGCGGTTGAGTTCGAGGTCCACTTTCGAGTTGTGTCCGAACATGGGGCATATCTCCTTGCGGGCTCTTACAGGGTGAGTTCGTCGGCGACGACCTTGGCGAGGCGATCGCACACTTCGTCTGCCTGCTGCTGGGTTTCGGCTTCGGCCATGACGCGCACGAGCGGCTCGGTGCCGGACGGACGCAGCAGCACGCGGCCGGTGTCGCCCAGCAGCTTCTCTTCGCGTTCCACCGCGGCCTGCACCTTGGCGTTGGTCTTGGCGGCCATCTTGTCGACGTTCGGCACGTTGATGAGCGTCTGCGGCAGCTGCGGGAAGTCGGCGGCCAGTTCCTTCAGGCTCTTACCGGATTTGACGACCTCGTTGCACAGGGTGAGCGCGGTCAGGGTGCCGTCGCCGGTGGTGGCGAATTCGCGGTTGATCACGTGGCCGGACTGCTCGCCGCCGAGCGAATAATCGCCTCGCAGCATCTCTTCGAGCACGTAACGGTCGCCCACGTTGGTCTGCACGGTCTTGATGCCCATGGAACGCAGGGCCAACTTCAGACCGAGGTTGCTCATCACCGTCACGACGAGGGTGTCATGGTTGAGCTTGCCCGCGTTCTTCTTGGCGCGCGCCAGAATGCCCATGATCTGATCGCCGTTGACCATGTTGCCGTCCTCATCCACGGCAAGGCAACGGTCGGCATCGCCATCGAAGGCAACGCCCATGACGGCGCCGGAGGCCTTGACCATGGCCTGCAGCTGCTCAGGATGGGTGGAGCCGGCGTTCTTGTTGATGTTGTAGCCGTCCGGCGACGCGTTGATGACGGTCACGTCGGCGCCGGCGCGGCGCAAGGCTTCCGGAGCGACCACGGACGTGGCGCCGTTCGCGCAATCGGCCACGATCTTCAGGCCCTTCAGCGGCGTCGGCTGCGACTTGTCCGGACCGACCGGCGCGATGGCGGAAACCAGATGGTCGATGTACAGGTTGGTGGCGGTGGCGGTGTCATGGCTGACACGACCCACGCCGGCGCCGGTAGGACGATCCCAATCCTGGCCGAGCACCGCTTCGATCTCATCCTCCTTGGTGTCGGGCAGCTTGAAGCCGCCGCGGGCGAAGAACTTGATGCCGTTGTCGGGCATCGGATTGTGGGATGCGGAGATCACCGCGCCCATTTCCACGTTGAGCACGGACGTCAGGTATGCGACGCCCGGCGTCGGGATGATGCCAGCGTCGATCACGTCGAAGCCGCCGGCGGACATGCCAGCGGACAACGCCGCGGCAAGGAAATCGCCGGAAACTCGTGTATCACGACCGACCAGCGCACGGCGACGGCTTTCGAATTCGCTCCGCTCGTCATCGCCCAGCACACGCACCGCGGCGTCACCCAAATCAAGCGCCAGCTGTGCCGTCAAATCCCTATTCGCCAATCCTCGAACGCCGTCGGTTCCGAACATACGTGGCATGAGTCTCAAATCCTCGCTATCTGCAAACGATATTTCCGTGACCTATCGTACTCAACCGTGCCGCCGAAACCAGCAGGTGACGACGCAATCGCATAACACTTCACAATTCAAAGCATTTCACGGCGCGCAATGCCCTTTTCGTGTCGCACGACTTTGATTGCAAGGCGGAAAATCAAGTCGTGCGACAACACTTGATAAAGAAATACCCCCTAACTATCATTTTCCGTTGAAAACCAGCAAAAAATAAGAGTTAGAGGGTATGAAAGCCAGCACGCTTGTCGCACAACTTTGAAAAATGCCTCCAAAATCAAAGTCGTGCGACAGCCTTCGACGCAAAATGCCCCCTAATCCTTATTTTCAAGCGGAAACCGAGGATTAGGGGGCATAAATGCCGATATGCCCGTCGCATGACTTTGAAAATCGCACCCAAAATCAAAGTCGTGCGACGCCATGACGGCTCTTAAGCGGGAACGTTCCTGTCGCCCCTGCTATCAGAGCGCGGCGTTGGAGTCGCGCACTTTCAGCGTGCGGTGAGAAGCCTCGACGTTGCCACGCACAATGCGCTGCAAGGCGTTGTCCGCGTCCTTATGGGAGGCGAGCCAGGCGTCGCCCAGCTCCACGAGCTTCGCCGGATCGGCATAGCCCGGATACAGGCCTTCGAGCAGCGCTTCCGCCATGTGGAAGGTCTTGTGCTCCCAAATCCAGTCGGCGACCTCGAAATACTTCTCGGCGTACGGTTCGGCCAAGTCGGCGCGCGGGGTGGCTGCGAAGCCACCGGCCACAGCCTCAAGCTGCATGTTGGTCAGCTCGTCGTTGTGCAGGGCCTCGTTCCAAGCCCATGCCTTCGCTTCGGCGGTACCGGCCACGGCGCGTGCGCCATAGGCGAACTCACGGTTCTCGGTGGTTTCGCGCTTGGCCAGTTCGGCGTCGATTCCCGCCTGGTCGATCGCGTTGACGGTGCTCAGCGCGTTGATGATGGTCCAGCGGAAGTTGTTGTCGATTTCCAGACCGTCGAATGCCACGGAACCGTCGAGCAGGCCCTTCGCGTTGGCGACGAACGCCTCGTCGCCCGGCTCGCCGTAGCCCAGGTAGGCGGTGACGAGCTGGAACTGTTCGTCGGAGCCGGCCTTGGCCTGACCCGCCAGCTTGAACAGTTCGGCGGCCACATGCTTCACGATCTCGGCACGCTCTGCCGGAGCGGTGTAATGCCATGCGGTGGTGCTGACCTGTGCCAGCGCGTAACGGAAGGTGGTGGACTCGTGTTCGGTGGCGAGCGCGGCCAGCGAGGTGTCGATGAACTGGCGTGCCGGCAGTTCGCCGTCGCGGGTCATGTCCCACAGGGCGAGCCAGATCACGGAACGGGCGAGCGCGTCGTCGAAGCGGTACAGGTTGCTTGTCGCGAATGCGAGGCTCTTGTCGTCGAAACGCAGCTTCGTGTAGGTCAGGTCGTCGTCGTTCACCAGAATCAGCGACGGACGTGCCTTGCCCGCGGCCGCGTCGACGACCGTCAGTTCGCCGTCGACGTCCAGTTCGAAACGGTCGGTGCGCACGATCTTGCCGGTTTCCGGATCCTCGTTGTAGAAGCCGACGGCGAGACGGTGGGCGCGCAGCACGGGATGCTCGGCCGGAGCGGTCTGGCGCAGGGCGAGACGCTTGATGGTGCCGTCCTCGTTCTCTTCGACTTCGGTGGCGATGGTGTTGATGCCGGATTCCTCAAGCCACTGGGCGCTCCACGCCTTCAGGTCGCGGCCGGAAGTGAGTTCCAGTTCGGCGAGCAGGTCGGCGAGGGTGGCGTTGGAGTAGGCGTGCTTGTTGAGGTAGTTGTTGATGCCCTTGAAGAACTTCTCACGGCCCACGTAGTACACGAGCTGCTTCAGCACGGAGGCGCCCTTGGCGTAGGTGATGCCGTCGAAGTTGACGTAGGTGTCGTTGAGGTCGTTGATCGGGGCGACGATCGGGTGGGTGGTGCTCAGCTGGTCCTGATTCAACGCCCAGCTCTTTTCGCCGGAGCTGAAGGTTGCCCAGGCGTCCTTCCATTCGGTGGCTTCGGCGGTGGCGAGGGTGGACGTGAACTCGGCGAAGGATTCGTTGAGCCACAGGTCGTTCCACCACTTCATGGTCACGTAGTCGCCGAACCACATGTGGGCGAGCTCGTGCAGCACGGTGACCACACGGCGTTCCGCATAGGCGTCGGTGACCTTGGATTCGAACACGTACTGGTCGCGGATGGTGACCATGCCGATGTTCTCCATGGCGCCGGCGTTGTATTCCGGCACGTAGATCTGGTCGAACTTGGCGTACGGGTACGGCACGCCCCAGGTCTTGGCGTAGAAGGCGAAGCCTTTCTTGGTGATGTCGAACAGGTAGTCGACGTCCTTGCTGAAGGCCTTGGCGAGCGCCTGGCGGCAGTACATGGCCATCGGCACGGTGCGGCCGTCCTCATTGGCGTATTCGGTGTGCCATTCGGCGTACTGTCCGGCGCAGATGGCGGTGAGGTAGGAGCTCATGGTCGGGGTCGGTTCGAACACCCACAGCTTGGTGGTTTCGGCGGCGTGATCGCCGAGCGTGCCTTCCTCGGTGACGGTTTCGTTGTCGGTCACGGAGGCGGTGGGCATGTTGGACGTGACGATCCAGGATTTGGCTGCGAGCACGGAGAAGTCGAACACGGCCTTCAGATCGGGCTGGTCGAACACGGCGTAGACGCGGCGGGCGTCCGGCACTTCGAACTGGGTGTACAGGTAGACGTTGCCGTCGGACGGGTCGACGCTGCGGTGCAGGCCTTCGCCGGTGTTGGAGTACTGGCACATCGCCTTGACGGTGACCTCGTTGTGCTCCTTGAGGCCCTTCAGCTCGATGCGGCTGTCGACGTACGCTTCAGCCGGGTCGAGGGTTTCGCCGTTGAGGGTGATCTCGCTGACTTCGTTGGCGATGAGGTCAAGGAAGCTTGACTCCCCCGGCTTCGCGTCGAAGGTGATGGTGGTTTCGGAGCCGAAATCCTTGGCTCCGCGGGTCAGGTCAAGCTTGACCGTGTAATGGATTGGCGCGGCGATGATGCTTTTGCGTTCTTCCGCTTCGATTCGGGTGAGGTTTGCTCCTGGCATGTCACTCCTTCTTTCTGGTAACAGAAGGCGGCGCGATCAGTTGTGCCGATCACGTCGCCTTGATTCAATTTATGGTAAATTTACGGCTTATTTCGCGGCGTTCAGTCCCATCGCGTCGTCCACGTCCTGCGCGATGTCGGCGACGACGGGGACGATCATCGGCTTGCGGTGCAGCTGTCGTGCCACCCAGCCGCCGAGTGTGCGTCGCATGATCTGCTGCAGTTTGTAGGTGTCGCGCGTGCCCTGCATCATCGCGTCCTGCAGCTGCTCGACGATCTGGTGACGGACCTTGTCGAACTCGCTTTCGTCTTCCGCGACCGCGTTGAGGTAGATCTTCGGGCCGGTGATAACATCCGCGGTTTCGGTGTCGACGACCACGAAGCTGGACACGAAGCCTTCGGTGCCGAGGATGCGGCGCTTCTCGAGTTCTTCGTCGGTCAGTTCGCCGACGGAATCGCCATCGACGTAGACGTAGCCGCACGGCACGGAGCCGACGACCGCGGCCTGGCCGTGGTACAGGTCGACGACGTCGCCGTCTTCGGCCAGCACGACGTTCTGCGGATCGACGCCGGTCTTGACGGCGATCATGCCGTTGGCCACCAAGTGGCGGTTTTCGCCGTGGATAGGCATGGCGCACTTCGGCTTGACGATGTTGTACATGTACAGCAGTTCGCCTTCGTTGCAGTGGCCGGAGACGTGCACGGCGGCGTTGTCTCGGTTGACCACGCGGGCTCCGAGCTGCACGAGCTTGTTGATGACCTTGTAGACGCCATGCTCGTTGCCTGGGATCAGGGAGCTGGCGAGGATCACCGTGTCGAACTCGTTGATGGTGATGTCGCGGTGGTTGCCGTCGGCGATGCGGCCGAGCGCGGCCATCGGCTCGCCCTGGGAGCCGGTGCACATGTAGACGAGCTTGTCGTCCTGCACGTCATGGGCCTGCTTCAGGTCGATGACGGTGTCCTCGGGCAGACGCAGGTAGCCCAGATCTGCTGCGATGGACATGTTGCGGACCATGGAACGTCCGACGAACACGACCTTGCGGCCGTACTTGTGGGCCGCGTCGACGACCTGCTGCACGCGGTGCACGTGGCTGGAGAAGCTGGCCACGATGATCTTGCGCGTGGCCTGTGCGAACGCCTGGTCGAGCGCCGGACCGATGGAGGTTTCCGGCTTGACGAAGCCCGGGACCTCGGCGTTGGTGGAGTCCATCATCAGGAGGTCCACGCCCTTTTCGCCAAGCTTGCCGAATTCCACCAGATCGGTGATGCGGTGGTCGAGCGGCAGCTGGTCGAGCTTGATGTCGCCGGTGTCGATAAGCGAGCCGGCGGGGGTCTGCACGAACACGGCGAGCGCGTCCGGAATGGAGTGCGTGACGTTCACGAATTCCAGGTTGAACGGGCCGACCTTGAGCTTGTCGCGTCCCTTGACCTCGACGAGCGTCGGGTTGATGCGGTGTTCCTTGCACTTGGCCTCAACGAAGGCGAGGGTGAGCTTGGAGCCGATCAGCGGAATGTCCGGGCGGAGCTTGAGCAGGTACGGCACGCCACCGATGTGGTCTTCGTGGCCGTGGGTGAGCACGAGCGCCTCGACCTTGTCGAGACGGTCCTTGATGTAGTGGAAGTCAGGCAGGATGAGGTCCACGCCCGGCTGCTCCTCTTCCGGGAAGAGCACGCCGCAGTCGATGAGCAGGATATGCCCGTTGTATTCGACCACGTTCATGTTGCGGCCGATCTCGCCCAGACCGCCGAGCGGCACGATGCGCATGGAGCCCTTGCGGTACTTCGGCGGGGCGATCAACACCTCGTCCTGCTGCGGCGCGGTGGATTGCGGCGCGGAATGCGACGGGCGACGGTTCGAACCGTTGCCGCCACGGGATCCACGGGAGCCGCCGTTGCGCGAGCCACCGTTGCCACGGCCGCGGGTGGAGGACTTGGCCTTCTTGATGGCGGTCTTCTCGGACTTCGCGGCCTTGGTGGTCTTGGATGCCTTGACTGCGGTTTCAGTGCGCTTGGCAGCTTTGCTGCCGCGCTTGTGTGTTGTTGTCTTTGTGGTTTCTTCTGTAGCCATTTCCTAGTTGGATTTCTATTACTAATTGTCTCCGCCTATGCGGAAACGAGGAATTTGGGTGCCTGCCGGCGTTCATGCGCGACAGGCCAGTCGCATCATGCGATTCGGTTCACAGCAGTCCCGCGGCGCGCATGCCCTTTTCCGCGCGCACGAGTTCCGCTTCGCCCGGACCGACGTTCGGCAGGCGCATTTCGGTGGAGTCGAGGATTCCACGCACCTTCAGCGAGGCCTTGGCCATCACGGCCTGGAAGCCATTGCCGTTCATCGCTTCGACGAGCGGCGCCAGCTGCACGGAGATGCGCTGCGCTTCGTGGATATCGCCACGATCGAACGCGTTGGCGAGGTCACGCATCGGACCGGCGGCCGCGTGCGCGATCACAGAGATGATGCCGACGGCGCCGACGGACAGGAACGGCAGGAACAGGCCGTCATCGCCCGAATACCAGGTCAGACCGGTCTCCATGCGCTTGCGCACCGCGCCTGCGATGTCGCCGGTGGCGTCCTTGACGGCCTTGACGTGGTCGAGTTCGGCCATACGACGGTAGGTTTCCAGCTGGATGTGCAGTCCGGTACGGCCCGGCACATCGTAGACGATGATCGGCTTGTCCGCGGAATCGTTGACCGCCTTGTAGTGGCGGAACACGCCTTCCTGCGACGGACGGGAGTAATACGGGGCGACCACGAGCACCGCGTCGGCGCCCGCCTCCTGGGTCTGCTCCACCATGCGCACGGTGTGCGCGGTGTCGTTGGAACCGGCGCCGGAAATGACCGGCACGTCCACGACTTCCTTGACGGCCTGAACCAGCTCGACCTTCTCCTCCATGTGGGTGGTCGGAGATTCGCCGGTGGTGCCGTTGACCACAAGACCGTCGGCACCATCCGCCACGAGCTGCTTGGCCAGACGCTGCGCGGCCTCGAAATCAACGGCTCCGTCAGCCTTCATGGGGGTGACCATGGCCGGAAGGATACGTCCGAATGGAGCAGGATCGAGCAGATGCATAGTACCGTCAGTCTTAGGGCTTGTCATACGGCTAACGGTACTTCCCTCTGCGGACGCTTGCGATTTCATGAGACGCGAAAAGTCACATTTTGGAAGGCCTGCCGACGACGACCGCGACGACGCACTGCAGGAAAGCGACGAACGTGAACACCATCAGCGGCACATGATGGCCGCCGGTGGCCTGGACCAGCACGCCGAACATAAGCGGGCCGAGCGAGGCGATCAGATAGCCGAACGACTGCGCGACGCCCGACAGCACCACGGTTTCGGCGCTGTCACGGCCGCGCAACGCGATCAATGCGAGCGCCACCACCAGGGACGCGCCTTGCGCGCAGCCGCCGACGAACGCCCATACCGGCATGAGATGCGGCAGCAGCAGCATGCCAAGGCCGGCGATCAGCATGGGAGCGCTGGCGGTAAGCGCCGCGCAGACCTGGTTGCCGCGCACGTTCATGAATTTCGGAATGAGCAGGCCGGAGAAAATGCCGATGCCTTGGAAGATGAACAGATGCACGCCGGCGGTGGAGGCGTCGTAGCCGATGGACGCCGAGATGGACGGCATCCAGTTGGACATGGTGTAGAAGGCGGACGATTGCAGCCCCATGAAGGCCGTCACGTACCACGTCATCGGACGGCGCAGCACGCGGGCGAACACGCCATGTGACGATTGCGTGGAACATGCCGGTCGCTGTGCGGAATGCGGGTTTTGTGCGTTGGCCGTCGTGCTGCGATCGCCAATATCATCGATATCGCCAGTATCGCTGGTTTCGATGGTGCCGCCGGCGGAAGCGATAACGACTTTGCGATTGTGCAGGATACGCAACGCCCACAGCGCGGCGACAACCAGCGGAGGCACACTCCAGAAGGCGAGTGACGCACGCCAACCGCCCCACATCTGCGCAAGCGGCGCGGACAGCAAACCTGCGGTGGCGCTGCCGGCGGTGATGCAGCCGGAATAGACGCCGGTCGCCATCGCGACATGGCCGGCGTAGTCACGTTTTGCGATTACCGGAACCAGAACGTTGCCGACGGCGATGGCGGAAGCGAACACCACCGTGCCCAGCCAGATGCCAACGCCGCCGCCGAACGAGCGGATGGCGTCGCCCGCCGCGATGCACAGCAGGGCCAGCAGAATCGACATGTCGATGCCGATGCGGCGTGCAAGGAACGTGACCAGCGGGCTGACCACGGCGAAGGCGATCAGCGGAATCGCCGTCAATACGCCCTGCACGCCCTCACCCCACGCAAGGTCGGTTCCCATTTGGGCGAGGACCGGCCCGACGGCGGCGATGGCGGGCCGCAGATTCAGCGATACGAGGAAAATCAAAGCCACCCACAATCCGGTGGAGGACCGGTCGTACGCCAGCATGTTTCGTTTTGAATTCATTCCGTTCCCATTCCCGCTTCCACTTCCGTTTACCGCCGTTCCAACGGGACGTGCCGCGCCTAGATTTTCCCTATCAATCTTCAAGCTCATTGAGCGCATCGAAGCAATCGTTGATGCCTTCGATACGCGCGTGCACCTCGTCTTCGGTATCGACGAGGCATTTTCCGACTTCGTCCACCATCAGGGCGATCAGGGCGAACGCCGCGGTGAAGCTCGTCAGCACGTGGGAGTTCAGCACCACTTTGAAGAAGGCGACGTTACGGCCGATGACGGCGTTGCGCGCCGAAATGTCGCCAATCACCACCACGGTCAGGCCGCGCTCAAGCATCACGTCGATGAGCCGTGAGAAGAAGGGAAGACGCCGGCCCACGCCGATGATGACGATTACGTCGCCTGCCGCATAATCAACCAGATCTTCGGCTATGGACTGGCCTGGATTCGGCAGAATATCAACGTTTCCGCGTAGCCGCATCAGCTGTTCGCGCATGTGCAGCGCCACGGGATAGCTGCTGCGGTACCCGACCACCGCCACATGCGGGGCCGTGGCTATGGCTTGGCATGCGGATGACAGTTGCGCGCGGTCGATGCCTTCAAACGTGCGTTTCAGGCTTTCCTCGTCACGGCGCAGATGGTCGGCGACCAAATCGTCGCACTGGGTGTGCCGTGAAAGCTCCGGAGAGCCAGGACGATGGACGCGACGCACGTCACGTCTGAATTCGCCCGCGTTCGCATAGCCGAGCTTGCGATACAGGCGGCTGAGCGTCGGCTGCGAGATGCCGCTCAACTGCGACAATTCCACGGAATTGCAGACCAGCACGTCGGTCAGATGACCCAGAATGAACTGCGCGGCCTCACGTTCCGTCGCAGTCAGCGAATCGAAGGATTCCCGGATGCGCGCCACCAAGCCGAGGTCCGCGGCAGCATTGCCTTCCTCGTCCATGGCGTCCTTCGAAGCCCCCATATTGTCTGAAAGCATAATTCCAGAAGTCACGCTCATCGCCCTTCCCTGCAGTACATTCTCACGCGGCGCATCCGCTCTCCTGACGATGCTACCCCTTGCTTTCCGGGTTTCACCAGGTTTGGCCGCCGACAACTGTCACGACGAATGAAGAATTTCAGATGCCGTAAGCACTGAAATGCATCCATCACAGGCAGTGGCGCCTCTTGGCAACGCGACCCACCATCAGGAGATGACCGACCATGGCAAAAACAGATTACCCCACACAATCAACATCGCATATCGGGCGGATTCGGCATAGAAGAAACGGTGCCAAACCAGCGAAATGGGCGACTAACGCGGCAACAAAATCCCCGACTGCTGCGAACACTGTTGAACCGGCATCGCGCCCGGCCGAATGCGAGGCGAACGCGGTGCGCAAGATCGTACGGCTGGTGGCACGCACCGGCTGCCGCACGCATATTCTGCACGTGTCCAGCGGTCTGAGCGTGGACGTGCTGCGGCGGGCGAAGGCCGAAGGACTGCCGGTCAGCGCGGAGACCTGTCCGCATTACCTCACGTTGGATTGCGACCATATTCCCGACAACGCCACCGCGTTCAAATGCTGTCCGCCGATTCGTGATCTGCATGAGCAGGACGCGCTATGGGCGGGGCTTGCCGACGGCACGTTGGATGGTGTCGTCACCGATCATTCCCCGGCCAGCGCGGATATGAAAGCCGGCACGCTCGCCACCGCGTGGAGTGGCGTTTCCAGTCTGCAGGTCGGATTCCGCGCGGTGTTGACGGGTGCGATGCGGCGCGGCTTGAGTTTGGCCGACGTCGTGCGGTGGATGTCGTGCAACACCGCACCGCTTGTGGGACTTGACGATCGTGGCGATATAACGCCGGTATTGCGGGCCGATTTGGCGATTATTCGCCCGTACGAACGGTTTGTTGTGGATGCTACCGCTTTGGAAAGCCGCAATCCGATCTGCGCCTGCGATGGCATGACGCTTAACGGCGTCGTCACGCGCACGTTTGTAGCGGGGCGGGACGCGCTCTCCGGAGTGCGGGAGGGGAATCTTATCGTTCGTCCGTGAATCGGAATCCATAAATCAACCATTCAACAAAAATCCCCAACCCGCCGACGGCCGGATGTCATTCGATGTCGGCAGATTGGGGACGGACGAGAATCAGGTCTCAGCCCAGGTAGGCGGCCGGGTTCTGGGCGAACTTGTCGGCGCAACCGGGGTTGCAGAAGTAGTAGGTGACGCCGCCGTATTCGCGGGTCGCGGCCGCGGTGGCCGGATCGACGCTCATGCCGCAAACCGGGTCCTTCGCAACGTTCGCCGCGGAATCGCCCATATTCGAAGCCATGCCGTGGCCGTCATGACCGCCGCAGCAGTGTCCGGCGCCCATCGCGCCCATGTTCTCGGCTTCATTCTTGGCCTTGTGATCGCTGAACAGTCCCATGATCGTTCCTTTCCGACTGTGCTGGTTGCCATTATTTTTGCTCGGATCGGGCTTGCGTACCCGATACGTCTTGTTTTTCGCCGCCTCCGCGTCCGGATCGAACAGGCGCAGCCGGCTTGCGTTCGTCACCACGCACAACGACGAGAACGCCATCGCGGCGCCGGCGATCATCGGATTCAGCAGCGTTCCGGTGAACGGATACAGCACGCCGGCCGCGATCGCGATGCCGATGCTGTTGTAGCCGAGTGCGAAGCCGAGGTTTTGCGCGATGTTGCGCATGGCGGCGTGCGTCAGGTCGAGCGCGTGCACGAGTCCCATCAGCGATCCGCCCATCAGTGTCACGTCGGCGGATTGGATGGCCACGTCGGTGCCGGTGCCGATGGCGAATCCGACGTTGGCTCGGGCGAGGGCGGGGGCGTCATTGATGCCGTCGCCGACCATCGCCACCGTATAGCCTTGCGATTGGAGTTTTGCGATTTCGTCGGCCTTGCGTTCCGGCCGCACGCCGGCGATCACATGACGTTCGTCGATACCGACCTGGCTTGCGATGGCGCGTGCGGTGGTCGGATTGTCTCCCGTGAGCATGACGGCTTCGACGCCACGTTTGCGGAGCAGTTCGATGGCTTGGCGCGAGTCGGCTTTCGGCACGTCGGCGACGGCGACGATGCCGGCGAGATGGCCGTCGATGGCCGCTAGGATCGGCGTTTTGCCTTGCTGCGACAGGAGTTCCATGTCGGCGATGATGGCGTCGAGGTTCGTATCGTGGATGGTCTCGGAGGCAATTTCGGAGGTATCGGACGTAACGTCGGGCATGTCGACGTCAAGGTCGTCGATCAGGTCGGTGTTGCCGACGGCGACGGTGTGCGGCAGACCGCGGAAGGTGACACGCGCGGTGACGCCACGGCCGGCAATCGCCTGAAAATCGGTGGTTTGCGCGAGTTCCGCAACGTCCGCGACGTCGGCTTTTTCCGCAGCTGCGGCAACGATCGCAGCAGCGAACGGGTGTTCGGAATCGCGTTCGGCGGCGGCGACAATCGTCAGCAAATCATCGGGACGCCGATGCCGCACGCCCAACGGCAGCACATCGGTAAGGGTGGGTTTGCCGGCGGTGATCGTGCCGGTCTTATCCAATACGACGGCATTGACTTTGCCGCATGTTTCCAACGCTTCGGCGGAACGGACCAGCACCCCCATGCGAGCCGCGCGGCCAGTCGAGACCGTCACCGACAACGGAGTCGCCAGTCCGAGCGCGCACGGGCAGGCGATCAGCAGCACCGACACCGCGGCAACCAGCGCGTGCGTGACACGCGGTTCGGGGCCGAACGCGAACCACAGCGCGCACGACCATACGGCGACGAGCACCACGATCGGCACGAATATGCCGGAAATGCGGTCCGCCAATCGCTGTACGGGAGCCTTCGAGCTTTGCGCGGCACGCACCATGCCGATGATCTGCGCGAGCACGGTGTCCTTGCCGACTTTCGTGGCGCGGTAGCGCAGCGAGCCACCACCGTTGATGGTGGCACCCGTCACTTCGCTGCCCTCGGTTTTGGCGACCGGCATGGCTTCGCCGGTGATCATCGATTCGTCCACGGTGGAGGTGCCGGATATGACGATGCCGTCGACCGGCAGCTGCTCGCCGGGACGGATGGCGATGATGTCGCCGACGCGCACGTCATCGATGGCGATGCTGGTTTCCTTGCCGTCTCGCACCACGCGGGCGGTTTTCGGTTGCAGACCCGCCAATGCGCGCATGGCTTCACCGGTGCCTTTGCGGGCGCGCGCTTCGAGCAGCTGGCCGACAAGCATAAGCGTGACGACCACACCGACCGCTTCGAAATACGGTTCGCGCGCGTTCTCGGGCAGGACGTTCGGTGCGAAGGTGACCACGCAGGAGTAGGCGAATGCGGCCAGCGCACCAAGGCTGACGAGCGCGTTCATCTCCGGCGAGCGGTGGGCGATCGCGGCGAAACCGCTGCGGAAAATCGGCAATGCCGCATAGCCGACGATTGGCAGCATCAGCAGGAACTGCAGCCAGTTCGGCATCGGATACAGCATGAGCATGGTGGAGCCGAATACCGGAATCGTGCAGACGGCCGCCACGATAAGACGGGTGATGAGGGCGCGAATTTCCGATTCCGATCCGCGCGATTTGCCCGAATCACCCGAACCGGACGTTTGGACGGCGCCTTTTTGCGCGCATTGCACGCCTGTTTCCGCGGAACCGGCGGCGGCACCGACACTTGCATGCTTTCCCGGCAGTATGCGCAACGTGCCGTGCAGCATGTTCATACCGCATGCGAAGGGATACTCGCCCGGCTGGTCGGGATGAAGCGTCAGCGTGGTCGTGCGGAAGGCGGGCAACGCAAGATCGACCCCGAAATCGGAGAACACGACATGCGACGAGCATTCGCCGTCTTCCTTGCGATCGAAGATCAGCCGCAACGGCATGCCCGCTTCGGCTTCGATGACGGCCGGGCTGTACCCGCCTTTGACTTCGACGACCGCTTCCTGCACGCCGTCGCGCAACGGCGCACGATACGCTTTGCGCGGTGCGAAGAAGAACCACAGCACGCCCGCCGTGACGAGCAGCGCCATAATAAGCGCGATTGCGATGTGCATATTCCAGCCGCCTTCCGTCCGTAATTGGCTTTCGATTTCGGCAAACACCATCACAATATACCCCTATAGGGTATATTGGCAAGAAGGACGAGCAAACTTCAGCCGTAGATAAAATTTTCAGCGCAGCGAGGAGGACGATATGAACGCCACACAACATGGGTACGCAAGCGACCAGAAGAGGATCATCGCACGATTGAATCGCATCGAAGGGCAGGTGCGCGGCATTCGGCAGATGACGGAAAACGGCGAATACTGCATCGACATTCTGACGCAGATTTCCGCAGCGGACAGCGCGCTGAAGTCGGTGGCGCTACTGCTGCTCGACGACCATCTGCACCATTGCGTCGCCAAAGCCGCGGCGGAGGGCGGTACCGTCGCCGACGAAAAGCTGGCGGAAGTCAGCGCCGCCATCGCACGCCTTGCCAAATAATCGGAACAGATCCGCCATAAAAAAACTGCCGACGGGAGACACATGCACCCGTCGGCAGTTTGAAAAAAGAATTACGATTACAGGTCGAGGAAGTGGTCGAGGCCGACGGTCAGACCCGGGTAGGTTCCGGTGGAGACCTTGCGCACGGCCAGCAGCACGCCCGGCATGAAGGAGATGCGGTCGAAGCTGTCGGCGCGGATGGTCAGCTGTTCGCCGGAGTTGCCAAACAGCACCTCCTCATGGGCGTTGAGGCCACGCAGACGCACGGCGTGCACGTGGATGCCGTCCACCACCTGGCCGCGGGAGCCGCCATCGGTTTCGGTGGCGTCCGGAACCGGACCCAAGCCGGCCGCCTTGCGCGCTTCGGCGATGCCCTGCGCAGTGTGGAAAGCGGTGCCGGACGGAGCGTCCACCTTGGTCGGGTGGTGCAGTTCGATGACTTCCGCGGATTCGAAATACGGCGCCGCGACCTTTGCGAAATGGTCGGCGAGCACCGCGGAAATGGCGAAGTTCGGCGCGATGAACACGCTCTGGCCCTCACGCGGGGCCGCGGCGAGCGCGGCGCGCACCTGGTCGAGCTTCTCTTCGGTCCAGCCGGTGGTGCCGACCACCACGTCGACGCCCTGCTTGACGAGGGCGAGCACATTGCCCAGCGACACGCTCGGCACGGTGAACTCCACCACGACGTCGGTGTTTTCGGGGGTGATGGCGGTCAGGTCGTCACCTGCGTCGAGCGCGAGCGCGAGTTCGGTGTCGGCGGCGGAATCGACGGCGTCGACCACATGCGAGCCCATACGGCCTTTGGCGCCGACTACGGAAACCTTGATCATTGCAGCTCCTTGATGTTTTCGCGGACGCGCATGTTGCGCATGTCGTACGTTTGCCGTGCGCATGTGTTCGAAATCGCGTGTCCGCGTCCATAACGTGTTCCACTTATGAATCTAAAGAGACGCTTCGACGCGGAGGCAGGCGGCTATGACGCTTGACGATCGAACGTCGGTCAGCCGCGGCGGCGCACCAGCAGCCAGCCGATCAGCGCGAACGGAATCGAACAGCCCACGAACACGGCGGGCAGGCTCAATCCCACGCCCGGATCGAAATGGTCGAGCACGATGCCGGTGATCATGGAGCCGAACGACGCGCCCATCGTGCCGGCGGTGCTCACCCAGGACAGGCCTTCGGTGAGCGATTCCTCGGGCACGGTCTCCTTGACGAGGAGGTTGCCGGAGGCGAATACCGGCGAAATGGTCAGGCCGGTGAGGATCTCCACCAGTCCCATCACGATCAGGTTGCCCTGGCACAGGTGGATCACCACGAAGCCGACGGTCATCAAGGCGAGGAACATGATCATGTGACGCCAGCGGGAGCCTTTGAGCTCGCGCGAGCCGAAGACCAGCGCGCCCATGCAGGAGCCGACGGCCAGCATGGCCAGCTGCACGCCGAGCACGGAGTCGAGGTGCAGCGATTTCATGACGGCGGTCATGGACGTGTCGAACGCGGTGAACGCCATGTTGAACACGATGAACACGGCGAGGAGCGGCAGCACACCCGCATAGGTGAGCACGTTGCGTTTCCTGCGGTCGCGATCGCCCGTCTTGAGCCGATCCAAATCGAAACGGTCCGCGGAAACCGCGGCACCAGCGGCACCGCCGGCCGCCAATCGCACGTCAGCATCGTCCGTACCGGCCGCGACGACCGTGATTTCGCGCAATACCGGCGGTTGAGTGTCACGCAATGCGAAGAACACGGCACCGCCGAACGCGCAGGCGAGGGTCGGCACGAACAGCTGTGATACGGGATGCACGGACGCGGCCAGGAAAGCCGCCAGAATCGGCCCGAAGATGAACACGATCTCGTCGATGGCGGATTCGAGCGCATACGCGGTGTTGAGCAGGTCCTCCTTGTCGGCGCGGTCGAGCACGTACGCCCAACGGGTGCGTACGAGCGCGCCGAACGAGAACTGCGTCATGCCCATGACCACGGCAAGCACGAACAGCAGCGGAATCGGCACGCGCATCAGTGCGGCGAACGCGAAGCCCAGCATGACGATGACCTGCACCGTCAGGATCACCGGACCGACCTTGCGCTGGCCGAACCGGTCGAACAGGCGCGCGTACAGCGGCGTGACCGCGGCGGTGGCGAGCACGTACGCGGCGCTCATCACGCCGGCGATCGTCCAATTGTCGTACATGTGGTTGAGCGCGAGCACGATACCGAGGCCCATCATGGACATCGGCAGTCGCGCGATGGCTCCGGACACGCAGAACGCCTTCGTGCCGGGAATGCGGAAAAGCTGCGCGTATGGCGATTGCGTTTTCTGCGATTCGTGCGGTTCGTGCGATTGCGATTGCGGTTTCGCGCCCGTCACGCCGTCACCTTTCCCCGGTAGATGAACATGTCGTCGAACAGTGGCGGCACTTCGCCGTCGGCACTGCCGCCGAGCCGGGCGACCGTCTCGCTTGCCGTGCGGTGCGCGATGCAGTCCAACCCCTTGTGGTCGTAGAAGCTCACGTCGCAGTCGGAATCGGTGTGCAGGTAGAACGCGGGCACGTCCCATGCGGCGAAATGCTCCTGCATGCGTCTCCAAAGCCGCCCGCCCACACCGTGGCCGCGCACGTCGGGGTTGACGATGAACAGTTCCAGCTCGCCCATGGTGGTTTCGTTGGCGCGCCCTTCGCGTTCCAGATCGAGTTCCACCGAGAAGCCGGATTTCAGCGCCGCCATATGCTTGGCGGCCTCCGGATCGGCGTCGATGCGGCGTTCCAAGGCCTTCATTTCCTCGCCGACTTCGATTTCGTCGAGCTGCGGCGCCTCGCCGGCGACGCGGATGAACGTGACGCCCGCGAGTGTGCCGTCGGCGGCGAACGCGCCGTTGGCGAACGTGGTCGGCAGCAGGTAGTGCAGCACGAAATATCGGGAGATCAGCCGCGACATGTCCGCGCCGACCTTGTCCACATCCTGCGGCCAGGTACGGTCGAACAGGTCGACCACCGCGTCCAGATCGCCCCAGCCGATGGGACGGAAGACGATTGCCGATGCGTTGTTTGTTCCGGCACCCATGCCGGCGTTCGGGATTGCGGTTGCGCTGTTCGCAGCCATATCAAACACTCCTTAACTGTCGTTGCGTCCGGCATGTGCGCCCGCCCACACATGCTGCACGAGGGTAGCGGCGTTCCTCCACAACGCTGCCTGCATAGCGGTTTCTCCCGCAGGCAGGCCGGAAAGCGCCGCTCCCCCGCTTTCTTCGGTCAAGGAGCCATTGCGCACCGGCACTAGTCGTTGTCGGATTGCTGCGGAATTCCGTAGCTCAACTCGGCAAGGATCTCTTCTTCTGTTTTGTCGAGGGCGTCAAGCTCCCGATCGGCCTCGTGAGGCTCACTCACATAGTAGAGACAGGCGTCGATTGCATCCAACGGCACCCCTTCCATCGCCGCGAGCAGCAGGCGGTACAGGTCGAGCTGTGCGAGCTTCTCCTTGATTTCGTCCGGTTTGCGTGGTTTTACGCCGGTTTTCCAATCGACCACGGTGTAGCGTTTCATCTCGTCCGTTTCGTCGAGACCGCCGAAGAACACCGCGTCGAGTTTGCCGTTGACGATGGTGCCGAGCTGGGACATGTCGACGACGAGCTGGCGTTCCGCCCATGCTGGACGTCGTTTTGCCCACGGCGAAGCGACAAGACGACGCTGCCAAGCGGCCAGTTTCCGTTCGTCTCGCAATTGGGCGTCCTGCGATGGTGCGTCCTGCGATTGCACGCCGCCGTTGTCCGCGTCGACTTGCGTATCACCTATCAATGCGATCAGTTCCGCACGCGACTGCGCGGCCATACCGGCAGCACCTTCCGTACCACCGATGCCGTCGACGTCCGCATCCGCCATGATGAAACGCTCAGCCCATGCGTGGAACCGCGTGCCGAGCTGTGCCGCCGGCGAGGCGACGTGCGGAATCGGACGGACCAGACCACGCCAGTAGGCGCGGGAGTCACGCTCGCCCATGGAGCCGGCGCGCGCTTGCAGCGAGGTGACGTTTTGGCGGCCGGCAGCAAGGATACGTTCGCCTTTGGCACGCACGGCCTCGTCGAAGGCGTCCTGCGATTCGCCTGCGT
>ENA-OXZX01000125-OXZX01000125.1-human-gut-metagenome-genome-assembly--contig:-NODE-125-length-24296-cov-6.468545_pt1 | contig 24296 bp, 21 predicted proteins | sample MGYA00244513_ERZ652811 | MGnify/ENA primary metagenome ERZ652811 (study PRJEB26926, sample SAMN06164400) | human gut metagenome | biome: ENVO:00009003; feature: ENVO:2100002; material: ENVO:00002003...
AGCGTAGTCTCGTGGGCTCGGAGATGTGTATAAGAGACAGGAATATTGAGATAAGCTGTTTTTCGCAATCTCCAAGGGGCAAGGTGCAATCTGTTACAAGAACGGCGCAATCTGTTCGATTTAGAATCTGCTTAGTTTTCTTCACACGAAGCTCTCCAAGCTCGCCCTCGTCGTCAAAGCCGGGGGTATCTATTATCACAACAGGGCCAAGGGGCAAAAGCTCCATTGCCTTTGTAACAGGGTCAGTGGTAGTGCCTTTCGTATCGGATACCACTGCAAGATCCTGATTTGTTACTGCATTCACAACGCTTGATTTTCCTGCGTTTCGTCTGCCGAAAAATCCTATATGTATACGTTCTCCGCTTGGTGCGTCATTAAGTCCCATTGCAAAAGCTCCTCTCAAAAAAAATAAGCCATACCCCTGAGGATACAGCTTTGATAACAAAAAAGGCTATGCTTGCTCATAAAAAACCTAATCCACGGGCGAACGCTGTTCGCCCATACATGAGTAGAGATAGGGCTTTCTATCTGCTTTTTACTTTTTCTGCTTGATGTGTATTCTTTCGCCTTAAAGGAGAAAACTCGTTTTCGGCGTCAGGGTCACAAATATTTATTAGATTTTTACTGTGGCGAATAAAGGGTCTTGGCGGTCACTCCCTCAAGCCTGCCTATCTTGCCTGCAAGAGAATTTATAACGTCCTGCGGAGCGTCAACTGCCACGCTTATTATGTTCATGCCACGCTCTCGGTATGGCAGACCCATTCGTCCTATTATATACTCGGCATGCTCATGAAGAATTGCGTTTATCTCCTGCGCAGAGCCGTTATCGTGTGCGATTATTGCAAGTATTGCCACACGGGTATCCATAAAACACCCCCGTAATGTAAAAGTGTACTCTGTCTTACTTTATGATAGCACGATTTGTTGACGTTGTCAATTGGAAGTTATCTATTTCAATAAAATTTTTAGATAACATTTGACTAAAATATATGACATATACTATTGACAAGTAAAGTTAGCCATGGTAAACTTATTTTGTGAAGTTCTTTTAGATAGAACATAAGAATAAAATATAGCTATGGAGGAAAAGACAATGACTCTTGATAAGCTTAAAACGGGTGAGTCTGCCGTAATAAAAGCGGTAGGTGGCGAGGGTGCGCTTAGGCTGCGTTTTCTCGACATGGGACTTATACCCAAAACAAAGGTGAAAATGCTAAAGCGTGCGCCAATGGGCGACCCTCTTGATATTGTGCTGAGAGGCTATGAGCTGACGCTCAGGATAGAGGACGCAAAAAACATAGAGATAGAAAAAACAGAGGAGAATGACCATATATGAGATTTGCCCTTGCAGGAAATCAGAACTGCGGAAAGACCACGCTTTTTAACGCCCTTACAGGGTCTAATCAGCACGTTGGAAACTTCCCCGGTGTAACAGTCGAGCAGAAGGTCGGTGACATAAAGGGGCAGAAAAACTGCACTGTGGTGGATCTGCCGGGAATATACTCACTGCGCCCTTACACGCAGGAAGAGATCGTCACCCGTGACTACATAATAAACGAAAAGCCTGACGGCATTATAAACATTGTTGACGCCACCAATATAGAACGAAATCTGTATCTCACTTTACAGCTTCTTGAACTGCGTGTGCCAATGGTGCTTGCCTTAAACATGATGGACGAGGTAAGAGCCAACGGTGGAACGATAGACGTAAAAATGATGAGCGACGCACTTGGCATACCTGTTATACCAGTAAGTGCGGCAAAGGGCGAGGGTATCTCAGACCTTATCGACAAGGCTGTAGAAACCGCCCGAAACAAGACAAAGCCTGTTGTCACAGACTTTTGCTCAGACGATTCCGCTGTGCACAGATGTATACACGCAGTTGTGCATCTTATCATGGATCACGCAAACCGTGCAGGCATACCGCCGAGATTTTGTGCTTCAAAGCTTATTGAGGGTGATAAGAATATCGAAGATCAGCTTGAGCTTAATCAAAACGAGCTGGAGCTTCTTGAACACTGCATAGTGGAAATGGAGGACGAATCAAAGCTTGACAGAAATGCGGCGCTTGCAGATATGCGATACGACTTTATCGAGAAAGTCGTTGCCATAAGTGTTGTGAAATGCCACGAGAGCCGAGAACACAAGCGGAGCGTAAAAATAGACCGCATTTTAACGGGAAAATACACTGCACTGCCTGTATTTTTCGGGATAATGTTTCTTGTATTTTTCCTCACATTCAATGTTATCGGCTCGACCCTTTCCGATTGGCTTTCCCTTGGTATAGACAAGCTTACCGACCTAGCAGACAAAGGGCTTACAGCCTACGGCATAAACCCTGTTGTACACAGCCTTATAATAGACGGAGTTTTTGCAGGCGTTGGAAGCGTTCTAAGCTTTCTGCCTATAATAGTGACGCTGTTCTTTTTCCTTTCCATACTGGAGGACACGGGCTACATGGCACGAGTGGCGTTCGTAATGGACAAGCTTCTTAGAAAGATCGGTCTTTCGGGACGAAGCTTTGTGCCTATGCTCATAGGCTTCGGCTGTTCTGTGCCTGCCATAATGGCGACGAGAACGCTTGTATCAGACCGTGACAGAAAAATGACCATACTTCTTACCCCTTACATGAGCTGTTCGGCAAAGATACCTATTTACGCAGTTTTCTGTGCTGCGTTTTTCAAGAAATATCAGGCGTTTGTGATGATAGGCTTATACATAACGGGCATAGTGCTTGGGATAATAATTGCACTGATACTGAAAAATACAGCTTTCCGTGGCAAGCCTGTGCCGTTTGTAATGGAGCTTCCAAACTATCGTCTTCCTTCGGCAAAAAGCGTAGGACTTCTTCTTTGGGACAAGGCAAAGGACTTTATACAAAGAGCTTTCACAGTTATATTCTTTGCGACTATCATAATATGGTTTTTGGAGACCTTTGACGCAAAGCTCAACGTTGTAAAAGACTCCTCCGACAGCCTGCTCGCTCTTATCGGTCAGGCTATATCGCCAATATTCAAGCCTTTGGGCTTTGCAGATTGGAGAGTGACCACCTCGCTTATTTCGGGCTTCACTGCAAAAGAGGCGGTAGTAAGCACAATGGCGGTACTGATGAACACAAGCACTGCAAATCTTGGCACTGCTCTTTCGGGAGCATTCTCCACCCTTTCCGCACTGAGCTTTCTCGTATTCACCCTGCTTTACACCCCATGTGTTGCGGCGGTGGCGACCATAAAGAGAGAACTTGATTCAAGGATACAGACAGTAGGCGTTGTGATAATGCAGTGCATGGTGGCATGGCTTTGCGGCTGTGCGGTATATCAGATAGGAGCGTTATTATGAATACAGCCGACTGGATAGTGGTGATACTTCTGCTTTTATGGGCAGTGGCGGCGGCAATAAGTATGTCAAAGCAAAAGAAAAAAGGTAAATGCTGTGGCTGTTGCTCACACTGTCACAGCAGATGCGGCAAAAAATAAGGCATAAAAATAGCGGAGAACTGCAAAAAGAATGCGTTCTCCGCCATTTTATTAATATATAAGCAACACTAAGAAAATCAAAAATTTACAATACGTCTGGCTTTTTTCGTTAATACACCTGACAAATAAGCAAAAATGTGATATAATATAGCTTAGGGCGAAGTTATCTACCCTGTTTTTTGAGGTACAGTTAGTTTAATCTAACTTTATAAAGAAAACCAGCTTAGAAAGGTCGGTATTATGAAGAAACAATTTTTTAGCAATGAGAAAGACGGTTTTTATGGTACATATTATGAAAACCCCAAGGGTGCAAACTGCGCAATGATAGGTCTGTTCGGCGACGATCCTAATGACTTTATGGCAAAGTGCGGAGCAAAATGGCTTCACAAAAATGGCGTGAACGTTATGTGTATGTCACCTGACGTGAAGAACTACGGCCATGTGAACTTCCCGCTTGAAAGGATAGAGAACGCTATAAAGTGGCTTAAAAGCCATGGAAACAAGAAGATAGGCATAATGGGAATGAGTACGGCAGGAATGGATTCCCTTGTGGCAGCTTCATATTTTCCTGACATAACACTCACTTTCGGTCTTACGCCAAGCGACTTTGTATGGCAAGGCTTTGAGCAGGGCGAAAAAGACGGCTGCAAGGAATGGCCTATCCCTGACGCTTCCACACTTTCATGGCAGGGCAAGCCGCTTGCCTATATGCCGTTCGTTTATGCCCACCCTGAATACTATCACAAAATAGAAGAAGAAACCAAAGACTCGGGAGATATAACACGAAGCACGCACCTTTTTATCGACTCTGAAAAGGCAAGAGAACATACAGAGGAAGAAATGATAAAGGTTGAGAACATCAAGGGCAAGCTTATAATGGTGGGTGCTGATGACGACAGCTTCTGGGAGGCAGGAAAATACGTCCGCCGCATGGATAAGCGCTTGAAAGAACGCCCTCACGAGTGCGATTACGAAGCCCTGACTTACGAGCATGGAACGCACTTTGTGCTTCCTGAGACAATGCTCAGAAAAGCGCTTCCTGTGGGACTTAAATTCGTAATGAAATTTATTTTCAAGGCTGCAAAGGACTATCCTAAGGAGTGCGAGCAGACAAGAAAGGATATCGACAGACGGCTTTCTGCGGCTTTAAAACAGTGGGTAGCTGAATAAAAAAGCCCATAGAATACGCTATTTTGTGTAGGGGCGACCTCTGTTCGCCCCTTGCTCGATATGTTTTACGATAAACAAAGACCGACTTCCAGCGAAAAAAGCTGAAAGTCGGTCTGTCATTTTTTGCAACAGCATAAATGCTTTCAAAAAGAAGATCTTTGTGAATTTTGTGAGTTTTCTATTGACATTAGAGTGCGGATATGGTAAAATTAACGATATGTGAATATTTTCTAATAGCAATCACATATCAAAGCAAAAAGCAATTATTTTATATAGATAGTGGTGGGTCATCGGGACCCTGACGAAGGAGCAAGCCATGTTTACAAGCGATACAGCGAAATATAAAATAATAGGTATCTGCACTTCATGCGTACAATCTGACTATGTGAGAGATATAGTATCTTCCATAAGCCGAAAGGGTGTAAAAGAGGGCTACAAGGTGCTTCTTTTTAACACCTTTTGCGACCTTTATCACAACATTTCTTACAACCATGGTGAAGCAAGCATTTTTGATCTTATAAATTATGACATTCTTGACGTACTTATAATAATGCCCGAGGCAATAAAAAGAGACAGCATTTCCAACGAGATAAGCAAGCGTGCCCATGAACACGGTGTTCCTGTCATATGCGTTGACAGTACAATGGATAATTGCTGCAGTGTGACATTCAATTACTCTGACGTTTTTGAAAAGATAGTTCGCCATGTGATCGAATTTCACGGCTGCAGAAGAGTTAATTTCATTGCTGGCGTAAAGGGCAATACTTTCTCAGAAGAGCGTATAGAAGCATACAAAAAGGTGCTTGCAGAAAACGGCATAGAATTTGAGCCTGAGCGTCTTGGCTATGGTGACTTCTGGGATATGCCAACAAAAGGAGTATTGGAGAAATTTTTAGAAAGCAGTTTGGAATTTCCGCAGGCGATAATATGTGCAAACGACGCTATGGCGATAGCAGCTTGCAGCATACTAAGAGAGCGAGGCATAAAAGTGCCTGAAGACGTTATTGTAACGGGCTTTGACGGCATCGAGCTTGAACAGTATAACAGCCCTCGTCTTACAACGGCGGCTGTAGACAATGATGTGCTTGGCGAAAAGATAATAAACGCCATAGACCATATGATGAACGGAGTGCCTCTTCCTGAAAAAATAGAGGTCAGCTACACCATGAGGATATCCCAGTCTTGCGGCTGTAAGAAAATAGACCCGAGAGAAGTAGGCGACAAGATCCTTGAGCTTTACCATAGAATGAACAATTCTGATGGTCACGAACAGCATATGTTCTCTTATCTTGCAAAATCAGTGGAATGTCACACCGTAGAAGAAATGGCAAAGGTAATGGCACGTTCGGGAGATTATTATAGCTGGGTATGCACAAACTCTGATTTTCTGTCAAACACGAGGCAGAGAGAACGCTTTAATAACAGCTTTACAAAGCAGATGAGAGTTTTCATGCAGACTTTTGACAACAAATACAAGACCGGTGAAGTATTTGACACCGAGGATCTTTTGCCTGATATGGAGCAAGTCCTTGGACGCCATAACTGCTTAATGTTCTCGCCGCTTCATTTTCAGGACGAGGTCATAGGCTATGCGGCAAATTCATTTAGTCCTATATATTTTCTTTTCCAGAACACAAGGCGTTTTATAAACAACACCAATCAGATAATGGAGAGCTTTAAAAACCGCCAGCGGCTTGAAAAGGCAAATGCAGAGCTTGCAAGGATACATATGCTTGACCCCATGACAGGGATATATAACCGCAGGGGCTTTTACAAGAACGTAAGAAAGCTTATTTCAAAGGCTGAGAAACAGGGCGTAGGCGTATGGGTATTCTCCATTGACATGGACAACCTTAAAAAGATAAATGACCTCTATGGTCACAACGAGGGTGACAAGGCGATAAAGGCAGTGGCGTCGCTGATGACAAAATGCACTGCAGAAGGTGGGATATGCTCACGCTTCGGCGGTGATGAATTTGTGGCTGTTATCGCTGAAACAGACGGTGCAGACAGCTTTTACAAAAAGATATCCCGCAGCATTGCAGAATACAATCGCAGAAGCAAGTCGCCATATGATGTGTCGATAAGCTGTGGCTACAAAGCGGGAAAGCCGAAAACACTGAAAGAGATCGACGATCTTATGAAAGAGTCAGATCGTGAAATGTACACGCAAAAGCGTAAACATCATAGTCGACGGGACTAACAGACATAACAAGAGGGCGGATAGTTTGAAAACTTTCGCCCTTATTTTTATGCTATTTGGGTATGCCAACTCCCTCAAGAAAGATCTTCAGCCCGATCAAAACGAGTATAATGCCGCCTGCTATTTCTGCCTTGCTCTTATATTTTGAGCTAAACTTGTTGCTATGACGGGTCAACTTTTTTTGTCAAATAAACATTTGACAAAATTGCAAAACTGTGATATAATAACGATTGTAATGTGTTTCCGTAGCTCAGCTGGATAGAGCGACCGCCTCCTAAGCGGTAGGTCGGGTGTTCGAATCACCTCGGGAACGCCATAATGTGGAGACAAAAAAGATGTCTCCTGCGAAAAGCCCGAATATATCGGGCTTTTTTGCTACCCAAAGGTAAACAAAAACGAATGAAGGCGAAATGGGGTCTGTTTATGACCGAACAGAAAAAGAATACTATCATAACAAGCGGCATCGCTGTACTTGCCGTGATACTGGCATATTGCTTCCGAATTGTGGGCAGGGGCAGCTTCTACCCGATGCTGTTTTCCTATCTGCGCAGCTTTATCTATATCGGTCTGTTCGCCGCCTGGGGGCTCTCCGTCCGTCAGCGGATCGTGCAAAAGCAGGTGTGCAGGTTTATGACGGTCACCGCTGTACTGCTCATCATGTGGATGGTAGTCCGTTCGGCAAAGTATTTTATATTCTGGCAGCCTGATGCCGTCCGTTACCTGTGGTATCTGTTCTATCTGCCCATGCTGTTTGTGCCTATGCTGGCGCTGCTGATCGCCATGTCATTGGGAAAGCCGGACGAATACAAATTCCCCAAGGGAATGTCGATTCTGTGGATCATCTCCGGCACATTGCTTCTGCTCGTGCTCACAAATGACCTGCACCAATTCGTATTTACCTTTCCGAAGGACGCCGCCGTGTGGACAGACAAAAACAACGGCTACTCGATAGGCTACTTCATTATTGTAGGCTGGCAGGTGCTGTGTGCCTTTGCCGCACTCGTAATTATGTTTTTCAAATGCCGTGTGCAAAAAGGAAGGCTCCACTTTCTGCCCATTGTTCCTATGCTGCTGACGATCGTTTACAGCGTGCTTTACTATGCAGGTGCAGATTGGCTGCTCCACTTGTTCGGCGATATTGCCACATTCCAAAGTGTGATGTATATTCTGACCTTTGAGTTTTGCATCGCCTGTGGATATATACATTCAAACAGCCGTTATGTGGACTTGTTTGCCTCCTCTGTCGGCACATCGGCAGAGATCACCGACAAGGACTTTACCGTTCGGTATGCAGCTGTAAACACTGCGCCTATCTCAAAGGAAACGATGAAAAAAGCCGAGCAAAGCCCGGTCATGATGGGCGGCTTGACCGTTCACACCATGCCCATTGATGGCGGCTATGCCGTATGGACAGAGGATGTGTCGGCTTTGCGTGACATCAAGGAGGACTCCGAGCTTCTTGCAGACGAGCTTGCCGACAGGAACGAAATACTCCGTTATGAATACAAGCGTGAAGCCAAGCGCCGCAAGGTGGAGGAGCAAAACCGCCTGTATGATCTCCTTCGTTCCGCTACGCAGACGCAGATCGACCGCATTGCAGAGCTCACTAAGGAATACCGCCGAATCTCAAGCACCGATCCCGACAGTGCCAAAACGCTCCTTGCCGAGATCGCCGTGCTGTGCAGCTATATTAAACGCCGCAAGCATCTGACGCTCCTTACCGACCGAGATATTAAAATAGCGGAAACGGAACTCCACCGTGCCTTCAATGAGTCCCTCCAAACGCTGAAGCTGTTGGGCGTCCGCAGCTCGCTCTATGTGGACGAATCTCTTTCCATGCTCTCCGGCAAAACGGCGACTGCTGTATTTGATTTTTATGAATCGGTTATTGAAGCCGACATTTTGAATTTAACAGGCATACAGGTAAGCCTCATAAAGGCAAACGGCTTGCGCTTGTCACTGAATGTGTGCTGCAAAGCCGACCTTTCCGCTTTGGTAAGCGGAGACAATATCCGCTGTGAAAAAGAGGACGACGAGGAATACCAGCACCTTGTATTTGAAGCGAAAGAAGGTGACAGAAAATGAGTGCATTTTCTTCCCTTTCTGAATTTTGGCAGACCATGCTGCCGTTTATCATGCTTGTGGAGATCGTCCTTGAGATCGGGCTGTTTATGTATCAGCTTCTTCGCAGCAATAAGCCTGTGCGCAGCCTGCTGAGTCTGGCGGTCATGGCGGTGATGATCCCGCTGCTATTCTCCGTTTCTCAGGCAGATCCCGATAATATAGGGGACGCATTTCTGCTGGACGCACCGTGGCTGATATTTGCCGCTGCCATTTTCCTTGCGGCAGTTCACTTTGCCATTGCTCTGCCGCAGGAATACCGCCGAAAAAAGAACGAGCTCTCACCGTTCTCCATTAAGGAAGCAACGGATAAGCTGCCTATGGGCATCTGCTTTGCCGACCCGAACGGCAGGATCATCCTGTGCAACAACCGTATGCGCAGGCTCTCCTTTGCCCTTTGTGGCCACGAGCTGCAAATCAAAAGCGATATGGAAAATGCCCTGAGCGCGCCGGACAGATCCGTAACCGTCAAGGATGATTGCTACATCCTGCCCGACAAGACCGTCTGGCAGTTTCGCACACAAAATATCACCGTGGACAGCGATGACCGCTGGCAGCAGATAACGGCGCACAATGTAACCGAGCTGTATAACGGCTACCAAAAGCAAGAGGAAATAAATGAAGAACTGGCAGAAGTCAATCGAAAGCTCAGGAAGATGTACGCTCGCATGGAGAACGATGTCAAAGAAAAGGAAAGCCTTGACCTAAAGGTCTATATTCACGATACCATCGGGCGAAGCCTCCTGACCATACGTGACATCATAGACAGCGGAGAGGATACCGAGCGAAAGCTTGAGGCACTGCAAAATGCCATCGGTATGCTAGCAAGCAACCGTGTCACCTCTGTCAGCACAATGGACGAGGTAAAAAGAACCGCACAGCAGCTTGGCGTGGCTGTAAAAATCGACGGCTACCTGCCCCGTGATACCGCAGCCGAGGAGCTGACCGTTGCTGCCGCCAAGGAGTGCGTGACCAACTGCATCAAGCACGCAGACGGGAATGAGGTATATATCCGCATAGCCCAGCGTGGCGAACGCTATGATGTTACCATAACCAACAACGGCAAAATACCCACAGAACCGATAAAGGAAGGCAGTGGCCTGTCAACGCTTCGCCGCAGTATTGAAAGCTCAGGCGGTGAAATGCATATTTCACACAATCCACGCTTTGCTCTTCTGATTACGATTCCCGCAAAGGAGATGAGCCTATGATAAACACCATACTTGTAGAAGATGATTTATACATCCAAAAGCACTTTGTCGATCGTCTTGCGGCAGACGGCGAGTTTCGTCTTGTCGGCGTTTTCCGTGACGCCTTTGAAGCGGAAAAGCACTGCGACGCCACCGTAAAGCTCGTCCTTATGGATGTGCAGACGCATCATAAGCATTCCGGTCTTGCCGCCGCAGAGCGCATCAAAAAGGCTTTTCCGCAAATCAAAATCGTTGTGGCTACCTCGCTTGTCGATCCCGAAGTTTTGCAAAGAGCCAAAATGGGTGCTGCCGACAGCCTGTGGTATAAGGACCACGGAACAGAGGAGCTGATGAGCGTGGTAAAGCGCACTCTGGCAGGGGAAAAGGTATTCCCCGATACCGCTCCGGCCATTGAAATGGAGGGTACAATGTCCGATGTCTTCTCGCCCCGGCAGTTAGACATCCTACGCCTTTATATAAAGGGATTTACCTATCAGGAAATTGCCGATAAGCTGGGCATCTCCAAAAACGGCGTTCGCTGGAACCTGGACGATATGGTGGAAAAGAGCGGCTTTGAAAGCAGAGAAGCGCTGGTTGCAACCGCCATTGAAAACAAGCTCATGGTGATCACCTTAAAAGACGAATAAGCAAAACTGAACCCCTTGGCTGTACGGTCAAGGGGTTTTTCGCGCCCAAAAGGCAAATTTTTTTGAAAAAAATCAAGATTTTTCTTCTGTTACTGGCACAAGTGCCAGTGACAAACGCCAAAAAATCAGTATAATAGATAATGTAAGATTAGGATTGTGCTTTTAGAAGGTGGTGATGAATGATGAAAAAAATCGTTCTGGACATTCAAAGCGATATCCATGCGCACACCATGGAGCGAATGCTGATGCAAAAATTGGACGATTGCCAAGTTGTGATTTCCGAGTCGCCGGACGCAACCGCCGAGTGGTGCAAAACGCATCGACCGGATGTGCTTTTAATGGAGGTCAAGGCGTATTCGCCATGGATGTTCAAAGAACGAATGGCGATCCGTGACAAGGTAAAACGGAACACGGAAAGCTGTCGTGTCATTCTCTTTGTGGATGATGATACAGATGAAGATTTGACCGAAAAGGTACGGCAGGCAAAGCGCGAGGGTCTGATAGACGCTTTTCTCTTCGGTTCGGTATCCGAAAACTACTTTGCTTCGGTCATCGACAGTGTTTAAATCAGGCAACACAAAAAGCATAAAAATCTTCAAAATAATTATGAGGGAGGAATAATAGTATGACAAAAACGAACAAACGAAGGCGCGTCGCCAGCGTCCTGTTGGCGCTTGTGATGCTGCTCTCACTGATGCCGAGTCTGGAGCTTCCCGCCCACGCCTTTTGGGACGACTACGACGACGGCTTCGATTGTCCTAACTGCGACCATTACCATTTTGGCAGCGAGTATATGTGTGACTGCCTGTTCTGCACCATTGACTGTAACTACGAGTGCTGGGTTGAAACCCATTGTAACGACTGCGGTGTGTGCTTTGGAGACACGCCCTATTGGTGCGAGGAGTGCTATAAATGCGCGGAGTGCATGGAGGACACGCACTGCTCCACCTGCGCCAAGTGCTACATCGGCGAGGATGACCAGCTGTGCGGCGAATGCCATAAGGGTCCCTGCTGCTCCATAACCATCTGCGACTCCTGCGGCTTCTGCGATGACTGCGCAAACGATGACAGCGACCCGATGCACTGCTCATTGTGCAACAGCTGCTTCGGTGCGGTGGACGAGTGCGTGGACGACGATGATACCGGCGTCATCCACTGCATCGATTGCCACACGGCCTGCGAACAGTGCGATGGATGCCTGCTGAACCAGGAGTCCTGCGAGGACTGCGGCCTGTGCCTTGAGTGCTGCCGAGATAACTCCGAGGGCGGCGGCTGCCCGGACGGCGAGACCTGCGTGGAAAGCGCCGAGTGGGACGAGCACATCTGCCAGGGCTGTGACGGCTGGGTCACAGATAAGGAGGACGAGGACGAGTTCTGCGAAACCTGCGAAATGTGCAAGGAGTGCTGCGAGGGCAACTCCGACTGCTCCGAGGGAATGTGCGCAATGGACACTGACTATGCGGATCACTTCTGCGAGGACTGCGGCCTGTGCTTCCACGACAGCGATCCATGCGAGGACGGCTGCGATCAGCGCTGCAAGGACTGCTGCCGAGATGCCGTAAGCGCTATGGGCTGCGATCATGACGACTGGTGCTTCAGCGACTCTGATTTTGAGGATCATTTGAAGACGGAGCATGCCGGCGCCGGACATACCCACATAGCCTCCGCCACCTGGGCGGCTGACGGAACGCAGCACTGGCACCCCTGCCGCTATTGTGACGATAAAAAGCTGAATGCCGCCAACCATGAATTTGATGCCAAGGGCGTGTGCAAGGTCTGCGACTACATCAGCGGCAGTTCCATCGTCATCAACCGCCAGCCGAGGGGCGTCAAGTGTAAGACCTCTATCTACAGCAGCGGCGATTATGACGAAGAGCCGGAAAACGACCTGCTGTACAGCGAACATAACTGGGTCACCTTCTCTGTCTCGGCAAAGAGCCTGAAAGGCGACGAGCTGACCTATCAGTGGTATCAGAAGAATAATGCGAATCCCACGGCGGCGCCCTACAAGCTGCCGGAGAAAGATTACTATGTGGACGTGAACACCCCAACGCTGAGGCTGTCGGTTTCCGCCGAGGCCTGCATGGATGACTACTCCTACTACTGCGTCATCGGCAGAAAGGGCGACCCTTCGGACACCATGAAAACGGCGGAGGCAAAGCTGACTGCCACCCATGCCTACAGCCATAAGCAGGCGGGTGTGCGTGTGCCCACGGAAGACAGCGAGAGAACGCCGAAATACAATGTCACTTGGGTCGATAAGCATGGGGTTACCCATGACGGTGTCGTGGGCGGCGACCCGAAATGCGACGGCCACAAGCTCCCGTGCCTGTTTGAAGCAGGCTATTACGAACCGCATTATATGACCACCGGCTCCAAGGAGCGCATCTTCCCGCATACCTTTGTGCTTGACATTAGCTATGACGCAGTGGGCGGCGGCAGAGTCGATGTGCTCAGATGTTCCGTCTGCGACTATATAGTTCCTGTGAAGAGCCATGTCCATGATTACGGCTGGAACTGGGACTGCACCGGCTTCGGCAGTATCTATGAGTATACCTTCAACATCGGCGGCTCGACCAAGACGGTGGAGCAGCTCATCCTTGAATCCGGCTATGCCCACCCAGAAAAGTGCAAGGTTCCCGGCTGCGAGGAGTTCATCATGGTTCCCCATAGCTGGGGCCGCTGGAATGTGGTCAAAGCCCCCGATACCGAGGGCGATAAAGGCGGCATGGAGGCTGAATGCAGCGTCTGCGAATACAAAGAGACGGAAGGAATTGACGGCGATTGGACAAAGGACACCGCCCTTGTGACGGTGAAAAATGGCCGGGCAACCCGTATGATCGTCAAGCCAGGCGACAAGATCAGGCTTTATCCCGAGGAGAGAACCGGTCAGAAAGCCATCGGCTGGAAGGTGGAGTATCGCCGCGAATACAATGAGTATGACATCATACCTGTTACTAGAAATTGGAATACCAATGAGGCGAAGTCCCAGTTCAAGCTAGTGACCAACGGCTCCGCCCTTGAGTGGGGCTGCACGATCCCAGAATTCAGCGCCATGGGTGCCCCCGGCGGCGGCAGTTTCTTCTTTGAGCCTGTCTATGCAGGCTGTGACCACAGCGGCGGCACCACGGTGCTCAATGCGAAGGAGCAGATCTGCGACCGTAAGGGCTACACCGGCGACACCGCCTGCGCAGACTGCGGCCATGTCATCAGTGCCGGTTCGGATATCTACCCACCTGCAAACGCCGGTCATACCGGTCCACTGCAGCCGCTGTACTACTACGGCACGGCCAACTCGGCAACCACAGACGCGAGCCATGGTGGCAAACGCTATAACGCCAAATCGGGAGACTGCCGACACCGCGCCTATGAGGGCGACTACCGCTGCACGGCTTGCGGCGGCACCGTAAAGGGCGAGATCGGCGACTTCAGACATAGCGGTTCCCTTGAACTGCGGGATGTAAGAACGGCGACCTGTACAGAGAGGGGCTATTCCGGCAACCAGTACTGCACATCGTGCGACAGGATCGCGCATAAGGGCGTCTCAACTCCGTCCCTCCACGAAATTGCCGATAACTGCAAGCTGATCAATGAGGTTAAGCCAGGATGCACCACCTCAGGCTATAGCGGCGACCAGCAGTGCACAGCCGGCTGCGGACAGATTATCCGCTACGGTCATGTCATTAATAAGCTCAGCCACGACTGGGACGGCGGCAAACCCGCAAAACAGGGCAAGAGCGAAGGAATTCTCTACACCTGCCAGCGTGCCGACTGCGGCGAGACAAGGTTCGTCAGAAGCTCCGACGCGACCGAGTTCACGGTCACGGTCATCAAGGGCACGGTCTCCGTTGCCGCAGGGACACTCATCACGGACAAGATCGCGCAGAACACCGTTGTGACCGTTACGGCGGACGCACCGGAGGCAGGCAAGGTCTTTGACAAGTGGGTCGTGCTGGATGGCAATGTCACTCTGGCAGACGCCACCAAGGCGACTACCACCTTCACCATGCCCGGCAATGATGTGAAGCTCGAGGCCACCTATAAGGATGCGCCTCCAAGCCATACCCACAGCTACGGTACAGAGTGGAAGTATGACGACACCGATCACTGGCATGAGTGCGAGTGTGGCGATAAGGCCAATATTGCGCCTCACAGCGCCAGCGAGTGGATCGTTGACACGGCAGCTACCGAAACCGCCGACGGCGCTAAGCATAAGGAATGCACCGTCTGCAAGAAGGTTCTTGAAACCGCACCGATCCCTGCAACAGGCAGCAATCATACCCACAGCTACGGTACAGAGTGGAAGTATGACGGCACCAACCACTGGCATGAGTGCGAGTGCGGCGATAAGGCCGACACGGCAGCACACAGCTTCCAGTGGGTGATCGACAAGGCCGCTACCAAGGAGGCCACCGGCATCAAGCACGAGGAATGCACCGTTTGCGGCGCCAAGCGCAGCGAGAATACGGTCATCGACAAGCTCCCCGACGGCGGCAATACCGACAATACAGGCAGCAGTGATAATAACACCAATAAGCCAGGAAATGACGACTCCACCAAGTGTCCTCAGACCGGTGACAGCAGCAACCACATCGGTTGGCTGGCTGCTCTGTGCGGCGTCCTGACTCTGCTGGGTGTAAGCGGCAAAAAGAGAAAGGGATCCGAGGTTGAATAAGCCGACGCTTCCGAAATCGAAATAGCCTAAACACAATAGGCGGTGACGGATCATTCCGCCACCGCCTATTTTCCTGAAAGCGAGCTTGCCAGCAAGTCCCTTTCCGAAAGGCGGCAAGCGACACCCACATTCTGACCATGTATCCCCAGCCGAACGGGGACGGCAATCTCCGGCGCTCTTTCTTTATGCCTTCGACAAAAATCAGAGCAAAGCTCAAAAATCTTTTAGAAAATTAAAAAACTTGGTTGTAGCCCCCTCAACTTTTCAACATGGAAAGTGAGGGGGCTTTCTCTATAGCCTCCGCCCGTTCTTTGAAAACCGAATAGTACAGCGCATCCTTTTGTAGGGCGTAATTTTTTTGTGTCTAAAAGCAAATCTACTCACTGTCAAAAGCTTGAACTCACTACAAATAAAAAAAATGGTAACACCAGCAGGAAGTTATTTTCCTGCTAATGTTACCTCATTTACAAGTATCACAAGATTTAAAGGGGAAATGATAAAGTCTTTGTAATGCTTATCGTAATTCTTGTAGCTTTACGCTTAATTCTTGTAAATGTTTTTTGGCTCTTTAGTTTGATAGCCACCATACATTGATGCACATCCGCAGGCAGCTATACCCATTCTCTTAGTTGCTCTGGCAATAAGGCTGGCAAGCAATTTCTTAAATGATCTCATTCTTATCACACCTCTTTTCTTTGATCTTCGCTGATATTATTAAAACTGCAATTAATAGATTTGTTAACAGGATCATAGATCCAACCATCTGATATCTATTGATAATCGCCCCGCCAAACAGATCAAGCAACAGAAAAACTATCATTCCCATCGCTTTGAACTTTGGCTTTTTTTCTTTTTCTATAGGCTTATTTTTGTTCTCCACAGGGCAGAATACAAAAGCTATTATCTCTTCAAACACCACAAAGGCAGCTATCACCCATATATTTATATATCCGCATACCTTGTCATTAAGAAAAGCTGTAGCAATAAATGTTGAACACATCAGCAGATTGCATCTGAAATATGTATCTGCATGATACCCTCCGGTAATAACCCTGACAGCAATAAACACTGCCAAATATATCACGCTTTCCAGCAAATGCCCTGTCAATGCTCCCATAAGCAATACAAGCACAATGTTTAACATTGATGAGATAGTTATTTCTATGCCATACCGATAAAAATCCTGTACCTCATCTGCTTTGCCGATAGCTTCCTGCTCGGTCAAAAAATTAAGTATACCCGATACAACAAGATCCATAAACTACCGCCTCGCTTTTGTCTTACCCTAATTTGAATTTTACTAGAATAACAGCAATATGTCAAGCTTTTTGGAATGAGTTGCAGGTTTTTGTCACGAAATGCAGCAACGGTCCAGAACAATTAGTTCAGGACCGTTGTATCTGCCATCAATGTTACCTGACAGCAAAACATTCCCTCCGACTCATAGAAATCGCATCTGCCATTATATTTTCTTGCTATCTCTCTGATTATTGAGGTCCCCAGACCATGCTGTTTTTTATCAGCCTTTGTGGTCGTAAGCCTTGGATTACTATCCATAACAGAATGATCTATTGAATTTTTTATCAAAAACGTATATGTATCCGTTTCTCGGTCGATCTTCAGATACAGAAATTTATTTGCGTCGTCGGCTATTTCCTTGCATGCCGTTATAGCATTCTCCAACGTGTTGCTCAACAGGTCGCAAAGGTCAGTTCCCTTTATTCCCTCAAAATCTGAAACTGTTATACATGATATTTTTATCCCCAAGGAAGAAGCCATTGTAAGCTTTGCGTTAACGATAGCATTTACAATATTATTTTTCGTTTTAACATAGGACTCCGACTTCCCGATAAGGTCAAAGCTTTCTGAGATAAATTTTCTCGTTTCATCTATTTTTTGGACTTTCAACAGTTCATTGACCGTTTCATATTTGTCTTTTATATCATGCCTTAGTTTTCTCATGGCGTCATATTGCGACTCGGCGTTTCCGATAAACTGCTCAAGATACTGCTCTCTTAGTTTGACTATCTCCATTTCCTTGAGCTTCCGATTCTTTTTTATCAAAGAATTTATTATCCAGAATATAAGTATATTAAGAACAAAGACAAGCATATATGACAGATTTATATACAGCCTATGGCCATCGTCTGCCGAAAGTGACAGTTCATGTATTACCATAACGAGAGAGAACGAAATAATAAGCACTGCAATTATCGTAACCCAATCTGAAGCCGTATAATCATCTGTATGTTTAAAGGCCATCAGTATTAATCTAAATACAATGAATATAGAGATCTGGATCATTATAAGCGTCACAAATCTAAGCAAGCTTTGTTCGACCACAAGCTTTCTGAGGGATATTTTAAAAAATGACGATACAACATTTAGTTCCAATGACGTTATCAACAAGATCGCAACCTGCGAGAGGGATATGGAAAGAAATTTCTTTACTGCATTGTCACTAAAAAAGCAAAACGCAAAAACAAGCAGACTTGCCCAGTACAAAGCACTTCCAAAGCCCTCAAATACAGTGAAATAATTAAAAGCAGTGACCAGACAGCCTTCACAAACGGCAAATATAACAGCCCATATCTTAGCCCTTTCATGAGATCTTGGCGTAAGAAATCTATATATAAACCATGTTTCCAGACCGCCCTGATAAAAGTTTATCAAGATCTCAAATATCGTCCACAATGTAATAGTCATCACTTTCTCCTCAGATATTCAGTCAAAGCGTCGTCAACTGCATTCTTATATCCTCGGCTCATGGGAAGCTCTGAACCGCTTTTGAAGATCACTGTTTCATTTGAACGGCTTATGTTAAAAACATATTTCAGATTGACGATATATTTTTTATGCACCCGTATAAAATCAAATTTACGATAAGCTTCTTCTATCTCGCCAATGCTATCTCTGACTGCAATAGTATCCTTATTATTTGCAAAATGATATATGATGCTGTGGCTATTGCTCTCTATATAAGTTACATCCCGAAGCTTTACAGAGATCCTTCCCTGCTCCCTATTCTCCAAAACCACTGTCTTTTCCTGCTTCAATGCGTCCGTCAACTGTCCTGCTACCATATGGAGCCTATCCTTCATAACATCAGCGTCAGGATCTTTGCAGATAAAATTCAGCGGTCTGAAATTAAAGCTGTCATAAACCAGCTCCTGATGACTTGTCACAAAGATCACGAAGCAATTACCATTCTGACCTAGCTGACGCGCGACTTCAAAACCGGTCATTTCAGGCATATCAAGGTCAAGAAATATAGCCGAAAAAGGCTTTTTACCATGGTAGTAAAAAAAGCTCTCAGCTTTGGTAAACGTTTCTATTTCAGCCTTGACCGACCTTGATTCAAGTTCATTTGCCAGCATAGATTTAAAAAACTGAAGAAAAACAGCATTATCATCACAAACTGCGATCCGCATTTTTTCACGTCCTTTTATAACATAGTCTATGTACGATTTTATATTACCATAATTATACCGTAAGGTCAAGCCATAAGGCGTTTCACAGCTCCCTGCGTCAAGACCACACCCGGCGGCAAACAAAAAAGGGCTGTCCACACAGCCCTTTTGTTCTTATCTAACCTATGCCAAGCCCCTTACACCTTAGGCTTTTTCATAGTAAGCGAAATACGCTTTTTCTTCAGGTCAACGTTAAGTACCCAAACCTTAACTACCTCCCCGACCTTTACGACCTCAAGAGGGTGCTTTATATATCTGTCGCACATCTGAGAAATATGTACAAGTCCGTCCTCGTGAACACCGATATCAACGAACGCTCCGAAGTCTATAACGTTTCTCACTGTGCCCATAAGCTCCATGCCCGGCTTCAGGTCTTTAAGCTCCATGATGTCACCGCTTCTCATAAGCGGTGGCGGCAGCTCGTCACGAGGGTCACGACCCGGCTTTTCAAGCTCCCCTACTATGTCCTTTAACGTCGGAGCACCAATGCCGATATCTGTGGCAAGCTTCTTCATGCCCATTGCATTGACTTTCTCAGCTATCTGCTTTACGTCGCCCATGTCCGCAAGACTCATCCCGCACCTGTCAATAAGCGCCTGCGCTGCCTTGTATGACTCAGGGTGAACAGCCGTGTTATCCAGCGGATTTTTTCCGCCACGCACTCTCAAAAAGCCTGCGCACTGCTCAAAAGCCTTTGCGCCAAGCTTCGGAACTTTCATAAGCTGCTTTCTTTCGGTGAAAGCTCCGTTTTCCTCACGGTAGGAAACAATATTCTTTGCAACTGTCATATTTATGCCCGATATATATGACAACAATGAGTATGAAGCCGTATTAAGGTCAACGCCTACTGAGTTTACGCAGTCCTCAACAACGCCCTTTAAAGCCTCGTCCATTCTCGCCTTTGGCATATCATGCTGATACTGTCCAACACCTATTGCCTTTGGGTCTATCTTTACAAGCTCTGCAAGAGGGTCCTGCAAACGGCGTGCTATTGATACTGCCGAACGAAGTGAAACGTCATACTCAGGAAACTCCTCAGCCGCAAGCTTGGAAGCGGAGTAAACGGAAGCGCCTGCCTCAGACACCACCATGTAAGAAACTTTCTGCGGAATTTCTTTGATAAGCTCGGCTGTGAACTGCTCCGTTTCTCTTGAAGCAGTGCCATTGCCTATGGAGATAGTCGTAACACCATATTTCTTTATAAAGCCCGTCAGAATACGCTTAGCACGCTCTGTATCCTTTCTTGGCGGAGTAATGTAGATTATCGCAGTGTCAAGCACCTTGCCCGTAGCGTCCACTACAGCGGTCTTACAACCGTGAGCATATCCTGGGTCAAGACCAAGGGTAACAGTGTCTTTAACAGGCGGCTGCATAAGAAGCTGTCTGAGATTTGAGGAGAACACCTTTATTGCCCCCTCCTGAGCGTTTGCCGAAAGCTCCGCCCTTATCTCACGCTCTATGGACGGATAAATAAGTCTTTTATAGCCGTCCTCACAAGCAGCCGTAACAAGCTGTCCGCACTCTGACTTATTTTTCACATATCTTGACACGCAGGCTCTCTCCCCTGCGCCCTCTGGGACATTCACTGATACTTTCAGAACGCCCTCTTTTTCGCCTCTATCCAAAGCCAAAACTCTGTGACCTGCTATCTTTCCCACAGCCTCGGCATAGTCGTAATAATTCTCATACACCGACTCGGCATTCTCGTCAGACGCTTTTGAGCTTATCACGCCTATCTGCGAAAACAGCGTTCTTATGTATTTTCTCAGGTCAGCGTCATCAGAGATATCCTCTGCGATTATGTCCATTGCACCCTGCAACGCCTCATCAGCCGACTTCACGCCCTTGTCCTCGTTGATAAATTTTGACCCCTCGACCTGCGGGTCGCATTTCTTATCCTGGGTCAAGATAAGTTCAGCCAGTGGTTCAAGCCCCTTTTCTCTTGCCACCGAAGCCCTTGTTTTACGCTTCGGCTTAAAAGGTCTGTAGATATCCTCCACCTCCACAAGGGTCTTTGCATTTTCGATAGCAGACATTATCTCGTCTGTCATTTTCTCCTGCTCAGTGATAGAAGAGATTATCTCGCTTTTACGTTTTTCGAGATTTCTAAGATATGTGAGCCTGTCAGCGATCTCTCTAAGCACCTGATCGTCCAACGAGCCTGTAAGCTCTTTTCTGTATCGTGCAATAAACGGTATAGTTTTATCGTCATCAAGGAGTGCAACAGTGTTGTCTATCTGCTCCTGTCTGAGCTTAAATTCTTCCGCAAGGGTCTTGTTAATGTCCATGTTTTTACCAATCCTTTTTATTACTTTTTGCGTATTATCACATATAATATTATAGCACATTTTCGATAAAAACGCAACGAAAATGCGGTCGAAAACTGTAACAAAGATATTATATAATACATATAGGATCAATCAGAAAATTAATAAAAGCAGACAAAAATGCACTTGAAAAAAGGGCATAGATATGATATTATAGAAGAATAAAACAGTATTCAGGAGTGTTTATATGCTAAATCAGTTTTCAAGAACCGAGCTTTTATTCGGCAAAGAAGCAATGGAAAAGCTCAGCAACAGCAGGGTTGCGATTTTCGGCATAGGCGGTGTAGGCGGATATGCAGTTGAAGCCCTTGCACGAAGTGGTGTAGGCGAGCTTGACCTTATAGATGATGACAAAGTGTGTCTGACCAACATCAATCGTCAGATAATTGCCACAAGAAAAACAGTAGGAAAATACAAGGTAGACGTGGCGGAGGAGCGTGTTCACGACATCTGCCCTGACATAAAGGTAAACACATACAAGTGTTTTTATATGCCTGACACAGCGGATCAGTTTGATTTTACTCAGTATGATTACATTATCGACGCCATTGACACTGTTACAGGCAAGCTGGAGATAATAAAGCGAGCAGACGTCGCAGGAGTACCTGTTATATCCTCAATGGGTGCAGGCAACAAGCTTGACCCTACAGCATTCCGTGTGGCGGACATTTATCAGACAAAGGTCTGCCCTCTTGCGAAAGTCATGCGACGAGAGCTTAAAAAGGCAGGCATAAAGTCGCTTAAAGTTGTTTACTCAGAGGAACAGCCTATCAGACCGATAGAAGATATGGCTATTTCATGCCGTCAGGACTGCATTTGTCCTCCTGGTACGGCAAGAAAATGCACAGTGCGCCGTGATATTCCAGGTTCAACAGCATTTGTTCCGTCAGTTGTGGGACTTATCGTGGCAGGAGAAGTTATTAAAGATCTTGCAAAGAAATAATACAAACAAAGGACGAACCATTGATCAGCTGTGGTATAATGGTTTTGGAAATCAATCGGGTATACAGCTCGACAAATCGTTATTTAGTGGAGGAGTACAAAAAAATGGATAAAAGTGAAATTATTAAAAAGGTTGCACCATGTTCTTTAATGTGCCACACTTGTTCGGCATATAATGATGGGATAATTTGTGCGTCGGCTAAAACATTATTAAAATATTTAGAGGGCATAAAAGAATTTTATGAGGTACATATGCCCGACGCCGTAGAAAGCTATAACAACTTTGAGGGAGTACTTAGCATATATGCGGGTGCTTCTTGTTCAGGTTGCCGCAGCACAGAACATAATGGATGCAGCATCGAAGGGTGTTTTTTGCTTGAGTGCACAAAGAACCATGGCGTTGATTTTTGTGGAGAGTGCAATGAGTTTCCGTGCAAAAAAGCGCAGGGAATTTTTGAAGAAATAGTATACAGGCAGTGGCTGGAGGGTAATCAACAAATTAGAGAATATGGTATAGAGGCATTTTGGAAAAATAATTCCGAAAATCCGCATTATAGACCATATAAAAAATGATTTAAATTCCAATTTGTCGAGCAGATCACTTATCGCAGCACTATTATTTGAATTTTTCAGAAAGGAAAAACTGTTATGCAAGAATGGCTCATGACTATAACGCTTGGAATAATCGGAGTATTTTTGATAGCTGTTACATATGCCGCATTATATCAAAGCAAAAAAAGCAAAAAACACATATCTGGATTTCCATTTTTCGGTGGGTTTATTCTTGCTGTAGCATTTCTCTTCTCTCCTATTAAATGGTTAGCTTTTCTGGGCTTAATTGATTATGGTTTGTGGCTCCTGCCATATGTATTGATTATGGATTATTATAACAACAAAAAATTCAAAAAGATATATATGCAGCAGAATTTTGAACAACGCATCAGTGATGAATCAAAAGAATTACGTATCAGAATTTCTGAAAGAAATGAAGAATGGGTACAGCCGTATATTACGAATTTAGTTTATGAACTCAAAGTGCCTAAGCTATTATATGCTGTTTGTACAGACCAAAATGGAAAGAAATTTTTACTTATTGATAAATGCAAAAGAAAAGGCAACATTGAAATAGTTCCTTTTGATAATAATACTATTCTGCTTACAGACCTCAACTCAAAAGATGTTGATTATTCAGTAGAAATTGAAATCAAAGACAATCCATAAATAGTTTCCCATTTATCGAACAGCTCCCTCATCACAGCACTTTAACTGGTGCTGTGATTTTTTTCTACTTAAAGATTTTGTGCAACAAAAAAAGAACTTCCGTACACCTACATTAGTGTAAGCATACGGAAGCCCTGTTTCCATACATTATATTTACAAACTGCAATACTAAATCATATATACAAAAAAGAGCCATAGCAAAAGCTACAGCTCTCTGGCTCCCCCTGTTGGACTCGAACCAACGACCCTTCGGTTAACAGCCGAATGCTCTACCGACTGAGCTAAGGAGGAATATGACTAAACAGAGAAGAATATTATCTTCTCTGTTTAGTAAGGTGTCGGCAGCACCCTATCTTACCGGGACGTTACCATCCAAGTATTTTCGGCGAAGAAGAGCTTAACTACTGTGTTCGGCATGGGAACAGGTGTGACCTCAACTCAAACGCCACCGACTAAGTGAAGAGGAACGAATCCTCAAAATTGAATAATGAAAAAGCTGTTGGTTAAAAGGAGTAGTCATAACCAATAAGGTTAAGCCCTCGACCGATTAGTACTCGCTAGCTAAACACGTCACCGTGCTTACACTTTGAGCCTATCAACCTTGTAGTCTTCAAGGGGTCTTACTCTGTAAACAGAAGGGATATCTTATCTTAAGGGCGGCTTCACGCTTAGATGCCTTCAGCGTTTATCCGTTCCGCACATAGCTGCCCAGCTGTGCCACTGGCGTGACAACTGGTGCACCAGAGGTGCGTCCATCCCGGTCCTCTCGTACTAGGGACAGCTCCTTGCAAATATCCTACGCCCACGACAGATAGGGACCGAACTGTCTCACGACGTTCTGAACCCAGCTCGCG